>Ga0315336_1000311_pt1 | contig 161996 bp, 108 predicted proteins | sample ASW5metaG_FD_204512 | JGI IMG/M metagenome (GOLD analysis project Ga0315336, IMG submission 204512) | Ammonia-oxidizing marine archaeal communities from Monterey Bay, California, United States - ASW #5 | ecosystem: Environmental > Aquatic > Marine > Intertidal zone | place: USA: California... | reverse complement strand
AGCTGCCTCATCCGCTCCGCCACCCGGGGAGATGTTCGTCGAGAAGTTATTCACCGTCTGGGCACCAGAATCCTCAAGCACCGTATCAGAAGCACTCAACGTGAAACTCGGGACGTCGTTCACCGACGCAACGTTGATACGAACGACATCTTCGCGAATCAGGCCGAGTGAGTCGGTCACCCGAACCGTCACGTCGACAATGCCACTGACCTCGGGCACGAGCTCGAGGCGCAATTGATCACTACTTGCGCCTACGATCGTCGCGGTGAGTATTGACGGGTCGGTATTGTTCTCGACGGAAAAGGTCAACGAATCGCCGTCGGGAATGTCGTCGTCACTGAAAAAGTCGAGCAGATTCAAGGTGATCGGGTCGGCGTCTTCGTTGACGTTCTGGTCGGGAATGTTCGCATCGAGGTTGGGCTGTTTGTTGCGGGTGACGTCCTGGGAGACGGTTTTCTGATTTCCGGCGGCGTCGGTGGCCCGGACGGAAAATGTCGTCAATCCGAAGGGAAGACTGATGCTGGCATAGGAGAACTCACCCGAACCATTCGACGTCGTGCCATCGTCCGCCGGTACAGCGGGAGCGTTAGCCAGCAGCGTGACAGCGGTATTGGCTTCTGTCAGACCCTCGAGCGTGACAACGGTCAGCGAGGTCTGATTGTCGGCAGGCGTGCCATCGTCGGAGGCGGCATCCAGGCCGAAGTTCGTTATGTCCGGTGCGATCGTGTCGATCGTGATCGTTTCGCTATCGACGGAAAACGACGTGTTGCCGGCGACGTCGGTGGCCGAGGCCGTAATGATGTGCGTTTCATCGATCAGGGACGCCGCTCCTTCGTCGTGAGGCACGTCGACGGGGCTCGAGGCGATCGCGGTCCCCAAGGCTCCAGCCTGTTGATTGCTAAATGTCTGCACAATCGCGTCGGTTTCAGCCGTCACCGAGAAGGTCGGACGATTGTCACTGGTGATTTTGTCGGAGTCGCTCGAACCGGTGTCACTGCCGGACAGCAGGGTGATGTCGGTCGGGGCATCGGGTGCGACGGTGTCAAAATCGTACGTGAAAGTCACCGTGCCTGCTGTACGGTTGTCGTGCGTGTCGCGCGCGAAAAAGTGTAGCGTTTGCGGCCCGGCATTCTCGGGATTCACAAAACCCGGTAGCGTGGCCAGTGCAGCGGCGTTCAGCGTGAAGTTTCCGCCGGCGGTTCCCCCGGAGACGAATGGCAGCAAATCGACGAAATCGACTTCGGCCGTTCCAGCGAACGCACCTCGGAATTCGGTGATTTCGCCCGCGTCGCTAATGTTGCCAGTGACACCGTCGAAGATGTTGGTGATCCCGTCTGAATCGGAGCGTCCCGTGTCGGTGACAAGTTTCAAGTCGGATATCAGCGGCGCATCCTGGTCGCCGATCAGCGTTAGCAACACCTGCGTGCCTTGGTGGTTGTTCTGTACGATTTCGTAGTCGTGGTTGTCGACGTCTCCGTCGCGGTCGGCGTCGAGCTCGGCCAGGTACTGGTCCTCGAGCAGGTTGATTCCCATTTGCTGCGAGAAGATCTGGAGCTGCAGGTAATTTCCTTCAAACTGTTCTTGGAGCACGTTGGCCAGCGCGAGCGATTCCTCGTGCTCGGAGACCATCCCGTCGCCATCGGTATCGCCGGGGAGCGTGATGATCATCTGGAACGCGCCGAACGAGCCGGCGTCACCGCCGACGAGCGCTTGAAATTCACCCGGATGGAAGGCACCAAGTGAGTAACTGCTCGTGGTGCCGTTGCTGCTAAACGACGACGCCAATACGCTTCCGTCATCGTTGAAGAGCTGCATGGCGGACGGGTCGAGCGCACTGGTGGCGATTTTTCGCGCCTCGATGCCCAAATAGACCGGGTCATTGCCTTGCGCAATTTCAAGTTGGAATTCCGCGGTCGCGCCGGGAGCGCCAACCACCGAATCGACCGTCGCCAAGATATTGGCGGCTAGTAGGGTACGGTCCTCGAGCCGTTCGACGGCGGCGGCCATGTGGCCGGCCAACATTCTCAGCGGCAAGGCGAATCGCCGACGCTTCGATGAAACGGGTTTTTTCTTGAAGACGTTTTTGAATCTCATAGTCAATGCGACCTGGCTAATGAAATTGTGTATCTCGTGTTGCATCCGACGGTCGTGTGCGTTTCAGGCGTTTTCCGCCTCGAACGCGCGGTGTAACTAACACGCGCGTGCGAACAATTTGGTTTGCCTCGAATCATCCTACGTTTCCGGTACACTCATCCATTTCGACACGCGCGTAGCGCCGGCTGCCCGCGCCCGACGAAGCGGTGTTTCGTGGCTACCTGACTGCGTTTTGAAAACTGGTGACACAAAATTTGTCGTCCCGCTTGCCCTGCCGTTGGCCGATCGCCCGGGAAATCGATCGGTCTGGCAGAGGCGACTGAGAGTCTCGTTGTGGACCGTAAAAAGAGGTGGCGCGGCCGCAATATCGGCCCTAGGTCCGTCATTGAACACGAGAAATTGCGTGCGGCTGCCCCTTCCGACCATTTCATTAGAAGCGAGGTTCGAAGCAGAAGCAATGTGGGTTTGGTAAAATGAACAGAATCAAACGATTGCGCGCAACGCGTTTATGAATAGCCTGTTGCGCCATTCGGACAGAGCCGTTGTGGTAGGGATTTGCGGCTTGTAGCGAAGGCTCTGGCAGGGCAAATATCTTGAGTTCACCCCGCCAGCGCGCTTTGGGAAAATTGGGGCGGCAACACGGCGACGCAGAGCCAATTGGTGACAGTTGAACGGCCCAAGCCCAGTGTATGCAGAAACCTATCTGGACACATCGGGCGGAATTCGATATCAACCCGCTCCTCATCTCTTCACTTCAAATACAAGTCCACAATCTGTTTCCCCTCATCGACGGAGGCATGGATGCCCCCGGAGCCGGCAGCCGCCGCGCGCGGAACTCTTGCGCGCTATCTCGGATTGATCTTCCCGATGCTCATTGTGACATCGGTGCTGGTGATCATTGCGCCGCTACCGCCGATGTTGATGGACCTGTTCTTAGCCTGCAACGTAACGATCGCGGTTGTCATTCTGCTGACGACGATTTACGTCAGCCGGCCACTCGAATTCAGCGTATTTCCGACGATTCTACTCGGCACGACTCTCGCCCGGCTCGTGCTCAACGTGGCTTCCACGAGGCTCATTCTCACCAACGGGGCACAGGATGGAACGGAGGCAGCGGGCGGGGTGATCAAGGCGTTTGGTGAATTCGTATCCGGCGACGATCCGGTCATCGGGTTGATCATCTTCGTCATTCTGATCGCGATTCAGTTCTTGGTCATCACGAAGGGGGCGACGCGGATCAGCGAAGTCGCCGCCCGATTTGCACTCGATGGCATGCCTGGCAAGCAGATGGCCATCGACGCCGACCTAAACGCCGGGTTGCTCAATCAGGAGCAGGCGAAACAGCGCCGCGAGGAGGTGACCCAACAGGCCGACTTTTACGGTGCCATGGACGGTGCCAGTAAGTTCGTACGCGGCGACGCAATGGCGAGCATTGTGATTACGCTCATCAACATTGCCGGCGGGTTCTATGTCGGCATGGTCAACCACAGTATGGCGTTCGGCGATGCCGCCCAGGTGTTCACGACGCTCACCATCGGCGATGGTCTGGTGACGCAGATACCCGGTTTTCTGATATCGCTGGCGGCCGGATTGATCGTCACTCGAACGTCGGCAGACAGCCACCTCCCCACCGATGTCATTCGACAGCTGTTTCGACATCCGCAGGCGCTGGGCCTCGCATCGGCGTTTTTGTTCGCGTTGTCCTTCACGGGTTTGCCCGCCTTGCCGCTGATATCGCTGGGAATCGGTTGTGCGATAGTGAGTCGAAGCCTCTATCGGGGGAATCAAGTGGAGACGGCCACACAAAAGCAGATGGAAGACGAAGAACAGCAACAGCGACCCGAGCCCAAGCCGGAAGAGAATCTATTCGTGGATCCACTGGAGTTGGAACTGGGCGTCGGTCTGATTCGTCTGGCAGATACCGCTTCGGGCGGCGACCTGCTGGAACGTGTGACACGGGTGCGGCACAAGATTGCCCAAGAGTTGGGAATCATTCTGCCGAAGGTCCGGATTCGCGACAACATCCGTCTGGACCAACGACGGTATCGTGTGAAAATCCGGGACGTGCCGATCGCCGAAGGTGATGCGTTTACCGACGGATATCTGGCCATCGATACCGGTGCGACCTCAGGAACAATACCGGGAATTGAGACCGTTGAGCCGGCGTTCGGCCGTCCGGCCCGCTGGATCGAAGAGCCGATGCGCGAGCGGGCTGAACTCGTCGGTTATAGCGTCGTTGAGCCATCGGCGGTGATCATCACGCACCTCACCGAGGTCGTTCGAGACCACAGCTACGAGTTGCTGACGCGTCAACAGGTGCATCAATTGCTGGATAACCTCAAGAGTGACGCGCCGAAAGTTGTCGAGGAGCTGATTCCCGATACGCTCAAGCCGGGGCAGGTGCATCAGGTGTTGACCAACCTGCTTCGCGAGCGCGTTCCCATTCGCGACCTGGAAACGATTCTGGAAACCCTCGGCGATTACGCCGACAGAACCAAGGATCTGGGCTTCCTCACTGAATATGTCAGGCATTCGCTGGCCAGGACGATCTGCCAACAGTACCACGACGGCAACCGGACGTTACACGTCGTGACTCTCGACCCGATGCTCGAAGACATTCTGGCTGCGGGTTTCGACTACACCGAACGTGGGCTGGTCATCAAGCTTTCACCCCAAGTCATCGAACAAGTCCTACATGGGCTGGCGGCGCAACTTGAAATGCTTGTCACAGCGGGCTATCCACCCGTCGTCTTATGCAGCAACCCACAGGTGCGCCCCGGGCTGAAGCACATCACGGCCGCGGCGCTCCCCAAACTTGCCGTATTGAGCCTGATCGAAGTGACCCGCGATACGCAAGTCGAATCAACCGGCCAGGTGGGAGCCGACATCTTGCAGGAAGCATCCGCAGCGGCCTGAGACCAGCCACGGTCGCGAAAACAACAAACACAACACATTGAACGAATTCGGCACCCAGAGCGTGTGCACCAGGCAAGGTCGAAACACATTTTTCTAAAACCTCTTGTTGGAAGGACGTATCGAGAATGACCGACGTAAGGACATTCCAAGCCGATACTATGCAGCAGGCGCTCGAGATGGTGCGCCACGAATTGGGCTCCGAAGCCGTCATTCTGCATACCAGGCAAGTGGCCGGCCGGCGATTTCTCCCGTGGAAGAAGGTGAAGGAATCGGTCGAGATCACAGCCGGTGTGGGCGTGAACGTGCAGCGACCCGAAACTCGATCTCAGGATGGCACCGCCACCGAACGTCAAATCGCTCGTAAGAAACGACGCGCCGCGCGATTACGCGGAGCGGAGCAGCCGACGAGCACAGCCACATCGCCGACGCTGGGGGAATTGATGAGGCAGCCAGCCGACAGCGCCAAACTGCCGCCGGCCATCGCGGCACTACGGGACGTGGCCAGTGACATTGATACTGTTTCCATATCATCAGCGTCGTCGCCGCCGGCGTCAATGAGGCCCGGTCTGGGAGCGTCGGCGTTGGACGTTTCCCCCAATCCGCACGCCACGACGTTCGATCCGACGGCCGAGTTTGCGACGAAGCTCGACGCGATCCAGAAGATGCTTGAAAACCTGAAGCGGAGCGGAAGGACGGATGCTTCGCGTGAAGTACCCGGCGAACTGTTTCATCTCTACACCGAGCTAATCGACGCGGAAGTTGAAGATGATCTTGCCCGAGACCTGATGATTCGTCTGAAGGCCAACAGCACACCCGAGCAACTTGCCGACGTCAACGTTGCGCGGGGCGTGTTGACGTCTCTCGTGGAATCGGAGATTCGCTGTTCTGAACCGATCTCAGCGGTTCGCGGCCGGCGAAAGGTCGTGGCGCTGGTCGGGGCGACCGGGGTGGGAAAGACGACGACGATCGCCAAGCTGGCGGCCAACTTTCGCTTGCGGGACGGCGTGAAGATGGGCCTGGTGACGGTCGATACGTACCGCATCGCCGCGGTCGAGCAACTACGGACCTACGCGGAGATCATCGATCTGCCGATGAAGGTGGTGACGAGTCCCAACGAAATGCGTCGCGCGCTGGAAGAATTTATCGGGCTCGATCTGATCTTGATCGACACCGCCGGTCGTAGCCCGCGCGACGACCTGCAAATTCAAGAGCTCAAACGTCTGCTGGCCGAGGCTGACGTCGATGAGGTGCACCTCGTGCTCAGCATGTCATCCAGCCTGCGTACGCTGGAAGCGACCGCCGAGAAATTTTCCGCCGCGAACGCCACGTCCATCATCATGACGAAGCTGGACGAAGCGGCTGGAATGGGCCCCCTGTTGTCGTTGTCACGAAAGGTGGGACTGCCGATCAGCTATCTCACGACCGGTCAGGACGTCCCCGACGACATCGAGGCAGCCACCTCAACCCGCATGGCTCGTCTCGTCCTGGGTTCGGAAAGGGTCACCACTTAGTTGGACATGATGACGGGCCGCTTGTCATTCAGGCCACTCGATTCATCATTTCTTGGGCAGCACCGTAGCGACGGGCTCTGTGTTTTATTGACGACGAAGCATCACCGACGGATTAGTGAGCACTATGAGTGATCAAGCGACTGCACTGCGAGGATTAATGGAACACCGGCGGAGCGAGGTTTCGGCCGAACCGGAACTGCCGGCACGTCGCGCGCACACAATTGCAGTGACCAGCGGCAAGGGAGGCGTCGGCAAGAGCAACATCGCGCTGAACCTGGCCATTGGGTTAGCCGAAATGGATGCTACAGTCTGCTTGCTCGACGCGAACATGGGGCTCGGAAACATCGACTTGATGTGCGGACTGAACGGGTATTGGAACCTGTCGCACGTCGTCACCGGAGCCCGATCCCTGCGGGAGATCATTCTCAAGGGGCCGGGCGACATCGACGTTGTTCCAGGCGCCAGCGGGTTGTGCGACATTGCCGCCTGTCCGCCCGAGGCGCAGCAAGACATCTTCGGCCAACTCGACGAACTCGAAGCCAACCACGATTACATCGTCATCGATACCGGAACTGGAATTCACAAGATCGTCCGCCAATTCGTGACGGCGGCCGATATCGCGCTGGTTGTCACAACGACCGAACCGACTTCGATCGCCGATGCTTATGCAACGATCAAATCGCTGTCGACGGCAGACGTCGAGCACCTGGAGGTCGTCATCAATCAGATCAACACCGTCGAACAAGGCCGCGCGATCAATGATCGGTTGCAGCAGACGGCTAAACTATTTCTGAAGACGAAACTTGCATCCGGTGCCGGAATTCCCCACGATCCAAACGTGCCATTGGCTGTTGCCCAACGGAAACCGTTCCTGGTCCACGCTCCTCAATGCCCCGCCTCGCGTGCCATAAGACAACTCGCGCGTCGGATTCGAACACTCACCGGCGTTAAGCCCGCTCGGGGAACGTTCTTTCCCTCAATGCGAAAAGGCTTGCATCTCGATGTGGCGTGACCGGCCTTTCGCCCAACGCATGATGAAGGGACTGATAATTTGTCCCGCGAATTCCCGTCGAGTGACTAACATAACGACCAATTCTGCGATGACTGACTCACTGCATTGAGATCATAGGAGACATACGCGACATATAACGATCTCGGAAAACATTCGGATTACAAAAGAAATACTCAATTCATCGGTTGTAACGGCCGATATAAGTCTCGGGGACATTGTCGGATCGTGTGCGCCTTCGATTGCAAGGCACCGCACGAGCAAACAGTTCCGGCGGACTATCCAACGCGCACCTTCATGTCGTTCTGGCAGCATCGTATTGATGCTGTCGGGCATCGGCAGAACCGAACGGTTTGGATAGGACGCGCATCGTGACTTAGGCCAACAAGCCGTGACAGCACAATTCGCCAGTCGTCTCGCACTTATCGCGTTTGCAACGGCCTCGATTCGAGGCATGCTTTCGGGTTCGGACTTTCCCGCGAGCCTGCAATCGGCGCTGTGTGCGATGGCCGTGTTTTATGGCATTGGATGGATATTTGGTGAACTGGCAAGACGGGTTGTTGAAGAGAGCGTCTTGTTGGAAATCAGACGGTTAAGAACAGAACAACAGGATTGACCACAGCGAACGTCGCCGCACGCGACTTGACTGTGTGAGCATTGGGCACGGAGGCATGAATGGCTACTCGCGTTTCTCAGGACGTCACCGATCTGTGGAAGACGTACAAAGCGGATCAGTCCAACCAGGATTTGCGAAATACGCTCATGGAGCGGTATCTTCCCCTGGTGAAGTACAACGCCGAGCGCGTGTGGGCCAAGCTCCCCGAGGGCGTGGACCTCAACGATCTAATGTCGGCCGGCGTGTTTGGGTTAATGGACGCCATTGACGCGTTCGACCTCGAGCGAGGTGTGAAGTTCGAAACCTACTGCGTGCCGCGAATTCGCGGCGCGATGCTCGACGAACTCCGCACGATGGACTGGGTTCCGAGACTCGTTCGCAGCAAGGCTAGCAAGCTCGAAGCGGCGCGCAAGGAAGCCGAGGCTCAATTCGGCCGTCCGCCCGCCGACTCCGAAATCGCCGAAAAAATGAGCCTTTCGGCGGAGGAATTCGACAAACTCAAGAACGAGGCCAACGCGGTCGGGCTGGTCAGTCTCAACAAGAAGTGGTACGAAACCGACAGTTACAAGGACGTTCGCGAAGTCGATATTCTGGAAGATAGCAAGGGAGAAGACCCGACGCTCAGTATCCAGAAGCGAGACCTGATGAAGCTCGTCACTAAAGGGCTTAACCGCAACGAGCGGCTCATCATCATCCTCTACTACTACGAGGAGTTGACGATGAAGGAAATCGGCAACACGCTGGGGCTCTCCGAGTCACGCGTCAGCCAGATGCATTCCAGCATCGTCGCCCGGCTCAAAGACCAACTTCACCGCCGACGCCCCGAGTTCGGGTAGACGACGTCGAAGAAAAGTCGGGCCGGCTACCGGCGGGGTGCGTCCGGCCTAAGCATCGGTTCGAGTTCTTCGACGAAGTCATTGACGTCTTTGAACTCCCGATAAACCGAGGCGAAGCGTACGAAGGCCACCTGGTCGATGGCTCGCAGCGCGTTGAACACTTTCTCTCCGATGTGACGAGACGGAACTTCGCGCTCGAAATTCTCATAGATGTCCGCCTCGACTTCACCGATGACCGTCTCGATCTGCTCTTCGGCAACCGGCCTTTTGTAGCACGCTTTTTCGAGCCCGGCCCGAATTCGCTCCCGGTCGAATGGTACGCGTGTGCCGTCTTTCTTGATCACCCGCAGAGGCGACTCTTCGATCTTTTCGTACGTCGTGAATCGCCGCTCGCACTCGGCGCTCAGACACTGCCGCCGGCGTCGAATCACGAACTGCTGACTCGCACGTGAGTCGATCACCTTCGTCTCACCGTGTCGACAAAATGGGCACATCATGGGATCGTCATCCGCTACGGAGCCGACAGGAACGCCGAAGCACAAACTCGAGGTCGTTCGTTGACCCTCTGATGGGTGACGTCCGCCCTTTACATGCCGAGTGAATATCGACGACAGCCGGGACTTTGAACGACTTCTACGCGATACGTCACCGACATTCGCACGTCGTTGTCAAGTAGCGTAGCCAACGCAACTCGGCTTGACCAGACGGAACCGAACAATCTCCCTGCTGCACGGTGTGTCTGACAGCGAGATTGGCGGCGCTCCGATTCAGGCCAATAGTCCGTCGACGACGTTGCCCTCGACGTCGGTCAGACGGAAATCGCGGCCTTGGAAGCGGTATGTCAGACGCTTATGGTCGATCCCCAGGCAGTGAAGCATGGTGGCATTGATGTCGTGAATGTGCACCGGATCTTCGGCAATATTGTAACTGAAGTCGTCGGTCTCGCCGTACGTGATCCCCGGCTTGACGCCGCCGCCGGCCATCCACATCGTGTAACAGCGCGGATGATGGTCGCGCCCGTAGTTCGTCTTCGTGAGTGTACCTTGGCTGTAAATGGTGCGGCCAAACTCACCGCCCCACAACACGAGAGTATCTTTGAGCATGCCTCGTTGTTTGAGGTCGTTGACGAGCGCGGCGCAGGGTTGATCGACGTCGCCGCACATCAGTCGGAGGTCGCGAGGCAGGTTTCCGTGCTGATCCCACCCGCGAATGAAAACCTGGACGAACCGGACGTCGCGCTCGGCCATGCGACGCGCGAGCAGGCAGTTCGCGGCAAACGTTCCCGGCTTGTGAACGTCGGGGCCGTACATGTCGAGCACGTGCTTCGGCTCATCCGCGATGTCGGTCAGCTCGGGAACCGACGTCTGCATGCGGTAGGCCATTTCGTACTGCGAAATACGGGCGTTGATTTCCGGGTCGCCGAAGTCTTCGAAGTGCTTCTTGTTCAAGTTGCCGAGTCGGTCGAGCATTCGACGGCGCATGTGACTGTCGACGCCCGGAGGGTTGGAAAGATACAACACCGGGTCGCCCTGCGAACGTAGCGAGACTCCTTGGTGCTTTGAAGGCAGCCAGCCTGAACCCCACAGCCGGGAATAGAGCGCCTGCGCGTCGCGTTTCGAACTCCATGTGGAATTGAGCACGACGAATTCCGGCAGATCGGTGTTCGCGCTGCCCAGCCCGTAGGAAAGCCAGGCCCCCAAGCTCGGTCGGCCCGGCAGTTGGCTCCCGGTTTGAATGAAGGTAATCGCCGGATCGTGGTTGATGGCTTCGGTGTTCACCGTCTTGATGACCGCGATGTCGTCGGCCACCGTTCCCAGATGCGGCAACAGTTCACTCATCCATGTGCCGGCTTGCCCGTGCTGTTTGAACTTGAACAGCGACGGCGCGACGGGAAACCGTGCCTGGCCGGACGTCATGGTCGTAATCCGTTGCCCCATGCGAACAGAGTCGGGTAGTTCCTTGTCGTACATCTTCTGCATGGTCGGCTTGTAATCGAACATGTCGAGTTGCGAAGGTGCTCCCGACATAAACAGGTAGATGACCCGCTTGGCGGTCGGCACATGATGCGGCTTCCCCAGGACGCCGGCGTTCGCCGTCTGCTTCTGGCTCGACTCGGCGCCGAACAACTTTGGGTTCATGAGCGAAGCCAACGCCATGCTGCCAATGCCGGTCGCCGTTCGTCCAAAAAAGTGCCGGCGATTCTGCAGCATTGGGTGTTCGTGAATCACGTCCATAACGGCGCCTTTCGTTCGTTATCTCTTAATCTCTTACCAACCGCGACGTTTGGAAACACTTCTAGCGGCTGGTGCGATGACGCCGGCCGCCGAGCATTCATATTCCCTTCCGAAGGCCTTACCCCTTCGTGACGGTTTCGTCGAGGTTCAACAACAGATTGCCGATCATCGTCCACGCCGCCAGTTCACTCGCGTCGAGCGACTCGTTTCGCTTCGATTCGCCGACACCAATGAGCTTCTCGGCGGCTTCTTGATCCTTCTGAAATTCGGCGAGACTTTCCTGATAGAGTTCAACCATTTCATTCAATTCCGATTCATCGGGCCGCCGGGCCGTCGCCAGCCGGAAACCGTATGTCGCGCGCTCTTTGGCCGATTGTCCGCCTTCGAGCATCATAAGTTGCGCCATGTTGCGGGAGGCTTCCACGAATTGCGTGTCGTTCATCAATGTCAAAGCCTGGAGTGGCGTGTTCGTTCGTTCGCGGCGAACGGTGCACGTTTCGCGAGACGGCGCGTCGAAGGCCATCATCGAGGGTGGCGGCGCCGTCCGCTTCCAGAAGGTGTACATACTGCGGCGGTACAGCGCCTCGCCGTGATCCTGTTTGAAATTCGCGGTATCACTGGTCGTGTAGCCAACGACTTTCCAGATACCCCCCGGCTGGTACGGCTTGACGCTCCGGCCGCCGATCTGATGTACAAGCAATCCGCCAACGGCCAAAGAGTTGTCGCGCACCATCTCGGCATCCATACGGAACCTCGAGCCGCGCGACAACCACCGGTTTTCTTTATCCCGCGCGTACGATTCGGGCGTAACTTCCGACGCCTGCTGATAGGCGGCCGACATCACAATCAGCCGCTGCATATGTTTGACGTCCCAACCGCTCTCGATGAATTCGACAGCCAACCAGTCGAGCAGTTCCGGGTGCGAGGGCCATTCGCCCTGTGAGCCGAAGTCCTCCGACGTCTTGACGAGGCCGACGCCGAAATACTGTTGCCAAAAGCGGTTGACCGTCACGCGTGACGTCAACGGATGCGCCGGATCGACTAGCCATCGTCCCAAGCCGAGACGATTGAGCGGCGCGTCTTCGGGCATCGGCGACAGCGCGGCGGGAACAGCCCGGGAGACCTTCTCGCCCGGTTTGTCGTAGGCACCGCGAATGAGCAGGTGCGCCTGTTTGGGCGTTTCCATTTCCTGCATGACCATCGTCGAAGGAATACTCGCGTGGAAATCGTCTCGCGTTTTCTTCGCCTCGGCTGATTTCTTGTGCAGCGGTTCGAACGTGCTTCGCGTATCCGCGTAGACCCGTTCGAGGAAGTAGTTTCGGACCTGTTGCTTTTGTTCCGGCGTCTGGACGGAAGGCTCTGTCTTGACGATTTCGAGAATCGGTTTGGGCAGTGAAGGCTGTTCATACGCACGTTGCAGCGCCTGCCATACCGCCAACGATTCCAAGTGACGGTCATCTTGGGGCGCCAGCGTGACCACACCCGCTTTGTCCCAATAGACGATCCCGTCGAATTGAGTGAACGCCCAGCCGTTGATCGTTTCGCCAGGCTTAAGCCCCACTTTTTCGCATTCGACTTCGAGCCGCGTCCACCCACCGGTCTTGGGCAATGGCCCCATGTGCAAGCGGCTGCCGGTCTCCTTCTTCCCCCAGTCGATCAAGTCGGCACCCCAAAACGCGCGGTGCTCCCACTGACCGTTGTTGAATTGGAGCATGATTTCTTTGGGCGGGTTGTCTGCGTCTAGATAGACGTACGCGAACAACTTATCGCCCCGCGCGATTTTTAGTCCGGGACTGGCGTCGGTGAAGAATTGCTGACGACGCCCTTCGGCTTGTTGCCGCGTCGACTGCTCGCCGCTGTAGACCGGATGATCGGGCTTGGAAACGAACGGCCACGACTCGACTCCATCGAACGTCGGCTTGGCTCCAGCCGGCAGGGCATCTTCGATCCAGACAACTTCTTTCGGCTCAAGCGTGATCGGGCCATCGCCGGCCGACGGGTCGGTGTATTCGACTGCCTGAAGAGCGGCTTTTGTCTCTCGATCGAGTTGAGCGATCTGTCGATCGAACTCGGTGAGTTGTTCGGTCTGTTCTGGCGTCGGCACCTTGATGACGGGTGGAGGCAACAGCGCGTTGCCGTCCATCGCTTTCTCGGTCAGGCTGTTGAAGAACGCGAACAGTTGGTAGAACTCCGCTTGGGAAATCGGATCGTATTTGTGTTCGTGGCAAACGGCGCAGTTCATCGATAACCCAAGCCAAACCATGGCCGTCGTTTCGACGCGGTCGGAGGCGTAGCGTACGAGGTATTCCTCTTTGATCGAACCTCCCTCGCTCGTTGTGACGTTGCAACGGTTGAAGCCGGTCGCCACGCGCTGGTCGAGCGTCGCCTCAGGCAGCAAGTCGCCGCCGAGTTGTTCGACGGTGAACTGATCGAAGGGCATGTTCGTGTTGAAAGCCTTAATGACCCAATCGCGATACGGCCACAGCGACCGCTCGTTGTCGAGGTGCAAGCCGTGCGTGTCGCCGTAACGGGCCACGTCGAGCCAGTACCGCGCCATGTGCTCGCCATAGCGAGGCGACTGGATCAGCCGCTTGACAACTGTTTCGTACGCCTCGGCAGAATCGTCCGCCAAGAACGCGTCAATTTGTTTGGGTGTCGGAGGCAAGCCAGTCAGGTCGAGCGTGACCCGGCGGATGAGCGTTTCTTTGTTCGCGCGGCGTGACGGAGCAAGCCCTTCGGCTTCAAGTTTCGCCAACACAAAACGATCGATGGCGTTGTGGCTCCAATCGGACGTTTGCGTTTCGGGCTCCACCGGGCGTGTGGGGGTGATGAACGACCAGTGCTCTTGCCACTCGGCTCCCTGTTCGATCCACCTCTTGATTAGCTCGATCTGGGCCTTCGTCAATTGTTTCTCGGCATCGGCCGGCGGCATGACTTCGTCGGGGTCGTCGGTGATGAGCCGTTGATAGATCTGACTCTTCTCGAGGTCGCCCGGCACGATCGCGTGCTCACCCGATTCGAGTTTCTTGAAGGCACGTCGACCAATATCAAACCGCAGCTCGGCTTGACGATTCGATTCGGACGGCCCGTGGCAGGCAAAGCATGCATTCGAGAGGATCGGACGAATGTCACGATTGAAAATAATCCGGTCATCGTCAGCCGCCACGGGAGCGACGAGCACACAGCACAACAACAAACAGAACGTGCCGGTTGAGTCGATGATTCGTCGATTGATCATTCTGCTTGGCTTTCGTTTCGAGCGGGCAGACGCCCTAAGCCATCGGTCGGATCCGAACTGCTGTGCGTAACTGTTTTGCCGACAGTCCATTATAGGTCATTTGTCACGCTGACGCCGCAACGACGCTGAATTACGCCGCGCGTCGCCCGTTTGTAATGGGCGTTGCGGCTCACGCGACTGAGTCAAGAACAACGGAAGGCGGAAAAAAAGCGATGGAAGGCCCTGCGGCGGGAGGTCTTTCGGCGAAGCTCTGATCGCTCTAACTGGGCTTGAACGCGGTCGCGGGAGCACGGATGTCGCAGGGGTCTTGTGCGGAAATCATTCACTGGCTGCGCAAAACAGCGCCCTCAACAGGGCAATCAGGCGGGTCGAGTTTGGCAGGATTGTTGAGCAATCTGGGATTCGCACCCACCGGCCGCCCAAGCGCGGCCCATACACTCATTTCGACTCTCTATACGCTACTCGGCGGTCGAATGAGCGTCAACTGTTTGCTTCCGGGCGGCGATCGAAAACCGTGTTCCCACCGGTGACAAAAACGTCTTCACGGATGTCACACGATGCCGCACATTCACTGAGGATCTCGTCAATGTCCCGTCGCCCTCGACAGGCGGCATGTCGGTTAGACATCTCAACGCGGCGCCTCCAAGACCAAGTTAACACAACTGCGTTGCAACGGTCGCGGGAAACGTGTTTCATAGGCTACCCGTGAGATGATGGCGGCATCATCGACGCCGGGGACGACATCGACTGCCGCCGTGTACGAATCGGCGGCCGTGTGCAACCGCTGTGTCAAACGAAAGACGACCAATGAGCCGACCGACCGGAATGATGAACCCCGCAGAGCTTTCGGAGTATGTGGCCGCTGGCGACATCGATACCGTGCTCGTCGTATTTACCGACCTTTACGGCCGGTTCATGGGCAAGCGTTTCGACGCGCGAGACTTCACCGAGCGGGTCATCAGCGAAGGAACACACGCCTGCGACTATTTGTTGACGGTCGACATGGAGATGGAGCCTGTTTCCGGCTACCGCTATTCGAACTGGGAGAAGGGCTACGGAGATTTTCACCTGGTGCCCGACCTGGACACGCTTCGCCTGGCAAGTTGGCTCGATCGGACCGCGATGGTGTTGTGCGACGTGGTCGACCCGAAAACACACGCGCCGGTTGCGGTGGCACCCCGCTCGCTCCTACGATCTCAAATCGAACGCGCCGAGGGAATGGGTTACTCGGCCAAAGCGGGCTCCGAGTTGGAATATTACTTGTTTGAAGATTCGTATCGCGAAGCGGCGAGCAAGGGGCATGCTCAGCTCAAGCCGGTCGGCTGGTATCTCGAAGACTATCACATGTTGCAGGGAACCCGCGAAGAGCCTTTCAATGGCGCGGTGCGGCGGCATCTGGCAGCGTCGGGTATTCCCGTCGAGTGTACGAAGGGAGAATGGGGCGTCGGGCAGCATGAACTCAACGTCCGCTACACCGACGTGCTCGCGATGGCAGACAATCACGCCATCTACAAACAGTGCCTCAAGGAAGTGGCCGATCAGCTTGAGATCAGCGTCACGTTTATGGCGAAGTACGCGGAGGACGGAGCGGGCTCGAGTTCTCACATTCATTTGAGCTTTTGGGCCGATCGCGGCAATGCGTTTGTGGGCGACCAGGCGTTTGGGCCGATCAAGTGCTCTGACGTCTTCCGCTGGTTCTTGGGCGGTTGGATCGCGCACGCGCCGGAGGTCATGGTCTGCTACGCACCGACCGTCAACTCGTATAAGCGGTTTCAATCGGGTTCGTGGGCGCCGACGAAACTTGCCTGGAGCCACGACAACCGGACCGCCGGGTTTCGGGTGGTCGGTAGCGGCAACAGCCTACGGGTGGAATGCCGGATTCCGGGAGCCGACTGCAACCCTTACCTAGTGTATGCGGCCGCGCTCGCCTCGGGTTTGGACGGCATCGAGAACCAGATTGAGCCGCCCGACATTTACGAGGGCGACATCTACGTGGATGAAAACTTGCCGCACGTGCCGCGAACCTTGCGCGACGCGACCGACCTGTTCGAATCGAGCGCGTTCGCTAGGACAACGTTTGGTACCGATGTGGTCGAACACTACACACACTTTTTCCGCACCGAACAAGATGCCTACGACAAAGCGGTCACCGACTGGGAACGCAAACGGTATTTCGAACGAATCTAGTGGCCCAGCCACTTGATTTTGGCAGTTACTGTTTCATGGTACGTCAGAAAGAACAGGTACTTTCTGACTCGATTTCCGGTCACTCGACGCACATTTTCAAATGACCTGAGGTGCTAGAGATGATCCCAAAACCCTCTGATGGACGACGTCGACTCCCGATTTGTGCAGTCGAGGCGAACGGCAACCGGGTCTTGGGACGAGTTCCAATGCAGCGTACGGTTTGATGTTTTCAGCCTGGTTCATTACCGGTCCACCGGTCCGTCAATTGAGTCGTTTTCTTTCATGAGCCGATCAAATTCGATGTCTTCTTCTTTGCCGGTGATTGGCGTGACAACTTACGCGCGCGATGAAGCCAACCGGTTTACGTTGCCCAGCGAATACGTCGATTCCGTCCGCCGGGCAGGCGGGTTGCCGGTGCTCATTCCGCCGGGCGAAAAAGAGATCGACGGGCTGCTTGCCAGCTTGGATGGAATACTGCTCGCCGGCGGCGGTGACATCGCGCCCGAATACTATGGCGGCCGGCATCACGAAACAATCTACAGTCTCGACCCCGAACGGGATCGCACGGAATTGGAAATCGCCAAGCGGGTGATCGATTCTGGTATGCCCACGTTGGCCGTCTGTCGCGGCTGCCAGATCGTCAACATCGCACTCGGCGGCACGTTGCACGAACATTTGCCGGACGTCGTCGGTGAGAAAGTTCTGCATCGTCTGCCGCCGCGCGAGCCGACCCCACACGCGGTCACCGTGGATGCGGAGTCGGAACTCGCCGGAATTCTCGGTGCGGTCGAAATCTCGCCCGCATCCTGGCATCATCAAGCCATTCGCGACGTCGGCCGAGGCTTGAAAGTCGTGGCCCAGGCGGAAGACGGTATCGTCGAAGCGATGGAACTTCCCGAGCACCCTTGGATGATCTGCGTTCAGTGGCACCCCGAGTTAACGGCGGCCGACGATGTCACTCAGCAGCTGCTGTTCGATGTGTTCGTCAAAAAGTCGACGGAATTGACTGGGCGGCGAACCAATTGACCTGCCGGTAGCAAACATGCGATCCAGCGAGTGAGGCGCTCGGCGGAGACGCGACAAGTCAACGCGACATCTCACAGAGAAAGGGACAACGGCAATAACCATGAGACTCAAAGATAAGGTGGCGCTGATTACGGGAGCCGGGAGTGGAATCGGCCGCGAATCGGCTCTGCTATTTGCCTCGGAAGGCGCGGCGGTGGTGGTCGTGGACGTGAACGACGAGGCGGGAGCCGAGACGGTTTCGCTGGTTGAAGCAGCCGGCGGCAAAAGCATCTACGCTCACGCCGATGTTTCAAAAGCAGCGGAATGCGAGAACATGATCCACCGAGCCGAAGAATCATTCGGTAAGCTCAACGTGATCTTCAACAACGCCGGTATTATGCACGGCGACGATGATGATGCCGTCAACACGTCGGAGGATGTTTGGGAGCTCACTCAGGCCATCAATCTCAAAGGTGTGTTTCTCGGCTGCAAGTATGGCATTCCTGCTCTGCGTCGCGCCGGCGGTGGTGCGATTATCAACACGGCTTCGTTCGTGGCCCTGATGGGCGCCGCCACGCCGCAGATCGCCTACACAGCGAGCAAGGGGGGCGTGTTGGCAATGACGCGGGAGCTGGCCGTCGTACATGCCCGCGAGAACATCCGAGTTAACGCCCTGTGCCCCGGCCCGCTGAGAACCGAACTGTTGATGAAGTTTCTCGACACCGAAGAGAAAAAGCAGCGCCGGCTGGTGCATATTCCTGCGGGCCGGTTCGGACTGGCCAAGGAAATGGCGCAAGCGGCCCTGTTTTTGGCATCCGACGAGTCGTCGTACATGACGGGAACCGAGTTCACCGTCGACGGAGGCATTACGGCGGCTTATGTCACTCCGGAATGAGTCGCGGGGCGAAGCATGTTGCCGACTACGGAACAAAAATTGTCAATCAGAATAAAACGTGAGACAATCGTTCAAGAACGGCCGTACCGATTTGCATTCTACGGGCGGGGCTTGTCATAATCGGGACATATTTGCAGTTCGTTCCATTTATCAACGTGTCTGCGGAAGTGTGAGAGAGATGTCGAATAGTCACAATGCCTTCCAAACTGAACGAGTGGGCACAACGCTGGTCGTGTTGTTGCAGGGTGATTCTCTCAACACCGAGGAATCGGCTCTCGAGCGGGAGATCGATGCCTTGCACGCGGCTCTTGATAAATCCAACGTCAAAAACGTGTTGATTGACATCGGCCAGGCTCCGTTTTTTGGATCGATTATTATCGGCGCCATCGTGGCTCTCTGCCACAAGGCGGTCGGCGGTGGTGGCAAGGCGGCCATGTGTGCCGCCTCCGAAGGCATGTTTGACGTTATGAAGGTCATGAAACTCGATCAGGTTTTTCCCTATTTCGAAACACGCGAAGAAGCCCTCGAGTCATTCAATTGAGAACCAGTCGGGTTAGATCGTGGCGCCGGCCGGCCGCCAAGTGCGTGTCGAACGAGCTTCGGATCTGCATTCAAGCGCGCGGCCATGCCTCTCGCGGCGGATTGGGGACTACGTCTTCGAACCGGTCGCTTAGGACGTGGGCGCGATTGAGTTTTGAATTGCGTTGACGGGAGTCGCTGACATGGCCACAGATTTCGACACGAAAAACGCAGACCAGAAAAGTCCCCAGACCCACGCACAAGAAACCGTTTCGGTCGACGAATTCACCGACGGGCTGCTCGACCCCAGTCGGCCGATGCTCGGCCCGGTGCGCGACGGCGGGCAGATTGTCGCCAACACGGCGCCCGGTTGTTGGGGGCCGATGATCACACCGGCGCTCTGTGGAGGCCACGAAGTCACGAGGCCCGTGGCGGTCGAGGGCGCCGAAGTCGGCGACGCAATCGCCCTGTTCATTCGCGACATCAAGGTCACGTCGTTGGCGACCGCTTCGGGAAACGACCAAACGATGGCTGGGCGATTCGACGGCGACCCTTTCGTCGCGGGGCGCTGCGCAAACTGCGGCACGCTCAACCCTCGAACGAAGCTCGACGGTATCGGCCAACAGAGCGTTCGCTGCGCCCAATGCGGCGCCGATGCCAGCCCGTTTCGAATCAGCCACGGCTATACAATTGCCTTCGATGACGAGCGCACCGTCGGCGTCACTCTGGATCGTGACGCATCGGAGCACATCGCCCGCGATGCGAAACGGTACGCGGCGATTCCAGAAAAGTCGATTCAGAATTCCGTTCTTGCGTTCGCACCACATGATTTGGTCGGCATGATCGCGCGGCTCAGGCCCTTCCTCGGCCAGCTCGGCACCACGCCTGGCGTTTGCCTGCCCGACAGCCACAACGCGGGAGACTTCGGCCAATTCCTGATCGGAGCGCCGCACGCACACGCCGTCACGGCCGAACAACTCGAACAGCGCACCGACGGCCACATGGATATCGACGCCGTCCGCCAAGGGGCCGTGATCGTTTGCCCGGTGAAGGTACCCGGGGGCGGAATTTATCTGGGCGACATGCACGCGCTGCAAGGCGATGGCGAAATCGCCGGCCATACATGCGACGTGGCGGGCACCGTGACACTCAAAGTGCAGTTGATCAAGGGGTTGCCAATCGACGGACCGCTGTTGTTCCCGGTGCCTGATGACTTACCATATCTCGCGCGTCCGTTCTCCGAGGAAGAACGCTCGCAAGCCGAGACTCTGGCTAAGGCACACGGTATCGAAGCGCTCGAGCAATGTCTGCCGATTTCCGTCGTCGGAACGGGTACCGATCTCAACGCGGCAACCGACAATGGGCTCGAACGTGCCGCGGCTCTGTTCGAGATGTCGGTTCCCGAAGTCAAGAATCGCGCGACGATCAACGGGGCCATCGAAATCGGCCGGCATCCCGGCGTGGTCCACGTCACGATGTTGGTACCCGCCGAGCGGCTCGAGCCATTGGGCCTCTACAAAATCGCAAAGCGGCAATACCAGAACGACGAATCAAATTAGGTTCGAAGCACGCCGATTTACTTTTCCGAACAACATTCCCAGACCAACCCGAAGGACAAACATCATGATAAAACGATCGACCAATTCAGCGCGGTTGGCAGTTGGACTGGGAATCGTGCTGGGTGTTGGATTCGCTGCCACCGGGTCTTGCGAACGATTGCAGGCGGCTCCCGGGTATGCGCTCGAGCCTGTGATTGTTGAATACGATGTCGACCCCACCTGGCCGAAACGTCCCGAGAACATCTCGGCCAAAGGTTGGGTCTCCGGCTTGGCAATCGACGCCCAAGATCAAATCTGGTTTTTCAGGAAAGGTCCCGACCCCGTTCAAGTTTACACGCCGGAGGGTGACTTCGTTCGCTCGTGGGGTAAGGGCAAGTTCGTCGACCCGCATCAATTGAGAATCGACCACGAAGGCAACGTCTGGCTGGCCGACTTCGGGCAACACATCGTGCAGAAGTTCACGCCCGAAGGCAAATTGCTGATGACGATCGGCACGCGGGGAGAAGAAGGTGAAGACGAAACGCACTTCAACCGCCCGACTGACATGGCGATCACGAAATCGGGCGACGTGTTCGTGACCGACGGTTACGGCAACCGGCGGGTTGTGCATCTCGACAAGGACGGCAACTTTATCAAAGCCTGGGGCACTTACGGCACCAAGCCGGGCCAGTTCGTGGTGCCGCACGCCATCGCCCTCGACTCCAAGGGGCTGTTGTATGTGAACGACCGCAACAGCGGCCGCGTGCAGATTTTTGATCAGAGCGGAACGTTTCAGGATCAGTGGGAAAACGTGCTGATGCCCTGGGGCATTTCGATCAACGATAAAGATGAAATCTGGGTCTGCGGCTCATCCCCGCACTGGTGGTACCGGCATGGCGAATACCCCGAATACAAGGACCAGGTCTTCATGCGGTTTTCACCCGACGGCCGAGTCCGGCAAACATGGTCGGTCCCGCTGGGGAACACCGACGACCCCCAACCCGGCGATACGATCGGCGTGCACTGCATCGCAGAGGATTCCAAAGGCAACATCTACGTGGGCGACATCTACGGCGAACGCGCACAAAAATTCGTGCCGATCACCAAGCGGCCTGCGAAAGCAGACGCGAAATAAGCACACCAGACTCATCGACCGGACGAGTTTGCTTCCAATTGGGGAAGATCCCAGATGAGAACGCTGGCGTCCCCAGTGCCGAGGGCCAATTTCCGGTTGTCCAGTGAGATGGATAGCTCGCGGAAATAGTATCTTTGGCGCAGATCTTTGACGTCGATCTGATGGGCCTGTTGTTGCGAGGCAACGTTCCAAACGAATATCTTCTGAACTGGCAGGCCCACGGCCGCCGACATCCACTCACCATCCGGCGAAAAAGCAAGCGGTCCCATTCCCCCTGCGGGCAAGTCGTATTTCCAGATTTCGCTGCCATTTTTCAGATTGAACAGACGGACTGCCCGCGGCTTGGCCGACGAAGAGCGGGTTCCACCGTTTGCCAGCTTGGTGACTGTTGGATTCGCAGCCGGGCCGGACGTCAATAATCTCTTGCCATCCGGCGAAACGGCCATCGCCCGAATGCGGAATTCCGAATCGATCGTTTGTAACTCTGCGCCGCCTTCAACATCGTACGCGTAAATCACGTTCTTAAATTTCAAGCAGAACGTCGCGCCATCTTGCGAGAATCCATGCGGCCCGATCGAACCAAGCAGTCCTTCGAACGTATTGTATCGGGCTCTTTCGCCTATCGAGCTATCGGGGATCCTGATGCCGCCCGGGCGAATCTTGTGCTCGCGCAACTGTTTCCCGGAGGGAAGTTCCCAAATGCGCAGGTTCATGTCACCGCCCCAAGTGGCGAGGCGGGTTCCCTTGGCTAGAAAGGCCACCGCCCGCTTGCCGCCCGATCGTCCGTGACCGGGAAGTTTCAGAAGTTCCTCGCCAGTGCTTGCGTCCCATAGACGGACGGTATCATCGAGGCTGCTCGATGCGATCCACTTTCCGTTGGGAGACAGGTCCAACGCTCTCACCCAATAGTCATGTTCAATTTTCTGGAGCGGACGACCGGATGCAACATCCCATGTGCGGATCGTGCCATCGTCGCTAGCAGTGACGGCGAAATCTGACTGCGGTGAAAAGCGAATGCTCGATACCGAACTCTCATGACCAACCTGGTCCACAGCAACGCGTGCACCAGTCTTGAGATCCCAGACAGCCGTGCCGGCGTTCGAGCCGGCCGCCGCAAGCCAACGGCCATTCCGCGAGATGTCCAAACAGCGAGGATACATCGGACGGGTCTTGAAACGATGTCGAAGCTCGCCGCTCTCGACGTCCCACTGGATCACCGAGCTGAGCCCGTCGCGAAAGCCCATGATGCCGTCGGTAGCCAGAAGCGACTTTCCGTCCGGGGTGAATCGCAGTTCCTGAACGCGCATTGCCGGGCGTGGCTCACAACTGAGAGTGCGGACGAGTTTCCGCGATTCGACGTCCAACAGCTGTACGACCTTGCGCGAGTCCGGCGCGGCTGCCAGCATTTCTCCATCCGGCGAAAAAGCGAGTCCAGTGATGTGGCCAACGCGGGTCTCGACGGCCACGGGCTTCGCGCCGGAAAGCCATTTCCAAAGTTGAAGATGTCCGCCATTGCTGAAGGCGATCGTGTTTCCGTCCGGGGAAACTGCGAGCGCGTTGAGCATCTTTTTTTTCGATCGATGCGTGAGTTTTTCCTTGCCGGTGGCGAGATCGAACAAACGCAGCACGCCATTTCTGTTGCCCGTGACGATAGTCCGCCCGTCGGGCAAGAATTCGAATTCTTCGCAGTCGACGACTTGCTCTCGATACCAGCGAATGGTCTTCTGCAACTTGCCGGTTGCCACGTCCCAGAGCTTAATGTTGCGGTCGTTGCGGCGGTCTTCTTCTACAAACACAAATCCGAGCGTCGCCGCCGTTTTTCCATCGAGGGAGATGCGAAACGCGCGGACGTGTTGATTCTCAACGTGAATTTCTCGAAGCAGCTTACCGGTCGAGGTTTCCCAATAACGAATCACGTTATCATCAGCGCACGAGAGTAGGATCTTTGCGTCGCTGGTAAACGCTACGTTCTTGTTCCAGCCAGGATGCCGAAACCGAATTGTTCCTAGGCGCGTCGACGCGCCGGCCGGCAACGGGTCGCCGTAGAGGTCGGTCCTGGACAAATCGCCGTTTTCACTCGCTAGGAGCCCGATTTCCCGGATACGGGCACTCTCGACGCCGATCGCATTAGAATCTTCTGATCCCGGTGCCCCAGCGCCTTCGATGAGAACCTTCGACGAGTCTATTGTTCCAGTTGCGTTTGGATTCGATACCGCTGATTGCGGCGCGACATCATTCGGACGACGCTGTTCATCGACCGCTTCCAGCCGCGTCGCAGCGATCACCGTGCCGAACGTACACAAGAGCAAGCCGCTGGAGATGGCGGGTATCCGTGCCGCCGACGTGGCACGTGATCGGCTTTCGTCCAACAGCCCGGTGATGCGCTGTTCCAGATTCCAGTGCGGCGTGACCAAAGCCAACTGAGCCGCCGGATCGACCGGCAACGTCGACGGGCGTCTCGTTCCCGCACAACTCTCGGCGACAGCCAGCAGCGTTCGCGCATAGCTGCGGGGGCTACACTGCTCGAGAACGTAGTTGTCGCAAAGTTCTTCCCGGGCTTGGGAGAGGCTGCGATTGAGGTAATGAACGAACGGGTGCGGCCAGAACACGATTCCGGCCAGCCGCTGAACAAATGCCACATAGAGATCGCGGCGGGCGACGTGGGCGAACTCGTGTAGGAGCATCTCGTGCAGTTGTTCGCGGGAAAATGTCTCCAACATACGCTCCGGAAGAAGCACGATCGGCCTGAAAATGCCCGTGACGACGGGAATGTCGATAGACGTTGATGTCGCGACCGGTGGTGTTTTGCGGAGCCCCAGTTTCTGCGCGACGGCCTGGAGGAGCGACGCGTACTCGGCTGAATTCAATGGTCGACAGTTCTTGCGAAATGACCGCACCGACCGCCAGCCGTGAAGAAAGCGGAACCCGAACAGCAAGCTTCCTGTGATCCAAATGAGATAAGCGGCTCCGCACAGGACACGCTCGGCATCCCAATCAGCGTACCACGGTGCAACGGCCTCAATTGTGCCTGTCTCGACTGGTGCGGGATGGCTCGGTGTCGCATAGAGCGATTCTCGCTCGACGATTCGTTCCGACGGATTCACAAAAGCATCCGCGTTCGCCGGCGCGCTTTGTTCGACTTCATTTTGTATTGGCACGGTCGCTTGTGGGCTCCGCTGGGGTTCGCTTTGCTCCGATTGAGGCTCGACGTATGCAAGCGGAATCTCCCAAACGGCGACGCCCGTCTGAGCGATAAAAAAAGCGACGGCCGGGCTGAGAACGACGTACACGAGCGCCGTGATCCAAGTGGCATGCCGCAATTCCGGACGTCGGCGAAAGCACGTCGTTGCCAAAAGGGCGGCCGCTAGGATCACGACGGTCGTCTGCATGGCCGTGCTCAGGGCAAGAGCGCCGAGGCCGTTTATCGAGGAGCCGAGTTCGAAGACGTTCATGATTGTTCCCCGCTAGCCGAGTCGAGCAGGTCGCGAATGCGGGCCGCCTCTTGTTCTGAGAGGGGCCGCTGTTCGAGCAAAGCCAGCAGCAGCCCCTCCGCCGAACCTTCAAAGACCGTGTCGAGCATCCGCCCGACAATCTTCTTTTGTGTGGCGCCCCGAGGAGACACAGCTCGGTACAAAAACTTGTTGCCGACCGTTCGGTGTTTCAGCCAACCTTTGTCGTCCAGGCGCGCGATCGTCGTTTGAACCGTGTTCCGCGCAATGCCGCGCTGCTGTTTGAGATCATCCCACACTTCGCCCACGGTGGCCTCGCCCCGATGCCAAATGACGTTCATGATCTCGAGCTGCGCCTCCGAAAGAGGCGGCAAGTCACTACGTTTGGCCACGTTGAACTCCCGATGACATGTTGCCGACGTATGTAGGTATTTTGTACCGACAACTGTAGGCATATGCAAGGGAGAATCGTTGAATTCTTGCTGTTCGATGAATTGGGCGGCCTGAAACAATGCGATGTCGCGCGGGCCGTGTTCGCGTTCTGAAGAACCCAACCGCTCAACGCGAGCGAATGGGTCTTCCGGGAAATTTTCTTGCCGACTGGTCGTCAGCAATAGATAATTGGAGCAGTGATCTGATGCGAAATCGAAAGCGATTGAGATATTCGCGACGATTTGTGAGCCGAAATAATGTTAGACGCGGTGCATACGATTCACATGAGTGGTTTGATTGCTTCCGTCCTTCTCCGCCAATCGTTTACGCCTGCCGACACAGGCCGAGTTAGCAACATCCTGCGCAGCGTTGTTGATGGCGTCAGCGAGACGAGAAAATGTCGTCATTGGGAATTCGTCGTGCAAAATGCGACGGCGTCGCTATCGGTGCAATCCACTTTCGAACACGCTCACGACTTCGAGGATCAACTCATCTCAAACGATCTTCTATTCGATGACGCGCCCGACGCGTTTGTGCTGTGCTTCGTTACGCGGCGCGATTCTGACATCGCGACCTGCGCGAAGCTTGCGGCACTATTGGCAGAATCATTTGGTGGTATCGATTGCTCGTTCGACGGCAACGCCAACAACCCCCGCTAGGCAATACGTAAATGTGCCCGTCATCACGCACACCCGAAGGCGATCGCATCCGCTGCGACCTGTGCGGCTCGGTCAGCGATATCGATCCCTCGCAGCCTCCGGGGGACGTGACCTGCCCGGCGTGCGGCACGTTGATCTGGGTCGCGGCGGCGTCCAATCTGTCCGGCGATCATCCTAAGCAGGGGGTTCTCGCGTTTGTCACCGACGTTCGGCGACTCGCGGATTCGGCGGCAGATCGAAAGGAATTGGGCGACCAGCTTGTCTCTGGCCTGAAACACTGCATGCCAGCCGAGGGCGCGACGCTTTGGGTCTGTTCGCGCGGACGGCAGCAGTTCGATCGCGTGAAACTCACGGCAGAGTGCACCAGTGGCCAAGCCGACTCGTCGAACGAGTTCGCCAAACGAATTGTCAATGATCCGAAGCGCCAACCGACGTTCGCCGAAGATACCGATCGGGCAGTGCTTAGGCTCGGCGTTCCCGTTACAACGAACGGGCGCACGACGGGCGTGATTCAAGATCTTAAACGTCCCGAGGCACTGGAAGGTGCCAAGCGAGGATACCTCGTGTTCATGGAACAGTTGGCAGAAATCGTTGCGACGTCTCAAGCATTTTCGGCCTGACGGATGGGTGCCGACAATTCACGATGGCAGGGTAGAGGCTCCCTCGACGCGCGGCTTTTCGGCAACGTTCGATCTGATAAAATCGTTCTTCGCCGGGATCTGTTTTTCTTGGCCGGCCTTCGGTCGCATTCGTTTCGCTGGACCGACGAAAAGGACGCTATGGGAAAAATCCTCGCTAAGACATACCTGCATTGGACAGAGCCGAGAAACGTGCGGCGTACCCGTGAGGACATCGCGGTGAAATCTGTTTCACATGCGCGTCGCTTGGCCTACTGTTTGCTTGTCGGAGGAGTGCTGACGGCAATTCCATGGTGCGTGGCGAAATTGAATCCTGCGAAGAACGCGCCGCCGCTTCAGTTGCTCGTTCCGATAGCGATCGGCGCTGGTCTGTTTTACGTCTATGTTTTTCCGTGGCTTCTTCGGCTGACCCCCTTCACAATTCGCATAACCGATCAGGGCATCATGTGGGTCAACGGAAATCGCGGCGGAACTTGGAAATACGACGACATTCAAGCCTGCTCGATCGCAACGGAGAAAATCGATGGCGAAATGATAAGAGTCCTGGCGGTGACGCGATCACACGACAAAACGACAATGCTGGGAATCGACGACTCGATCTCGCTTGAGGAATTGATCAACGTCTTGTTGGAGCATGGTGTTTGCGTAGACCGAAAATGACGGCCCGGCATGTGTGTGAGCATGTGAACCCGCTTCACCCGCACCGCATGCGCATTCCCATTTCTCGATACGGACGCTGTTGCTAGAATCGTCCGGTCGAGCGACGGCTTCCAGGCTCGGCGTGAGACACGGCGAGGGTGCATCGCGTCGTTTTTTGTTCTGATCTCGACGTAACGAAATTCGAGGAGAACCCGACGTTGTATGAAAGTGTTGTACCGTTCGACGCCCAGCGTATTCGCGCGGCCGCCGTGTACTGTAGTGACGGACGATTTGGTGAGCAGTGTGACGATCTGCTGCAAAACGCGCTCGAGTTGCCGCGCTACGATCGGCTGGCGGTGCCCGGCGGGCCGGCTTGCCTCGCCCGACACTTCGCCACCTATCGAGAAGAAGAGGGCGTTGTCGAGCAGTTGCGTTTTCTGGTCACCGCCCATGACCTGGAACGGGTCATATTAATCGCCCACGAGGACTGCGCGTTCTACACGGTACGCCTCAATGTCTCGCCGCTGCAATTGGAAACACAACAGCGGGAAGATATCGGCAAAGCGGTCGACCGCGTTCGTTCGCTTTCCTCCAAGTTGGCGGTGAGCGCCTACTTTGCCAGGAAACACCATAGCGGCACGGTTGTGTTCGAGTCCGTGGACGCGTGAGCCAGAGTCGCCGTGATCCGCGCCGTGGATTCGCTGTCGCGTGTGTCGCGCAACGCGATTACCGCTGGTAGATGGGAAGAATCTGGTAGGGCGGGGTGAGCGTGAGGACGACGAGGGCTGTGGTGTAGGTGTTTCCCACGCCGCTGTCGTGAACGCGTTCGCGGTCCCAGGAGCCGTCACGGCGCTGATTGGCCAATAGCGTGCTCTGTAGCGGTGGATAGAACTTCTCCCAATTTTCGCCACCGAGATGAAACATGGCCTGGCTGCAATAAAATGCGCTGTAGTGGTAACGGTCATCTGAATGGCGGCGGACGTTGTAGCGATCAAACGGATGGCTGAGAATCCATTTCGCGCCGGCCTTGGCCATTTCCGAATGATGCTCGCCCCCCATCTCGAGTGCGACAATTCCCCCGCCTACGGTGCCTCCGCTGGCGTAATGTTCTTCGTCGTGGGCTAAGGCGTACATGAAGGCCTGCTCGTTCCGGTCGAAGCAGCGGCGTACGTAACCCATGGCTTCATCGATGTACTCAGGGGGGACATCGAATTCCGCGTTCTTGGCGGACCGGTAAAACATCAACTGCCAACTCGTGGCGGTCAAGTCCGAATCGTTCGGTCCGTAAGGCTTCAGATAACGCCAACCTCCCTTATCGCGCGGATGGCGTTTGCGACGCGTTTGACGCTGCCGTGAGAAACGAAGCGCCTCGCGGATCGCAATTCGAATGCGCTCGTTCTGACGATCGCTTGTCATGCCGTAGACTTCGCCCAGCATCAGGCCGGTAATCGCGTGGTTGTAGTTGGGCCGGCTGCCGGGATGCGAGAGTAAGCCGTTGGAATCTTGAGTCGATAGCGTGTACTGAATGGCGCGTTCGATTTGGTCGCCATAGGGCCCCTGCCCGGGAAGATGTCCACGCGAGAGAAACGCCATCACGCACAGACTCGTGACGCCCGGCTGGGCGGCTCGCGGCGCGGCGAATGAACCATCCCTTCGCTGGTTGCCGACAATGAAATCCAGGCCCTCGTCGACCGCCGCATCGATCTGCTTCCACTGTTGGGTGGAGAGGATGTTCAGATTCAAGGTGTGACCCGTTGACTGAGGTTCCGCTGCTGCGATCGTCTTTCCTAAAACCGCGCACAGTATTAGAAGTAGTCCTAAAACCCTCTGTTGGCTCAAAAGTACCCTTGTTTTCAAGTGTAACTTTCGCCCACAACCGGGTTTCGGGACGGGTTCTAGGCCCACGAACCCAGCCGCGAATGCGCGTCGCCATTTTTTAGTTGCTGTCTCGATCGGTTGCCGGCAGGTGTTCATGACTGCGTTGACCTGGGAGTGCAAGGCGGGCAGTGTGTTTATCGGCTATGTTACCGGTTGCGATCTTCGTCGATATCGGCGCGAGAGATCCATTTGACCTCGTGCAGCTGACCATGCCGCTTTTTCTGGGAAAGATCGTCCAGCGTCTTTTCATCGAGCCGCGACATGTCGTACAGCAATTCTGTCTGTTTGTCCGCAACGAATTGTTCCGGAGGTGTGAACGGCTCGGTATAGCGCGCTTTGCTAGAAATTCTCAAAATCGAAAGATACCCGAATCCGTGCCTTTGTGTCTCTTCGAATTGCGAAGGCTTCCATTTCTCTTGCGCCCCGACGAGAAAACGTCGCTGCTCGCGCATCGGCCCCGGCTTGGGAGCGGTCGTTTCGCGTACCAGTTTTCCATCCGCGAAGACGAATTGATTCTCACCGTCGAATACGAGCGCGACGTGCTCCCACTCTCCCGACGGTTCTCTGTCGATCTTGTAGCTGTAGTTCTGCCCGTTGACGCTCTCCCAGCCGATACTCCAGCCGTGTGATCCCCAAGTTAGCCACACGCTGTTTTCCGGGTCACCTTCCTTGCCCTGATACACGATCCTCTGCTGCCAGTCTTTCACCCAGGCCTCGATGGTGAATTCTGCGAACGAATCGAAGGGAATGTGGCCGACGTCGATGTAGCTGTCGATACCGTTGAATTCCAAGACGTGACCGCCCTCACGCGGTTTTTCTGCGGCGGCGTTCTCCTTTGCCGTGGGAGCGGCGGCTTGGTCAACGACGTCAACAACACGGTTCTTGTCGGCAGGTTCTAAGCCAGGTTCGGTGGCCGGCTCCGTCGAACGGCTGGAAGCCGCGGGCTGTTTTGACTGCGACTGCCCGGCTGCGTCGCAACCCACAGACGACATCGACGCCGCCGATACGAGAGTCATCAGCAACCCGACCGAAGGCCTCTGGAAGCGCCAGCGGTTTCGGCAACGGCCGAATCTGATGGTCAACTCCTTCGAGGCCGCCCTGGTATGTTTGTTGTCTAACATGGGCGGCAACCTCCTATCGCTGGTAAATCGGCAGAATTTGGTACGGGGGAGTCAGAGTTAGCACCGTAAGCGCCGTGGAGTAAAGGTTACCGTACTTGTTGTCGTTCCCATTCGACTCGGCGGGCCACGAACCATCCCGCTGCTGATTTTCGACGAGGACATCCAACAGTTCCGGGAAGAACCCAAACCAGTAGTTGCCGCCGAGTTGAAAGGTTGCCTGACTGCAATAGAACGCGCTGTAGTGGTACCGATCTTCCGTGTGCCGCGAACGGTTGTAGCGACGAAACGAACTGCGCAGAATCCACCTGCCGGCGGCTTTCGTCATTTCGGTATCGTGTTCACCGGCAAGTGCCAGCGAAACAACGCCCGCTCCGGCCATCCCACGATTGACGTAGCGATCTTCCCCTTTGAGTCCGTACAGAAACCCGCCTTCTTTTGGATCAAACGAATTGCGCACGTATTGGACGGCTTCCTCGATCCACTGTTGCGGTACTTCGAATTCCGCGTTGCGTGCCGAGCGCAGGAACATCAATTCCCAGGCGGTGACCGAAAGGTCGGCATCGGTTACGCCGTACCGCCGCATGTATCGCCAGCCGCCCCGTTCGGCGCGAATGCGTTTGGGCATCAGTTGCTGTCGCCGCGATAGCTTGAGAGCACTTTCGATCGCTTTGTGGATTTGCTCGTGACGCCTCGACTGCGTCATGCCATAGACTTCGCCGAGCATGAGACCGGAAATGGCATGGTTGTAATTTCCTTCGAAGTAAGCGGAGCGGCCCCTTCCGACGCGCTGCAACATGATTGTGCCATCGGACGCCTGCGTACCAAGTACGTAGTCGATGGCCCGGGCAATCTGCTTTCCGTAACGCCCTTGATCGGGCAAATGACCGCGCGACAAAAACGCCATGATGCATAGGCTGGTGACCGCCGGCTGCCCGGAGACGTGGGTCGCGAATGAACCGTCCCGGCTCTGCGAACGCGAGAGGAATTCGAGAGCTCGGTCGACGGCAGGATCAAGTTTGTTCCACTGGGGCGGCGTGAGAACGTCTTGTGAGCCAAATCGATCCTGCGAAGTCGGGTTGTCGCCGGATTGATCAGCTTTTTGGGCGAGGCCCGTGAGCGGGCGAAGACCGCAAGCCGCTGCACAGCCACTCATAAACAGCCTGCGTGATAAAACTGCGCCGTTCATTTCCTTCCACGCTCCTAGCCATTGTTCTACCAGTGATCGCGCAGCCACCGATTGTAATCAATCAGTGACGTTAATCCGACAGCGGCTCGGCGCTCGCCTTCTCCTTTTTCGAATTCATCTCCCGGAACTGTTTCCAAGTGATGATCTCGATGCCAAGCCCGGCAACCTCATCGTCGAATGACGGATCCATGAACAGCAGCCGGTCGCCTTCGCGCAGGCCAACTCTGCGGGTGATTGAACGGAGCTCGCGATCGTCGTAGCCACAATGCACGATCACCTCGCTCACTCCCGGCGGAAGCTGCCGAAACGCATCCAGGTAGAACTTCCGCTTGCGTCGTTGGTTGTCGGCGACGTAATGCATGCACAGATCTTCCAGAACGGGGAGCCGATGTTTGTCGAGCGTTTTGATGATCTCATCGGTGTTCGCTCGAACCTGCGGCGACAGGGGGAACTGCCGTATCGAACGAGCGCTCCGCGTGAACAATATCGGAAGATCGTACTTAATACCCAAGTTGACATAGATCTCCGTGAACTCTGGGCGCGTGAACAATGTACCCATGTGCGTGTCGAGGTGACTGAGCGGCACACCGAATTCCAATGCACGTTCAATCTGCGCGGTCAACTCGCGTTCCACTTCGTTGGTCCGCGCGTGTGTGACCGTTTCCTGTTGCTCTCTCCACAAATACCCCCGGCGGTCAACCAGGCCGGGAACCTCTCGAACGGGAAGTACCGGCCCCCAGCGGTACGATTCGAATTCCGCGTTCAACGTCAGATGAACGCCGTAATCGCCATCGGGGTGTTCGCGGGCGTATTCTGCAAATTCTTCGAATGCCGGACAGGGAACCATGATACTAGCCGACGACACGAGCCCCCGTTCCATTGCGTCGATCGTCGCACGGTTGACCGAGCGACACATGCCGACGTCGTCTGCATGCACGATCAAATACCGCTGGTTCGCATTGGCCGGCTCGTCTGACTTGGCCTTGAACGTCGGCGAATCGACGTTGCCGGCATCATCGCGAACACGTGCGTTGGCCCCTACCGCAACAATCTTGGACGCGGACGGCTTGGGAGTCGCCTCTGCCTGTGAACTGAAGCCGTCCCGCGCGGATCGGTCTGTTTCGGTCTGTTTGGCCGGCTTGACTTCGGCGGGCTTCTGGCCGACTTGCCCTGACGTGGATGCATTCCCAGAACCACAGCCGGCAAATGCCGCCAACAACAGCAAAGTTGCCAACCCGAGTCGACGGTGTTGATTTCTGACCAGAGGCATGGTAGATTTATAGCATGTTTTCGTCTGAGTCTGAAGTAAAACCGCTGATTGTCTGTAAGAATCGTCGAGATTATCGCTCAGTTTCTGTTCGCCCAAGCAATTCACGCTTGCAGCGAACGTCGAGGGTGAATTCTGAGACGAGAATTGTCTATCTGTCACGATGACTCGTTGTAGGACGCTGCCGGTGATTCCAACGCCGGCTCGGTTTATTACGAGCCATCCGAAAACCCGGTTGGCGGAGTCGGAAACGCTAATATCCGCGCGAACGCGGCGAAAGACGACAGGACCATTCCGACTCACGGCTCGAATGGGCCGTTGGAAACCGTACTTTTTTTGAAAGATGCCGCCCCGCGACGCTCTTTATGGGTGTCGTGCAACATCTTTTCGGAGCGTCGATATCAAGCATCGCCGTGCGCTGTGGAACGACATCGAGCCGAATAAGCACTGTTATCCTACGAGATGAAAGTTCAGCATGCTCAAAGAAACGACGACGACGCCCGATGAGATTCGTGCTGTTGAGGAACTGAACGCGAAGCAAACACAGCTTCGAGAGCAACTTGGCGGCGTCATTGTCGGGCTCGACGACGTCATCGAACAGACCCTGATCGCGATCCTCTGCCGGGGACATTGCATACTGCAGGGCATGCCCGGCCTAGCAAAGACGATGCTCGTTTCGACACTTTCGTCACTGTTGCATCTGAGTTTTCGTCGCATCCAATTCACGCCGGACCTGATGCCGGCCGACATCACCGGCACCGACGTGCTGGAAGAAGACCGCACGTCGGGAAAGCGCGTCTTTCGCTTCGTGAAAGGCCCGCTGTTTGGCAACATCATTCTTGCCGACGAGATCAATCGCACACCACCCAAAACTCAAAGTGCCCTGCTCGAGGCCATGCAGGAGCATCAGCTAACCATTGGCGGAGAAACGTATCCCCTGCCCGAACCATTCTTCGTTTTGGCGACGCAAAACCCGATAGAGCAAGAGGGAACCTACTCGTTACCCGAGGCGCAACTCGACCGTTTTTTGTTCCGCATTCAATTGAGCTACCCTACGTTCGAACAGGAAATCGAGATTTGCAAACGAGTGACGACAGAATATGAGTTCGAAACAACGCCCGTTCTGAGCATCGACGATCTCTTGAGAGCTCAGAAACTCGTGCACAGGGTTCCGGTCGCCGACCACGTGTACGCATTCGCCGTGCAGCTCGCGCGCATGACGCGCCCCGAAGAAGGCCAATTGCCGGGTGACTTGGCCGACATGGTGCAGTGGGGAGCCGGGCCGCGCGCGAGCATTTACCTGCTGTTGGCAGCCAAGGCCCGCGCCATCCTGCACTCGCGATTTCATGCCACCACCGAGGATGTACAAGCGATCGCTCTCCCCGTGTTACGGCACCGAGTGATACCGACGTTCAACGCTGAAGCAGCCGGGGTGTCGACGGACGACATCGTCTCGCGGCTGGTCAATGAACTTGTGAGGAACGGTGCGAAGGCCACGCGGCCATCGCGCTGACGCTCGCGCGAAACGAAGGCAACAGACCTAACTTGGATAAGACAGTGTAGAAGCTATCCCAGAACACGGTTGCGGCGCTCCCTGCCTCTAAAAGGCAGTCGGCGCCCGTCAGAGGGTTTTGGGATGAGTTTTTGTGAAGAGGCGACGCATGCCAGCGACGAAGCAAGACTACCATGAACTTCTGGACCCCGAGGTTCTCAGTCGCGTCGGCCATCTCGATATCCTCTCGCGAACCGTAGTCGATGGGTTGCTGGCAGGAAAGCATCGCTCGACGCAAAAAGGGGGCACGTTCGAGTTTGCCGAACACCGCGCGTACAGCGCGGGCGACGAACTCAGGCTGATCGACTGGCGGATTTTCGCCAAACGCGACCGATACTACGTCAAGCAGTTCGACGAAGAGATCAACCTGCAAGCGACGATGGTGGTCGACGCGAGCGGATCGATGGGTTTTGGCATGTCGACGCTTTCAAAACTCGCGTATGCAAAATGCGCCTGCGCCTGCCTTTCACGGTTAATGCTGCGTCAGCGAGATACGGTCGGCTTGAGTTGCTTTTCGGGAAATCGTGACCACTTCATTCCGCCCCGCGGCCGCGCCAGTCATCTGCGGGCGATTCTGGAAACACTCCAAACGGCGGAACCCAGTGGCGAAGCATCGCTGGCGAATACCCTCTTTCGCCTCGGTCGCCGACTGAAGCGGCGGGGGATGGTCGTCGTTTTTTCCGATTGTCTGGGCGACCTGCCGCAACTCACGAGATCATTGCATCAATTGCGGCTGCGGGGGCACGAACTGATCCTTTTTCATGTACTGGCACCGGAGGAACTCAGCTTCACATTTACCGGTCCGTCGCGATTCGAGTGTTTGGAAGCCAGCGGCCTGCGTCTCGACCTCGAACCATCGGCCGTTCGGCAGAAATACCTCTCCCGGCTGAACGCGTTCCTCGACGAACTCACCCGGGAGTGTGCACGAATCCGTTGCGAATATGTCCGTTTGTCGACCGATCAGAACTTAGCCGACTCGTTGTCATATTACCTGAAGCTTCGCGCGGCGAGCTTCAATTAAAAGTCGAGGCGAATCTCAAATTGTTACGAGTTTGTGAACGAGTGTTCGTTATTGGGAATCGAACCACGTGAGTTTTCTTGGCAGCATTTTCTTGTGGGCTCTTCCACTGGCCGCGATACCGGTTGCCATTCATCTTTTGAATCGGCGCCGGCGCGAGGTCATCGGCTGGGGAGCAATGCAGTTGCTCATGGAAAGTGCGCCGCGCCGACGGCGAATTTGGCGGCTGGACGATTTACTGCTCATGTTGCTACGGACATTGGCGATCGCCGCAATCATTCTGGCTCTGGCGCGACCGCAAGTTCGTTCCGGTTTGCTGACGGGAACCCAACCAGGCCGAGAGGTCATCCTCGTGGTCGACGCGTCACTCTCGACCGGTCGTCTGCACAATGGCGCTCCTGTTTTCGATTCGATCAAACAACAAACGGTCGAACTGCTCGATCGTCTCGACGAGTCGGACCACGTTCGGCTCCTATTGGCAGCATCAGCTCCTCACTGGCTCAGCGTCGATAGCCTGCCCGCAAAATCCGCGACCAAAGCGAAGGCCGCCGAGCAACTTGCTGCTTGGACGCCCACGCTCGCCTCAGCCGACATGCCCGCCTGCGTGCAAGCGGCGATGCAAGCCGAGCCACCGCCCGACGTGACCGGTCGGCTGATCGTTGTTGTCACCGACGGAGTGGCTCACGGCTGGAATGCCGATGCGGGTTCTCAGTGGCAGGCGATCAAACAGGCGGTCGCGCGTTCGGCGGTGCCGACCGTGATCAACGTTGTGAAGGTTGACGGGCCGGCCGGAGACGTCGCAAATTTATCGATCGAACATCTCCACACGAATCGAACGCGTGTCTCCAGCGGCGAGCCATTCACGCTGACGGCACACGTGCGCAACACCGGCGCCGCGACGCGTGAAGCGACGTCGCTCGCGTGGGAAATCAATGGAGAACCGCTCGGAGACTCTGAGGTGCCGTTGCTCGAAGCGGGCCAGTCGACCGAAGTCACCTTCGAGGCAATGTGTGACGAGCCGGGCGCGTTCGAGTTGTCCTGCCGTTTTGACGTGACCGACGACCTGCCCGGTGACAACGCATCGAAGGTTGTGGTCGAGTCGCTCGAGCAATTACCGATTCTCATTTGTCGAGCCGATGCCGATGTCAAGCAAACGGATTCTCAGCCCGACTTTCTCAGAGCCGCGCTGGGCCAAGCCTTAGAACCCGAGGACGGCGAAGACTCATCGTCGGTGTTTGATCCGACAGTGGTCGCAGTCGATGAACTGGGCGAGATGGACTTGACGCGATATCGCTGCGTCGTGCTTGATGACGTCCTACCTCGCTCAGCGGACGCCCTTGATGATTTGACGGACTTCGTCTACGAGGGAGGCGGCTTGTGGCTCGTTCTGGGTGACAACATCTCGGTCGAAGAATTCAACGCTCAACTGTATCAAGAGGGTAGCGGGCTCTCGCCTCTGGCCATCAGCCGGCTCGCCGAGGCCGACGCTGATGAAGACGAAGAACTGTTCAGCGTCCATCCGCCCGAGGGAAGCCATCCGGCGACGCTCATGCTGGGTGACACTGAACGCCTCGACATCGACGACGTGAGGATTGAGAAACGGTGGGAGTTTTCGACGCCGAATTTGGAACACGTTTCGGTTCTGCTCGAAACGGGCGATGGAGCACCACTGGCGGTCGAGCAACTCTTGGGCGACGGGCGAGTGATCGTGCAGGGCTTTCCCTGCGATCCCCGGTGGAGCAACCTGCCTGTCTGCCAGGCGTTCGTGCCGTTGGCACAGGAATGGATTTGGTATCTCACAGAGCCCACTGCAACCAAGCATAACATCAAAGCCGGCTCGCCGATCGTCATCGCGCCCCAAGACGTCCAACCGACGGACGAGGGCGCCGTGTTAACTCCGACGGGCGAAACCATTCCGCTCGACGTGGCCGACTCGTCGCTGGGTGGCGACATTCGCTATCACGACACGACGTTTCCGGGAAGTTATCGGGTGACGCTTTCGCGACCGGAGGATGAAGAACAGCGGATTCCCTACTACGTGCGTCGCGAAGCAAAGGAATCACGACTTGCCTCGCTCTCCGACGAACAGATTGCACAGCTCACGAATACGGGCGGCCTGCGGTTCGAAATCGATCCGCTCGCCGGGCCGGTGTCTGCCGTCGAGAACATACATTATCAGCCATTTTGGAAATATCTGTTGTACTTGGTCGTCTTGCTCTTCGTGGCTGAATTCATCGTCACGTTTCTGTCGACGAAGAGTCGTTACGCCGACGTCGCTCAACCGGAGAAAACGATGGTCGCGCCATCACATACTCGCAGTGATACTCGGCGGGAGTCCGCATAATATTGTAGTCTCAAGAGGTTCCGTTTCAGGCCGAGCTGGCCACGAATACCGCGACTGTCTACTTGTTTAAAAGGATCGACTTTTCGGATGCCGACCGAACAGACCGAAACATTGGAACGATTGGCGTTCGAGGGCCCGCTGTCTCTCTGGCAGGTGGTCTTCGTCGGCGCAGTGCTGCTCGCGCTGGCGTTTTGGTCGGTATTTCGTGTGCCGGAACGGGCACGCAGAAAGTCGGCACCGCTATTGTGGCTGTTGCGAATCGCCGCCGTTGCGATTCTCCTGTGGATGCTTCTAGGGCCGGTCAACGTCACGCTCGACCGCCATCTCACGCCAAAATCGATCGCGATCGTCACCGACGTTAGCGGAAGCATGGATTCGTCCGATCCTCCTGAGAAAACCTCTGACTTGCGCTGGCGTGCCGTTCACGACACCGATGCCGGCAGCACACTCATCAACGCCTGTGACCGGGCGGTGGTCGCCGCAGCGACCGCTCGCAATCAACTCGGGGCAATCGTTGACAACGCGACCGGTCCATCGACGCGGGAACAGACACGGCGCGAGCTGGTGATGGCGCGGCAAGCGATTACGAGTGCCGTTCAACTCATCGAGACGGTTCGCGACCTTCTCAAGGAAAACACATCGGCGTACGGTGCTGAGTTGTCGGCCCGCGCGGAGGACGTTTTGTCTGGGCTACCGGGGTCCGGCTTCAACCAGATCGAATCGTTCGCCGACCGGTCCGCGTCGAGTTCGCCACTGCTCGACCCCAGCGAGATCAGTCAACTCGCGGACTGGCAGAATCAGTTGGCCCGTAGCGACCGCAGGCTCCGTCGGCTCGCTGAAACCATTGCGGGCCAAGTTGCCGCGAATGGTAGCGGAGCTGGCGGAAGAGCGAGTGTTTCTTCGGAGTCGCTCACCCGCCGCGAGAAAGTGAACCGACTGCTTGAAGCCGGCGAGACGACGTGGATAGCCGACCACGAGCAAACGGCGCGTATTCGACAATACACGTTTGACCGGGAGACGGTCGTTGTCACGCCGGACGCCGGTGCCACAAAAGACATCGAGCACCCGGACCGCGGCGCTTCGTCGTCGTCGAGCCGGTTACCGGCCCCCTTTACGAATCTGTCATCGGTGTTGGAGCGGATCAATCGAGATGCCGGTCAAGAAGAGATTCAAGCCGTCGTGCTGATTTCAGATGGGCGGCACAATGATCCTGAGGCGCAAGACCCGCGCAACGTCGCGACTCTGCTCGACGGGATTCCCGTTCACGCGGTTTCGGTTGGCAACAGCCAGCTGCTTCAGGATCTCGTTTTGCATCACGTCGACGCGCCGTCGACGATCGTCGAACACGACCAACTCGTCGTCGAAGGAATCGTCAGCGCGTTCGACTGTGAAGGCCAGACGTGCCTCGTGGAACTCCGCGAGGGAGATCAACTCGTCGACAGCGAAGAAATCGAAATTGCCTCGATTCGGCGCGATTTCCACATTCGGCTCACCGGCACGCCCAAATCACTCGGCAGGCACGATTACACGCTATCGGTAAGCGCGTTGGAGGGCGAAGTGGTTCCCGACAACAACTCGACCAGCTTCAACGTCGACGTCATCGATGCCACGCTGCGGATATTGGTGGCCGACGACTTCCCGCGTTGGGAATTTCGCTACTTGGTGAATCTCTTCGAACGGGCGGAACAGATCGAGTATGAACAACTCTTGTTTCATCCCAACCATGTCGGCACGGGCGAACTCAAGGCCCAACGACAATTCCCGCGAGACGTCGATGGCTGGTCGCGCTATCGTGTCGTGATTCTCGGGGATCTCTCACCCGATCAGCTCGGCGTGGAAAGTCAGCGGGCGCTTGCCGAATACGTCACCGCGCGTGGCGGGACGGTGATACTCATCGCCGGAACAAATGCGATGCCCCATGCGTTCGTCGGCATGCCGCTGGACGATCTGGCTCCCGTTGTCGCGTCGAATTCGCACGTTGCATCACGCGGCTACCGGTTGGAACTCTCCGCCGAGGGAGAACTCGCGCCCGCCATGCAGCTTGCCGAACAACCTGGACAAACGAACCGGATATGGCAGGAAATGTCACGGTCGCTTCCCGTCTATTCACTGTCACACTACTGCTCGCCCAAGCCGGCCGCCCGAACTCTCATCCATGCGCTGCACGCCTCGGGAACGGGTGCTGATGAAACAGAAAACGCATTCCTGTGTTGGCAGATGGTCGGACGAGGCAGAATTGTGTATTTGGCGGCGCCCACGGCTTATCAACTGCGCATGAAACACGGCGACCGATATCACCACCGATTCTGGGGACAACTGGTCCGTTGGGCTGTCGCGCGCGATCTGGGTCAAGGTTCGAAAACAGTGCAACTCTCGACTGACCGCTCCCGCGTCGCTGCTGGAGAGAATCTTCAAGTCGTCGCGAACATGAAAACCGTCGACGGTCGCCCGATACTCCAAGCCAACGTGCGTGTTGAAGCGTTGATCGACGAAACCTCGGTCGCGCTGATTGACATGAGCCCCGATGAAAACATCCCGGGCCGATATCTGGCCGAGTTCACGCCCGCCGACGACGGAACGATGACGCTCAGAGCGTTCGGAACGGATGTCACACAGTTGTTACAAAGTGAAGATTTCACCGGACATGTCGAAACGTCGGTCGTCGTCGACCCCCTACAATCGACTGAGACAGAAGACACGCGGGCCGACACGGCCTTGCTGCGGCAAATCACCCAACTCACCGGCGGGCAACTCATTGCACCGAACGCCGTCGAGCAGATCGTTGCATTGACCGACCTCGAACCTCGCATCGACGAACAGACCGTTCGCGGACCGTTGTGGAACGACTGGAGGTTATTGTGGTTGTTTCTCGGTTGTCTCACGCTGGAATGGTCTATTCGTAAGTCAACCGGGTTACCATAATGAATGTGTTTGGCACAATGCGACTCGATTTGCCTTGCGGCGCTTTGGAGGTGGTCCAAAAAACCTCTGATGGGCAACGTGCTCCCTCTGTTTTTTGGGATCAATCTTTACCACAACCGGGTTTTGGGACGGGCATCATTGGCAATAACGATTTTCCAACTCGCGTCACTCATTGTTCGTTACGTGTGTTGAACCGACGGCAAACACGAATTCTGAATAACTTCGTACGGACATAGATCACCGACAACCCGGAACAATGCCCCGGACGGGGCACCAGGAGAGATCGAGCCATGGCAACAGTCGACACCCCTGAAAGACTCGTCAGCCTTCCGCCGATCATCGAGACGCGACTACAAGACGTCCGCCGCCGCGAATCGCGCCTTCGGCTCGTCAAGGGGCTGATCGAGACGTTGTCGCTGCTGCTTTCGGTGATGCTCGTAGCAATGTTGGCCGACTGGGCGTTCACAATCTTCAGCACCACGGCGCGAACGACGCTCACGCTCGTAACTCTCGGAATCGGCCTCTTCTCGCTATTGTTGTTGGCGCTTCTCCCGCAGTTCAAACGCCGCAGCCTGGTCGAGGTCGCCGGTGACGTCGATCGGTCGGTTTCCTCGCTCGAAGAGCGCTGGCAAACGGTCACCGAAATCAGTGCGTCCTCCGGCTCCGGTGCGATGACCGGTTCGCCGGCGATGCTCGAACAGGTGTTTACCGAGGCAGTCGCCCGCGAAAATCTCGTCGAATCCAGCGACATCGTAACAACCGACGAGCTCAAGAAACACCAATGGATTCTCGGTGCCGTTGTCGCTGCCCACCTGCTGATATATTTGATCGATGCTCAACAGGCTTGGGTGCTGATGCAGCGATTCTGGTCTCCGATGGCGCCGATCAGCCTCACCCAGGTCACCGCGACTTCGGGTGACATCGACACACCGCGCGGCGAACCGCTACGACTTGAAGCGACTCTCGGCCGACGCGCGCGCAGTTCGGCGACGCTCTTCCTCCGCGACTCGGCCGGTGTGGTTACGAACCTGGGTCTCAAACCGACAGACGCCGATGGCACACAGTTCGCGCACGCCATCGACGCGGTCGACAATTCCTTTGCCTACCGATTTCGTGCCGGCGACGGTCAGACCGGCTGGCACCAGGTCTCGGTGTACGATCGCCCCAAGCTGACAGGCGTCGAGTTTCGGCTCAGCCCACCTGAATACACTAAGCTGCCGGTCGTCGAAAAACTGGAGCTGCCCCGCAAGATCCGCGCGGTTGAAGGAAGCCGGCTTGAAATCGGATTCTCCGTCGATCAGCCGCTGAATGAGTGTCGAATCAAAATTGGACAAGAAGAATCGGTCGCGCTTTCAGCCGATGTAGAGGATGCCCAGCGCTTCGTTTTCAGTACAACTCTTGCCAAGTCGATCACGCTCTCGCCGATTCTCGTTAGCAAGCACAATTTGCAAAACGAACGTTCCCCCACCTGCCGGGTCATCGTCTATCCCGACCGTGCGCCGCAGGTTCGAGTTGTGACTCCAGAGAACGACGTTGCGGTCAGGCCCGATGACGAAATCGTCATCGACGTCGCCGCGCAGGACGACTTCGGAATCGCCCGCGCCGAATTGATCGTCTTTACGGGAGACGAGCCTGATCTCGAAAATGCCATCGTGTTGCCCATGGATCTGGCAGAACCGGCAGACGGCGAGAACGGACAAGCAGAATCGGCCAGTACTGACGACACGCCTAACGACAAAGCGACGCCCGACGCGAAAAGTCCCGACGCCGATCAACACGATAACAAGCCGTCAGCAGACACGAAAACAGATCCGTCGGCGCCGGATGCCCCTACGGAGAAGTCTGAAGCAGGACAAGACAACGGTGCCCCCAATAAAGAGCAGCCGGCCGATGCAACAGCGAACGAACCAGCAGACGGGGAATCGGACGTCGCGACGGCGAAACCGACAGACCGAAAGACCGGCAGTGCCGCCAACGACCCGGCGCTCCCCGAGGCGGCCAGCACTGCGAATGAGCCGACGATCCCCAAGGCGGGCACAGTGGTCAAGCCGATTTCGTTGGCAGATCAGACGGGCGAAAAGAATGTCCGCGTGAAGGTCAAGCTCGATTTGAAAAAGTTTGACCTCAAACAGGGAGAGCAACTGCGATACATGGTTCGCGTCTATGACTCGCAAGACGCATCTTCCGAGGGGCAACCAACTCCAGACGCGGCATCGGCGGACCAACTGGCCGACGCGAGCGCCGGCGATCAGTCGTCGCCATCCGACAACGAGAACCAACAAGCGTCCACCGGCGACCCGGCAGCGCCACAAGCCGAGTCCAGCACGAGCCCGGACAACAACGCCAGCCAATCGCAGTCGAATCAATCACGCGGCTCAGCATCCGCGAGTGATTCGAATTCCGACCGTGAAAACCAAAACCAGGACTCGCCCCAGAGTCCCGGCTCAGAGAATCAGGCTCAGCCCAACAGCGCTTCCGCGTCGAAACCATCTCAGAATGCTTCAGAGGACCCGTCCAGCGAGGCTTCGTCGTCGAGTTCGCAAAGTGCTGCAAAGCCGAGCGAGAATCCGCCGCCCGAATCGCAGGGCAAGATGACGGGGGCGCCTCGGCCGGAAGACAGCATGACGCGGCGGCGCCTGGACGTCGACTCGCAGTCGGCCTCGAGTTCGAAAATGACGCTGCGAATCGACGAATGGGCAGGCTCATTCAAGGGCCAACAACGTCACAAGCTCGAGATCCTCATCGACCCGGTTCTCAAGCAACTCGACGAAGCACTGGCGAAGTCGCTAGACCACTTGGCGCCCGTTTCGGCGGCCCTCAAGGCGTCAGAAGAATTGGACGACGAACTCAAGAACTCGCTGGGTGCCAGCGAAACGCACGTCGAACATGCCGAGGCGCTCGTCGGTGATCTCGTTAAAACGACCGCTGGCACGGCCTATGCGTTTATCGGCCTGCAACTCGTCGATATCACCGAATTGCACATCGCCCCGGCACACACGGAACTGAACGCCGTGCGAAGTGGTCCGGCCGAAAAACAGCTGACGCACACCGATCAGGCCACGTTTCATATAAACCGCGCCCGGCAAGCGCTGGCTGATCTCACACGCAAGTACGAGACAGTCAAGCAAGACAACAATCTAGCCGAAAACATGCAGCGGATCGAAAGGATGTATCAGATATTTATTGAAGATTCGATGGCGCTGTTGAGTTCGAGCAAACCGAATCTCAACCCCAAAGACCGCAAAATGGCAGAATTGGAACTGGACGAGGAATTTCTCGAACAATACACCGAGTTGCAAAAGCGTTGGCAGAGAATTCTGGCGGAACTCGCCAAAGCATTGGCCGATGACCCCAGGTTGTTGGAGCGGTATATGAACGCCTCGCGGCGTAGCGCCGACTCCTTGCGCGACCAACTCACGCTACTTAACCTGCGTCAGAAGGAACTGCTCACCGACGTCGAGCGGCTCGATGGAAAGATCGTCGCAGCACCAGAAAAAGCTGAGGAAGAAGCTGAGACGACGAAAGAGCCAGTTGGGGCGCGTATCGCGCGACGATCATTACAGCGCGATTTGCTGGAGATCGCCGGTGGTACGGCGACCGTTCGCGAAGATTTCAAGACCTGGCTTCCGCTCGAGCACGACGCGGACGACGAAACGATCGCGCGACTGCACGAGCAATCGACCCAGGTTGCGACCACCGCCGCGTTCGTCGCGACCGCCCCAGAAAAGACAGCAGACGAGCAGAATGCCCGTTCCAAGAAGGTGGACGAACTCATCGAGCAGATGGATGAATTTGACGCCGGTCTGACAGAATTGGCGGACGGCGACGACGCCCAACTGGCGGAACACGCAAACCGTCGTCTTGTCCAGATTGGCAAGCTGCAAATGTTCATATCCGCTTGGAAGGAAAAGAACGCGCATCTCGTAGACGGTGAGTTTCATCGCGTTCTGGAAGTCGATCAACACCAGTTGGCTGAAGGCACGCTCGAACTTTCTGGAAAACTCGACAACCTGGAAGCTCAGCTCGCCGGCCTGCCGGATGACATTCTCGATCTGGCCGACGAGATGAATGAAACACTCAAGTACGACGCGCTCGTCGATCAAATGTCGGCCGAGTTAGCCCTGCAGGAGGAAGATCTTCCATCCGGGCAGGAGCTCCAGCAAAGTTCGCTGGAACACTTGGCACGTGCAGAAGAACTATTCGACAAGCTGATCGATCGAATCATCGAAGAACAAGACAAGGTCCCGCCGGAGGTACCGGACCTCGACAATACCCAGCTACCCACGCTCGAAGAACTGTTGGCGCAACTGGAAAACGAACAGGAACTCGCCGAGGCACTCGGAATTCCCCCCCGCATCACGAATCTACAACAGCTTCGTGATTGGCTGATGCGTAACAGCTCTGGTCGCGGAATGGGAAGCATGGCCTCGGGCGCTCGCATGCAGGCGTTGTTAGCGGCCCAGGCGCGCAAAGAGGCGCAACGAGCCGTCAAGAAAGCGCAGGCCGATGAACAGTCAGATCAACCGATGAAAAACGAACGGCGATGGAACACGCTGGGTTCCCGCTTGGAAGACGTGTTGCGGCAAGGGCGCGGCAATATGCCGCCCAAACAATATCGTCGCGCCATCGAGCGCTATTTCGAATTGATCTCCGGAGCGGAAAGGACATCCGCACCGGTCGCCCCGGACAACGCCGACGAAACAAAGTAACGAAACCGATGGACTATCGCCATAACAGCGACGTCTGAAATCAGCTTGAGGAGAGATGTCGTGTCGAACAGAACTCGCCTGTCCCCGATCCTGAATCTCGCCGTTGGCATCTGCGCGGTCGTGGCATTCGGACACGCGGCTGAAGCGCACCTCACGGCGGGCGAACGCTCGGCAGTCACTCCGTCAACGGCAGATGCGTTCACAGGTGTGTCGTCAGACGATGCGAAAATGATCTCGCTGATCGACAAGACGCTTTCCGACGCGTGGCAGGCTGATGCGGTCGTACCGGCCGAGCGTTCATCAGATGCGGAATTCTTGCGACGTGCCTTTCTCGATCTGACGGGACGCATTCCCCGTGTCAGCGAGACCCGCACATTTCTCGATGATGCAGCGCCGAACAAACGGGAGCAACTGATCGGAGATTTGCTCGAACGTCCGGGACATCCCAGCCACTTAGCCGATGTCTGGTGCCGATTTCTCCTGCCCGACACCGCGGCGGTCAATCAAATCGACGGCAGCAACGCATTCGAATCGTGGATGCGCAATCGCTTTGCCGAGAACCGGTCGTACGCCGAGATTGTGCGTGAACTTCTGCTGGCGACGGGCGAACCGAACGAATCGGGACCAGTTCTGTTTTATACATCGCTGGAACTCAAACCTGAGAAGGTGGCCGCCAGCACCTCACGGGCCTTCTTGGGAATTCAGATTCAATGCGCTCAGTGCCACAACCATCCGTTTGACAAATGGACGCAAAACGATTTTTGGGGATACGCGGCCTTTTTTGCTCGCATCTCCCCGCAATCGACTCAGGCGGGGCGGCAAGGAACCGTGCGCGACAGCACAACCGGCGAAGTCATGCTGCCCGACAGCGACGAGGTCGTGGCGCCGCGTTTTTTGCTTGGCAAGGACGCCATCAAGCAGAATGAGCGCTCGCGCCGACAGCTACTGGCCGAATGGATGACGGCACCGGAGAACCCGTATTTCGCCAAAGCGGCCGTCAATCGCATTTGGGCACAGCTTTTCGGCCACGGAATCATCGATCCGCCTGACGATATGAACGAGGCCAACGCGCCCCGCTTTGGCCTGCTGCTCGATGAGCTGGCCGGTTACTTCGCAAGCACCAACTACGACGTCCGGCGTTTCTATCAGTTGTTGACGATGACAAACGCCTATCAGCTTTCCAGCGAACACCTGTCTGAGAACGACCGGCCTGCGGGCCTGTTTGCGTCGATGCAATTGAAAATGTTGACTGCCGAGCAGCTCTACAACTGTGTTTCGGTCGCCACGTGCCGTCCTTACGACGACGTGCTGGCGAGTGTTCCATCGAGTCGCGCGAAGCGTGCGATGACCAATCGCGGTACATTCGTCGACAAGTTTCGCGCACCGACAGGAAATCCGACGGAGTACCGCTCGGGCATCCCCCAAGCGCTCATGCTGCTCAACGGCAAGCTTGTCGATGATGCCACCGATCTCGATCGCAGCGACATTCTTGTCTCGTTGCAAGCCCCCTTTTTTACCGACGATGAGCGTGTCGAAACGCTCTTTCTGGCAACGCTCTCGCGAAGACCATCGGCTGAAATGCAGCAGAACTTTGCGGACTACATCGCCGCGTGCCGCTCTGAAGAAGAGAAACAAACCGCTTTGGGTAACATTCTGTGGGCACTGTTAAACAGCGCCGAATTCGCCATGAACCATTGAGGTGTACCATGTCACAATTCAATCGCCGTCGCTTTCTCGCACGATCCAGCATGCTCGGGGCGCTCGGTTGGAGTGCCAGCGGTTGGCTGCCCTTGTTGGCCGATCAAGTTGCCGCCCAGGCCAAACAGCGGCGTCACTGTATTCTCTTGTGGATGAACGGCGGCCCCAGCCAAACCGATACGTTCGACATGAAACCCGGCCACAAAAACGGCGGGACGTTTAAGGAGATCGAAACCGACGCGCCGGGATTACGGTTTAGCGAGCACCTCCCCGGCTTGGCAAAGCACGGCAAGCACATCGCCGTCGTTCGCAGCCTCAGTACGAAAGAGGGAGACCACGGCCGCGGCACCTACTTAATGCGAACCGGCCAACGCCTCGGCGGCCCGCTACGGTATCCCGCAATCGGCGCATCACTCTCCAAGGAATTGGGTGACCCGGCCGACGCGTTCCCGAACTATGTGAGCGTAGCTCCCTATCGAGCCGTCAATCAAGAGGCGTTCGGGCCCGGTTTTCTTGGTCCACGACACGCGCCGCTAACAGTCGCGTCATACAATCGGTTCCGCTCGACGGATAATGACGACGATGAGGCCGAATACGCCGACCTGCGCGTCAACGACTTGCAGGCGCCGCTCGACCTCGACGCGTCGACCATTCGTACCCGTCTGGAATTGTGGCAATCGCTCCAAGACGACTTTCTCACCCGCAAGGGCAGAGTCGGTGCGGCCAGGGCGCAGAACACCGTCTACGAGCGTGCATTGCGGATGATGGAGAGTAGTGCCGCCCGCGCCTTCGACCTTTCCGAAGAATCGGACACCGTTCGTGATGCCTACGGACGCGGCCAGTTCGGGCAGGGCTGCCTGATGGCACGCAGGCTCGTCGAGCAGGGTATCGCTTTTGTCGAAGTCTCGCTCGGAGCGTTCGGCGGTGGTCGCACTTGGGATACACACACGGCCAACTTCCCTACGGTCAAGACGCTCTCAGAAGAGTTAGACGCCGGTTGGTCGACGCTGATGACCGAATTGGAAGAACGTGGTTTGCTCGAAAGTACCACCATTCTGTGGATGGGTGAATTCGGCCGCACGCCGGGAATCAACGGGAACTCAGGCCGCGATCACTTCCCGGCCGCATGGAGCTGCGTCTTCGCCGGAGGCGGAATTCGCGGCGGGCAAGCCTATGGAAAGACGACCGACGACGGCATGAAAGTCGACGACGGCAAGGTCGACGTGGGCGATATACTCGCCACGTTGGCCCAATCGCTGGGAGTCGAACCCGACACAGAAAACATTACCGAAATCGGCCGTCCTATCAAAATCGCCGACGGTTCGCCGATCAAGGACCTGCTCACGTGACCATTGTTGACGACAGACGTCAGACAGCGCTGCTAACGAGTTCCGTTGCGACGAGCCTTCGTGCCGGTTTGTTCTTGGCGGTCGGCCTCTGGGCGACTTCGGATCACGTGTCTGTCGCCGACGAGCCGCGTTCCGGTGAGTCGGCTCCACTCTCAGCGATCCTGTTCGCGCCGTCCCGGCCGGTTTTTCTAGAACTTGTTGTCGAGGTTGACGACGATGGCTTGCAGGCTTTTCGTCAACAGTTTGCTGCGCGATGGTTCAGCGAATTCGACGCCGACGGCGACGGCCTGCTCAATAAAACCGAAGCGGACAAAACTCTAGCGCCGACGGATGCGCAAGCCGGTCCCCCATTGAAGGTCTCACTCGAAAGCGTGGATACCGACCCGGCTGACAAGCAGATTTCACTTCCAGAATTTGAGAAGTACGCCGACAAACGTCTCGGTCCATCGTTCTTGGCACTCAAGAAGAAGCAGGCTGACGACGAAGCGGCCGGTCTGTTCGAACAACTCGATACGAACGACGACGGCTATCTCACCTTGGGCGAATTGCAGAATTCTCAACAGGCGCTCGCCCGGCACGACGCCAACGATGATGAGACAATCGGTGCCGCCGAAGTGAAATCGGCAGCCGATGCGGCCACACCGGCCGACAACAATCCCAACGGCATCGGTGGCCTGCCGGTCGTCGTGTTGGACAGAAGTACGAATAGAGAATTACTCGCTGAGCGATTGCTGCACGAGTACGACCGGGCCTCGACCGGCGAACCGGACGGACATTTGGATCATGCCGAACTTCAAGTCGAAGTCGACGCCATCGCACCCTTTGACGGTGACGGCAGTCAAAAGCTGGACAGCAGCGAACTCGCCCGGCTCGTCCGTGAAATACCCGCGCAAATTCGGCTACACGTGAAGCTGTTTGATGGCAGCCGAGGCCGACCCACCGTAACCGCCACGCCGCGTGGCACGCAAATCGGCGTAGAACTCTCCCAATCATCGGCCGGCGCGGTAGCGCTTACGGTTGACCAGTTCAACATCACGTTTCGCGCGAAGCGAACACGCGCGTCGAGGGGTGACAACAGCCGGTTTTTTGCGGTACGATTCGGCACAGTCGACAAGGACAAGAACGGCTATCTCGATTCGAAGGAGTTTGAAAAACTCGGGCTACCCGATGCAAACTTTGCAGGCGTGGACGCCGACGGCAACGAGCAAGTCGTCATCGACGAGATCGTCGTTCATCTCTCGAAGGCCAAGGCAACACCGATCAACCAGGTGTTGATGCGCGTTTCCGATGAAAGCCGGCCGTTGTTTGATGTTCTCGACGCACGAGCCGACCGCCGGCTTAGCCCGCGCGAGCTAAATGCTGCGCCCGACCGCCTGAAGGAACTCGACGGCGACAAGGACGGACGAGTCTCCACGGCCGAACTGTTGACCGACGTTGCGGTGGAACTCTCAGTGAAGCGTCCTTCCACGCGTAACCCGGCGATGCGCGTTCCGCGAACCCCGAATCGGCGATCCGCCGTTATCTCCCGCGAAGGAGGCGGGCCGGATTGGTTCTTGCGCATGGACCGCAACTACGACGGCGACGTCTCGTGGCGAGAGTTCCTCGGCTCGCGTCCGGTGTTTGATCGACTCGATGCCGATCGCGACGGCTTGATCAGCGGCAACGAATCAAAATCGGCTACGAAAAAGTAACCCAATTCTGTTGCCACGGCCCAAAGAAACACGGGCACCTTGACCGCTTGCGCGACTGCGTTATGGCACGCGCCGGCAACGAAATGTTAAACCGCCGCGGGCGGCCTGGAAACATTTTGTTGGGCAGAACTCGTCATACCTTGCCAAAGCCGCTCTAAAACGGGGCGGCAGTTTTCTGAAGGGGCCAGGCCGGCATAAGCCAATCGTGCATAGAGTTCGGCAACCTGGCGAACGTCGGCGGAAACTAGCGATTCTAAGCGACTCACGTGCCGGGAATACTCGATGGGTGTCTGGTGGGCCGGACGTTCGCAGCCCTGCTCACGGCCCCAAGCCTCCAGGGCCTGGAAGGTGTAGACAATCAGCTCCGCCGGTGATTGCCGCCCTGCCAAGCCGGACTGAAACGGGTTGTCGAATGAAGCGAACGACGGTGGCGGCCCGGAAACTGGCTCGGCTTGTTGGGGTTGATCCTCGGCATCGTTTTCCTTTTTCTTACCGAACAATCCGCTAAGAAAATCTTTTAATTCACGAAACCAGCGCGCCAGCGTTTCGACAATCGTCGCCCAATGCCGGAAAACGAAATACAAAATCACGATGCCGAGTAGCGCGTAGATGATCCACTTAACCGCCGAGCCGACCCAGTCAAATGAGGTCCGCGTTGTCGATTCGGCGGCGTCGCCATTTTGTGGAGCCTCCGCGTTCTGATCTGGGTTTTCTCTTTGAGTCTTTTCGCCCGCTTGTTCGTTCTGGCGTTCGCCCTCGGCTGCTGGTTTGTTTCGATTCGGCGGTTCCTGCTTGTTATTGGCCTGCCTTTCATCATTTCGATCGCCCTTGCCGTTTCCCTTCGCCTCGTCGCTTTGATTGTCTTTGGATTTGCCTTTGTCCTCGGATTCGCCTTGGGCTGTCGACTTCGAGTCCTCTCCTCCTTGAGACTTTCCATTCCGATCGGATTCGCCTCCACCCTTCGCGTTTGCGCCGTCGCTGCCCTCTTCCCGGTCGGTTGGGCGGCCTGAATCGCCCTTGCGCTTGGACTTGCCGTTTGCGTCAGGGCGCGCATTGCCATTTTTGCCACCGCCGTCTTGTTGCTGACGATCGCCATCTCGCTGTGCCCCGTCTTTCTCGTCGCGTCTCTCCTGATGGCCGTCTTCTTCATCGGCGCCGGCTTTCCCGGTGCGCTGCCCTTTCCCCTGGCCGGCGTCGTCGTTCAGAAAGGCGATGCGTGAGGCTTTCTGCGCTTTGTCGGCCATCCTGTCGACAAGCGCCGTGATCGAATAGCTTGCATTGGGCCGAGGCAGGAGAATGCACAAGAGAAGTATTGTCACGATGAGGCCTGCGCCGAGCCCAATCCAAAGTCCGGTCACGGCCGCCGGCATTCTCAGACGCCGCTGCCGCAAGTAGCGCCTGAGGCCCAAGAAGCTCGTCGTCAGCAGCAGGCCCAAACCCGCCGCCACATAAACCCACAGCAATCGAAAACCATAGTCCCTCCCATCAGCGTCGCCCGAAGGAATGAGCAGTTGGCCGATACCGAACATCGGCAGCGCCGCCAACGAAAAATAGACGACCCATAATCCCGGTGCGTGCGGTCGATTATCGCTCGCCGCGCGATCTTCGGGCTGCTGCGCTTCATCGTCCGGCGATGCCGCATCAGGTACGTCTTTATCAACAACGTCATTTGTCTCGCCGGCTTCAGTCGAAGTCGAATTGTCTCTGCTATCGAACTCGGCCGAGTCATCGAATCCGGCCACCTGCAACAGGCCCTCGCCAGAGGCGTCTTCATTGTCGTCAATGAACGAACAATCCCACGTGAGTTTCTTGACACACCACCAGACCACCCCCAACAGGCACAACGCGGGAATCGCGAAGTCCACGAGCCTGAGAATCACCACACCTGTGGCGAGGGCCAAGACCGCTCCGAAAACAGCCGCGTGCTCAGACCCCTGTTCGATGGAAATCCGCGAGACGAGAACAGAGCCCAGCACAAACCAAAACAGAATCCACTTGAGTCGCGTTTCGAATTGGCCCGAATAAGAGATCTCCAACAGAAAAAAGACGAGGCTCCCGACCAAGATCATGATCAACAGCGGCGTAAGCGCAATGGCCACGTAATCGGCCATCGTCTTTTGAAGCCTGCGCCCAGCCGTCGATGTGTTGCCCGCCGAGCGCGTGACGTTTCGTTTGATCCTAGTAGTCTTCATCTCAATACCTGAGCCGCACAGACGGCGGACAGACTCAATTCGTCCTGGATCGACCTGACGTCGAGCCCCTCTGCGACGAGTCGGCCGAGACAATCGGAGTATTCTGGGTGGTCTTTGTACATCACAACGATCGCCGACACCGCGTAGCCGCCTCGACGCAAGTTTCCCAAGGCAATCGCCGTTTCCGCCGAAACGTAGGGCAGCACGGCAACAACTGTGGCGTCGCGCGTCAAACGCGCGGCGGCTTCCGTCAGCAACGTGGGAAACGTCAGGCCGTCGGTCATTTCAACGCGGGCCAATGTCTCGAGGATTCTCGTCAATTGGTCGGCTCCCCTGCGAGTCTCGACTTCGAACGGACGCAGCCGAGTGCTAACGTCCCGCATGCCCGTGTTGGCCTGTGCCGTGTCTCGCGAAACGAATTCGTGGCTGATCCCCTCTTCGCGAATACGGTCGGCGGCGTCCCGGCCGTTGGTGACCAATCCGATTTGCTGACCCATTTGATAGACGACGTTCGCCAACGAAGCGACGGCGGTAACGGCGAGTTCAGAACAAGACGGCTCCGAACGCGGGGAATAGCTGTCACGATGGAAATCGAGAATGAACGTGGCTCCGGCAACGGAAGACGCATCGTAGGTCTTGCAATACAAATCTCCGGTTCGCGCCGTGGCTCGCCAATGAATTCGGTTGAGCGGGTCTCCATTCTGAAACGGACGCACTCCGGAAATCCGCGTTGGGTCTTCGAACAGACGGTGGGTCAAGCGGATCTCGCCGATCGGTCTTCGTGACGAGAAGTCGTATCCTTCCAGCGGCAGAACCTTCGGAAACACCAGGACAAAATGGGGCGAGGTGAGCGTTCGGTAACGCCGGTGCAATCCGAACAAGTCACCGCTTTCGACAAGCAAGGGTCCCAATTGATAGTAGCCTCGCATCAAAAACGTCACCTGATAGAGCATCGTCATTTGCCCGCGACTTTTGAGTTGCGTGATCGCCATCCGGCGCTTGTTCACCTTGATGCGAGGCGGCCGCTGTAACAAGGCCGACTTGGGCAGCGCGTCTTCCAGTAGCAGCCAAGGGACCGGCAGGCTGCCTTCGTTCTTGACGTCGACGATGACCGCGACGTCATCACCGATTTGCGCGGTAAGCCGGCTGCACTCTCGCTTCGCAGAGACGTTTTCGATCCACTCGCGGGCCAGGAATCGGCTCAACAGCAACACGCCCAACAGCGAATACATGGCGTACACCAAGAGTTCCAGTTCAAGGATCATCGCCAACAACAGAACGACGATTGAGACCAGATACCACATCGATGTTCGCCTTGGAATCTTTCCTAGCTGATCATGCCCGCGTCTTCGCGATGACGGGAACGGGAACGTCTTCCAGAATCTCTTCGACAATGTCGGTAGCCGTCACCTTTCTCAACCGGCTCTCAGGACGAACGATCAACCGGTGGGCCAGTACGGGCGCGACCATCCGTTTCACATCGTCCGGCAGAACGAACTCATGACCTCGAATGGCGGCCATCGCCTGTGACGTGCGGTACAGTGCGATCGAAGCGCGCGGGCTGCCGCCTAAACTCACATCGTCGTGCTCGCGCGACGCGTGAACGATATCCAAAATGTAGTCTCGAACCTTCGCATCGACGAAGACGGAACGAATCGATTGCTGGCACGCTCGTACGTCCTTGGCCGAAACGACCGCATCCACATTGTCGATCGGATGGACCTGACGCAGTCGTTCGAGCATTTCGCCTTCTTGCTTCTTATCGGGATAGCCGAGGCTCAATCGAACGAGAAACCGATCGAGCTGTGCTTCGGGCAAGGGGAACGTGCCCTCGTGGTCGACGGGATTCTGAGTCGCGATGACCAAAAACGGCGGTTCGAGCTGATACGTTTCGCCATCGACGCTCACGGATCCTTCGCCCATAGCTTCTAGCAAGGCCGCCTGTGTACGCGGCGTCGTGCGGTTAATTTCATCAGCCAGAACAATCTGCGAAAACAGCGGGCCGGCACGAAATTCGAACTCCGCTTTTTGCGGATGAAAGATCGAGGCTCCCGTGATATCGGTCGGGAGCAGGTCGGGCGTGCACTGGATGCGATTGAACGTACAGCCGACACTCGCAGCCAGCGCGCGGGCAAACATCGTCTTGGCGACGCCCGGCACGTCTTCCAGCAGAATGTGCCCTTCGCATAAGTAGGCGACCAGCCCCAATATGATCTCGGGACGCTTTCCGATCACGACGGCTTCGACGTTTGCGACAATCTTTTTTGCCGTCTCAGTAACCTTCGGCATGCGTCGAGCCTTTTGTGGTCATCTTAAAGAGAATTGGGGCGGACGTCTCACGGCCCGGTTAGGGTGCTCTACCGACAATTCCGTAAACCTCGTTTATTAGAGGGTTTGGGGGCCACTTTTCGTGTATCGAGAGCGTTGTTTTGCGGGTTCAGACGACAGAAGTCGGCAGCGGACGGCGGCACGATGGTTTCAAAACGTGTCGCACGTGAGGCATCGGCAACCAGGTTATCGCGATAGCTTGCGCGCCGCTGATCGGTTCCAACTTGGCTCCTTGTAGCGAAGCCAGCCCATGCCCGCGACGTTGTGTGGCTCACTAGCCGCACGGTGCGCATCGAGACGGTCGAGCGCATCGACGTAGGCATTCGCATCCGCCGCCTTTTTGTACCGCTCGAATGCCGCTTGCGTCGCGAGTGTCAACTCGACGTCTCGGAACCCCATCTCCAGAAACGCGACGCGCCGTTTGGCGACCTGGTCATTCACGGCGGCGGCCTTCGCCCGTTCGAGTAGGCTCTTACCGCGCGCCATGACCTCGAGAGTGAAGAAGAAGTTGCCCCATACGTAGAGCTTGTGCTCCGCGTTATCACCGATTCCCCGCGATGTGTGCCCCTGCTCGTAGTGCTCGCGTGTGATGGCGCCGGTCATCTGCTCCCAGTGCTCGAAGTATGCCTGTACCTGCTTGCGAGCCGGGCCGAAGCCGTCGTAGTATTCCTGAAATATCTTGTCGACGGGCCAGTCGGGATGCCGGTGGATTCGCGCGAGCAGATAGTACGTCAGACCCTGCGTGGCCCACGGAGCCGGCACGAGATCAAAGTCCGTAGCAATCATGCCCCGCGCGTGCGCAAAACGAAAATCTTCACCGAGCTGCCGAGCGAAGTTGAACGGAAAGTTGTGCCCGAAATGCAGCCAGTTGGGGCGCAGAAAAAGGCCAGCTCCGGTGTCGGACCAGCCCTGCCATTGCTCGCGGAACTGCTGACGATGATCGTTCGACCAGGGGAAATAGAACCCGGGAACGATTCCGATGAGAACGCGGTCGTTTAACTTCGTCTGTTTCGGCGGCAGAAAGTAGCGGTCATAGGCAATCGTAATCAGTCTTGCATCGGGGCGGATCGACTCGGCTTCTCGCTGCACGGCCAGCCAAAACTTGGCGTACCGGTCCGAGAGATGCTCGCCGAGCCCGTCCCACGCGCGGCAGGATTTGCAGGTACACGGCAGCGTACTGCCGTCGGAATCGTTTTCAGAAATATCGATGAACGGAGAAAGCGAAGGACCGATCGGTACGCTGTCTCGGTCGGTTGGAGATTTTGCTGGCTCTGGTTGCAGCTTCTTCTTCCAGCGTTTGACAATTTCAGTCCACAGCCCCGGTTGACTGACGCACATCTGGACAAACCGCGGGTTTCCTCCGGGCCCACGCTGGCCGCCGGGCCTCAGCGCGAACCACTCAGGATGCTCGTTGCCGTACTTCTCCCACCAGTTGGTATACGCGTGAGATGCGTCCATGTCGACGCCGAGCGCCGCACGCTGGCGGCGCATCCACCGCGCGACGTCCAGCGTGTGCTGCCGAGCCGCCGCTTGCGAATTCCAACCGTTATGATAACGAAAGCCGTAATCGCGCCAGCGAACGTGCAACAACTGTGGCTTGTGTGTTTGCTCCCATCGCTTAACCGTGATCGTGCGGTGCTTTGGAATCACGTCGCCGGCGGCACCCGGCCACAACCAGCGCACGCCAAGATGTTTTTCAAGAAACTCGTAAACGGCAAACAAGGTTCCCACGTGAGTTCGGTTGTTGTGCAACGAGCCGATGCCGTTTGCTTCGATCACCGGCCCGTCGCCGTCGTCGCCGATCAGGTGTAAATTGCCGGCGGCCAATGTGATGCGGAACCCATTCGGCGGTAACCCCTCGGCGTCGATGCCCCGCCCTGCCGTGTGCCGGCAAGGACCGAGAAACACGCCTCCGACGGCATCGTTCTTCGCGTCGCGTTCGTGATGAATGGTCAGCTTCGCGCCGCTGGACTGCTCGACGTGATACTGCAATTCCTCGGCCGCAAACCGGTGGACTGGCAAAGGCTCATCGGGAATCACAATCACAGTGGCAGCGCGCCCGTTGTCAACAAGCGTGAGCGCGTTTTGTTCGCCCATCGATCGACCCACTAACACAGCCAGCCAGGCGAACAGAAACACAGTGAGACGTACGCAACTCATGGTATTTCGACCATCGGTGTTAAAAGGATTTCGTCGCCATTCGCGGTCGGTCAACTATTCGCCCGACAAAAACATTCGGGTGTCAGCAGCGGCTTGATCGTTTTCCTGAAGTCACCCCCAGAATCCTCTGACGGGCGGCGCGTGCATCCGATCCGCGGAGCCAAACCCGACAACAGCCGTGTTTTGATCCCGTTGCTAGCGATAGTTCGACTCGTCGGACGGTCCCTTCGTAGGCAAGCCCATGTTCTTGTAGGTGCGGGGGTCGGGGCTCGTCGAACGTGGGAAGTTCCAGCGCCATTGATGCACGGCTTCCTCGATGGCTTCTGAGTCTTTGTCGAGCAAGACAAGCGTGACGGCGTAATGATACGACAGTTGCTCGTCGCTCTTGATGCCGGTGTCGATCGCGGTCTGGAAATGCTCGAAGGCTTCTTCGAGCCGTGGCGGGTTGTCATACAGGGCCGTCACTCCCCGGTAGTAGTTCGCCCGGTGACTCTCCGGGTAAAGGTTCTTAAGAACCTTCGAATAGTCCATCGTGTACTGCCTGGCCTCACGCAAGAGTTCGGGTGTCGGCGCATCGTCGTCGTTGTGAATGTCTCCACCGATCTCCCAGATGGCTGCGACGGCAGCCAAGCCGTAGGCGATGACGAGGAAGCGGTATTTTCGCGAGGCGAACCTGCTCATAGCGCCGACTGAACCTTCTTGTCCCGGACCTTCCAAATGAATGAATCGATATAGTAATGCAGCAATTGTGTCGTGTAGATGATGGTGCCGGCGTACATGTGATAGCTAGCTTCCTCTGACATCGTCTGCATGCCGTGTTCGGGAATTGGAGTGCCGTAGACTTCGGAGAAGTTGTTTAGCCCAAACCCGAATTCGGAAAGCGGCTGACGGGCGATGAGCTGAAAAAACAGGGCGTACAACGCCGACAAGGCGACGAACGCCAGGACGTGTCGCGGTTGCAAGAGTACTTGCAGCCAGTGGGGGCTTCGCGAAGACGAGTCGCTCTTCGGCGCTTGTTCTTCCTGGTTGAATTTGTGCCGCAGATAGAAAACGACGAACACGATGTACTGAACGCCGTGCATGATCTTGTGCGCGATGCCGTACACGAGAAGCGAGTCGACTTGCCAACTCACGTAGTACCAGAGAAAAAAGCTCGATGCGATAAAGCCGTATTTCCAATGGTTCAGACGATGGCCATTGACTACGCACCACACCAGATGCCCGGCGTAGACGACAAGATAGGCCAGCGTAATGCCCCAGCTCAGCGTGTGTACCATTCGCACGGCGTCGGCGGAAATCGACAGTTGGTATCGGTAGAGTTCACGCACCCAGAACTCGGTAAAAAATGGCGACGTGAGAAACAAGTTGACGTAAAGCACCCACATCAGTGTGAGGTCGAATCTCGGCGTCGACGGAGCCCCCGTCTTGGCTTTGAAATCGTAAATTCGAGAGAATCCGTGCTGCTGCATCAGGCTATGCTGATGATCCCACATGGTGACCAACAGCAATAGGGTGATCGGAGCGATCCATAAGCCGAGCAGAGTACCGGCGGCGATCACCAGCGGCCCGGCAATCAAACGGCCCCGGTAGTACCGCAATTCATCTGGGATCGCGTACGTACGCAACCACCCGGCGAAGTGATGGGGAAGCGTGATCCACAAGCCGCACGAAGCGAGGGCGACGACGGAAAGCCAGCGCTGGCTGGCCAATGCGGCGACAATCGCCAAAAACGGCAAGCCGATGAACCAGAACGCATCCTGGCGACGATCGATAATGTAGCCAGCTCTGAACATAGACGATGAAATTCACTCGAGATTTGGTTTTGCGAACAATGGCAGTGCGTTGACTCGATGATACCTTGAAGTTGCCCACCAATCCACGAATCGACTCATTTCGGCCGGCGCGACGAACGACGTGACGTGCTTCATCATTTTCGATGCAGCCCTTTGAAGTCGTTTTGGTGGCAAATGGCCGACGTCGCTGCCGGTTTTCGATGCCTCAGATGTCCCTCAGCCGACACGGAAAGGCATTCCAACGCTCAGAGGTGGCGACGTGCTGTATACTCAATTATGCTCAGTGCGACCCAAAAGGAGGCGCCCGCCGGAATGAAAACGTGTTCCCGTTTGTCCATTGTTGTCGCATGTTTCATGTTGTCGCTTGCAGCATCCCGGTGGTCGGCAAAACCGGCGCTTGCAGACGACTGGCCCATGTGGCGGCATGACGCCGGCAGGTCAAACGTTTCGCCGGAATCGATTCCGGCGAAGCCATATCTCCAGTGGAAGCGCCAACTCCCCCCGGTCGTGCCCGCTTTTCGCAAAGCCCGCCTACAGTTCGATCAGGGCTACGAACCGATCGTCATGGACGACACCCTGTTCCTTGCCCTGCCGCACATCGACGCGGTCGTGGCTTATGCCGCCGACACGGGAGAAGAACGATGGCGTTTCTATACTGATGGTCCAGTCCGCTTGGCGTCTGTGGCATGGCAGGAAAAGATCTATTTCGGTTCGGACGACGGTCATCTTTATTGCCTGAATGCGGCCGACGGCGCCTTGCGCTGGAAGTTTCGTGCGGTGCCTTCTGCGCGGAAGATCTTGGGAAACGGCCGCTTGATTTCCGTATGGCCGCTGCGCGGCGGACCGGTACTCGCTGACGGCATGCTCTATTTTGCGGCGGGTGTCTGGCCGTTGGAAGGCGTGTTCGTCTATGCGCTCGACGCCGAGTCGGGCAAGGTCGTCTGGGTGAATGACCGAACAGGATCGCTTTACGGCCGGTATCCTCACCAGGGAGCGGCCATCGGCGGGCTCTCTCCACAGGGTTACCTGCTGGTCAGCGGAGACGAATTGCTCGTCCCTTGTGGCACGGCTCGACCGGCCACCTTCAATCGCCACACGGGAGAGTTGATCGATTTTTCCCTGCCGGGCAAAGGGCGATTTCCCGGCGGCTGGTTCATGATGTCGGATACGCAACAAGCTCGGGACATTCGCCGAGGCAAAGTTCGATTTGACAGCCTGATCAATCGCCAACGTCACGAAGACAAGCAGCACACGGGAGACGGCGTTCCCGGCATTCGCACTCGAATTACGTTGGGCGGCACGCCTTGGAACTACGCCGATGGATTTAGGGGCGTCGACGGCGACATCCACAGTGTCGTGGCTGCGAACGGCAGGCTCTTCGTGACAACGCGGGACGGCGGTATCTATAGTTTCGGCGCTGCGGCGGTGACGCCACGAATTCATGAAACGGCGCCTCATCCGACGTCCGTCGCCGACGCAACCGCCGATGCTGACGTATCCAGCCTCTTGAAGACGACGAAAGTTCGAAATGGATACGCGCTGGTGCTCGGAACGCGGGACGGCGGGTTGGCTCGGCATCTTGCCGCGCGTACATCGCTGCGTGTGATCGCGTTGGTACCAGAGAAGAAATCGACTGATGCGCTTCGCAGACGATTCATTGCGCCCGCAGGCTCCAACGGTCGTCTCTCTTTTCTCACCGGTCAGCTATCGGAAATCGGCCTGCCGCCGTATCTAGCGGATCTCATCGTGGCCGAAGATTGGGATTCCACAGGACTCAACACTGGCGTCGATTACGTCGCCGCGCTGTACGAGTGCTTGAGACCGTACGGCGGCGTCGCCTGCCTGGCCGTTGCGCCGGATCGAGATGACGACATTCGCGCGTGGCTGAACCCGGCCGATCACCGAGAGGCCGAGGTCGAGCGCACCGGGAAATATTTGCTCATTCGGCGAGCCGGTGCACTACCGGGAGCCGTCGATTACGCCAAGGACTGGACGGCACCCGACGCCCGTGTGCGCGCTCCTCTAGGCATGCTTTGGTTCGACGATGCCATCGCCCACTTTAAGCGTGCGCCCCAGCCGCATGTTCTCGGTGGCATCATGATCTCCCAGGATAAGGACTGGTTGGGGAAAGCCGAACAGATGGGTTCGGCTCTCCGCGCCCATGCCGACGGGACGGGGCGTTTCCGACTTTCGAAGGCAAATTTCATGGACGTCTATACGGGACGCGTGCTTTCCGCCGAAGAGGCCCACGCGCGGCTCGAGACGATTCCGAAGCCGCTGGAAACAAGCTTTCGCCCGCCCTATCACTATCGTCCGCCCTACGTGGACGCCTTTCTCAAAGATCACGAAGCCAAGGGGACAAGGCCCGCGCGATGGCCATTTGTCCGCGAGATGGAAAAGGGCCAGATGACGAATCCGATCACAGGGGCAATCGAGGCACGACGTTTCGTAAAGAGTTACGGCTGCGATGGCGGCAATGATTACGGCCACCTGATCACCATGCGATCTGCAACGCCTGCCTTCTACGACAAACGGATCGAAAGCGGCACGATCAACATCAGCGGGCCTCGCTCCGGTTGTACGAACAGCATCATCCCGGCGAACGGCGTGCTGAACATGCCATACTTTTACGACGGCTGCACGTGCAGCTATCCACTGCCCACTGGGGCCGCTCTGGTCAGCATGCCGCAGACCTTTGAACAATGGACGGCGTGGGGCGGCGGCGCAGTCGGCCCCATCGAGCGAATTGGAATCAACCTTGGTGCACCCGGCGACCGCATGACCAACGAGGGAACACTGTTTATCGACTTCCCCAGCGTAGGCGGCCCTTCACCTCAAGTCGAGCTGATCACCGAGCCAGAAGCAACCGACACGTTTTATCGTCATGCGTTATTTACCGAGGGCGGAAAGGGTTGGCCGTGGGTCTGTGCCTCGGGCGCCGAAGGCCTTACGTCGCTGCGTCTCGCGGGGCTTAAAGATGGCTCATACACAATTCGGCTCTATTTCATCGAGCCCAATCACACCGTTCCCGGGGCACGCGTTTTCGACGTCGCCCTGCAAGGCGAAACCGTCTTGAAGAACTTCGACATTCGCGCCGACACCGGCGGCATAATGAGATGTACGGTCAAAGAATTCGCTGACGTCAAAATTGTCGACGCGTGCGAGGTGTCACTGACGGCCCGCACTGGCACGACGCTGCTGAGCGGAATCGAACTCGTATCCAGCGGCTTGCCGCTCGATTTGGTCGTCATCGCAAACGAATGACCGGTCACACTATGGCGAAAAGCATGGCGGCGAAAAGCATGGCGGCGAAAAGCATGGCGGCGAAAAACATGGCGGCGAAAAGCATGGCGGCGAAAAACATGGCGGCGAAAAACATGGCGGCGAACATCATGGCAGAACGATCATTTTCTGGCGGCATCCGCCCGTGTGAACGTCTGACCGCACGGCGTCCCATAACGGTTCTCACACTCTTGCTCTCCGTGGTTTCGGCCCCCGGATTCGCCGCCGAGCCTGAATGGAAATTGACGGTCGACGTCGACAAGGTGGTTTACCGGCCCAGTATGGAAGGCCGCGCGACAATCACGTTCGCCGCCCCAAAGCAGAATCGACAAGCTCTTGTTCTCCGCAGCCGGCTTGAATTTGGCTTGGATCGGCGCGCCGATTTGAAGGAGATGACATTTCAGCCCGGTGCCACCGAGACGATCACACTTTCATTCGTCGCTCCACGCGAGGCTTGGGGTTGCCGACTGGTGTCCGAACTCATGAGCGAAGAAACGCTTCTCGCCCGCGCCGAAGATGTCTTCGCGGTCGGAACAAACAACTATCGCCTGGGACAAATGGGCAGTCACGGCGGAGACCTCGCCCAGGTCAAGGCGAGACTATTTCAGGAGAACGATTCCTTCTGGCCCGCCAAATGGCGGGACATGAAGGGCACGTGGATCGAGATTTTCTGCGGCCAACCGAGCGAGTTTTCCGGGCTCACAACAGACTGGGACCGGTGGATCAGCATGCAGGGACGGTATCGAAGATCGAAGGAAACAATTCGCGCCTACACGTCGGCCGCCCATCGGCTCGGTATGCAGGTGATGTTGTACAACAACGCGACTCCGTCCGGTTGGGTAGGGACGTCCTGGGCGCGAAAACACCCCCAGTGGCTCAGCTACAACTCCCTGGGCCACATGCGCGCCGACCTCGCCGTGGAAGCAATCGACAAAATGAAATTGTGGCACAAGACGATGAAGCCACACGAGACGACGTTCTTCCACCCTCTGTATCTCAATTTCTACGACCCGAAGCTGACGACTTTTGGCTGCGACCAGATGCTCGCTGCGAGCGACGACTTGGGCTACGACGGTGTGCGATTCGACGGTCACTGGATCATCGGCGACGTGTGGGGCGGTATCGGTTACGACATGAAAGGCCGCCGGCCCAACCGAGGTGAAAGTTTGGACGGAGTCAGCACGCGCGTGCTCGATGACATGAAACGCTACGTCGGAAAGCAGAATCCGGACTTTCTGTTCGGCTTCAATTACGGCAAGAACTACGAGCAGGGAGGTTTGCGAAACCCCAATGCCTACCGCATGGCCTGTTCAAACGGCGGGATGATCCTATGGGAAGGCTCGACGTTTGAAGACGACTTCTCCGATTGGCAAGTCGGGGCGCTCAAACTTCGCCAGAACGCGCTACGCGTCCACCAGAACGGAGGTATCCACTACGGGCAAGCGCAGATGTTGCAGTCAGACATTTTCTCGAGGAACGACTTCGCGCTTAAGTATTTCTTCATCACGAACTTCGCTGCTACGAGCCACATCTATGCCGGCGTGTATCCGGGACATCCGAACTATCGATCCATCCAAGGGCTCTACTATCGATTTGCCCTCAGGTACGGTGATCTGCTGTTCGACAAGAACCTGCGGCCCGTTCGCGATGCTGAGGACTTGTTGTCGGTGCGCGTCGCCGATGAAGAATCCCCCGACCTGTGGTGGAAGCCTTATACCTACAAGCGGCAACTCGAAGGCAAGTATCAGATCATCACACATCTCGTCAACATGCCGGCTCGGGGTGTGAATAAAAAGAATGCGACACTCGACAAGCAACCCACGCCGATCCGCAGCGTGCGCGTCACATTCGCCGATGAGCCGTCGCGCGTGTTTCTGCTCGACCCGGAAGCAGCGCACTGGCAGCAGCAAATTGAAAGTTCGCCGACAATCACAATTGACGAACTCAAGGCGTGGAAGATTCTCGTGCAGGAGTTTCCCGGATCCTGCGACTCGATTCCCGTCGAAACAATTCCCGAGGCCGACTTTAAGGGACGAGACCGGCTGCCGGATGCGATCGACGGTCGCACAGTCTTGCCGATTACGCACTACTTGACCGACTCCGCCGGAATCGCCGTTGTCGACGAGCCGGACGCCATGTTTGGCTATGCCCTCCGCTGTGCTGTTCGAAAGAATCATCAGCCCCGGCAGGTCATGTTCGGCCCGCACCACTCAATGCCGAACGCTGCCCCCGGACAGACGCGCGTTGTTCTGCGCTTGAAGGTCGCAGACAACACGAGCGACGAAACGGTCTGCACGGCCGAAGGTCAATTCGGCAGCCAGAGCATCAAAGCCACTGCCTTCACGGCGCCGGGCGTTTTTCAGAATTTCGAATTCGATTACGAACTGCGAGAAGGTGCGTCGAACTATGTGTCGATGCGGGAACATGGGGTCACAGAGTTGACCGTCGACAGCGTTGTGATGCAGGAACTCGAGCCGGCCCGCGACCGTGACTTTTTTGCACCTACGAGTCTCGAGCTGACACGTCTTCCGGCGCGACGAGGTGCTTCGAAGAAGGCTCACCTAATGCGCGGGCTGTGGCACGATTACTTCGGCTTGGATGCGGCATTCGAGCGTGCCGGAATCGAGTCGACCGAGTCCTGGGAAAACATCACGACCGATCATGCCAACATTCCGGTCGAGCTTCCGGTGAGTGTCGAGGAAATGTTGGAATACGACGTCATCGCCCTACTCAATGTGGCGGGCTCGTCGCTGAAGCCAGTCCGCCGCAAGAATCTACGGGAGTACGTCCATCGAGGTGGCACACTGTTTGTCGGCGGTGGGACGCGCGCGTTCGGTCACGGCGGATACGAAAACACGTTTCTCGCTGAGATGCTACCTGTCGAGGTGGGGAGATTCGATCTCACTAGAGCCGAAGGAGACGCCCAACGGCTTCGCCCAGCCGTCGACCATCTGATCACGAACGGCATTTCGTTTTCCAAAGAACCACGCAATCTCTTCTATCACAACGTACGCCCGCAAAAACATGCAACGGTTCTGCTGCAAGCGGGAAATCGGCCTATACTCACCGTTTGGAAGCTGGGTCACGGTACTGTGTACGCGATGACGGGCACACCACTCGGTGACCCGAAAGGGACCGTCGGGTGGTGGAAGTGGGATCAGTGGCAAACGATTCTGGCGCGCATTCTGGCCCAAGCCAGCCCGGGAGCCGCACCGACGCACCAAACGGCTGCATCGCAGAAATACCCGCTTGTTGGGCGGCTTGACGGAACAGGTGACCTGATTATCCGCGACACCAACGGTCGGCAAGTTCCACCGATTGCCAGTGAGGGCATCACCGCGACGCCAGGGGGGATTTCCTTCGGCTACAACGAGGCCGACGACACAAGCGGCGTTCTCGCCTATGGCGACGGTCTGATCAAATGCTACGGCTCGATTTCGTTCAAAATCACACCCGGTTGGGAGCCCGACCTAACGGAGTTGAGTCATTCGGTTCCCCTGTTCTCGACGCGAACCGAATCGGGAGCCGTGTTCCAGGTTTATATCTATGTTCGCGAACTGGGCGGCGAATCGGTCGCCTTGAGTACGCACGTCAGCACGAACGACATCGGCAAGCGAGAATTGACGACTCATACCGCCCGCTACGGCGTCATGAACATCACGCACGGCGGACTGCGGCTCTTGAAAAAAACGCTCTGGAAAAAGGGTGAAGAGCGAACGGTCAAAGTTGAATGGTCGCCCTCGCAAATTGTCATTTGGGAAAACGGCGAACGAATGGCCTCTAGCGACTTCGCCCCCGAGATGGACCTTTCCCACTTCAACGGCCCCTTGTACATCGGGTCGGATCCGGCAAAGAACCTTCCGCGTGTGATGCTAAAAGACATCGAGATCCGCGGAGCCGAGACGGCGTCGAATTGAAGCACGACTTCGGCCTGGGCCGACTCTCCGACCCGGCAACAGGCAGAGCCGTTTCATCGGGTGATGCGTGCCGTGCATGGCTGGCTTCGATCGGCGGGCTCTCGAAGTTCAAACGGCGTTTTCCAGTCGTGTTTCGGGTATCATGCGAGTTGCGAACCGTACAACAGTAGCGGAACAACAACTCCTCGAGGCTCGACTCATGAAAAACGCTTTGTTGACCATGTTGCTTGGACTGGTCGCATCCATCGGACCGGGCAACCAGACAAAAGCCGAGGAACTCTGGCTCGTCAAAGCGGGCAAGCCCGCTGCCACGATCGTGATCCCGGAGAACGCCACCGATTGGACAACGAAAGCGTCCGAGTGGCTGGTCGAATACGTGCAGAAAGCCAGCGGCGCTAAACTCGACGTCGTCCGCGAAACCGACGGTGACCCGAGCGGTCCGATCATTTCAGTGGGACCGACAAAACGAGCCGCCAATGCCGGCGTCGATTGTCGAGGACTGAAGTGGGATGAGTGCAAACTCGTGGTGAAGGGAGACGTGCTGTTCCTCATCGGTCGGGACGATGCCGGTACCAAGACACACGACTGGGTCGGTGCGCGGGGCACGTGCCGGGCGGTCATCCAGTTCCTCGAAGATTTTTGCGGCGTCCGCTGGTTCTTGCCGAGCCCCCAGGGCGAGTTCGTTCCGTCGAACGAAAACATCCACGTTCCACAAGATCTCAATCAAACATTCCAGCCGGCTTTTGCTTATTCGGACGGCCGCTCGGTGTACGACGTGAACATTCTCAACGAGCCGGGCAAGTCACTCGCCGCGCAGGCCAACAATTATCGCAAAGCCGTCAAGGTCGCGCCGGGCGGACATTCCTACTATCACGCCGTTCCCACAGAAACATACTTCGAAGACCATCCGGAATATTTCGCGTTGATCGACGGAAAGCGAACGGGCAAGGGCAATCATCTTTGTACGAGCCATCCGGAGGTGAAGCGATTGCTCATCCGCTACATGCGGATGCGGTTCGAGCAGGGTCTCGACTGGGTCTCGCTGGGGCAAGAGGACGGATACCTCCGCTGCCAGTGCGATGAATGCGAAAAGCTCGATAACTATCGTTTTCGCGAATGGCACCAGAAGCAGCGGCACAATCAATTGCCCGGACATTGGGAGACGTTTCAGAACACACAACTGAAGAACACGCCCTGCGAACGGGTCCTGCAACTGCACAAAGCCGTGGCCGACGAGATGGCCGAAGCCTACCCCGATAAAATGCTGATGCTGATGTGCTACGCGCCGACCGCCTGGCCGTCGAAGACCATCCCGCATTTCGGCGACAACGTGATCGCCGAGTTGATGAACTTAAACGCCGAATACATCGAAGCCTGGCGCGACAAAGTCGCCGGGTTTACGGGGTTCGTGTACTGGTTCAACACGCAGTGCCCTATGGGCGTCAACGTGCACATGACGGCCGACGAAGCGGCGATGCGGATTCGTTACCTGCACGAGAACGGCTTCCTGGCGGTGAGCCTCGACCCGCAGGCAAACTGGGGGCTGGAAGGCCCCGTGTTTTACATGCTGGGCAGGCTCATGGGAGACCCGTCGCTCGATCACGAGGCAATCATCGAAGAATACTGCCGAGGCGTATACGAAGATGCGAGTGAGCCGATGCTCGCGTTTTTTGAGCTGCTTCACGAGCGGCTGAGCCAAGTCGTGCCGATCGACGAGAGCGACATCGCCGCCGATGCCCGGAACACGCGGCTGCCGCGATGGATGTCGACGTCTCAGATGTTCCTCGCCATGTATCCGCCCGACGTGCTCGCTCGGCTCGAAGGCCTGATCCAACAAGCCGAACAACAAGCGACGACCGACCGCGCCCGAGGCTGGGTCCGGCTCTCCCGAGACCAGTTCGACTTCATCAAGCTCTTAACCGAAATGCTGATCTCCTATCGCGCCTGGCAATCGAAGCCAACCAGCGAGAACCGGCACGAACTCGCAGTGGCCGTCAAAACATTCGACGACTATCGGCTCAAGATCGTCACCTACCCCAAGGAATACACCGACGCCTGGTTCCCCGGCCACGGCACGTTCTGCAAATGGCTCGTCGGCAACCTGGACAACACCTCGGCCGGCTACTACGTCCCCTGGGAACAGCGCAAAGCCGAGGTATTAAAGAAGGGCATCAAAGGCATGCCCATGGGCTACGGCACGTCCTACTACTACAGCTTCATCAAAGAACCGTTGACGTTGGACTTTAGTGAGAAGCAGTGAAGGAGCCGATGCGATCGACACCGAAGGCGGCTATCGCCTGTGGTTTCTCCATCGCGCCATTCATGATGTCACAGTTGCACCGAATCTCATTTTCCTGCGCCGGTTGAATTGCCCAAGAGCAGCTCTTCCTGCTCCTCGATCGTGATGTGGGGAGTGATCAGGACCAACACGCGGCCTTTGACGTTGCCCGTGTTCTCGGTCAGCAGGCGAGAGACGAACGGATATCGGGTGGCGATGGCATTGTTGCTCTGAGAAGCGCGGATCTGATCGGTCACGTCCACGAGCATCGTCTGCCCGTCGTGAATGGTTCTCCCAATGGCACCTGCCAGCGCATCGTGCGGGTTCCGGGCGTTGACCGCATAGGTCATGTTGATGTGTCTGGTTCGCGTGCGAATCTGTGGAACGAATTGCAGACGGGCCTCTTGTCGGTCGCCGTCGGACGATTTGAATGGGAGTGACAAATCGGCGACTTGTCCGTTAAGTAGTGTGAACGTTGGCGCTTGGTAGGTTGTGTTGTTTTCGGAGGCCTGGGCCGCGTTGAGAACAATCTTGGCTTGCGTGGAAGTGAGCCGCATCCTTGGGTTGCCGTTGGGATCGACGTCGAGCGAGAAGCCAAGCCGCTCGAAGAACCTGTCCTCGGCTGCGTGAATTGTACGGACGTTGAGAACAACCTGCTGTTGTCGCATCTCGCGGATTTGGCCGAGCAACTTGGCAATTTTCTCATGCACGGCGGACGTATGCCGCACAATGAGACATTGCTTCTCCGCATCAGCTTTGATCGAACCGGGTGCCGGTCCGAACTTCCAGGTGCGAGGCTCGATTGCTTTGGTAATGAGTTCGACCAATGAATCGAGCTCACCGGGCACCTGGGGGGTGATCGCCCGGTTATAGCCGCTGTCACTGCTGACTTCATTTCCTGAAACAACGACGGCTGTTCGCGGGGCGAGAATGTCGGGTACGGAATAGACGACCACCAAAACATCGGATGATTTCGTCTTGGTTTTCTTCGCTTCGCTAGCGGCGCCGGCGGCGGCAGATTGCCCGTCTTGCAAGACTCGCTTGTAAGTCTGACTGAGTAATTCGGCAATTTCCCGATGCGCGTCCTCTGTGTGCCGCACAACAAGACTCAGAGTGGTTTCGGAATGCACAATGCTACCGACCCCTCCTACCTCGTCCCAGGTATCAGGTTGGACGGTTGTGATGATCAGTTGCACCAATGAATCGAAGTCATGGGTAACTCGAGGCTTGGACCGCTGAGCATCATAGAACTTATTGCTCGCTCGTTCCTCGCGAGAGTTAGCACCGTTGCGTCGGCCGACAATACTGGCGACAGGATAGACGCAAACCATCGTCTTGCGTGTTTGTTCTTTAGCCGGCCTGCTGTTGTACCCCAATTCACGGCCGTCTGCCGAGCTCTTGGTTTGCTCCCGAGCATGACCTGCAACGCTCGTTTCGTTCTTAGTACCGTTTGCGTCAGCTTGACCGCTCGGTCCGTTCAACGCCGTCTCCTCGTCAGAAGCTGATCTCGCGGCGGTGATGAACAACAACGTCGAGCGAGACTTCCCCTCGTCGTCGGTATTCTTGAGCCCACCGATGAGCAGTGTTTTCCCAGCGGGAAGGTCCAGCGAGGCATCGAAGCGGCTCGTTGAAACTTCGGGCACTTGGAATGTGACCGGATCTTGACGATCGCTCCGTTGTATGGTCACCGTTTCCACACTACGGATGTCCGAGAGCGTTAACTCAGAATCGAGCCAGATCGAGTTGTCGTTTCGAAGCAGCGGCCGCACCCGCATCGAAAGCCCTTCTGAGACATTGCGGACCTGCGCCTGATCCTCGACCATTCCCACCACGAACGGCCGACGAACGACATCTTGAATTGTCGCTGTCTGACCACTAAACAGCGTCACCGTAGGAGCGTAGAACAGATTCGTTCTTTCCTGCCCTTGAAACTGCTCGATCATCTCCCAATGCCGCTTCTTGTCGAGGATTTCGAGCAGGACCGGCATTTCTTTTTCAACGCTCACACGGGCACGGCTATGCTGTTTCGTCGCCGCGTTCGGCAGCGGCCGATCGATGGGGACGCTGGGTGATACGGAGAGACGACTACCGTTAATCAAGGCTATGGGATCATCTGTGGCAGACACGCTGGCCGGGAGCACCGTCCAGTTGTTGGCGACCGCGTCGATGTCTTCCGCCCGTCCGGTCACGATGCGCGTTTCGATCTTCACGACTCCGAAGCCGTATTCCCGCATCACGTTGACGGCCTGCTCGATGCGGCTGTGCCCCGCTTCAGAATGCAGGGCGAGAAGCGAGTTGCCGACCCACTGCATACGGGGTACGAGATCGGCATCGGATTCCACCGACGAAGGCGTGCCGGTGTTGTCGTGATGCGCGGTTGCCGGCGAAACATCGTCGTCCCATGAGCCGCCGACGAAGTCTTTGATACGCTGTTTCAGGAAATCTTTAGCGGCCGCTTCGTCGATCTTCCGCTCGGCTTTGATTCTTTCGAGCAGTTCGTCGACATGGTATTCAACGGTTTGTTTAGGGTACACCATGACCGCGACAGTCTGATATTTTTTCGCCGGTCGTTCGTTTTCCGACGGTGTGCCGCTGACGTAGGACTGGGCATCGGCCGTCGAATAGGCGTCCGAAGGCTCGTCGCCGGCCGCAACCATGAACGCCGCTCCCGGTAACACGGCAGCCGCGACGGCAATCATCACTGCCCAACACCAGCGGGGAGTTCGGCGATGCTTTGTCTCTCCGAGACTCATGATTCGCTCCAGTCGTTTTGACGTAATCTCCACCGGACGCACGCCCGGGAAGGCGGGCACCGACGTGAGAGTTCGTTTGAGTTCCAAAATATCGAGTAGACTGCGGGCGTAGCGTGCCGGGTCACAACCCAACTCGGCGATCACTTCTTCGTCGCAGCAGCGCTCCGATTCGCGATTCGTCCAACGAGCCGCGAGCCGAACCAGCGGATGAAACCACCACACGGCCGAAGCCAACACCTGCAACATTCCCACGCGCAGATCGCCGCGACGTACGTGTATGAGCTCGTGAGCCATGATCGGCTCGAGTTCTTCGGGCGACTTGCCACGAACGACGACTTCCGGCAACAGGATGATGGGCCGAAACCAGGCGATCACCGCTGGACCGACGCGGCTCTGCGTGATGACGAGCCGCACTCGCCGCTTCAGGTTCAGCCGTTCCGACAACGATATCATCAAATCGTCGAGCGGACCGTCGCTACGGACGCCCGATCGTTTCACCATCCACAAGCAGACGGCCCAACGAGCAGCCGCGACGCTAATGACTACAGCCGCCCCGACAAGCCAGACCAAGAGCAGCGTCGTAGCGATCGACCCGAACGGAGACGCGCCGATTTCCGCTATGTCCGAATCCCAATCAGCCGGAGTAGTCGCGAGGCTCATGTCGTGTCTGAGAGACGACACGTCCACGACGACGTCGGACGACGGGGGTGCAAACTCTGTTGTCAACTCTGAGACAGCGGTGCCGTTCGCGAGTTCAGCGAATGAAACAGCCGAGACATCCACCGCCGCCCTTTCCGTCTCGGCGCGTTGCAGCCAGCAGAAGATTCCGCTCGGGCTGCTCCACAATGGGGGCGTCAAACATTTGATGAGCACAACGACCCACAACACGTGTGCTAAATGCGGCCGATTGCGAGCCGCGTAGCGGGCCACGACCGCGACGAAGACGATTAGCAGGGTGACCTGCCATGCCTGAGCCAGAACGACCCGGGCAAGTTCACTTTCTGGAAGATTCATCGGACTCCTCCGTGAGCCGGTCTAACATTTCCCGTAACTCGCCGACGTCGGCTACGCTGATGCCGCGTTCCTCGATCAGATGCCTCATTAGAGGCAAGGCTTCACCGTCGAACAGCCGGTCGACAAAGTCGGTGACGGTTTCGCGAATGACCGTTCGAGGCTTCACCTTAGGCCGGTAGACCTTGGTACGCCCCTGCGTATGCGTGCGAACGTAGCCCTTTGCGTCCAGCCTACGCAGATAGGTTTGCACGGTGACGAAGTCAATCGTCCGCTCGGCAGGCAGCGCCTCGTGGACCTGGCGGACCGTTGCCTCGCCCAATTCCCAGAGCACTCGCGCGACTTCCAGTTCGCCTTTGGATAAGGCCGGTCTATTCATGATCGCTCGCCTCACAATTACAGTCGTACGTGAGGCGGCATTCTTACGTACGTTCGTACGTGTGTCAAGACGGGGTTTGTGACGGCGAAATCCAGCGGACCGGTCAACTGGCCGGGGGTGACACATCCGTCAGTTCGGAGAACTGGCCTTGATCGGGATCGTACGTGTAGACTTGGCCGGTTTCGAACTCGTAGACCCAGGCGTGCAGGTTCAGCTCATTTCGGCTGAGGGCGGCGGCGACGGACGGGTGCGTGCGGAGATTTTCGAGCTGCACGAGCACGTTTTCTTCTACGGTGAGTGCGAGCCGTTTGTCTTCCTCGACCAGGTGGTCGTAGTTTTCTTCGACGATGCGTCGCGTGGACTCGGCATGCGCCAGGACGGCTTGAACGGCGGGCATCTTCTCGACTTTGTCCGGATGCAATAAACCTGACATCGCACCGCAGTGCGAATGGCCGCAGACGACGATGTCTTTCACTTCGAGTGCGCTGACGGCGTATTCGATGGTCGCCGCTTCACCACCATGAACGGCTCCATAAGGCGGCACGATGTTGCCCGCCGTGCGCAGGATGAACAACTCACCCGGCTTGGTCTGGGTGAGCTCGTTAGGGATGATGCGCGAGTCGGAGCAGGTGATGAACAGCGCCAGCGGATGCTGACCGTCAACGAGCCTTTCGAACAGCTCTTTTTTTGGCCGGAAAACGGTCCGCTGGAATTTGTGAATGCCTTCGACAAGCTTTTGCATGACGCTGCGTCCTGAGCTGTTGCCTGCTTAAGATGTGAGCCGTCCGGCTGCGATCTTACCCAGAAGACGGGCGCACGACCACACCAGGCCAATGCCGCGCTGGACTAAGAGCGATTGGCTGAATCGAGAGTTGGGCCACACGGCAGACTGCGGCGGTAGACCGACGGATGCGCCGAGACACAGCAACAGCCGTTCGGAGAATTCATGCCCGAATTCGGCGCGCCACACGTTTGGGGTCGGCGTTTGACTTCCCTACGACTTGGTCGCCGGTGCCTGTGCCTGGGCCTGGGCGGCGTTGGCGGCCGGATCGAGGGCGACACGAGCCTGTTCGACTTTTTGACCGGCGGCATCAGCGGCCGTCTTGGCGGCTGCGAATTTCTCGTCGGCCGGCTTGACCAGCGCTTCCTTCTCGGCGGCAACCTTCTGAGCGGCCGCCAACGCGGCCGCCTTGTCGGCGGCGACTTTCTTAGACGCGTTCAACTGTTCGGTCGCCTTGGCCACGACGGACGTTTTTTCGGGTACGAGCTTCTTGGCGGCTGCTAGGGCGGCCGTCTTGTCGTCGACCAGTTTCTTGAGCACGGCGGCGGCGTCTGTGACCTGCTTGTCGCCGGGTGCTTTCTGGGCGGCGACCTGCCCCTTGGCCAACGTTTCACTCACCAGCGGCAACAGAGCTTCGAGATCGGCCTGACCCTTCTTGGCGGCCGCTTCTTCTCCAGCGGCCTTGGTCAGCGCATCAGTCGCTTGCTTGACGGCGGCGTTGGCCGCGTCGACTTCCTTCTGCGCTGTCTGGACCGCCTGGTTGGCCGTGTCACGCTCGGCCTTGACCGCGTTGGCGTCGTTCAGAGCGAGCTGCGCGACTGCGTCGAATTCGTTGAAGGAATCTCTGAGCGCGACGAAGTTCTTTCGTCGTTTCTCGTACTCGATTTCGTCCGTCCAACGAGCGACGGCGGCTTTGGCGGAAGCTAATGCACCGGCATCGGCGTCGGCGGGAACCTTGGCAGCCGCGGCTGCGTCAGTGGCGGGTTTGAGTTTTGGCGTCACGTCGGCCACCAACTTCTGAGCCGCTTCGAGAGCCGGCTTCGCTTCGGCGAGTTGTTTTTCGGAAGTAGCGAGCAGCTGCTTGGCCTTTTCCAACTCGGCCTGTTTGTCGGCGGCGGCTTTTTGAGATGCGGCCAACTGAGCCGTTTTTGCGTCGGACTGCGTCTTGATGGCGGCCGCGGCGGCGGCCAGCTCTTTGTCGTCGGGCGTTTTTGACGCGGCTAATAGTGCTTTGTCGGCGGCTTCCTTGAGCGGCGCGACGACAGGCTCCTGCGCAGCGACCACCTTGGCAGCGGCCTGCTGTTCGGCTGTGAGTTTTGCGACGAGTTCCTTGGCTTGTGCGATGGCCGTTGTGGCGGCGTCGAACTTCTGTTTCCACTCGGCGGCGGATTTGTTGGCCGCGTCGAGATCGGCTTGGGTCTTCGTGGCGACCGCCTGTGCGGCCTGATAGGCGGCGGCGCTCGCTTTGGCCTTCTCTTCCAGTGGCGGAACGCCTTTGACGGCGGCATCGAGCCGCTCGCTTAAGAGTAGCGGATTTGACGTAAGGTCCCCCGCGACGGCAGCGTCGGCTGCTTGCCAAACGTGGATGGCGCCGGTCCAGTCGCCGGCGACGACGCGATTGGTTTCATCGCAGAAGGTCACTTGCAAAGCGAGGTCGCCGAACGCCGGATAGGCGATGAGCTGTTTGCCGTTTTGGTCCCAGAGCTTAGTGACCTTGTCACGACCGCAGGAGACGATTCGTCCGTCGCGGGCGAATTCGACCGATGCGGCTCCGCCGCCGTGCGCACCCCATGTCTTGACGTTGCCGCCGTTCTGCATCTCCCACAGGCGGATCCCGCCGTCTTCGCTCGAGGACGCGATGATGTTCGAATCAGCCCGCCACGAGAGCCCGGTGATTCTCCCAGAGTGGCCCCGCAGTGCCAGGTACTCACGAGCAGTGAACGCCTCCCAAACAAACAGACCGCCGTTGCGGTCGCCGGTCGAGAGCAGAACTCCGTCGGGGCTGAACGCGACCGACGTGATCCAGCCGGTATGTTTACGAAGTTCGTTCAATAGCTTCCCGGTACGGGTTGAATAGATTCGCACGACGCGCGCTGCTCCGCCCAAGGCGATCAGCGTCTGGTCGGCGCTGATGTCGGCGGCAAGTACCGCATCTAACTCATCGCCCACTTCGAAGACACGTTCACCGGTTTGCACATTCCAAACGATCACGCGCCCCCGTTCGGCACCCCGTCCACCACCGGCTAAGAGCAAGTTGCCGGTGCTGCTGAATTTTAAGACGTATGGTACACCTTCAGGAAACGGCAACACGCCCAGTAGTTCGAGCGTCTGAGTGTTGTACAGAAAGACCTGCTGCTGCCCGGCGACCGCAGCCAGCGGCGCCCAGGGGCTCGTGGCCAATGCCGTGACGGCCGTTGTCGTACGCGTTTTCAAGACCGGCTCGAGACGCATGCGTGCGGGCATCGGCGGCGGACCTTCGGGCTTTCCAGTCGGAGCGCCTTTCAGTGCGAAGTCGAACTTGGGCTTTTTGGGCGCCATCGGCTTGCTGCCCTCATTCTCCAACGCCCCGCCGTCGATCCACTTTTTGATCACGGCCAGCATGGCATCGGGAAGCTTGTCCGACTTCGGCGGCATCGCCGGTTCCGACTCATGCGTAATGAGCATGTACAGGTAGCTATCTTCCGCACTGCCGGGAGAAATCACCTCTCCGGAGCCGCCGCCCACCATCACGTTTGAGAACGTCGTCAGGTTGAGATCACCGCTTTTTTTGTCAACGTTGTGACACGAAAAGCACTTCTGCCGCAAAATCGGCAGCACGTGTTTTTGGTACGTGATTTTTTCGCCCTTGGGCGCCGCCGGTTTTTCTTCTGCCAGCAATAGGCTCGATTGCAGCGCCAGCGCGACAATCGCCAGAAACCGGCTATATCGTAGGCAAGTGGAAATGTCACTCATTACTGATCTCCGGCGGATAACCGCAGTCGAAAGAGGTTGTCGGCTGTGATATGGCAACAAGTCGTTGCCGGTCGCCCGTCCGCATTTCCTAGTGGTTGAACAAGAACTCACGCGAGTTCAACAAGGCCCAGAAGACGTCTTCTAAGACTTTTTGGTGCTCGGCTTCTTCGGTGAGCAGCCCTCCGAGCGCGGCGACTTCTTTTTCGGTCGGCTTCCGGGTCAGACAGCGCACGTAGAGTTCCTCGATGATTTGCGCGGGAGCCACCTTCTCGGCGAGTCGACGCTCAACGAACTTACCCTGGCTGATTTTCTGATTGACGGTATCACCGTTGATCTGGTGCAGCGCCTGCGAAAGATTCGGCTCGATGGCCACTTCGCAGGAGCAGACAGTTCCTCGTGAAGCGCGGCCGAATGTCTTCAGGAAGTAGGTGCTCGTGTTGCCGTCGGCAATTTGCACCGCGCGGGCACCTGTCGGCAACCCGGGGAATTTGTTCTTCGTGTCGGTTACCTGACTGATACAGTCGAGCAAAACCTCCGCCCGGACGCGACGCAGACTCGCGTGCGAGAAGTTGCGGGTGTCCGTCTCGTTGGTTTCGTTCATTTGCGTCGAGAGTTGGTACGTTCTCGACGTGCAGATGTCTCTCACAAGTTTCTTGAAGTCGTAATTGTATTCGGTAAATCGAGTGGCCAGTGCTCCGAGCAACTCGGGATTCACGGGCGGGTTGCTGACGCGCACGTCATCGACCTCGTTGATGATTCCTTGTCCGAGGAAGTGCGCCCAGACGATGTTGGCCAGGTTCGTGGCGAAGTACGGGTTGTCCGCCGATGCCAGCCAGCCGACGAGGACCGCGCGACGGTCTTTACCTTTGACGTCCGGCACTTCGCCGCCGAGAAACTTCGGCGGCATGACCCGGCCACCGACGGGATGCTTCACCTCGCCGCCGCCGCTGTTGAAGATGATCGTCTCGCGAGGGTCTTCGGCTCCCTTGCGTCCGATCTGCGAGAAGAACGCGGCGAAGCTATAATAGTCGTCCATCGTCCAACGGTCGAACGGATGATTGTGGCATTGGGCACATTGAATCCGCATGCCCATGAAGACCTGGGCCACGTTTTCAGAGACTTTCAACGTCGCCGTTTCGTTTTGATAGTAGTTCGTTGCGGCGTTCGTGAATGTGCCGCCGTTGGACGACAGCAGCTCCTGAACCATCTTGTCCATCGGAACGTTGTTGGCGATTTTGTCTTGCAGCCAGTTGTAATAGAGCAGTGCCGACTTCTTGCTGACCTGTTGGGTGGTGCGAATCTGAAGCAACTCGGCCCACTTCATGACCCAGATTTCGACGAATTCCTTGCGGCCCAGCAATTCGTCGACTAAGTGTTCGCGTTTTTTCGGGTCAGCATTTTGCATGAAACGCTCGTACTCTTCGGGCGTTGGCAAGACGCCGACCACGTCGACATAAGCCCGACGCAGGAATTGTTCATCAGTACATAGTTCGGAGGGCTTGACCCGCAATTTGCGGAGCTTGTTGTGAACGAGTTCGTCGACGTAATTGAACTCGGGAGTTCCGGGCCACTCGAATTGCAAGCCTTTTGGCAACACAAGGAACTGACTGCCCTCGGTGTGTGTTTCGAAGCGAACCATGATGAACGCTTCGCCACGGCTTTGACCTTCGACCAGACCGTTGCGCGAAACGATCGCTGAGTTTTCGTTGCTGGACAGGAATAATGCCTGCGACGTCACATCGCGATCGGTACCGTCGGAGTACTTGGCACGCGCCATCAACTGCTGAGTCGCTCCGTTCCCGTCCAACACGGCGTTCTTCGGATACAATTCGACGGAAAGAACCTTAGGAACCTCACCAGCATCGAGCGGCGCACCGGCCTCGAGCCAACGATTCACAGTGTTGTAGAGTTCCCCGTCCTTTTCGTATTGTTTACCGCCGGTATGCGGAACGATACCTGCCGCCTTTTCCTGCATCAGGCTGCTATGTGGCAAAGCAAGATTGATGCGACGGCCGCTGAGCTCGCGCGTCAACCGGAAATGATCGCCATTGGGATCGAACCCGAATAGCGATAGCCGGAAGCCGTCCTTTCCGCGGGCCGCTCCGTGACAACTGCCCTGGTTGCAGCCGGATCGCATGAAGACGGGCATCACGTCGAGCTTGAAGCTAATCGGACGATCAGCCGTTGCTTGTACGACAGTGACCGGGACGTTCTGCGTCAACCCTTGATACTCAACGGTGAGCTGTGTGGTTCCGTCGGCTGCGGGGTGCAGGACGGCGCCCTCGAGCTTAACGAATTCGGGGTTTGCCAACGTTGACTTCACCTCGGCGGTCACATCGCGTGTGAGGCCGTTGGGGTAGACAGCCTGCACAACGAGCGACTGCCGGTCGCGAGCCGTATTCAAATGCACGTCGGCCGGGTAGACGTGAATCGCAGCGGGCTTGGGCTCATCCGCGAGAAGGTGACTTGTCAGCAAACCGCTGAAGACAAGGACGATAACGCAGTGAAAACCAATTCGTTCGTTACACATAGTGTTTGTCCTCAATGACGGTGACGACCAGCCACCAAAACCTGACCCGACTCTGATTGTTTTTTACCTAGCAACGGCTTTGACTAAAAACGACTATACGTATTGGGTGGCGGCGATCTTCATCCGCTGGTCCGCCCGTTCCGATGACAGGGGGTCGCCCTGTCCCGATCAACCTCCCTCAGCGCGCTTTTTGGCCTCGAGCCGAAGTTTTTCGAGCCGCGTCAATCGCTTCTCGGGTTTCTTGGGCTCTTCCTTCTTCGCGGCCGGCTTGGGTTCCGCTTTGGGCATTGGTTTGGCGTTGGGCGGCGGCGGCAAAGGCTTGTCGATCCGCAACTCCGTTCCGCCGACGCGGCTATGCTCGATCGGCTCACCGTTGACCGTGATGGTCACGCGGCAGAAAACGTTCTTGTGATTGCCGGCCGGACTGGTTGGATCGGTATTCACTTTGAAGGACAACTCCTTTAAGTCCTTGTTCAGTTGCATCTCGGTCGTTGTGACCTTGGCAGGCAGACCCAACAGTTCGACTTTCGCCGTTCCTTCGAACGGCTTGTCGACTTGAACCTTGCAAAAGACCTCTGTTTCCTTTCCCTGCTCGACGGCGGCACGCTCCATCGCGAACTGCACCATCGGCGCGGCGATTTCAAGGTTGGCCAACTGCGAAGAAACCCAGGCGGCCCCATTCACGTCGGACGAGCCGAGCACGAGGATCTTCCATGTGGCGATCCCGGCCCCTGAGTTGGCATTGATCGGATACAGAACTTCGTTTTGCCCCTCTGGAATGTTCACCGAGCTCGCGGCGCCGACTCCGGGGGGACGGAACGGCAGCTGTATGCCGATCGCCTTGGTGAAGCCTTCCTTACGATGGGCGACGATTTTGAGCTGCATCGACCCGTTGCGAACCAGGGGCACCTTCGGCTGGACAATCTCCAAGTGAAACGGCACTTCGTCGACAACGGCGATGGCCAGCTTTGTGACATCCCGCCAGCGGTAAAGCGACTGGCCGGGAGCGGATATCACATAATCAGCGCGATTGAAAAAGCCGCCGCTAATGTTGGTATTGGCATCGGCGTGCCGGGTATGAAAATTAATCAGCTTGCCGGAAAGCGGCGCATCGGCGGCCGCCTCAAACAGCACGGGCACCACGCCCAAACCAGCCGGAACCGTGTCGGCAGTCATCGTGATTCCCGCCGGCAAGTCTTTAGGCTCGAAGATCACGTCGCCGCCAAAGTTGGACCGGCCGACTGACATCAACGTCGCAAACCGATTCCCACGAGGGACGAAAATCTGCTGACGGTATTGTGAGTAGCGAGCGACTCGCGGAATTCCAACGGTCAGCTTCGGCTTAACCGGCGCAAATTCGATCCGGTAGACAAAATCGATTCCGCCCCGGGCGAGATGGTCGGTCACACGTATGACGTACTCGCCATCTTCGGGCACCGTGAATCGAAAATAGCTGTCCGGCTTGCGGGCATCGTCGTCGCCGGCGATGCCTCGTCCGTCCGCGTAGTACAGGTTCATTACGGGGTCGAGTGCCGAGCGAATGCGGCGTGCGAAACAATCGACCTCCCACACCTGCCCTTTTTTCGCCTGAAACTTGAAGCAATCGATGTCACCGGGTTCTGCAATGATGCCGTTGAATGCCAACGGCAACTCGGCCGGCGTTCCCGCGTTCAACTCGTTATTCGGTTCGACCTCGAGCACGTTGCCATGTTCGAACAGCCGGAACACGTTCTCCGACGAGGCAACGCCCGTGTCGTCGGACGCCAATACGCCGAAGCCGGGAACGATTTCACTGGGTGCTTGAACCTGGGCAGCGATTTCACCGCCCGCATCGCCGAGATATCGAATTTCGGTCACCTCGCCGAGTTTGCCCCCAGCGGGATAGACGGCCGTCGGCCGTGGGAAGTTGCCCACGTGCAGACGATACTGGCAACTTCCGCTGCCGCCGTATGAGCTCTCGCGAACCTGAATGATGTATTTTCCGTCTTCGGGAGCGATGATCGATGCAACCGCGTCCTGCAAAACAAGCGGACTATCGTCGGCGGCAGCCAACTCGAATCGCTTGGCATCCATGATGGCGATGTACGGGTCGAACATCGTATTGCCGAGCCTCATGCCCTCGACTTCAGCGGCGATACGCTGACCTTTTTTCGCGTCGATGACGTAGTAATCGACATCTTCATTTTGTACGACGCCGTGCACCGTCACGTTCGGGCTGATGGCTTGCGGCGCCTCGAAATCGGTGTTCGGTTCTTTTTCATCGACAATCGGCAAAGCCCCCACATAAAACGTTCGGTATTCGGAAATACCGCTCGGCGTGCGGACCTGTGCGACGTGCTCGCCCAGTCGGCAATCGGCGCCGACCTTGATCGTCACGGCGGCGCTGTTGGCGTCCTTCGATTCGATCTTGGTGACTTCAAAGCCGGGCGAATAGAAGAAGATCTCTAGCGCATCTCCGAGCCTTCCGCCACTGAATGTGAGCACGCTTTCGGCGCCACGCTGGATTCCGCGGGGTTGAATCGCACCCAGCGATGGTGACGCCGCCCAGCCGTTCGTAGCGGCCGACAACAAAACAGTCACACAAGCAGCAGCCGCGATCGCAGCAGGAACAAACCGCCGCATGTCATGTCTCCTAGTGGAGATGGTAGATTTATGGGGATGAAACACGGGCCACGAAACCGCCGAGCATACCGGCAACCGCCGGCCGATCGACTTCGAAAGCCTGACCCGAGATCGTTACGCCATTAACGCGCTACGGACTTTTCCGCCTTTGACGATTTCAATGGGTCGGTCGCCGGGAGCCATCAATTCCTTGTCCGCCACAATTCCCAGGCACTTGTAAATCGTTGTGGCCCAGTCCTCGACGGTGAGCGGATTGTCTTCCGGCTCACTGGCAGTGGCGTTCGATGTACCGTAGACGGTTCCCTCTTTGATGCCGCCACCGGCCAGCACAACGCTGAACACCTTCGGCCAATGGTCGCGGCCGGCGCTGCCGTTGATCTTCGGCGAGCGGCCGAACTCCGAGGCGACGCAGACCAGCGTCTCCTTCAGTTTCCCACGCCGGTCCAGGTCGCGAATGAGAGTCGCGAATCCCTGATCGAACGCGGGAACCTGGCCGCGGATCGACCCGTTCACGTTGTTGTGCATGTCCCACCCGCCGTAATTGAGCGTGACAAACCGGGCACCCGCTTCGCACAACCGACGAGCCAAGAGCATTCTCGCCCCGGCTGTATTGCGGCCGTATTCATCGCGAATGGCGTCCGGCTCGGCGGCGATGTTGAACGCCTCACGGGCCGCCTGTGAACTAATCATGCTGTAAGCACGATCGTAGAACGTGTCGACCGCATCCAGCGAATCGGCCTTTTCCTTGGAGGCAAAATGATCGTTCACGGCATCCAACGCCGTGCGACGGCGTACAAACCGCGCGTCATCGACACCGCCGGGCAGCTTGAGATCTTTCACAGTGAAGCTCCCACTGGCCGGATCGGCGCCGAGGCTGAACGGGGCAAACGCCGAGCTCATGTAGCCGGTGCCCGCGTATGTGTTCGGCTGATTCGGAATGCAGACGTACTGCGGCAGGTGGTTCTTCGGCGGAAACTCGTGCGTGACGACGCTTCCCATGCTGGGGAACAATAGCGCCGGGCTCGGCCGGTAACCGGTGAACATGTTGTGCGTGCCCCGCTCGTGGGCCGCTTCACCGTGCGTCATTGAACGACAGATGGTGATCTTGTTCGCCATCTGCGCGGTCTGCTTGAAGATTTCGTTGATCCTCACGCCGGGCACGTTGGTTTCGATCGAGTTCATTGGACCTCGATATTCGATGGGCGCGTACGGCTTGGGATCAAAAGTCTCCTGATGCGGGGCACCCCCAGGCAGGAAGATGAAGATCACGGATTTCGCCGAGCCTTCCTTGGACTCGTAGTTCTTAATCTCAGCCTGGGCTTGCTTGAGCTTCAAAAAGTTGCCCAACGTCAATCCGATGCCGCCACAGAAACCAACCTGCATGAAGTCACGGCGAGACGGTCGAAAATTCATTACGCAGCCTCCTTAGGCACTCAATTCGGTGCGATTCAGCGCAAAACGCGCACAAGGTTCATTCGTCCAAAAACCCGACCAATGCGAAGGCCGGCTTCGCCTGGCGTGTGGTACATCAACAGTCTGAAAATCGTTCTGCTTGAACAACGGTTGTCCCATTGGTTCACCACGACGAACACGGCAGGGAAATACTGATCAAACCAGCCTCACGTGTCCGGATTAGCCATTGTACATACGGAAAATACGTACTCACCAGAAAAACGCTTCGGTCTGCTGACAATCCCGACATTTCATTTCATCCGCCTGCCCATCGACAGACGACATCAACAAATGAAAGGCGGAATCGTATGATGTAGGAAAGCCACCTCGGTGGTTGTTTGGGAACCAGGGGTCGGTAGGTCGGAAAACGGTTCCCGGTGGGTTATCGTCGAGACGATCCAGTCAAAAAGGCCCGCAGGGATCGACAATCTTTATTATGCCAACATCCAGGCGCATCCTGCGGATGGATCAGTTCTCGCTTGTATGTTAGGAGACTAAATCAGACCGCGAAAATCAAGTGAAATCGCGCCTTTGACTGACCTATTTTCGGATTTCATTTTTGACACACAAATCTGTGAAATGTCCGAACTCAAGCCGTACACGCCACTACGGAACAAAAACACGTTCTCCCGAGCCACGTTGAACTGACTCGATTCTTTTTTCAGAATACGAATGGCACGACGTTCATAACGTTTGAGTTCGTGCCGACTGATGCGAACCGGCGGGCTTGTCGATTGTCGAGTCTAATCCATAGCACAGGACAGCCGAAACGGAAGATCCTGCTGACGCACGAGAATCACTCGGACCAAAAACAGAAACGCTCAAATTGACCCATGACAACGAATCACGAAAACTCCACTGAAGCTGATTCCACGACTCAACCAGCATCAGAAAGACTGGCCGACGTCCGGCTGAGTCAGCGCTGGCACTGGGCCAGCGAACAGGCGATTAGTTTCTTAATGCAACAGGGTATCGAGAATCCGGACGTGATCTCATTGGCGGCCGGACTGGTCGATCCATCGAGCTTACCGGTCAAGGAAGCACGCGAGGCTCTCCAAGGATTGCTGGCAGACGACGAACAGGCGCGGCACGTGTTGCAATATGGCACGACCGCGGGAGCGGAGCGCTTGCGTCGGCAACTCGTCGAACACCTGGCCCAACAGGAAGGATGTGCCCCCGGCCGGCTCGGCATCGATGCCGACCAACTTGTGCTGACGACCGGGTCGCAACAGCTCTTGTCGCTGGTTGGCGAGGTGTTGCTCGATCCAGGCGACATCTGCCTCGTGGCGGCCCCGACATACTTTGTATTCCTCGGCGTGCTGGAAGGCCTCGGCGCTCGCGCGATTGCTGTCGAAACCGATGAAGACGGCATGCGACCCGACGACGTCGAAGCCCAGCTTGAGAAGCTCGACGAGGCCGGCCTGCTCGACAAAGTGAAACTCATCTACGCCGTCAGCTATTACGAAAACCCGAGCGGCGTCAGCCTGTCCGCCGAGCGGCGGCAGACGATAGTCGAACTCGCCCGCCGCTGGTCGGAGCGGCAACGCATCTTTGTGCTCGAAGACGCCGCCTACCGCGAGCTGCGATACGACGGACCCGAGTTGCCGAGTGTGTGGAGTTTCGATGCGCCGCGCGAGACCGTCATTCTCGCGCAGACGTTTTCGAAGAGCTTCGCGCCGGGCCTACGCGTTGGTTATGGAGTGCTCCCGCGAGAACTGGTCACACCGGTCTGCGATCGCAAAGGCAACGAAGACTTTGGCTCGGCTCACTTAAACCAACAACTGATGGCCCACGTACTCGAACGTGGCACGTACCACGAACACGTTCACGACGTCCGCCAATCGTATCGAGTCAAACGCGACGCGATGCTGGCCGCGGCCGACCAATATTTTTCTGATCTTCCCGGCGTGTCGTGGGTTCGGCCTCACGGCGGGCTATACGTTTGGATGACATTGCCCAATTCGATTGCGACCGGTTTCGACAGCCCGCTGTTTCAACACGCAAGCAACGTCGAGAAAGTGATGTACGTTCCCGGTGAGTTGTGTTACGCAAACGACCCCGGCTCGCGGCAATGTAACCAAATGCGCCTGAGCTTCGGCGTCCAAGACGTTGCGGGAATCACAACGGGAATGGAGCGACTGGCTCGGGCGGTTCGGGCCGTCACGTAGAAGAAGACACGAATCCCGCCGCCGCTACGCCAAGAGTTCTTCGACGACACGGCCGTGGACATCGGTGAGACGAAAATCGCGACCCGCGTAACGGTACGTGAGCCGTTCGTGATCCATTCCCAATAAGTGCAACATTGTGGCGTGCAAGTCGTGGATGTGGACCCGGTCATCGACGGCGGAAAAACCCGTCTCGTCGGTCGCACCGTGAACGTGTCCCCCCTTGATGCCACCGCCGGCCATCCACACGCTGAAGCCGTAGTGGTTGTGGTCGCGTCCGTCGAGCGCCGGCAATTCGGCGACGGGCGTCCGCCCGAACTCACCGCCCCACAACAACAGCGTCGAATCGAGCATGCCTCGCTGCTTGAGATCGGTCATAAAGGCGGCCATCGGTTGGTCCCATTGGCCGCACAACTTTCGCAGGTTCTTTTCGATGGCGTTGTGATTGTCCCACTCTTGCCCGGCACCATGCCAAACCTGAATGAACCGAACTCCCTGCTCCAACAGGCGGCGGGTCATTAAGAGTTGACGGGCTTGAATTCCCTCACCATACATTTCGTGGATGTGCTTCGGCTCTTTGGACAGATCGAGCACGTCGGAAGCTTCGAACTGCATACGATACGCCAATTCGTACGACTGGATGCGGGCTTCCAATTGCGCGTCGTGGCCGCGTTGCTTCAAATGACGCGTGTTGAGAGCTTGCAGTAAGTTCAACTGCCGGCGTTGGCGCGTCGGTTCCTGGGGATTGCTGATGTTCTCGATCAGCTTGGTCAACTCGGTCTGCTTGGTGTCGAGGTGTGTTCCCTGAAAGGCGCCCGGCAGAAAGGCCGAGCGCCAGTTCTTCGCGCCCATGACGGGAAAACCACCCGGACATAGCACGACAAAACCGGGCAAGTTCGCATTCGATGACCCCAGCCCGTAATTCACCCACGAGCCAAAACTGGGGCGCGGCTGTGTGTTGTCGCCGCAGTTCATCAGCAACAATGACGGCTCGTGATTGGGGATATCGGCGTGCATCGAGCGGACGACGCACATGTCGTCGATATGGGCGGCGGTCTTCTCGAACAACTCGCTGACTTCGATGCCGCTTTCGCCGTACTTGCGGAATTTGAACGGAGAGCCCAACGCACCGGCCGTCTTTCGTTCGGTCGGCAGCGTGGGATTCGGCAGAGGCTTACCGTGGTATTTGTTCAAGAGTGGTTTGGGATCGAACGTGTCGACGTGCGACGGCCCGCCGTTCATGAACAGGTGAACCACTTGCTGTGCGCGGGCGGGATGATGCGGTTTCACGGCAACGCCGGCGGGTGGAGCCGCTTGAGCGTCTTCCTCCGAGGTCAAACCGGCCAGCGCCAACATGCCCATCCCCATACCGGACCGTGAAAGCATTTCGCGGCGCGTCCAGGGCAATTCTGTTTGAGAAAACGCGGTCTGTTGAAACGTCGTCATCGACATGTCTTTCGAAGTCGGCGGATGGAGAAATCTTCAATCGACGAATTGGAACTCGTTCGACAATAACAAGACCTGGGCCAGACTCTGCCAGGCGGTGACGCCGATGCCCGTCGACGCGCGGAAGTCTTTGGAATAGCTCCAGCTTTGATCCGGCTTCACTTTTTGTTTGGCGGCCCCAGACGAATTGGCCTGAGGCTTTGTCGATCCAACGGTAATTTCCGGCGACCAGCGAAACGAGTCGTAGCCCAACTTTCCGTTCACGTCAACGATAAAATCGATCGTCTCACCTTGCTTGAGCGCGATGTTCTCAGAGTTCGTATCGACGGAGTCTTGATGCAGCGACCAAGGCCCGAGGGCCGTTTTTCCGGCAACAGCCACGCGTGCGCGAATTCCGTTGCCTTTCGGCTTTTCATGCGCGAGGGTTCCATTGAGGGAGACCGTCATCGTCTGGGGAGCCATCCATCGAATCACGGCGACGTGGGCCAAGTCGTTCCCAGGGTGTCCGCCCTCGGAGTTGAGAAACACCCAACCGAGCTCTGCGTCGGGCAATTTCGTGCCGCCTTGAAATTGCGAGCCCGTCCAGTGCGGCAGCGGATCGAAACTCGTTAGCTTCTGAGACTCGACATCGTAAGCACCGTGACCATACTGCCAGGCTAACTCGACGACTTCCGCCGGCTCGGATTTCTCATCCACCGCCAGAAACTCGGACGCGTCCCGCGATTCAGCAGCCGTTGGTTCCCTGAAGAGAATGTTGCGGAACAACGATCGAATCCCCGCGGATTTCTCTTCGAATGACTGCGCCTGTTCACTGAGTTCTCGGCTGCACGCAAGTACGAGCGGATGATTCATCAGGAATAACGCCTGGCCGGGCACCGTTGTGTTGTCGCGCGTTCCGCTACTCACGTCGGGAGGTGGGAAGTCGAACGTCCGAAACACGCCGGGCAGATTTTGACGATCGACGTGTGTGTAGATCGTGCGGCGTCTGTTTGATGAATCCATAATCCCCTTGACCGACGGACCGCCGACCGTGAGATCCAAGTCACCGGCCACCATCAGCAAGGCATCGCGCATCGTCTCGAGATCGAGCCGGCGTCGATTCATCCGCCACAGCAGTCGGTTCGCGGGATCGACTTGCTCCGCCTCAGGCCGGGAGACGCTCTGCTGTTGATAGGTGGCCGACTGCAGAACGTAGCGGTGCAATTCCTTGATCGACCAGCCATGATTCACAAACCAGGTCGTCAGATGATCCAGCAACTCCGGGTGAGAGGGAGGCGCGCTCTGCATTCCGAAATCACTCGGCGTGCTCACGAGCCCTTGACCGAAGTGATGTAGCCAGACGCGGTTCACAATCACTCGGGCTGTGAGTGGGTTGTCAGGCGAGATTATGGCCTCCGCGAGTTCCAGCCGCCCGCTTCCCTGCCCGAACGCTTCGTCCGACACCTCGCTGAAGAACCGCAAATACCGTCGTTCAACATACTGCGCGGGCCGAGAGGGGTTTCCACGTTGAAACACGCGAGGCTCCATGATCTCGGTCGCGTCCTCGACGGCCAACATCTGTGCCAATTCGACGGGGGCCTTGGCGCGAGCCGCGTCCACCGCGGCATTGAGCTCTTTGACCTTCTCCTGCGACTTCCGATCGGGGAACAACCGCAAGAGCTTAAACCCGTGATATGGCGTTCGCAGCGGCGAATGATTTCCGTAAAAGGCCTGCTTGAACTGTTCCCGATCGCGCTTTAGATCGGGAATTACACCGGGAGGCTCGACCGATTCCGTTGGCTTTTCAGCAACAACGGCGCTCGATTCCCGGTCGATATCATCGAGCAAGCTGACGTAGGCTCGAACGACGTCGTCGAAGGTGTCGAGTTTCTGCCGCGTCAACTGTTGCCAGACGAGCCGATTGACCGGCTGAGACTTGAGATGCTCCGGCTCGATCATTTCTTGAAGCGTGTCACGCGCCTGTTGGGAGAATTCCGCTTGGGGAATTGCAGCCAGCGCGTGCCAAGGGTGAAACACGGGGCTGCCGTCGGTCACCGTATCTTCGAGATACTGTTGCCAGATTTGTAGCAACTGCGGACTCAAGTCGTCGACGTCGACAATGACGTCGAACAAAACCGTGTCCGGGCCGCTTCGCCGCGACTGCGCTACCGATAGATATTCCGGCAGTCGCGTACGGGCGTCGCGAATTACTTTTTCGTACTGAGTCCGGTAATGGTCTTCCAGGTCGCGGGCCGCCTGCTCAATTTCCTTTGCTGCTTGCTGTCGCTCAGCAGGAATGCCGTCACCCTCGCGAAAAGGCAGATGCAACGGCTCGAGCGTATTTCGAAACACGCCGTACAGCGAATAATAGTCTTCGGTCGAGATGGGATCGTACTTGTGATCGTGGCAGCGTGCGCAACCGACCGTCAAGCCGAGAAAACCGCGCGAAACGACGTCGATCCGGTCGGCCATGATGTCGTGTGTGTCGTTCTTGAGCCTCGGCCCCACGGTAATGAAGCCCAACGCAGCGAGCGTTTTGTGCGTCGCAGCGTTCGGATTCTGACCAGGGTTCTGATCCGTATCAACGATCTGAAGTTGATCGGCGGCCAACTGCTCCAGCACAAACTGGTTGAACGGTTTGTCGTCGTTGAAGCTGTCGATCACGTAATCTCGGTACGTGAAAGCGGAGTGAAACGTCGGCTTTTCGAAGAAGACGTAGCCCTTCGTATCGGCGTAGCGGGCCACGTCGCACCAATGCCGCCCCCAACGCTCGCCGTAGTGAGGTGATGCCAACAAACGGTCGACCGCGTCAGACATCGCCGCCGGGCTCTCGTCGGACAAGAACTGCTGGAGTTGATTGCCGCTCATTGGCAGACCCGTCAGGCCCCACGTGAGCCGGCGCAATAGCGTACGTCGGCTGGCCGGCTTGCTGGGAGCCAAGTTTTTCGCTTCGAGCTTGGCCAAAACAAAGTCGTCGATGTCGTTGTGGGGCCACGTTTCGTTTTCAACGGCCGGCCGCTTCGGATTGCGAATGGGTTGAAAGGCCCAGTGCGATCGGAATTCGGCGGCCCGTTTCTTTGTTCCCAGAAACGCCGTCTTAGGCCAAGCGGCCCCTTGTGCGATCCAGACCCGCAGTTTTTCGATCTCGGCGGGAGAGAGCTCGTTGTCGGGCGGCATCTCGAACGATTCGCGGCGCACCGCTTCGATCAGCAGGCTTTCGTCCGGCTTGTGAACGACAATCGCCGCGCCGCTCTCACCTCCGGTCAACATTCCTTCGCGAGAATCGAGCCTCAATCCGGCGAATTGCTTTTTCGGGCCGTGACACTTCACGCAATGCGTGAGCAGCAGTGGACGCACATGTTGCTCGAAATACCGGTGTCGCTCGGCCGTCTCGGGAGAGTCGTTCTGTTCAGCGTGAACGAGACTTGGCGAGGCAAGAATGAACGCGAGAAACCATCCGAAAACCCGGCTGGCGGGGAGCGAGACACTTGAGGCGCAGCATCGGCGTTCGGTGAGTCTTGTGCGGAATGTTTTAGACACCGCAACGCGTAGCATCGTCGATTCCTCGATCCGTGTCCGCCAGCCCACCCGTGAGTGATTACTACACGGATCAGCGCAAGTTAATCGGCTCACGCCGCTCGCCGATGAGCCCTCCGGCGCAGTCGGTCCGTTCAACCGACCCTCAGTCGTCTTACTACTGGTTCGATTCGTCCCGTGTTCAGCGTCGAATCGATCGTAAGTCTATTTACAATATACACTCCGGCGGGACGCGATTCACGCAGGCAGGCCGTGCCGCGACGCGACGCCGAATTCGATCATCCCCGCATTCTCCCGAACGCGCCATTCTTGGTGCTGACGAAACGCGCGCGACCCATCGCGAACACAGGTAGGCCCAGATCAGGAGTTCGTTGTTCACAGTGGACTTACGAGCTGGACACCAGACGTGTCAGGCAGCGAGCAGGACGTCGTGTTCTGCTGAAATGTGACGTTCGGTAGCCGGGCGTTCGGAGGTGACCGGGGACGATCACTTTCGAAGATCGGCTCCGAACGGGCGATTTCGGCGGTGTGACCGACACCCTTTTCGCAGGCAACACCAAACATGTTCGTTGAAATAAGCATTATGAGATAGCTAGGATAAATAACTAGACTACGATGTGTTCCGCAATTTGACGATTCCTCATATGACCCAGGCTTGGAAGGACGAATTGATGACGGCAGCCAAAAACCTCTTCATGCTTGCGACGATTTTCGTAATCGCCGTTCTTGTGATTGGAAGCCCCACATTTGCAGTGAAAGATAAGAAGGACAAAAAAGGCAAGAAGAACAACGTTGAAGTGAAAGCGGAGGACGGCCTGGTCGTCATTACCGACACGGTCGATGACGTCAAAGTGAAGGAAGGTGGGCGCGTAATTTTGGAGGGTGCGACGGTCAACGGCAAGATCGATGCGAAAGGCGCCTATCGAGTCGAGCTGAGATTTGGAACAACCGTCGACGGTGACGTGAAGATCAAGGAGTCGACGCTCGTCCGCGTCGTTGATTCGGTGATCGGCGGCAAGCTCAAGATCGAAAAAAACGACTCCGGCGATACGCCGATTAACATCAACCGCAACGAGATTTCCGGCTACGTGAAGGTCGAGAAAAACACGGCCAGTGAAATCCGCATCAACAATAACATCATTGGCGGTGACTTAAAGGGTAAAGAGAATGACGCCGTGATCGTCAAGAGCCAAAACATCATCGGCGGCGACGACGAACTGTGAGGATCGTCCCGGTCCGACAACACGAATTGGCGATGGTGATTCCGCTCGCGCGAGCCGTGACCTGCAGAACATGATCGTAGCACTCAGGACGATCACCGGCTCGGCTCGTCGTTGACCCGCTGGGAAATGGTGGCGCGATACGGAAATCGGCATCGGCCTCAAAGCCGCGCTGCGTTAAGATGCGGGACTTTACAGCCGACTTCAGTCGTTCCGGGCCACGTTTTCGTCGATCACTGGCGAGAGAGCGAACGTGCTCACGTGGCCGGCTTCACAGCCGCCGATTCGAGTGAGAGGCTGCCGTGTGGAGCTGGATGGCCTCGATAAAATTCGCTTGAGTAAACGGCTTATCGAGACACGCGTCGCAACCGGCCTGGAAACAGGCGTGCCGCAACTCTTTGGAGTGATCGGCGGTCAAAGCGATGATCGCTCCCTCATATCCCAATGCGCGCAAGTCCCGGGCGGCGTCGACGCTATCCGCATACGACGCCAGAATATCCAGGATGATCGCGTCGAAGACAGGCGGCAATTTCGACACGGAATCGACGGCCGACTGTGCGTTGCATTCCAAAGTCACATCCGCCCCCGCTTGACGGAGCAACTCGGCATACACGCGCCGTTGATCCGGCGAATCCTCCGCAATCAACACATGCACGCCTGCGAGACCATGCGCAGCTTGGGACGGATCAGACTGGGTCGCAGCGGATTCGGCGGGGTGTGATGCGCTCATGGTGAACTCGTTAGCGTTGGATGGAAAACGCGCAGGTCACTCGATCGTCAGATCGGTGTGCCCAGCCATGCTTTGAGCCCGGGCGATGCCCGCTCTGAGCCCGTAAGACGACTGTCATCCACACTTGCGCCAGGTCGATTTCGGGCCAACTCGGATGACCGCGTTTCAGCGCGCGTACGGTGAAGCCTTGTTTAGAGGTCGGCAATCGAACAGCGGTGTCTAAATGGCCCGTTCGGGGCATTAGGGGCCAACTGGGCGCGTTGCAATCCTCATGATCGGACCAGGATGTTCGAATGCTACGACCGACATCACAACTCGACATCACGTCTGTCCACCGACACGCAACAGCGTGAGAACGCGTGCCAATTCAACAGCGTTGTCGGCATGCATCTTCTTCAAGATGCTGGACCGCTGATTCTTGACGGTCTCGAAGCTGGTACCCAGTTCTCGCGCGATGTTCTTTGTCGGCACGCCGTCCAATACCATGTCGAGCACTTCCCTTTCGCGGGGGCTGAGAGTCGCCAGTCGGGATCGGACCTTCAGAAGTTCATCGGTCCGACCGCGAGTTTGACAGTCCTTCTCAATCGCTTGATCGATCGCGGACAGCAGCGAATCGGCCTGGAACGGCTTCTCAATGTATTCCGTCGCGCCGCCTTTCAAGCTGGCAACCGCGGTACGCACGTCGGCGTTTGCGGTGAGAAATATGATCGGAATACCGATCTCGCGCCGGCGAAGTTCTCGCTGGAGTTCCAAGCCGCTCATGCCCGGCATGCGGATGTCCAGCAACAGACAACCGGGCCTGTCGACTCCAATGTCGTATCGATCGAGAAATTCCTCCGCCGAATCGAACGTTTCCGAATCCATGCCGCGTGCGGCAAGTAAGCCGCTGATCGCGTCGCAAATCGTCGGTTCATCATCCACAACGTAGACGGTCGGCTCAGCTTGCATGACTGACATCCTCACTCACCTCCTGAATTACTTCGTCACGTTCTCTGGGCAGCGTCATTCGAAACGTCACGCCCCTCTCGGAGCCGGGAAGCGCCGAAAGCTTCCCTCCGTGTGCTTCGACAATCGAACGGCAAATGGCCAGGCCCATGCCCATTCCTTCGTCTTTCGTGGTAAAGAACGCATCGAAGACCCGGTCCAGTGCCTCTTCGTCTACGCCCGGCCCCGTGTCGCGCACGCTAATCTCGACGTCGTTCGCTTCGTTTTGTGTCGCCTGGATGAACACTCGACGCTGAACGGAATCGTCTTGAATGATGGCCTCGGCGGCATTGCGCACCAAGTTCAAGACGACCTGCTCCAGCTGGATCGCGTCTGCGTGGATGGGGGGCAGTCGATCATCGAGCTGAACGTCCACCTCGATGCTTTCTTTCTTCAACTCCCAGTCGAGCAGTGCGAGCACGTCGTCGATGATCCGATCAACGCGGACCGCATCTTGCTGGAAGCTGCCTTTGTCGACGAATTGTCTCAACCGGGTAATGATCCCCCCGGCGCGGATTGACTGGTCGCGAATCTTTTCCAAAATCGGTTTCAACCCGGCTTGATCGGCGGCGCCGTTTGACTTGATCAGACAGGTCTCAGCGAACACGCTGATTGCCGTCAGCGGTTGGTTCAACTCGTGCGCCAACCCGGAAGCCATCTCACCCATCGTATTCAGGCGAGAAACATGCACCAATTCCTCCTGACGTTGCCGCGCCAACTCCAGAGCACGTTTACGCTCGCTGATGTCGCGTACAACGCTCAACATCGCCAGCTCACCTTGATAGTGAATTCGTTTCGACGCGACATCGATCGGTATTTTGCGACCGTGTTTACCCTGGATTGCGTATTCAGAGACAAACTCTTTGGCGCCGTCGAGAATGGCCGCAATGCGCTGAGCCGATCTTGGACGGTCTTCGACGGCGACAAAGTCCGCTGGTGATCGACCAAGCATTTCTTCGATCGTGTAGCCCGTCAATTCACACATTTGTTTATTGACGAGTACAACCTTGCCGCCGGCAACGATCGACACACCGTCGACGTGGTTTTCCATCAACGTCCGATATTGTTCTTCGCTTTCCCGGATCGCTGTCTCGGCCTGTTTCCGTTGGTTCGCTTCGGCCAATACGTTCGCGATCGCGCGCAGAAAGTCGACGTCGTGTTCGGCAAACGCTCGCTGTTTACGGGTATGCGCACCGAGCACGCCAAAGGGCTGGTGGCGGCCCGCGATGACGACCGTCATCCCGCTAGTCACTCCGTGTTCCTTGAGCGTGGGCGTCAGGGGGAACCGATCGTCGTTTGTAAGGTCATCCACGACGACTGGTTCGCGAGAGCGAAGCGTGACGCCTGCCTGAGAATCACTTTCTGCCGTGAGCGTTTTTTGGTTCTTAAAGTCCGCAGGCCAACCTACACCGGCGCGGAACAGCAACGTTTTTCCATCCGGCAGGAGCTCCATCATCTTCGAGAAATCGGCGTCGAGCACTCGCGAAAGCGTCGACACGGCTTCGTCGATCAAATCCGCCAGGTCAATGTCCGTTAGCGCCCTCTGGCCGAGTTCGGCGACGGCCGCCTGTTGCCGCGCGCGATCACGCAGATCGGATTCAACACGATGCCGCTCGGTGATGTCTTGCACCGTGCCGATCATCCGAACCGGCTCGCCGATCTCATCGCGAACCACTTCGGCCTGACTATGCATCACGCGCGTTACGTCGTCGTGGGTGACGACGCGGCATTCCAGGTTGTACGGCTTCTCGCCCAAAAGTGCTTCCCGCCTGGCTTGTTGAATTCGCGGTCTGTCGTCCAGATGAACGATTGAAAGGGCGAGCGCTTCGGTCGGATCGATCTCACCCGGGCGATATCCAAACAGGCGATAGGTCTGTTCAGACCAGCGCACCTTACCCGTCTCGATCTCCCACTCCCAGTTGCCCAATTGCGCGATTTGCTGGGCGCGTGAGAGCTGGCTCTCGCTACGGCGTAGCTCGTCATCGGCTTGCCTGCGTTTGGTCACGTCCCGCGTGACGGCAAGCATCATCGTGACTTGACCGTCGGCATTGGTGAGCGGAACCTCGTGAGTCTCCATCCAACGCCGAGTGCCCTTTAAGCCGAGGATCTCAAATTCCGCCTGTTGAGGCTCGCCCCGGAAGACGGCCTTGTTGCGCGCCATCGCATCCTCTCGGTACTCGGGCGCGATGATCTCATAAATACACTCGCCGCGCACCTGATCGATCGAGTCGGCTTCGACCATCGCCACGCCAGCTGGGTTCATGTCGATCAGAATGCCGTCGGAGTCGAGCAGCATCACGCATTCCGGCTCCGACTCAAAGATGCCGCGAAACTTCTGCTCGCTGTCGCGTAGCGCCTGTTCGACCTGCCGGCGCTGGGAAATGTCACGCAACACGCACAGTGAGTGTAGCCGACCCTGATAAGTGATTGGAGTGCCGTGAACCTCGACGTAGACCGGTGACCCGTCACTGCGGGAATTGATCAATTCGACTTGAAAATCTTTCCCTGCTTGAACCTTTGATGAAAACTCACAGAATCGTTCGTAATGATCTGGGTGAATGACATCCACCGGTCGCCGCCCGATGAATTCGCCACGGTTGTAGCGATGCATCCGGCAGGCGGCTGTGTTCGCGTCGACGACCACACCGTGAACGTCGGCGATCATGAGACCGTCGCTGTTCGCCTCAAACATCTGGCGGTATTTCGCCTCGGCCTCGCGCAAGGAAACTTCAGCCCGGCTGCGATCGGCCACTTCCTTCTTGAGTTTGCGGGCGTCGATCTTGAGCTGTGCGTACGATTTTTCCAATGACGATAGCAGGAAGTACAAAGTGGCAAAGACAGAAAGGAACGTTCCCCAGACGGTCACGTATCGAAACGTCGCGTGTAGCAAGCCATGTCGACCAATAATGGGAACTCCATCTAAGGAAGCGATGGCGTCTGTGAAGTCCAACGTGCGATCCAGAACGGCCAGACCGGCGAAAATCCAGAGGCAAAGGCGGAGCGCCGCGCTGTCAGCCAGTATTCCGAGAAAAAAACACATCGGAATCACAACGGCGCAGACGGTCAGCAACTCCAACGCGTCTCGGGTGAGGCTCGATATCAGGCCGATTCTGCCGAGGATGTTGAGAACGATCGATACGACGGCGGCAACCGCGATCACACCCAAAATGATCAGCGCAAACCGGGAGCCCTTGGCGGTCACGCGGTCTGCGCGTTCCGGCCCCGTCGGTGGGGCGGCTTCCCCATCGAGCGTACTGTCGGTTGGCCCACGTCTCATTGGCTTCCTGACGGGCGCGTCGTGCCGTTGCCTCGCTCAGCACGTTTCGAAATGACGCGTGCCGGCGATGAGTGGTCGCCGCGTCGGTGACTCGGACCTATTCAGGCCATCTGTCAACCCCGACGCCGACACAACAGTTCTATTCGGCAAGTATCGCCTTGACTTGATCTTAGAGCAATGGCAAATCGTCAGACAATTGTTGCCACATCCGACATCTTTTGATCCACGACGGATCGCGTGATCGGTGAAATCGCGTCGCGCCTGTCATCAGTGTTTCGGGGCAATGCGACTGGAACACCGTCACCGGCAATCGATCGAAGGGACGATCTACCAATTCCTACCGGTTCGACACGTGACGCCACAGATTCAATCGGCTCCGCAGACGTCCATCGACTCCACAGACGCGCTCGCCCCCATGCGCTTGGACCAAGAAATCCGTGATCGAGCGGCGGTCAGCGCATGCGAAGAGCTTTGACGACGCATTTGCGATCAGGTGTCGTCGCGGGCCGATTTGCCGCCCGGGCAGGCGGAGCACCGGGACGCATCGTCCCCGGCGAAGATGGCGATTTTGCCATCTTCGCGGAAAGATCGCCCATTTTTCGTTGACAGTCCAATTTGAATTGCGCACTATACATAATGAAACATACCTAGATTTCCCGTCTGTGGAAGCGTGCGATTGGATAGCACGAACGCAAGCCTTCAAATGCAATGGATTGTTGATTCGGCCGATTACCTTCACTCGGTTTTTTGACTGCCCTTTCGTGTCTGTCCGTAACTCGGTTCCGGTGATTGGACTCATCGGCGGAGTGGGCTCGGGCAAGAGTGCCCTCACCCGCTTTGTCGCCGACCATCGGCAGATCCAGGTCATCGACGGTGATCGGGCGGGACATCAGGTCTTAGACCATTCCAACGTAAAAGAACAACTGCGATCACGTTTTGGATCTGCTGTTTTTGACAAACAGGGTGACGTTGTTCGACCGGCCTTGGGGCGGGTCGTGTTCGGCCCGTCTGCCGAACACCGATCAGCCCGGGCCGACCTCGAACGAATTGTTCATCCTGAAATACGAAAGATGATCGAAGGTCGCATCGCCCAGGCCAGAGATACGAATGACATCGAAGCGGTCGTGCTTGACGCCGCCGTGCTCTTGGAGGCGGGCTGGGATGACATGTGCGACGCGATCGTTTTCGTTGAGACTCCGCACGAACAGCGGCTCGAACGTGTAGCCGAAAATAGAGGCTGGACACAAGAGATGTTGGCGGCGCGGGAAGCCAGCCAATATTCACTCGACGTCAAACGCAACGCATCACATTTTGTCGTCCAGAATTCCGGAACCGTGCCGGAGGCCGGGCGATGCCTGAATCAAATCATCGAACAGATCATCGACAATTCCGCGGGATCGACCTGCGAAAACCGACAAGATTAGACCCCTCGTTACGAATGCACCTACGAACACCCACCGAACGAATTTGGTTGTCTGGTCTCTCAATTCAACCTTAACGGCTCGGCCTACTCCCATCAGCACCTTCCGCAAACGACAGAGCCCTTCAGAAAGTTCCTGCCATGGCGAAATCTACTCGCACCGATACCGCGTCACCCACGACAACCTCGACACGATCAGCCGATTCGGCACAAGCCGACGCCGATTTCAGTGACGACCAGCCGGTCGCCGCGATGATTGGGAATGACCGTTACGACGAAATCAAGAAGGGTGATATTCACATTGCTGAGTTGCAGCAATGCACGATGAAGGAGCTGCTCGTGCTGGCCCGCGCCGAACGGGTCACCGAATACACGGGCCTCAAGAAACAAGACCTCATCTTCAAGATTCTCAAAGAGCGCACGAAGATGAACGGCCTGATGTTCGGCGAGGGGACACTCGAGATCCTGCCCGACGGATTCGGATTCTTGCGGAGCCCCGATTACCATTACCTCCCCTGCCCCGACGATATCTACGTCTCGCCGAGCCAAATTCGGCGGTTCGGCTTACGAAACGGCGCCACCGTCGCGGGGCAGATTCGGCCTCCGAAAGAAAACGAGCGATATTTCGCTCTGCTGCGCGTCGAAGCGATTAATGGCGAAGACCCGGACATTCTGAGTGAAAAGGTCTTCTTCGACGACCTGACACCCTTACACCCGGAAAAGAGACTCGACCTGGCGGCCGATCCCGACGGGTACAGCACGCGGATTGTCGACATCATCGCACCGATCGGCATGGGGCAGCGGGGTCTCATCGTCTCACCGCCTCGCGCGGGCAAGACGATTCTGCTGCAACAACTGGCCAAAGCCACACTGAAGAATCATCCGGACGCCTACGTAATAGTCCTGTTGATTGACGAGCGGCCCGAAGAGGTGACCGACATGGAACGCCAGGTGAAAGGCGGCAACTGCGAAGTCATCAGCAGCACGTTTGACGAACCGGCCAGCCGGCACATTCAGGTCTCGGAAATGGTCATCGAGAAAGCCAAACGAATGGTCGAGTACGGTCAGGATGTCGTGATCTATCTCGACTCGATCACACGGCTGGCCCGCGCCTGGAATACCGAAGTGCCGCACTCGGGGAAAATTCTCTCCGGCGGCGTCGATGCGAACGCACTTCAGCATCCGAAACGCTTTTTCGGCGGCGCACGAAACGTTGAAGAAGGGGGCAGCCTGACAATCGTCGCCACGGCCCTGGTCGATACCGGCAGCCGGATGGATGAAGTGATCTTTGAAGAGTTCAAGGGAACCGGTAACACCGAGCTGCATCTAGACCGCCGGATGGTCGAAAAGCGGATTTGGCCTGCCATCGATGTCAACAAATCTGGCACACGTCGCGAAGAACTGCTGATGGACGAAGAAGAGCTTCGCCGTATCTGGATCTTGCGACGCGTACTGAACGACATGAATCCGGTCGACGCGATGGAATTGCTCGTCAACCGCATGCAGCGGACGAAAACCAACGAGGAATTCCTGATGAGCATGAACCTCGGCTGAGGAATCTTTTGAGCGGAACCGACCTATTTCCATCCCGGTGACGGGCTTTGAGTGAGGCGTGATACCGAACGCCGCGCTGCTTTGAATCGCGCTGCTGTGAATATTGTGCCGCTCGCCAGATCTTCTGGATTCCTGCAAGATGAATCACATCGAGGGTACGCTAACATCCGGTGACGAACGATACGCGATCGTCGTCTCCCGCTACAACGAATCGGTCACCCGTCGCCTGCTCGATGGAGCCACGGAGACCTTTCGGCATCATGGCACGCCCGATGAGAATCTGACGGTGGCATGGGTTCCCGGAGCGTTCGAGATTCCGTTGGTTGCCGAACGTTTTGCGAAGAGTGGCCGATACGCGGCGGTCTGTTGCCTCGGCGCCGTCGTCAAGGGAGAGACGACACACGATGATTACATCAACCGAGAGGTTTCTCACGCGATCATGCAGATGAGTCGCGAAAGCGGTATTCCAGTCTTGTTCGGCCTGCTGACCTGCCAGACAATGCAACAAGCGACCGACCGCGCCGGCGGTCGCGTCGGAAACAAAGGAAGCGAAGTGGCGCTGGCCGCTATCGAAATGGTCAGCGTGCTCAAACAAGTAAGTGAGGACGATGGCTCGCCGCAGCAAAGCCCGTGAGCTTGCACTTCAAATGCTGTTTCAGATCGATGTCAATTCTGACGTCGACGCGAAAGTCGTGCGCAGTATGATTGACGAACAGCTTCGCGACGACGCGATACGTTCGTTCTGCTGGGAACTGTTTGCCGGCGTCATGGAGTACAAGCGCGCGCTCGACGAGCGGATTATGTCGGTCGCTGAAAACTGGGCTCTTTCCCGGATGGCACCGACCGACCGCAACGTGCTTCGCCTGGGAGCATACGAATTGCTGTACACCCAGACGCCGCATCGTGTTGCCATTGATGAGGCGATCGAACTCGCCCGGAAATTCGGCAGCGCGCAATCGGCGCCGTTCGTGAACGGACTACTCGACCAACTCATACCCGGTCACGAGAAATCCGGTCACGAGAGTCCACCCACCGATCAAATCGATCCCTGATACGCCGTCAGCTGACCGGCTTATCGTGGGCGACGCCGAGATTCGGGCCGCGCTATTTCCAGGCTTTCACCTGGGAGCCGTCGTTGATTCGCAGTTGAAAGTGCGGCTGATTCGCACCCTGCCTTCGATCGATTCCATCCTCTGCGGGCCGTCCGTCTTCGTAGTCGTCCGACTTCTGAGGCCGCAAGGCCAACAGCGCTGGCAACAAGACGAGATCTCCGACGAGGGCGGCCAACAGTAGAGACGACATCATCATGCCGAATCGGGCCATCGGCGTAAAACTGCTCAAGGTCATCGCGAGCATGCCCAGGCTGGCGATGGCGGCGGCTTGAAAGATGGGGCTGCCCGTTTGCACGAGCGCCGTATGCGAAGAAGCGGCCGAGTCGCCGGTCTGTCTGTGCTGCTCGTTGTAGCGGACCAGAAAATGGAACGTGCCGTCGACAGCAATTCCGAGCGCAATGCTGGCGGTCATCATCATACCGATGTCCACCGTCACACCCAGCCAGCCCAGCGTTCCGAATACAATACAAATGGGCGTCAAGTTGGGAATCATCGCGACTAGGCCCAGCCGGAGCGATCGTAAGGAAAGTACCATTACAGCAGTAATGATGCCGAACGCCGCAGTAAAGCTTTCCCAGAACCCGTCGAAGATCGCCGTCTGCGCCCCCTCAAGCAGCGGCGAAACTCCCGTTAATGTAACCGGCTCACCTCGCAGGCTCTCACCGATTTCGTTGAACGCCTGCATGCGAGTATGACCGAGCGCCGTACTGACCCGTGCCGAAATCCGCCACCTCCGATCGCCATCGGCGATGAACCCGCTATTGCCTCGCCGCGCGTTGGCCTTCTTAAGCAGTGCCGTCGCTTCGAACGTCGATTGTGGCATCGGATCGGGAAAGAAGGTGGCCACCGACATGGTGTGTCGCACGGCCGGGTGCTCCGCTATTCGTGATTCGATACGGCGAACCTCATCGAGTTTTTCGACGAACGCCAGATCGGAGTCACCAAAATCGAGAACCGCCTCGACCGAACTTGTGTTCGTCAGATCATGCTCGATCCGGCGAATGTCGCTCAGCACTTTTCCGGCGCGCGGTAAGAAATCGAGTGGATCGACCTTTGACTCGATGAAAAATAGTCCCACGCTCGTCACGGCGACCAGCAACATTGCGGCAGCCGCGACCACTCGGCTGCGGCCGAGAATCCAGCTCACGATTTGCGAAGACTTGTGCGATTCGGACTCGCTGCGCAGGTTCCTTACGGGCCACAACGCAATGACCGCCGGCGTCAGCCCCAGTCCGGTGAGTAGCGCGACGATCGAACCGGCCGAAGCCGCGTAGCCGAACTGCCGCACGGGCGCAATGTCGCTTACGGTGAGCGACATCAGGCCGATTGTCGTTGTTAACGTCGCCAGGAAACACGGCTTCCACGCGAGCTTCAGCGCCCTCCCCAGCGGATCGGGACTGCCCAACGACGATCGATAATAGTGCAACACGTGGATGGCAATGGCCATCGTGAACACCATGACCATGACCGATAGCGCGCCGAGAATAAAATTCATCTCGCCACCGGCCAAGTTCACCGTTGCCATGGTCAAGTTGATGGCCCAAACAATCAGCCCCAAGATCGCCAACACCGGTTTCCACTGACGCACTGTGTAATAGAGCAAACACAAACTGACAAACAGCGTGATGAGGAAGAACTTTTTGTTTGATTCCCGATTGCCGAGACGATCTAACTCGGCGACGACGACGGGCGCACCAGCGAGATAGATGTCGTCGTCCCGCAGCTGACAATAGTCGAGTTCGGCGCGAATGGCCCGTGCTGTCGTCACCCGATCCTTGAGCCCGGCGTCAGAAAGCAACGCGACCATTCCAATAAGATCGGTATTCTTCGACAGCAGAAATCCCTCGAGCCGCTCGTCGATCTGTTTGTCGTCGACGCTGAGTCCCCGCATCACGCTGCGCAGGCGGCCCGGCGAGAGGCACTGTCGTACTTGGCTCAGTTTCTCAAGCCGCTGCGCGAGCGCTTCGAGCAGTTGAGCGTCCTGCGCACTGCGGTCGAGGCCAATCAGAATGACTTCTTCTGCCCCGAACTCGCGCTTGAATGCGTTGTAGTCGCGGCGAACGTCGGAGTCATTCGGCAGCCAGGTCTCGACGTCGTTGTTGGTCGGCAGCGAGTCGGCCAGATGTGTGAGCACAGGAAAAGAGAGCAGGACCGCGATCAGCAGCAACTTGCTCCGGCTCTGGTAGAATCGGGATACCATGTGCTTCCCTGCAAAACGGTGTGCTTCCCTGCAAAATGGGCATCATTCGAAACCGCTGTGCTTCACGAGGCGGCCCAAGACCTTCTGGATTGCTAGAACCCGTCCTGAAACCCGGTTGTGAGCGAAAGTGACACTTGAAAACAAGGGTGCTTTTGAGCCAACAGAGGGTTTTAGGACTACTTCTATTCTGAGTCCATCGTTCGAACGACGTCGTTGTCGCCAAACGGGTCTTTGGCCGGAATCGAGCGCGGCTCCTAGAATTCGTATCGATCTGTGAGCCAATGCGACGTAAGTCGCTTTGTAGAATCAGAAACGAAGAACCGGCGCCAACCAAATCAAGTGCGCCCAACCGGCAAACTTTCTCTCGACGACGTGCAACCCGCCTCGTTGTAAGCTGGGCACAATGACACGATCGCAACACCTGTGCGCCGCTTTCGCAGGCGGAACGCGCCGCGCCGAGGTGTAAGGCAGCGTCAGCCGATTCCTTCGAATACTGTCGGCGTTTGGTGGCCCGTCGCCGTCGAGCCTATTCGGGAAGCTCTGGGTGTCGCAAGAACCGGCCACCGCTCATGAACATGCCGCCCTCACACGGATAACACCACTCGATGAGCACTTGGTATTCGAAATCCCGTGTTTCGCTGGTCATTTTCACGGTCACGCGCCCCGGCGTCACCGAACCACGATGCAGCAAACCGATTCCATTTCGGCTAATTTCCCGCGTCATCGTTTCGACAATGTTGCCTCGCGAGGTCGTTAGTTGTGCTGGAACCGACAGTTCCAGACGCTCGACCTCTCGAGCTTCGTCATAGTCGTTCTTCTCGATGCTTTCCAAGACGCGATCGAGATCCTGCTTACTCGGTCGGCTCCAGGGATCGGCGCTCATGTTGTTTACTCCGGCGACCGGCGGGACGACTTTCGCATCCCGTCGCGCGAATTCCTTGTTGGGGGGTGTCGTACAACTAACATGCACGTCGGTTGATGCGATCTCAATACCGGTTCGTGGTGATGTCGGGCACTACGAATCTCGGGCGAAATTCACCCAGCGGAGGGCTTTGACGCTAGTTTCCGTGACAAGCATGCAATGGAATTCTATGTCACACGCACGTCCCCAGCCGGAAATGTACCCTGATTTGTCCCGATTCACGGCGATTGATGTGACTGTGTGACGCGCCACACGGCGTACCCCGTCGGAACAATCGATTCAACCGTCAACGGTTGAATCGGCGGCGAAGAGGCGCCGGGAGCGTCGCGATGGAAAGCGAGCAGGAACAGACCGGCAGCCGCCGGCGAGATACTTGCCGCACTCGAGTGGGCCATCTGCTCTTGGTCGAAGAACGTGAGTTCCCACTCCGCGGCGCCGGCCATCACGGCGTATTGCGGACGGCCGGGAACATCGCCGAATCTCTCGGGCAACGATTGAGCGTTAGAAGCTGCGTACCGAAGAGGCGCTGGATGTCATTGTACGCCGACGCATCTCTTGCCGTGAAGGAAGACGGTTCGATTCCAAGATCATGATCTGCGAAGACGTCTCCGACCGAATCGAATGTGTTTCCTGAGCGGTTGGCAACGAGCGTGGTGCCGGTTTTTCGATGGCCCTTGTCGGCCGCTCTATCGGCGGGGCGGCGATTGGGTGAGAATTCAGCTTGACCGGGGCGACAGGCTGCGGTGCTGGCTGCGAAATGTTCTTGATATGTTCGACACGGCGTTGGCGATTGACTCCCAGCGCTGACGATTCGAGGTTTACCAATCGATGAGTTTGTTTCCGAGTCTCTTGAACGGGTCGTCGGCTGACTCGTGCCTCGCGGGGAGCCGGAGCCTTCTGCTGCATCGAGGACCGCAGGTTTTCGAGTTGCGAGTCGAAGTCGTTCACGAACGCGGGCTGTGGTTTTTTCTGTTCGACTGCCACGGCAACTTTCCTGCGCTGGGGCTGGGCAGCAGCGGCTTCCTCTGCTTCGAGTTCTGCAAACGGATTGCTGCTTGTGGCAGTCGGACGAACCTCGACGCGAGTATGGTATTCGGCGTTTTGTTTTTTTTCCATTTCCGCGAACAGATTAACGTCGTCAAAATCAACCTGCTGAACGGGGCCCTCGTCCGTCTTGGCCGCGCGTCGCCTCGTTCGCCGATCCGTCTTAGCGGCGAGCAGGGAATCATCGTCCGACCGGGTCGACGCGGCCTTCGACGTACGGAAACGAGCGAACGGCTTGAAAATGCTGTTCCCGGCTGAATGTTTCTCGACGTCGTTCGAGGTGTTGGCGACCTGAACGGTACCGGCTTCGGCAGCCCTCTGGGCCGCTTTGGCTGCCATGATTTCGTCCACCTCATCTTTGGCCGACTTCGCCTTGTCGCGTCTGACGAATCCGACAACTCGCGAAGCCGCCCCCTGGATGTCCAGCCTCGGCCGGTATTCGCTCCACAGATTCGAAAGCGACGATTGCCGGGTTCCCGCGCATCCTGACATCAACATCCCGGCGGATACGACGATGAGAACGCCAAGAAAATGGGTGCGACGGCTTGCGGAATTGTATTTCATGATCTTAAAACCCTCGACGTATCGACTCTTCGACTACGTTCTGCTGCTGCTGTTTCGCTGCTGTCCGCAACGCTGCTCACTAAGTTCTAATACAAAACAATGCCTTGCGGCACGTTCCGAACGTCGCGCGCACGATATCGATCATGCAGCAATCGTCTTTGCCGATCGTGGTGATTCCACGTGATTGTTCTGAGTTAACACCTGCGGACACGGCACACGGCCAAGCCGCCCGTTCCGAATCGGTGTGTTCTTCCACCTGTGCTGTCTAGATCGTCGCGTCGGAAGAACGAGCCTCATACGGATTGTCTCACTCGGGGGAATTTGCCTCTTATGTGGGCAAATGAGGTGGGCAAGCACGGCTTGGGTGAATGCGGGAAACCTGTCAAACCTTGACGGCTGCGTGAGCACTACCGGTTCGAGTCATCTCCCAGGCTCAGCCATGTGCGGTCACGTTTTGACAGGGCCGACGACGGGTTTACTGCCGGTTTCCAAGAAATGCGGTTTACCGTGCCGAAATCTCAGTGCGAGACGAGTCGGCCATCACTTTGACCGGCGAGGCAAACCGGCACGGTGGAGAAGCCGGCGGAGTTTCGCCAAGTTAATCGCATCAAGCGGTCGCCCGTCGCGGTCGCCCTTGGGCGTTTCGAGGTACATCGGCAGATTGGCAAACCGCTTGTCGCTTAAGATGTGTCGGAACGGCTCACGACCCAGATGTCCCTCGCCGATGTGCTCGTGCCTGTCAACACGGCTCGCGAATTCGCGTTTGCTGTCATTGAGATGGAAAGCGCACACACGATCCAGCCCGATGACGTCCTCGAGTTCGTCCATCGTCGCGCCGTATTCGGCGGAACTCTGGAGCGGATAGCCGGCCGCAAAAATGTGGCAAGTATCAACGCAGATGCCGAGCCGATCGCTTTCGAGCACCTGTCCGATGATATCGCGCAGGTGCTCGAACCGATGACCGAGATTTGTTCCCTGGCCAGCCGTCGTTTCGAGCCAGATCTCCGTTGAGAAACCGCTTGTCCGTTCATGCACAACGTCGATCGCCGCGGCGATGCGTTCCAAACCTTCCTCTTCGCTCGACTCGACGTAGGCACCGGGATGAGCGACGACGCCGGCTAACCCGAGTGCTTCAGCCCGCTCGAGTTCGACCGTTAGCGCATCGATCGACTTCTTCCAGAGTTCGTCGCGGGGACTCGCCATGTTGATCAAGTAACTATCGTGGGCGCAGGGCTTATGAATGCCGTGCTCGTCGATCGCTTCGCGGAACAACCGCACGTCTTCGTCTGTTAAGGGCTTCGCTTTCCACTGATTGTTGTTCTTGGTGAAGATCTGGACGCAATCCATCTTCAACTCGGCAGCGGCTTGGACCGCCTTGAAGTAGCCGCCTGCAATACTCATGTGTGCGCCGAGAAGCGGCATTCATGTTCTCCTTGCTCGAAACTTCTCGCCGAGTTCCGTTTCTCGATGCCCGATGAGTTGTGTTGCCGTTGCGTCCGGGATCGTCCAACGTGTTCTAGTCACCGATGTTATCGCGGTCGATCGACCCACACCACGGTCATGACACTCCCATTCGGAGCGCCGGTAGATCTAGGGCGTGACATCGCATTCAGGAAGGGATTTCTTGAGTTTCTGCAAACCGTCGTCAGTGACTCGTGTGTTGGAAAGATCGACGCGGCTCAGACTCTTTAGTTCGTAGAGATGTTCGATCCCGGCATCGCTGATTTGTGTGCGCGATAAATCCAACAATTCAAGCTTTTTGAGGTTCCCCAAATGCTCAAGCCCGGCGTCAGTGATCTGTGTGCCGGAGATGCCGATTCGTACGAGATTGTTGAATTGGCCGAGTTGTTGCAGACTGGCATCGGAAATCGCCGTATCCGCGAGATAGATCGTCGACAAAGAAGACGACAAGGGTTTGAGCGACTCGATCCCTTTGTCTGTCACATGGGTGCGGGAAAGGTATAGTGCTAAAAGCGACGTCATGCGGCCCAAGTGTGCGATGCCCGAATCGTTGATTTCCGTATCATCGAGATGCAATGTTTGCAGCTGCCCCATCCGGCTCACGCGCTCGAGTCCCGAGTTGGTGATTTTTGTGCCGAAGAGAATCAGACGATTGAGCTGCCCCATCTGAATCACGTGTTCGAGTCCCGCGTCACCGATTTGCGTTGAGCCAATGTTGAGCGACGCCAGCTTGGGGAGTTTGACAAGAGATTCCAAACCTTGGTCGCTAATGTTCGTCCCGATTAGCCACACCGATCTCAGCGCCTTCAGCTTCGCGAGGTGTTCGAGACCGCGATCGGTGATAGGCGTCCTAGACAGAACCAGCGACGAGAGAGACGTGAAGCCCTCCAGGTGTCGCAATTCGTCGTCGGTGATGTTGGCCCCTGGAATGAACAGCGTCCGGATCGAATTGTGCTCACCGAGACGTTCCATCCATGCGCTGTCCACGGAATGCATGGGCATGTAAACAAATTCGACGTCGCCACCGCCCAGCCTCGCGTATTTGATCAAAGGTTTTGGCAGCCACGTGGGCGCCGCATTCGTAATCGAAAATCGCCCTCCCACCGCTTCTGACTCGGCAATCCATTGAACGCGGCGAGGAACGCGCGACCCGATAGCGAGGAGAAATCCCATGCCGACGACGATCATAAACAGGACGAACCACAGTCGACCACGACCCACGAGTCGTTTCTTCGGCTCGATCGCGAGATTCATCGATTCGCCCCACCAGTTCGTTCAACGAGGCCACGGCCACCAACAATGGCAGCAAGGGTCGCCGATCAATGCACAAGGATCGGTCCTGACGTTTTCCAGTTCCGAAAGGTCGCGTCTGCCCGGCAACAGCTATGATACCCGGAACCGCACGGATTCTCAGCAACAATCGGGACCCGGAACATCGAGTGTGCGTTCGTGTCAGCGTCTCGCTGGCAAAGATTATCCGCGGCAGTGTATAGTCAAGATGGAACGAGCCGTGATCGCATTGTCGGGCTCGTGTCGATGCCGATGGTTCTTGCCGCGCCGGGGCGATCGACGTGCGAACAACGTGTTCGACGCAATGTTGCGGCAACGGTAATTGTCAACTCTACTATGCACGTCCAGTCGCACAGAATCCATGTCTAAGAAATCGAACGCACAGCCGACACGTACGAAACCGATTGCCTTGGCGGTCTGCGCCGGGGCCATCGTGCTGGGGTCGTGGGCGCTGTATCGCTCATCCAACAAGCAGCGAACCGATTCGGCGTCGACCGGGACCGATGGCGGGAAGACTGAGCCGATGACACTTTCAGACTCCGACGTGGAGCGGATCAAGGTCACCTGTTCTCATTGTCATGAGATGGTCTCTCCCGACGTGTTTCCCAGGAGCGCTTGGCGAAAGGAGATGGTGACTGCTTACGGATTCGTCCGAAAGAGCGATCTGCCGGCCGATAAGATTGCGCCGTTCGAGCAATCCCTAAAATATTTCGAGGATTTGGCTCCGGAACGCTTCCCCTTGCCCGATCTCGCGTCTCAGCCGGAGCCGGATTCCAAACTCACATTCGTAAAACGCCCTTACGATCCCGATATCGACAGGTGGGACGAACCGGCCGTCACGCACGTGAACTGGGTCCATTTGACGTCCGAGACACGGCCCGACTGTCTGGTCTGCGATGGGCTCAACGGCGGCGTTTTGCTGTGGCGTCACGACAATTCCGGTGATGAACTCGAGCTGCTCAAGCGTCTTAAGGCCCCCGGTCACGCCGAGGTCGTCGACCTGGATCAGGACGGGCATCTCGACATCGTTGTGGCAGAACTCGGTCAAATCAAACCGACCGATGAACGGGTCGGATCGGTCGAGTGGTTGCGGCAGGATGTGTCGACCCAGAAATTTCAACGATTCACATTGGCCGAAAACTTGGGACGGGTTGCCGATGTTCAAGCGGCCGATTTCGACAGCGACGGCGACGTGGATCTGATCGTCGCAGAATTCGGCTGGAAAGATGTTGGCGACCTGCACTACTTCGAGAACCAGGGCATTGAGGACGGCGTTCCTCAGTTCGAGTCAACGATCATCGATGATCGAACCGGCACGATTCGAATCGAAATCGTCGACATCGACCGGGACGGCCATCTGGACTTCGTCGCTCTGTTGACGCAGGAGCACGAGCAGGTCGTCGCCTTCTTAAACGACGGGACGGGCGACTTCACCGCAGAGGTCATCTTCGACGCGCACAACTGCGCCTACGGCTGCGGTGGAATGACACTAGCCGATCTCGACGAAGACGGCGACCTCGACGTGCTGCTCTCCAACGGCGACACATTGGACATGGGAATCTACAAACCGTACAACAGCGCCCAATGGCTGGAGAATCGCGGCTCGTTCCCCTTCACGCATCATCACCTAATGGAACTGCAGGGTGCCTATGGCGCCGATATAGGGGATTTCGACGGCGACGGCGATCAGGACATCATCGCCGTCTCGTTTCTGCCCGCCGGCCTCAAGCCGGACGCTCACTCGGCCAATCATGAGCAGGTTGCACTGCCCGAGACCCTGCGACTGCCGTCGATAGTGTGGTTGGAACAGACCGGGCCGGGGCAATTCGAGCCGCACACGCTGGAGACCGCGAGCTGTTGCCATCCGACGGTTGCGGTGACCGATTTCGACGGCGACGGCGACCCCGATGTCGTTATCCCGAACTGTACGTTTCAAGACAATCCTCAGTTTCCCGGCGCGGCTGGGTTTCCGAAGTCCCGGAATTGGATCACGATCTGGGAAAATCAGACTCCCAAAGCGCAAACGGCGACTCGGGAAAACGCTCGCTCGCAACTCGGTGCTCGCTGAGGAGTCAAAGCGCGTTTTGTTTGTCTAGCCGGCGACCGGCACGCGGTTAGCGCGGTTGACTCAACCGTCGGGGAAAAATAACGACAACGATAAACAATTCTTTCGGGGACGCCTTGCCAAATCGGGGTGCGGTTGCCTAAGATCCTGTCCAGGAGCGACGCCTTGTTCCGCTGTCCGAGGCGATGATTATGAGTGACTTGCCGCTAGTCTGGTTCGGCGTGGGGGGAGCACTGCTCACCGTAGTGAGCTTAGGGCTGATTTGGCGGCCCGCCCGAACACGCTGGCGCTCCAGGGAGGCGAGACAGGCAGCCGGCGCCTTTCGGCTGCAACGAGAGCAGTTGGAAGCAAAGTTCTTTGACCTTGCCATTCTGCACGGCAAGCCACGCGGGTTGCGTTGGATCGACTGCGACTGGCACAGCGACGTCACTTATGCCCGGGATGTCAATTCCGGGCTGCTCACCGCCTTCGTCGCAGTGAGCATTCGATTCGAGGCGATCGACGGCGGGGATATGGAAGACGTCGACGCTGTTCACGACGTACGCGACGCGACAGCCGTGTTCCACTATCGCCGCGGGCGATGGGGTACCGGTGGAAAAACGCTCTTCAACATGAACCCACACGACGCGGTCACGAGGCTTCACGGCCAGTTTGAACCGGTCGCACCCGACGTTGTTCATTTCTCCCGCGTGTGAGCAATTGCGATGGGTGGGGACGTCGCATCCTAGGATGCGGATGACACCCGAACCCGGCACGTGATGCCGATGAAGCGGCCTCATCGAACGAGCTGCTACGACAGTTCCTTAAATCTGTTGAACCGCAGGTACTCCCAGTGCCTGTACAGCTGCGACTTTTTCACCAGCGTCGCGTAATCGCCCATGGCGCGAACCTTGCCTTCGTGGATCAGTACGATGTGATCAGCCCGCCTGAGCGTCGAAAGACGCGTCGGCAGGAAGAGAATGGTCCGGTCAGCCATGATGCGGTTGTAGGCATCGTCGAGCAGCGATTTAGTGTCGTCATTCAGGGCAGTCGCCGGCTCCTCGATAATCATCAGTGCGGGGTTACGCAGAATGGCCCGCGCCAAGCCAAGTCGGAAACCTTGTCCAGCATCCAACGACTCTCCATGTTCGCCGATGACCGTCTCGTAGCCCTGCGAGAGCTTCAGTATGAAGTTATGAGCGTGCGACGTCTTGGCAGCATCGGTGACTTTTTGTAGTGAGAAGGACTCATTTCCACAGTTGATATTCTGCAAAACCGTCCCTGTAAAGAACGGGTCGTCACCACCGACGTAGATCGTCTCGGCGCGAAGCGATTCCAGCGTAGCCCACGCGATGTCTTCATCGTCGATGAGGATACGCCCTGAATTCGGTTCGATGAAACGGGGCAGCATATACGCCAGCGCCCGAGCTTCGTTCTGGTCCATCGAGATGATCGCAGTGACGGAGCCGGCGGGCACCTTCAGGTCTAGTTTGTTGAGCAGCTTGCGATTGCTCGGCAGTTTGTACGTGACTGACTCGAATCGCAGCACGTGTGACAGCGGCTCGATGAATTTGGCGCCGACGGCTTGAGAGACCTCGGGGACCTCATTCAGGTAACGATAGATGCGATCAGCGGCTAATGAGGCATTTTCACGGTCGAACCATAGCTGTGTTATGGCATCCAGCGGCCAATGCATGGCCAATAGAGTTGTCAGCAGCAACAGCGCAGAAGCCAGCGAGAGATCGTCGGGCGTTCTCAGTACCTTGCTACCGACGAGGTACAGGATGATCGAAACGCAGAAGATCACCAGAACGCGGCTGAACCACCCCGAGACGTTCTCGCGACGCTTGATGGCCAATACGTTGGCGTGAAAGCGATCTAGGTGCGTTCGAAATTGTTCGTGTTCAAATTTGACCATGCCGTACCCACCGATGATTCGCGTCTTGCGAAAGCTTTCGGCTAATAATCTCGCTTCGGCTTCGGCCAGCGTCTCGGTCCGGTACCGGGATGATTCGAAACGTAGACGTCTTTGGCGGACGAGATACCAACAGGCTCCCAGTGGAATGAGGCACTGCACGGCGACAAACGGATGAATGGAAAGCGCCAGTAGAACGAGCAGTAATAATTCGAACGGGTGCCGCCCGAGCCGATACGTCCAGAGTGTTACGCCGTCGCGCACGCGTTCCATTTCGTCGGTAAACAGAGTGAGTACTTGGGATGCGTTGGCATCTTTCAAGTCGCCTGGTCCCAGTCGAAGCGCTTGACGGTGCAAAGCCCGCCTGAGCCTCGTCGTAATCTCGATTCCCGCCCAGTTGCTCATCCGGCGGGCACGTACCGTTGATGCACTTCGTACGAGCCCGATAACCAGAGCGGTGAGAACGAGGCAGATCAACCCGTTACTGTTGGATCTCAGCATTCCGACATTACGGTACAAGGCTGCCAGCACCGGCCCCCAGTGTGTATCACGCGACCACCACACCGTCGGCAGAATGCCGGCGTCTTCCTCGTTGACGGTGGTGGCAACATTCATCTCATCGACCAAGGCGGTCGATTCATCGCCCGTCAGCACGGCCAATTCCTGGACGGCATCACTGGGCAGTTCGAGTTCTCCTCGATGGTCGAGCAAGTCGGCAATCAAGTACAGATCGAACATGAGCAGGCAAAGGCAGACGGCCCCCACACTCGACCATAGCATCGACCGAAGCGCGACGCCCTTGAACAGGTTTCGCGTGGGCATGATGCGGCTAAAAGAAGTGAATTGGCTGCTGGACAAGAGATGCGCCGATTACTGAGTTTTCAATACGCCTCGCGGTTCCTGCATCTTGATTTAAGAATGCCGGGCACACTGGCCGGGTGACAAAAACTATCCGACCAATATTCGCAAAACGCGTGTCGGGAAACGGTCAATTCTGGTGGGAAGGTGAAAAACGGTTTGTGACTAAGCGATAGCGGAGTCTCGGCTACTTTGACCGAACGACTACCACAACGAACGACTTAGCACCTCCCTGCGATTCCCAGACGACGTCTCCTAGGGCATCGACTCACATAGCGGCAAGACCGCGATCATGCGAGATCGCGATCCTCGAAGAGGATGAACGCCAGCAATAGTGCCGCTGTACAATACACCGCACAATACGCCGCGCACCAGGCTAGATAAACTGGCGGAATCATGATATTCACGGCAACCGCAGTCTGACTATTGAAACTTTCCAACGACGGCAATACGGTTGCGATCAATTGTGCCATAAACTGTACCATCTCAAGCGCTTTGCTTTCAGCGTTCTGCTGCACCAAAACGGGCGTGAGATGACCGACAACGAAGATTGTAAAACAGGTAACCATGTTGACAATCATCGGCAGCCGAGTCGAAATGGCGACACTGATGGACGTCATCACGGCGGCTTCCATGAAGATCAAGATGATCGCCGGGGCAATCTGTGCCAGGGCGGGAATCCGTTGCGCAAAACTTGGAATTTCCTGGGCTGCCTCCCGCGCGTCGTAGCCAATTTTGTAAAAGATCAACGCGAGAAAACTCAACGATAGCGGAATCATCAGCCAAAGCACCGTCTGAAGAATTCCCACGTACTTGCCGACCACAAAATGGCGGCGATTGATCGGTTTCGACAACAGCGTCATCGCCGTCTTGCCTTCGATTTCCTCGGAGATGCTTGTGCTCGACGTCCAGATGGCCAACAGCATGCTGGACACCAAAATTGTCGCAAGCCCGCAGTCTTTGAGCATCTTGACGTCGTCGCCAAAAGAGAAAAACGGCAGGAACGTGTTGATGACCAGAATGAGCAATGCGATCACCAACAGCAGCAGATAAACCGGCTGCCGGAGGGCTTCTTTGGTCGTTGCCCGCGCGATAATGCCGGCTCGCGTCATGTAATTGAACACCAGCAAGCCGACCAGCAGCAATCCGCCGACGGCAATCGTTATCAACCATTCGTTGGGAATCGAACTGCCTTGACGCTGCTGGGCTTGGGCTAGCAAAGACACGCTGAAAACATTGAACATCTGTCGAAAACCTCGTGGGGCAAAATCATCGTTTCGGGCGAAATCGTATCATGACGACCGACCGCGCACCGCGGCAGCCGAGCCGTCGAGCGGCCGCCGGCCAGGCTCGATAAGCTCTTCTGCATACGCATTTACGTCAGATTGTGTTGGGCCGGCTTTTTCACACATTTCCGTGCCAAACACAGACTCGGACATCGGGCGGCCCATCTCTTCCAATGTAGCGATGTCGCGGCCCGAAAAACAGTAGTGATTTCAATTTACGGCAGCCAAAGGGCGTGCGCCTGAAAACTGTCCAGAAAACCCTACCGGATCGTCAGAGAGACCGCCAATGGACGCCTGAACTCGCCAATCGCCATTGTTTTACGATACAAATGCTCAGAGGGACGGGTTCAACGATCGGTGACATGGACGACGACGTTTGCCGGGTAACTCGCTTGTCGAGTAGCCCATCCTGTGAGAAACTGCCTCGTGGTTTTGAAGATGGACGATGCGTTTCGATGTCTTGGGGGTTTAACGCGGTCCCAGGTCCTCGGTCAGAACGTCCAAAGTTTCACGACGTCAGTGACATCTGGTGTTGAAACGGCTTCGGACAATCTCTTTCCCCTTCAGAATGACATCCGATGACTGCCGACAACCGCACCTTCTCGCGGCGTGAATTCGCCAAGACCAACCTCGCCGTGCTCGCCGGCGTCGGTTCCGGCTCGCTGCTGACCGGGCAGTCCCGTGGCAGTGAACAGAAGCCGAAAATCATCGTCGAGAGCGCGCGTAAGATCTTCTCATCCGCGGGCGAAAAAAGGCAATACAACTCCTTCACGAACATGGCTGTCTGGAAGGGGCGTTATTACGTCGTTTTTCGCCAGGCCCTCCACCACGGCGTCTCGGAAAGTGGCATCATGCTGCTTCAGTCGGATGACCTCAAGAAGTGGACCGTCAAGGAAGTCATCAACACCGAGCACGATGACCGCGACCCCAAACTTCTGGCCACCGCCGACCGCCTGTTCGTCTACAGCGACGCCTTCATGCCGGGAGCCGTCGACCAGATGATGCTCACGTTCACCGACGACGGCAGAACGTGGAGTGAGCCGCAGAAGATTTACAAGCCGTCGTGGCAACTTTGGAAGCCGAAGCAGCACAAGGGGGCGTATTACGTTGCTGCCGACTGTTTCACGTGTGGCCGGAAGTCGGAACTTCTGAAGTCGACCGATGGCATCGACTGGGAGCCGATTGGGCTGATCACCGATAAGAACGTTCCGACGGAAACGGCGATCACGTTCCTACCCGATGACCGAATCCTGGCCGTCATTCGCCAAAATATTGACGGCCACCCGCCCGGCTTTGCCATCGCGGAACCCCCCTACACCGACTGGACGCTTTCCGGTGGCAAAGGCCACTTTTCCGGACCGGCCATCGACATGGTCGGCGACACGGTCGTCGTCGCGTCGCGGACGTTGCTGGAAGACTGGAATCTGCCGCCCGAACCGGGGCTGGAACATCAACGCACAGCGCTTTACACGTTCAACCTCGAGTCGATGTCGCTCGAGCTACAAGCCGTCCTGCCCACCGACACCGGCGGCGACAGTTCCTACCCGGGCATTCAACCGATCGGAGACGACCGGGCGCTCGTCTGCTGGCACGATGGCAGCACGACCTGGCATCATCCGAGTCCCAGCAACATCTGGCTGGCAGAGATACGTGTCGAGTAGTTGTTGCCGCGCATGCGTCTTAAACACGAATCGCGCGGAGTCACGCAGTGAAAGACGAAATCGGCATCACGAATCAGAGAGCTGAAAAAGCCATCATGACCGGATGGCAAAGCGAGTCAACTTTTCTACGGCACCTGCGGCTTGCGAATCGGTCGGCACGGTTTCTGACGAGGTGCCGGTAATGTTGTCGGCGAATGCCGCTGCGACATCATCTAGAAACGCCTCAACGACCTCGACGGTTCCTTCGACCAGCAGTTCCACTCGGCCGTCGGTCAGATTCTTGACGTAGCCGACGACCGGATAATCCCGCGCCAGTGAAGTGGCCGTGTAACGGAACCCAACTCCCTGTACGTAACCAGTAAAAGTCACTCGACGGCGAGTTGTCGGCATGCCAGGACTGGTCAACGATGAAGGCCTTTCAATGAAGCACAAGATAATCTGACTTGGAAAAAGACACAGTGTGGCGCTCACCCGGACCAATCGAGAACGCGTTCACCGCGGCTCCATCATTGACCGGCCAAACGATCGGCGCTTCGAACCTCAAAACGAATCGGCCCGGAGGCTTCGTTTCCTTTCCGGTCGCCCACGGCGTGAATCAATCGTGCTGATTCAGGAACCCAGTCCGCAGCGGTGAGGAAAATCTGTCGCTGGGACTCGCCTTCACGCACCAGCACGCCGCTCAAACCAATGTTGTCGACGATGACACCATGCGGAAGGTTATCGACCTGGAACTTGATGTCGCCGTCGTAGCCGTTTCGCTCGACGATGACCCGGGCGGTCACCGTTGTACCCGCTGCGATGCTGATGACCGGCTCGTTACCATCGGCGTTGTCCGTGGTGGCGTCCGGCTTCAACCTGACGACGAACTCGGGCGCCGGCGTGACCTTGATCTCGCCAAGATCTCCCACCTGTTGAACAACCGTCTTCCCGTGGATTTCAGCCGTCGCCGTAATGGCAACCTGTGACCAGTCGATTCGATTCGTCAATTCAGGATCGGTCTGCCCCGGCTTGAGCGCCAGAACAGGATCGGCGTCGGTCTTCGTACGCGGGATATTCGCGTCGACGTTCACGACACCTTGCGCCGAAAGATGTCCCGACTGCACGACGATTGGCGACGACACGTGATACCCCTCGGGCAGACCGTCGATGTCGACTCGCACATCACCGTCGAAGTTGTCGATTCGATCGAGTTTGACTGTGATCCGCCGGCCGCTCCCTGCGGCGACCGACGGGTTCATTCCATCGATCGTCACCTTGAAGTCGGGTCGCGGTGGGCGAACATCTAGCTTGTATTCAAATTTCTCGCCCCCGAATCCGCGTACGTCCGTCACTCGCACCAGATACATGCCATCGGCAGGTGCCGTGAATACCAAACGAGAATCGCTTCCCAATTCGCGCTCTCCGTCGTCATCGTTGACGTAGTTCACGTGAAAGACCGGCAAACCGTTATCATCGAGTTCGGCGTCCGAAGCGTACGGCTCGACGATGTAAACGGAATTGTCCTTGGCGTGAACGGTTCCGCTGGTGTCGAAATAGCAGCGACGGCTTCCCCCGTTTTTGTAGAATTGGAAACCGGAATCGGGCCCCCGTGGAGCACGGAATAGCCGGCAGACTTCACCGTTCATGTACAAGTACTGATTGAGTTGCATTTCTTCCCAGTTCGTCAGCCGTGCCTGATCCTGCGATGAGTTGATCGGGCGGAAGGTGATCGACGAATCGCGTACGGCTTTGAGCAATAGTCGCTCGACCGGACGTCCATCCTGATGCAACACTTCGATCTTGGTATCGGCGGGAGACTTGTCTCGCGCGGCTGTTGTTTCGATCACCCATGTTTGCCCGGCATTCGCTTTGAGCTGGTAAAGATCGGCATCTTCGCCCTGTTCGGTGGCGGGAAGCAGAACGCCCTGCACGCGCGTCGGCAGCGAAATCGGCATCGCCTGATTGGGCAGATCGTTCGGCTCATTTTCGTCGACTAGGGGAAGTTCGGCTTCCGGTGAGACGTCGTCTCGCGGAGCCGGTAACACGACGCCTGCCAGCGGAACCGCGTCGGTCGTTTGTTGACCTTCGTTCGACCGCAAGCGATAGACGGTCATCGATCCATCGAGGCGACCCGCGAGAAACGTGGAGTTATCGGGGGAAACTGCTAGCCCCGCCACCCAATCAGACTGCCCCTTGATGGCCTGTTGTTGTTTGAATTCATGCGTGTCCCACACCTTAACCGTCAGATCTTCCGACGAGGTGACGAGGGTTTTGCCGTCCGCCGAGTAGCGGGCTCGCAGAATAGGGGCTTGATGTGCGAATTGCGAACGGGCGATCGCGTTGGTTCCTTCTCGTCCATCCTCTCGGATTTCCCAGACGCGAATGCGGTTGTCGATTCCGCCTGCCACGACGTTACGGCCATCGGGACTGAACGCGACCGTGTACTGTCCCTTGGTCGGTTCGTTGAACGTGTCGAGTCTTTCACCATCGGCCACGTTCCACAACTTGACCGTTCCGTCACCGCTGGCGCTGGCCAAAATGGAACCACCAGGATGAAACGCGAGACCGAACACCGCTCCATTGTGACCCGACATGGCGATGATCGATTCGCCGGTCGTTGTGTCCCATATCTTGACCGTGTGGTCATAGCTGCCGGTCGCCAGCATTTTGCCGTCGAGGCTCATCGCCGCGCTGTAAATGCTGTCGCGATGGGCTCGAATTTTGTGCGATTGTGCCCAGCCGTCGGTTTTCCAAAGTGTTGCTTCACCGAACAGGCCCGCTTCCCCTGAGACGACGTACAAGACGCGACCGTCGGCCGAGAAGCCGACGTCGTTCACGTGACCGGCGTGGTCCGAGAGCAGCTTGACTGGCGAGTGATCGGAACTGGATACGATTTCGACGTCACCGTAGCGAGCCAGCGCGATCGATTTCCCGTCCGGCGAATACGCGGCGGCGCGAATCGATCGCCGCACTTCGCCTCGTGTCGCGATCTTCGGCGTCACAAGCGGGGCCGGTGTCGAATGGCCCTTAGCGGGCCCCTTGGCGCCCGATGCGATCCAGGCTTTCAAAAGCGCGATCTCTTTGGCCGACGGAGGTTTGTTGTCCTCTGGGGGCATGAACGGCTCGGCCTTCTTTTCGATAAGCTGGATCAGCCGGCTCGCATCGACCTTCCCCGCGACGAGGGAAGGACCGTTTTCACCCCCCTGCATCAACGTCTGAAAACTCTCCAGGTTCAACTCTCCGTTGGCCTCTTCGGAGTTGTGGCAGCCCTTGCAATACTTCGTGAAGATCGGCGCGATCTGCTTTGTGTAGTCGGGAGCCGGCGCCGGCTCAGCAGCAAGCGCTGACCCAGACAGGCACAGCCAACTCGTCAGAATCATTCCAATCGCTGCTCGAGTCATCTCTACTCGTCCGCCTATATTCTCATTTTGATAAGAATTCGCGTCCCGCCGCTGCCAACGCGGCGTTCTCAATGATTGAACAAGAATTCCTTGCTGCTCAAAACGCTCCAGTAAAGGTCTTCGATCGCCAGTCGCTGATCGTCATCTGAAACCTCGGAGAAGACGGCGAGCGTTTGCGTCTTCTCTTCGGCGGTCGGCCGGCGCGAGAGAGCGGACAAGTAGGCCTGTTCGATGATCGATTCGGGGGATGTCTTTTCTTCGAGAAGTTTTGTGATGCGGCCGTCCTTGGCTGCCAACTTCGAGTTGAGCGTGTCTCCGTTCATGATGTGCAACACCTGCACCATGCTCGGCTCATCAGACCGTTCACATTCACAGGTCAAAATCCGTTCGGGACGCCCGAACGTTTCGAGGAAATACGAAGAGATGCTCGCGTCGCGGAGCTGAATGGCGCGCGTGCCGTCGTCGTAACCGTCAAACTTAGTAGGAACTCCGGTGACCTGCACGATCGAGTCGAGCAACACCTCGGCCTTGAGCCGTTTCGAATAGTATCGCGAATAAAAGCGGGCATCCGACTCGTTGCCGGGCACTGAACGACTCGAGCGCTGGTACGTGGCTGAATTGAGAATGACACGCATTAACTTTTTCAGATCAAATCCGTTATTGGCCAAGTCGCTCGCCAGAGAGGTGAGCAGTGGTTCGTTGCTGGCAGGATTTGTTAGCCGCAGGTCATCGACATTTTCGACGATGCCGACACCCAAGAAATTGGCCCAAACGCGGTTGACGATGGCGCGGCTGAAATAGGGGTTCTCCGGGGATGTGAGCCAGTCGGCCAGGTAGCTCCGGCGATCTTCGGTCGATGTGAAGGCGATCGGCTCAGCATCGAGCGGTCGCGGGGGTTGTGGACGGCCAGTGCGGGGCTGGATCAATTCTCCTTCGAGTGCTGAAAAAATCGATCGGTTGCCGTCGCCGCTGCCACTGTCCCCTCCCCAACCCTTGCCTCGCACCCGCGCGAACATGTTGGCCATGCCGTAATAGTCGTCGTTGGTCCACTTCTCCAACGGATGATCGTGACAGCGTGCGCAATTGATCGACATGCCCAGGAAGGCCATCGACACATTTTCCGCCATCGTCAGCGGCTCGTCGTGCAGCGCGAAAAAGTTCGCGGCACCGTTGTCGATCGTGCTGCCCCGAGCCGTCACGACTTGCCGCGCGAAGTCATCCCAAGGCGTGTTCTCTTCCACGCGCTGACGAATCCACTCGTAGTACGTTTTCACGGCAGGCGGCCGCAGCCTCGCACTCGAAACGAGGAACAGATCGGACCACTTGTACGTCCAGTAGTCGACGTACTCGGGACTAGCGAGCAGCCGGTCGATCAAGGCGGTACGTTTTTCGGGTAACGGATCGTCCAGGAACGATTGCGTTTGTTTCGGCGTCGGCAGCAAGCCGATTGTGTCGAGGTACACGCGCCGGACGAACTGCGTGTCGTTCGTCAGCGGCGAGGGAGGAATGTTCAAGCTCTTCAGCTTGTCGAGCACGAAATCATCGACAAAGTTATTACGGTCGGCGTTTGTCAAAAAGTCGCCGGCAATCTGGTTGCTGTGGGGAACGGTCACCGTGCCGACTACGTTTTGGCTCAAGTACCAGGCGACAACCGCCCCTTCTCCGTGACCGGTCACTTCGAGTTTCGCAACCTCGTCGACGCTGGCGACAGACAGATTGGTTGACGTGTACTTCGCCCATTGGGTGACGTCTTCGGTATGCCCGTCACTAAAGTGGGCCAGCACGAGAAACTGTTGTGTGGCACCACTTGAGAGTACGGCCTGCGGAGGGAGAATCTCCAGGCGATCCATTCGAGGATCGTCGGCTGCCGGGCCGGGGTGCCCCGCCGCAAGCCACTCGGCAATCACGCGGTATTCGAGCGAGTCGACCTCGAACCGGACTCCTCCCTTGTGAGCCACCGCAGCGGTTGGCTTGGTCAGCAGCAGGCTTCGTCCCGGATCGCTGGGCACGATGCGCCGACCACCGAGTTGCCGAGTGATGGCGTGATAGTCGTATTTCGGGTCGTAGCCCCTGAGCGAAAGCTTGAAGCCGTTCTTGCCCGAGGCAGCACCGTGACAGGCGCCGGAGTTGCAGCCGGTCTTTGACAACACCGATTGCACCTGGTTGCGAAACGACCAGTCCTGAGGCTTGTCGTGTAGGAGAACGGTCACTTGGGCGGATGCCGTCTGCGAGCCCACGCGAGCGGTCAGAATGGCCGTACCGTTTCCAACAGGGATCGCCGCCCCTTTATCGACTCGAACGATGTTCGGATCGCTCGATTCGAACGTGATGCCGTCGGTCACCTGTGCCCCGAATTTTTCTCCCCGCACCTGCTGAACGAGTAAACGCTGCGCGGACGCTGGACCCATCAGCGTGAATTTTGCCGGGAAAATGGCGAGTTCATCAGCGGCGGAGACAGCTCCGGCGAAAGTCGACATGATGAAAACGCACAGCAGTGCCGGCGGCCAGTTGCGACGCGACGCATTGGCGTTTTTTGGCTTTTTAGGTGTGGAAAACGTTTGGTGCATTTTTTCGAACGACCGATTGGCGGCGTGGTGATTTATGGATATTTGTCGAATATCAATTCGAAGGAATCGTGTTGGGTAGAGTCGCGTTCGACAGAGTCTTCGGCCAATCTGCGCCGAAACGCCGCGATAGCGGTTCCAATTCCCTTTGATGGGTGACCTTCACCCCTTATTTTTGGATTCATTGTCGGCCACAACCGGGTTTTGGGACGGCCTTCAAAACAATTCGAGTACCGGTTCAGTACCGGAATCGGCAAGCGGGAACGGCCGGCCGGCGGGGCCGGGCAGCAGGGTTTCCACGTCGAGGCCTAAGCTGTGGAAGATGGTTGCAACGACTTCTGCCGGTGCGACCGGGCGTTCGGCCGGGTATCCACCGGCCGGGTCGCTACGGCCGATCACTTGACCACCCTTCACGCCACCGCCGGCAAAATACATGGTCCAGCACTGCGGCCAATGGTCACGGCCGCCGGCCGGATTGACGCGCGGAGTCCGCCCGAATTCCGCGAGGTTGCAAACCAGCGTTGAATCCAACATGCCGCGCTCTTGAAGGTCTTCCAGCAGCGCGCTGTAGGCTTGATCGTACATCGGCGCCACAACGTCTCTCATTCCTTCGATGGACGTAAACGGTTTTGTGCCGTGGATGTCCCAAGTGATCTCGTTGAAGACAGTAAGAAACGTGTTAACCGTTACGAATCGGACGCCCGCCTCGATCAGACGCCGCGCCATCAGGCAACACTGCCCGAAGCGATTCATCCCGTACCGATCACGGACAGACTTGGATTCCTTCGCGATGTCGAACGCCTCACGGGCCTGCGTGCTCGTGATGATTCGAAATGCCGCCTGAAAGTTGCTGTCGAGCAATTGGGTGTTTTGGCTCTTCTCGAATTTGTCGACGGTGCCCTCGACAATATCGCGCAGCCGCTGCCGCCGACTGAGCCTTGCTTCGCCAACCTGCGGCGGAGGAAGAAGGTCCGGCACCGTGAAGTCAGGTTTCGAGGGATCGGCCATCAGCACGAACGGATCGTAGGCCTTTCCTAGGAATCCCGCATCCTGCCCATGAGGGAGCCCGCCACCTGTGTTCCCCATCGGCTCGGGCAGAATGACGCTCGACGGCAGATCACTCTTACGTCCACGGAGGTAGCTGAGCACAGAGCCGGCATGCGGCGTGTTGATGCCGCCACGAAACAATCGTCCCGTCTGCATCATCTGGTGGCCGGTGTCGTGAACGGCGGCGGCCGGGTGGTGACAACTGCGAACGAGTGAAAACTTATCGGCGTGCTTGGCGTGCAGCGGAAAAATCTCACTGATCCCCAGACCGGGTGCAGCAGTGTCGATCTGTTGGAAGGGGCCTCGTATTTCGGCCGGGGCTTCCGGCTTCATGTCAAAGCAATCCTGCTGACTGGGCGCCCCGAGGTTAAAGATCATGATGACGGAACGGTCGTCGTGCTCCGGCTTGACGGCGCCTTGCGCTTTGAGGGCTGCCAAATCGGCAAGGCCGAAGCCTACGGCGCCCAATGTGCCCGCCTGTAAGAAGTCGCGCCGCGTGACGCCGTCACACGTGTGAGCCGTTCCCTTGCCGGTTAGCTGTAACATGGTTTCGCCTTCCCCTGCGAAATGGAGGAACTCAACGCAGAAATTCGTGCAACACCGGGTCCCATAAGATTTTACCGTGAGCCGTCACATGAAACAAGAAATGGGCCGGTCCCGTACCATTCGGCGCGAATTTCGGCAGCGAATGTTCCGCCGAGAATCAGGTGTCAGTGACCTTAGGGCCGGGCGGCTTAAGCCTCAAAGCCCCCGTATTTTAGGTATGAGAACCAGTGCTGATGTCGCGATGGCTTTGTCCTCGATCTCCCGGATATCCAGGACGGATCGACTTGTCTAAGGCCAAATCATCTTGACACAAATCGTGTTTTGAGATTATCACTCGACCGGGCATTCGCCCCTCTCTCCAAATCGTCTCCATTTTACATCCCTAATTGTTTCTGAACGTGACTGACCGTGCCGTGTTGCGCCATCTGCAACGGGCGCCGGTTGGTCCATATCGTAATTGCGCACAAGATGGCTCCGACCGACGAACAATCCGATCAACCCGAGACGGCTGATTCACCGGAAACGGCCGAGTCGGCGGCGGCTGGTGGCAGACTATCTGCCCTCAAAGTGACCGTCCTGTCGCTGCTTCCGGCGACCGTCCTGCAACGTCCTCGATTGGCGTTGGGTGTAACTGCCGGGCTCGTTGCGCTGATTGTCGTCTCCTGCTTTTCGTTGCGTGATGCAGGCCCGACGCCGCTCGAGCAATTGCGTTTTGCGCTTGAGCTTCTGGAAGATCGCGACAATCTCGATTCCTCTGTCGAAGCTCTCAAGATCGTTCGAAAGATCCAAGGTCAAGACGTTCGAGATCCGGCCTTCCCGGGGGCGATCGAGTATGTTCAAGGCATCGTCGCCTTTCGCGAAGGGAGTCGGCAGGAAGCGGTCGATCGGGAAAAGAACTATATCCGGACATCTCGCCTGTTAAAAAAGGCGGAAGTTCAGGGCGTTCCCGAGCAGTATCAGCCTGAATGGTCTTACGCGCTGGGAACCAGCCTGCATGAGACCGATTCGCTCACCGACTCCCTCCGTCATCTCGAATTCGCCGTCAAAAACTACGAGCCTGCGTTTAGCGAGATAGCCGCCCGCCTGATCGATACATATTTGGTGCGCAAGACGCCGGAAGAACTGGAACGGGCACTGGAACTCGGCGAGGCGCTCATTGGGTTGGAAAGCCTCGACGCCAATGCCCGCGACCATGTCTATCTTCAGCAGGCGCGTGTCCTATCGGCCCTAAAGCGCAAGGACGCCGCGAAGGAGATGATCGCTCGAATCTCCAAGGGCACCGACGACAACCTCGCCACGATTGTGTTTCGGGCGGAAGCCTTGATGGAGGATCACAAATTCGAACAGGCCTCTGAACTGCTTCAACCCATCTCGGAAGATACGCGGGCGGACCAGAGACTTCCACGCCGTGCAACGTATTTGGTCGGCGTCTGTGCCGAAGAACTCGGAGATTTCGACAAAGCCATCAGCCACTATGAGCGGACGGCGCGCAGCTACGCAAAATCGCAGGAGGGGCTGGCCGCCAATTTGCGTGCTGGTGACCTAAGGCGGGCTGAAGGATCACACGAGCAGGCCCTCCAGGCTTACCGCCGAGCACTCCAAATGGTGAGAAAGCCCGAGGATTTCCGCAATCACTGGTTGGGCATCGAGGATTTTCGAGGCCGAAGTAGAAAGGCGTGGAATGATTGGATCGAGTTGAAGGAGTTCCAGATCGCCATCGATCTTTCGCAGCTACTCAATCCACTCTTGCCAAAAGTTCAAGCGTACGAACTTTCGGCCCACGCCCACCACCGCTGGGCGCAGCATCTTCAAGACGAGTTAGGGCAGAGCACCGACGCCGTGCGTCAGAAAAACACGCCAGTCGTCATGGATCGCTGGCGCCAAAGCGCAATAGCCTACGAGAAATACGCTGAGACATGGAAGACGTCGTCCCGATACCCGGACATACTCTGGACCGCGGGTGAGCACTATCGCCACGCGCACGATTTTGAAAGCGGACTGAGACTCATTAACGCGTTTATTGCATCCCAGTCCAACAAGCTTTCGCCGCTCACGTTCGTCCGTCGTGGTCAGGTGTTGCTGAATTTGAACCGGACCGACGAGGACCTGCGAAGTGCGCTGGACGACTTCCAGCGGGTCGTCGAACACTACCCGACCGACCCGGCCGCCTACGAAGCGCAGTATTACGTCGGCAAGTGTTACGTTGAACTCAACGAGAACGAATTGGCGCAGAAGGCATGGCTCAAGATCCTGACATCCGACGCACTCCGACCCGCCGCGAGCGAGTGGCGATTGGCCCTGTTCTCGCTCGGTCGGCTGCACTATTTCTGGGGCGATAGGATCAAAGGAGAGCAGTTCGAATCGGGCGAAGTTGCCGAATTATCGATGAAACTCCCACTGGACGCCTTCGATCACTGGAACCAGTCGATTGAGCGGTTCGAAGAGTATCTCAACCGTTACCCGCGTTCTGCCAACGTGATCGAAGCCAAGTATCTGCTGGCCAAGTCATTTCAACAGAGCGCCGCGCTGCCGCGGCAACGCCTGCTCGACGCCCAAACTGAGAACTCGCAGGCCGAGCTCAAGAAAACAATGCACGAACTCCTCCGTCAGGCCAATCGCCGACTCAGCGAATTGCAATCGGATCTCGCGCCGCTTGCCGAGAACGATCGTCTCAACGAATTTGAGCGTAGCATCCTTAGCAACTCCTATTTCGAAATCGCACACACTTATTTCAACCTTGAGATGTACGAAGAGGCCAATACGGCCTACGGTCAAGCCGCCCACAAGTACCCACAGGACCCTAGGATCATTCTGGCATTCATGCAAAAAAGTAACTGTTACAACAGCTTGGGCAAAGAGGTCGAAGCGAGGAGCATGATCGAGCAAGCCAAGGTGATCCTCAACCAATTTCGGGAAGACCCCGACGACGTCTTCGACGAAGGACAAGGCAGCTTAAACGCCGATGACTGGGAACGTTGGCTTGAATGGATGAAGAAAAGGTATCGAACCGATGCCCAAGAAGCGTAGTGGTATGAACATTTTGATATTGTCAGTCCCCTGTGAGAACGCAGTATGGGCAGACAACGCGTCCGTGCTCGAAGTCACTTTCTCAAACCGACGATAACGAAGGATTAGGAGCCGTCCCAGGAACCCGTTGTATCGCAAGTCCGCTCCGCGAACACGGCGTACAGGTCGCCCATCGGCGGGTTTTGGGACCACTTCAGGTGGAGGCAGCTAACACGTGCTCTTGCGGAGCGTCGACGTTCGCCCTCACCAGACGACGTGAGAACGATTCTCAGGCAACACGTTTTGCACAGACTCTGCATTCGTACAGACACAAGGCTATCGTCATGACCTCGCAACATCGGTCCGAATTGCTGAACACTCTCAAAAAACGGCGAGCTCACTGCGCTGAACTGCTCGATCTCTCGGGAAAGCAGGCAGAACTCGTCGAGTCCAGCGATTATACGCAATTACTAGAGGTGCTCGGACGTAAGCAACGAGTGCTCGGACGGCTTGATGAGCTCAAACAGCGGCAACCCGATCTTGCTGAGCAGTGGCGGGTGGCGAGAAACACAGCGCCGCAAGAGTGGTGCGACGACGGCGAACATGTGATCGCCGAAACCGAAGCCATCCTGGCGGAACTTATTGAACAGGAAACCCAAAGCACAGAGCGCCTTACTCGAAGGCGCGATTCGGCTCAAAAAGATTTGCAAGCGATCTCAAATGGAAGCCGCGCCCACGAAGCCTATCGCGACGGCATGGCTCCAGCGACACATCGAGCTCTGAATATTAACCAGTAACCACAAAACCCATTGCACGATCCCTTCGAACGTGGAAATGACGTCATGCCTAACGACTCGTTGCAGGACACGATGGAATTGGTCGCGAACAATCAGCGTCTCAACCGTCGGCTGCAAAAGGAAGTTTTCAAAGACATCCTCGGCAACAGCCCGGCGACTCAGAGGCTGCGGGACCACATTCGCGATGCCGCTGACGACGAACGATCGGTTCTCGTCCAGGGTGAGGAGGGAACCGAAACCGCCAACGTCGCCCGAGCCGTCCATGCACTCGGCACATGCGGTAGCCGAACGCTCCATGAATTCGACTGCCGGCGTGAGCGAATCGAGCATTCCGTTCTGAACGTTTTCGTGCTGGGTCCAACGGCCACCGAATGCGCGACTGCCCAAAACGAAGCCCCCATGCTAGTCACTCTGCTGCTCCACCACGTCGATGCACTTTCTCAATCATCACAGGACACACTCGTGACCATCCTCGACGCGAACGACACCCCGCGCGACATCGCGCACTGCGGCGTTCCCGTCCGTCTACGCGTGATCGCCACAACGCACGGGCTTTTGAAAAAACGAGCACGCAACACCGAGCCCTTTGACGTTGAGCTGTGGCAACAGCTGATGCAGATCACAATTCGAGTGCCCTCGTTGCGCGAACGGCGTGAGGACATTGACCTGCTGGCAGAAGCCAACCTCGAACAGCTCGCGTTTCGTCAGTTTGATACGCCGAAACGACTCAACCTCGACGCGCTGATGCTGCTGAGAAACCATGATTGGCCGGGCAATCTTCAAGAACTCTGGCGGGCACTGTCGCTGGGCACGTCTCTGACGTCCGGCTCGGAGGTGACTGCCGAAAACATTCAGCCTTGGCTACAAGCCGAAGACGACAGCACCAACATCACCAGCATGACACTCCGCGACATGGAACGACAATTCATCGAGGCGACATTCAACCAATGCGGAGGCAACCGAGAACAAACAGCCAGATTACTCAGCATCGGCGTGCGGACGCTCTCCGGAAAGCTTCGCGATTACGGTTATCCACCACGCGGTGGTCCCGGCTCGAATCGCGCGGCTCCACAGTCGAAAGCAGCGTAGCAGCACGTGAAACCAAACCGATTCCGACGTTTCAAAACGATATGACACGATCCCGTTGATACATGCCCTGGTGACATCATGTTGCAATCGCTACTCGACTCATCGACGATGCCGCTGTTGGAGAAGCTGGCCATCTTCGGCGAGCGCCGTCAGTCGGTCTTGGCGGGAAACATCAGCAACATCGACACTCCAAATTACAAATCACGCGACCTGCCTGTCGAAGAGTTTCAGGAAGCACTCAAATCGGCCATCCAGGCGAGGAATCAAGCTAGCTCACCTGGTACGCAGTCGTTATCGGCCCAGACGAGCAGGCCATCGATCGAAGAGTTGTTTCCCCGGGAGTTGTTCGTCGCTTCTGAAATCACACCCAGCAACATTACGTTTCAAGATGGAAATAATCGCAGCGTTGAAAAGGTGAACATGGACTTGATCAAGAACCTCATGATGCAGACGTTCGCTGTGGAAGTCATGCACGCGCAGATGAACCAGTTACAGACTGTCATTAGCGAACGGCTCTAACACCGCTCGCGCACCTCGCATCTCAACCTGTCTGGAAAACTCACAATGTGATGACCGTCGTTTTGACGTCGGCGTATTGAACGTCGCCAAGAATCGATTCGGAATCGCGACGCAGACCGTCTTGTCCGGCATCCACTTATTGACGAAGGCTGTTTCGAAATGCTCAAGGCTATTGACATCAGCACCAGTGGGCTCATGGCTCAGCGCCAGCGAATGAATACGATCGCCGGCAACATCGCCAACGCCAACACAACCCACGACGCAGATGGAAATGCGGTGCCGTTCCAGAGGCGTCTCGTTCGATTTTCGGCAGCCGAAAACAGCGCGTCGTCAAATCGCGGCGCCGTCGGCGTTCGCTATCAAGTCGAGGTCGACACAGCATCGGAACCGCGACGTGTATTGGACCCAGGTAACGCCGACGCCGACGAGAATGGTTATGTCTCCTATCCCAACGTCAACATGATTACAGAATTCGTCAACGCGATGGAGGCCAGCCGCGCCTACGAAGCCAACGTCGCTGCCATCGACATCACCAAACAAATGGCGAATCTCGCCATGCGGATTATTTCTTAGTGTCAGGTTGCGCACCGGTGTTCCGACGCGGGTGTCGACTCACGAAAAAACATGACAACGTCCGCCACGCGGTTGAACATTTCACGTATCGAATAGGTAGCATGCCATGAACGCCTCGATCAGCGGACTCCATAGCAGCCCGGCGATGATGCCGTTTCAACCCGGGCTGTCCTTCCCGGCCGAACCCACTTCTGGGAGTTCAACGGGATTTCAGGACCTGCTGCTGGAAGCGATTGCGCAGGTCAACGAGTCGCAGTCGAGCGCCGATTCGGCCGTCGGCGATTTTCTGGCCGGTGGCGACATAACGCAAGTCGAGGTCCTCACAGCCATGAAAAAGGCCGACCTCTCCTTGCGGATGATGCTGCAGATGCGAAACAAGCTGTTAGAAGCATTCAATGAAATCAAACAGATGCAGATGTGACTTTGTCGCACGCGACAGATCATTCGGACGGTGAATCTCTCGAGAAGTGGTCCCATAACCCTCTGATGGACGACGTGAACGAGACGTGAACGCTTTGACTGTAGAGTTGAACCGCACTGAAACCGGATTTTGGAACAGGTTCTAAAACGAAGGTAATTGCAGAGAATGGATGCTCTGAAGACAACGTTAGCTCAATATCGGAAACTGTTCGGAGCAATGTCGCCCAGTCAACGGGGCACGTTGTTGGTCGTTCCCTTGATGACGGCGGGCGCGTTTCTGTTCTTGGCTTTGGGCGGATCATCGTCCTCGTATACCGCTTTGCAGGTCGATCCGAACCAGATCAGCCAGGCTCAGACCGCGCTGGTGGCAGCCGGATTGGACGACTTTCACAGCGAAGGCCAAAAGATCATGGTGCCGTCGAAACAGTTTCACCGCTATTCGGCCGCCCTGCTTGAGGGCGGCAGCCTCGGCTCCGGTTGGGCGGCGGAATTCCAAAAGCAGATCGAAAAACAGAGCGTCTTCACACCCAAAAATCAGATGAAGCAGTTCAAGGAAATCGCTCTGGTCCAAGAACTGACAAAAGTCATCAAGGCTGTTCCCGACATCGACGATGCATCGGTCATGTGGACGAATCCGACGACCCGAAACTGGCGTGACCGAAACAATGTCGGGACAGCAACCGTTAGTGTCCGCCCCAGCGGCGGGCAAGAAATTCCGCCACGGCTCGTTCATGCACTGCGCGCCACGGTTGCCAACGCGCTGGGAATACCCACCGAAAAGGTCGTCATTTTCGATCAGATTAGCGGCACGAATTACGACACGGGCAGCCAAGGCGACCTGTTCAGCAGCCGGATTCTTTCTCAGATCAGAGATTTTTCTCTGATGTACGAAAAGAACATCCGCAAACAGCTCGGTTTCATTCCGGGTGTGACCGTTGCCGTCGACGTGGAGTTGGATAATATCCGCGCCGGTAGGCAATTCAGAAAAGTGGTCGACCCGAAAAAGGTAGTGGCCATTGCGTCGTCCGAGTCGACGTCGACGCAGGAATCGACCAACCAAGCCGCCCGGGCCGAACCGGGTGTTGCTCCCAACTCCCCTCGCGCGATCGACTCCCGGCCCGGCTCGAGCGAGTCTCAAAAATCCGAAGAGAGTAGCTCCGAGATAGTCAACTTGCCGTCGGTCGATACTCAAATCACCGAAACGCTCGGAGGTCTACCAAAGTCGGTTCAGGTTGCCGTCGGCATTCCCAACGATTATTTCCGCGGAGCGGCCGAAAAGCAGGTCAAGGAAACGGGGCTTGTGCGCGGCCAGACCGAAGAAGAGAACAAGACCTTCGACGAAGCAGTCCAGAAGGCGGCGGCCGAATTCGAAACAACCGTGCCGGACAACGTCAAGGAAATGGTTCTCGAAGCAATCGGTGCCGGTCTGGAGAATAAGACGGTCACGGTCAAAACATTCCATGGCGTCGAAGTTACGCCACTGCCTGATGTCCCTCTGACCAGCACCATCGGCGGCTGGATCAGTCAGTGGGGCGGAGCGGCTGGCTTGGCCCTGTTCGCGCTGTGGGCACTGCGGCTACTCAGCAAGAGCACACCCAATTCGCCCAATCTCGACGATAGCAACACCGAAGAGGCCGAACCAACGCCGGCCCGACAACGAACCAAGGATGAATCCACCACTGAAAATGAAGTTGACGCAGAACCAACGCGGCGCGACGAATTGCAAGGAGTCGTCCGCGACAATCCCGAAATGGCCGCCGCCGTGATTGGTAGATGGCTTCAAGACGCCTCAAACTGACACCGACCAATTTAGTTGAACCAGCGACGTGCATATGACGGATATCGACGCAACGCGACTGTACGGGCCGATCGTGTATCACTTCCCTCAACCGCCACCGAGCGTGCACACCGTCGAATTCCCATACCCACAATCACCCACTTTTCTTCGTGACCGATCATGATCAACGTTCGTAAAGCTGCCATTTTGTTGTTGAGCCTCGACAAACCGTTGGCTGCCGAGGTGCTCTCGCAGTTGCCGCGAGAGTTGGTCGAAGCCGTCACGGTCGAAATCGCCAATGTATCCGACGTCACTCAGCCACAACAAGACGCGGTGTTTGACGAATTCGAGCAGGCGGCCGGGCAGCGGACGCAGATCGAACGGGGCGGCATGGACTTCGCCAACGACCTGTTGCAGCAGTCGCTCGGCACCGAAGGCGCTGGTGAAGTATTGGACAACGTTCGTCAGTCTTTGAGTTCGGTGCCCTTCGGCTTTTTACAGAGAATGGGCGCCGACCATTTGCTCACATTCATCGTCGAAGAGCATCCACAGACGATTTCGCTCATATTGTCGCACCTTCCTGCAACTCTGGCCGCCGAGGTGCTCAGTGGGCTGCCGCTCGACAAACAATTGGAGGTGATCCGGCGCATTGCGACCATGGAACAGACAAGCCCCGAAGTGATCCACGACGTCGAAGCCAGTCTCGAGAGCCGGATGACGTCAACGTTCAACCAACGGTTCGAGAAGGCTGGCGGCGTGCCGATGGTGGCACAAATTCTTAACGTGACCGATCGCGCGACCAACAAAGGCATTCTCGAAAGCCTGGAACAGGATAACGCCGAACTGGCTGAAGAAATCAAGCGCCTGATGTTCGTGTTCGACGACTTGCTCAAGCTCGACGACAAAGCCATCCAGACTTTGCTCAAAGAGATTGACAACAGTCAGTGGTCGATCGCCCTTAAGGGCGCATCTGAGGAAATCAAACAGAAGGTCCTCGGCAACCTTTCACAGCGGGCCGCCGACATGCTCCGCGAGGACATGGAGTACCTGGGCCCTGTCAAGGTGAGTGACGTCGAAAACGTACAACAACAGATCGTCGATACCGTTCGCCGGCTGGAAGACAGCGGGGACATTGAAATCAGCGTCGGCTCCGAAACGGAGCAGTTTATCACGTAATGTCACGAGCGAATCATTGCCGTTCTCGGGATGTTGTAGCCGGGCGAGATCGGCCTTGGAACAGCACGAGTTCCTCCTTACGTCGCAAAACTTTGTTCACACGTCACAAACCCGCACGATTCGGTTCACAATTCCATGCCTGAGTCACAACGAATTCTGAAAGCCAATGATCTTCGCGGGCTGGGGACAAGAATTGTCTTCAACTATGAGGACATCAACCAACGCTGCCAGGAACAAGTGACGAACGCCCAGGCCGAAGCCGACACCATTCTGGAAAAAGCAAAACACGAAGCGGATGTGATCAAGCAACAAGCCTTCGACGAAGGACGCACGAAGGGATACGAGGCAGGCAGCCAGGATGCTCAAACCGAAATCGAACGCCGCGCCGCCGACCTCGCCGAGCAAGCCGCTAACAAAAAGCTCGAAACAACCTTACCCGCAATGATCGAAGCGGCAGATGCGCTGGCGCTCGAACGCGATCGATGGTTGACCGAGTGGGAGGCCGCCGGCGTGCGACTGAGCGTTGCGATCGCTGAAAAGGTTATCGGGCATGAACTCGCAGCGCAGCCAGAACTGTCCAATGAATTGGTGGCCCGAGCTCTCGAACTGGCCGCCGGAAATCCACAGGTCAAACTGAGATTGCACTCCGAAGACGCAAAATTGCTCGGCGCGCACGCTGAGGAAGTCATCAAGACGATGGCCCGCTGCTCTGAAGCACAAATTACGCCGGATGACAAGATCTCGCGCGGCGGTTGCCTCGTCGAGACTCAGCACGGGGCGATCGATGCACGGATCGAAACCCAGCTACAAAGAATCGCGTCGGAACTGCTCCCCTCGTCAGCAAAGTGAACGCCAAATCTATGATCGACGCAGCCGAACATGTCAATCGCATCTTGCCTTACAAGCTCACCGGCAGCGTTTCCAGGCTTGTCGGGTTGACCGCTGCGGTGTCTGGGTTTCCCGCGCCGTTGGGTTCAATCTGCCACATCGCCCGAGAAAACGGGCGGCCGGTTGCCGCGGCGGTGATTGGCTTTGAAGGCGAACAAACGCTATTGCTCTCGTATGGTAATCTGGCCGGCGTGCGGCGCGGCAACCGAGTGACGCTCGTACAATCGGTCCCCAGCGTTCGGGTTGGTGAGCGGCTGTTGGGGCGGGTGATCGACGGGCATGGGAGGGCCATCGATACTTTGCCCCAACCAGCGCTACCACATCGTATCAATTTGCATACGCCCCCCACGCGGCCTCTGGATCGACCTCGTATCGACGAACCACTCAGTACCGGGATTCGTGTCATCGATAGCCTGCTGACCTGTGGCAAGGGCCAACGACTGGGCATTTTTTCTGGCAGCGGCGTCGGCAAGAGTACGCTGCTCGGGCAGATGGCTCGATCGAGCTCGGCGGACGTGAATGTCGTTGTTCTCGTCGGCGAACGAGGTCGCGAGGTCCGGGAGTTTATCGAACGCGACCTGGGATCCGAAGGCCTGGCGCGGAGTGTCGTGGTTGTGGCCACCAGCGATGAACCAGCGCTTATGCGGCTTCAGGCCGCATTCTTGGGGACGGCGGTTGCCGAATACTTCCGCGACTTGGGCCAGGACGTGCTTCTGATGGTCGACAGCGTCACGCGATTCGCTTTGGCACAACGTGAAATCGGGCTGGCGGCCGGCGAACCACCGGCAACGCGCGGCTACCCACCGAGCGTGTTCGCCATGCTTCCGCAACTTCTCGAACGAAGTGGAACGAGTAGTAACGGGAGTATTACCGGGTTTTACAGCGTGCTCGTCGAAGGCGACGACACAAACGAACCGATCTCAGACTCCGTCCGCGGAATTCTCGACGGTCACATCATGCTGTCGAGAAAAATTGCCGAACAGGCGCACTGGCCGGCGATCGACGTGCTGGCCAGCATTAGCCGGTCGATGAACGACATCATCAGCGACGAACATCGGGCAGCTTCCGACACCGTTAAGAAGCTGTTGGGAGCTTGGCAACATTCGGAAGACATGATCGCAATCGGTGCCTACGAATCCGGCTCGAACCCGCTGGTCGACCTGGCAGTTCAACTCCGAGAGCCAATCAACCAACACACTCAGCAGAGTTCCCATCTCTGTGTCGACTTCGATCGATCCGTCGAGAGCCTGATGAATCTCGCGCAACTGCACCAGACTATGTCGCACCAACCCGCGCTGACGCAGACCCAACTACCACAGCAACATGTCCAAGCAAGTGGATCCTAGCGCGCCTTTGACGAAACTGTAACGACGCAGATGCTCGTATTTCAGCTCTAATCGCGTCCTGGTTCGCTACAACACGACTAGATACTGTCTAGCCTCACACGTTTGTTCCCGGTCTGTTCGACATGCCACAATTCAAATTCAAGTTTGAGTCGGTACTCAAGTACCGTCTGTATCGGCTCGAACAGTGCCGGAATCTCCTGGCTCAAATTCTTGCTGATGACCATTCCCTCGTGATGAATCATCGACAGCTTACACAGGGTAAGCGGCTGCAGATCGAAGACCTACGCAATTTGGGAAGGCCTGGTGGCATCGATGTCGATGCCATCGCGGCGCGGCGATATTACGTTGGCCAACTCATGGGACAGATGCAGATGGTCGAACATCAGCGTCGAGTCATCGCGGAACAAATCCAGATGTGTCGCAAGGCGCTCACCAAGGCCGAGCAAGAGGTCAAGGTGCTCGAAAAACTCAAGGAAAATCACTACGCGGAACACCGATATGCACAAGAACGCCGGGCAACGCACGAACTGGAGGAGAGCTGGATGGCGTCCCACGCTAAGGAGTTTACGAAATGATGCGCACGATGATTATGATTCTTGGTGTATTTTGTACCGCCACCGTCATGTCGGTCATCATGGGAGCCGGCCTCCTTTGGTACCGCGGCCAATTGACGATGACCACGATCAAGGAAGTCCGGCTTGTTCTGACTGGAGAAGATCAGATCGACCAAATCGAAGAGGACGAAACGAACAAGGTGCAGCAATCGCACGATGAATTGGCCATCCAACGCACGATGAGGGCTTATGGGATCTCGAGCCTTGAGGCACGGGTGTCCATTTTGGCGGCTGAGGTTGATAAGCGCGCTGAGCGTTTAGAACAAGACCTTGCTGAATTCGCGACCATGAAGAAGGAATTCAAGGAACGACTGGCCCAGTTGGATGCCGATATTACGGGTGAGGCTGTCGTACAGTTGCGGTCCGTGTTGCTCAACATGAAGCCGGCGGACGCGGCCGACTATCTGGCAACGCGGGAGATTGATGATGCGGTCACGATTCTCAAAGACATGCCTGAGAAAAAGATTGCATCGATCATGAAGCAGTTTGCACCGGACGTACAGGGCCCGAACTCACCGATGGTCGAGCAGGGCTACAAGATCTTGGAAGGCATCGGCGACGGTGACCCGAAAAGAACCCTCGTCGACGAAACAAACGACAAACTCCTGACCGACGCCGCTTCCAAACAGAATTAGTGGTATCACCACTCTTGCTGTGTTTTCGCATGCTCGTTCTTCTCATTCGTACAGTTGCACGCAGGATACCAGCATGTCCATCAACGACTTTTTGTCGCAAATTGACATTGCGCAGTCCATCAGCAGTCAGTTCACGACGGTCGCCGGCCTTGAGCGTCCTAAGCCGAATCTCAGCGAGTCCACGTATCGTGAACAGTTGGCCAAGTCGCTGTCGGAATCCAATCGGCGTCCACGAGCAGACACGGAGCGGGTCCGGTCTCACGACACGCATGATCGATCTCCGCAGCAGGTTCGCGCTCACACCGGCTCCGAAAAGGAGCCGCCTCGCCGGTCAGATCGACCGGAATCGACGGATCCAGGCACGGAGCGGACACGAGATCGGCAACCGGACAGGGCGGAATCTTTGACACGATCCACCATCAAGGAATCGCCCGAGACAGACGCCATTCCAGACGACGAATCGCGCATCGCCGATGCAGTAACGGATTCTGAGACGATCGAGCCGCCGCGGAGCCTCGTCATGCTGCTCGGCGAATGGTCGAGCCAAGTCGACGTCGCATCAGATATTGAACCGCCCGTCCCCTACGGCGACGACGGCATATTCTTGATGCCGCCGCTAAATCTGATGCCGACGATCAGCGATACGAGTCAGGTTGAGGGAGGCAACCCGGCCGACGCCACCGGTCGTTCTGACGAGTTGGCTTCCGAACAAACAACTGAGTTCATCGTGACCGGCCCCGATGCCACCGTCATCACCGTTGAACAGAATTTCGAATCGACATCCGATGCACTGTCGGTCGTCGCGGAACAGGCCGTCTCTACTGAGGTCATCTCGGATGACGATGCCGTTCAGACAGACGTTGTCGACACAGGAACCAACGACGGCGTCAACACAGGTACCGCTGACAGCGTCAACACAGGTACCGCTGACAGCGTCAACACAGGTACCACTGACAGCGTCAACACAAAGGTTTACTCCAACGACGCAGGCGAAGGTCCAGGTTCAGTCCCAGAGCAATCAGGCGATCGTTCCGACGTGAATGCGGATGTCACAACGCGGCCCGAGACGCCGACCTCTCCGTCTCCATTCGCCACTGACATCAATGCCGCGACGCAAACGTCCGAACCCACCGCTCCCGTAAGCCACGAGGGCGAAACGCAGAAACACACCGACGTGACAGTTCAGACACACGGTAGCAAGCAGAAGAACGCTCCTGAAACAGCTGACGCGATCGTTTCGGACCAATCCGACAAGGCGAGCGAGACCGGACAGCCGAAAAACCCGTCGACAACGCCATCCCATGGCCCCGGCGGATTGCCCGATGTGCCACAACCTACAACGACAGGCGCCAGCACTGGTACCGAAAAACCCGGTGATGCGTTTTCTGTCAGCAGCAACGTGTCGGCTGCGGCCGACAAGGGGCTTGAGAACGCCAAGGAGAATTTCGCCAACGGGCGTACCGACGTGGAGGCCAAGCAACTGGCTTCGCGCGTGACAAATGCCATTCGCGCCGCCCACAAAAGCGGTCGCCAACTGAAAATCCGGCTGCACCCGCCGGAACTCGGCGCCCTGCAGATTGAAATCGGCATGCAAGACGGAGTCACCACCGCAAGACTTGAGGTGCAAACTGTGACGGCGCAACAGGCCATTCTTGAAAGTCTCAGCCTGCTCAAAGAGGCGCTCGCTCAAAATGGCACCATCATCGACCGTATCGACGTACAACTGGCAGAGGAACGACCCGAGAGCGGCCGCTCACAGTCTCAGGATCATCGGGAAAATAGAAACGAACAGAGCCAGCCACGCGAACAACGGCAGCGTGATTCACAAGACGAGACGGCCGGTGAGCCTGAAGACGATGCATCGAGCCAGCCCGGCGCGAATATCGACGAACTCGACATTCAGATCTGACGGATTAGACCTGTCCCAGTCGAACCGACGTTCTGGCTGGACGAACATCCCATAACGGCAACGGAGGCCGAAAAATGGAAATAGGCGCCACAGGTTCGACGGCTGATGTCTCGGTCGTTGAATCAGACCAAATCGGCTTTGCCGGCTTAAATGCCGATACGTTCATGACGTTGTTGATTACGCAACTACAAAACCAAGATCCGCTCGATCCGACCGGAAACGAAGAACTGCTCAACCAACTTTCGACAATGAGAAACCTTCAATCCAACATCGAACTCGGCGATGCGATGAAGGCGATCACGACCAACCAGCAGCTCTCAACCGCGGCCACATTCATCGGCAAGACCGTCAGTGGCACGGCACTCGATCAGACGCAGGTCTCCGGAGTCGCTGAGCGGGCATTCCTGCGCGATGGACAAGCCTACGTTGGAGTCGGTACCGCTGAGTTGCCGCTATCCGGCGTGGAAGCCGTGAGCGCGTAGTCGCGATTGACTGACGCCCCATCGATCCTCACGTGCGATCAATTCGAACGTGGGGATCGTACCATCGAGTTGCCGGCAGCCGGAATCTCTTGCCGGCTTTCGCCAACTTATCACAGGGGCGGTTTCGAACGTGGGCGTCTCACACAAAATCACCGGCACAAACATCGTGATCGTTGCCACGTTGAGCCGATAACCAATTTACCGTCAAATCCTTTCGAGTGGGTTCGAAACGGTCAAACCCGTGTGCTGGCGTCTTGTCAGCCGGTGCGGTATTGCCAAAGGGAACCCGCAAAATTGAATTGGTCTCTCCAATTCGATGACGGCCGGTCTTGCCAAGAAATCGGCCGGTGTTTGGCGGACGCGATTGGAATGACAATTTGATCGGTTCGTGCCCGCGCACGAATCGACACACGTAAGGACCATAGGGGGGTATTATGGGTCTGACGTCCGCGCTGAATACGTCGTTGAACGGCCTGACGCTGAACGAAACGACGATTGACGTCCTCGGCAACAATATTGCCAACGCCGGTACAAACGGCTTCAAATCCTCTACGGTCCTGTTTACGACGCAGTTGTCGCGAACGTTGAGCGTTGGTGCGGCTCCCACGGCGACCACTGGCGGTACGAACCCGCGCCAGATTGGTTTGGGTGCCACGACATCCGCAATCAGCAAGGACTTCACTCAAGGCAGCGTCACCAACAGCACCAGCCCGTCCGATCTGGCCATTCAGGGAGATGGCTTTTTTATTCTCGACGGGGCGGACGGCAACGTCTATTCGCGAAATGGCAACTTCTCGCTCAACAGTAATAGTCTGCTTGTCAACGCGCAGGGGAACCGCGTACAAGGTTACGGTGTCGACGACAATCTCAACCTTGTCACGACGCAACTGACCGATATCTCCATACCGCTCGGTGATCTCAACATCGCGCAACAAACGCAAAATATTGTCATGACGGGAGCGCTGCTTCCGACGGGGATTTTGGGGTCACAGGGGGCGCAGTTTCTCAGCCAGGCGATGACCAACACTTCGGGCGGCGTCGCCGCGGCCAACCCGATTGTGGCAGGAACTCTGCTTTCGTCGGTCTACGCCGACGGATCGACGGCCAATATGTTCACCGTGGGCGAGACCCTTTCGTACAGTCCCAAGAAGGGCGGTCGGACACTCGGTCCCGAAACGCTGCTCATCGGAGCCGGCACAACCGTCGGTGATCTGCTCACGCTGATGGACAGCACCATCGGTATCCATTCCGGCGGGGCCATACCCAACGATCCCAACAAATTGCCCGCAGCCGGACAGCCGGGAGTCGATGTCGTCAACGGCCAGATTCAGGTCGTAGGCAACCAGGGTGTCGTCAACGACCTGCTCTTGTCGGTGGGTGACCTGACAAGCAACGGCTCGTCCGTGCCTATTTCATACACCTCGGCGCAAACAGCAGACGGTGAAAGCGCCGTCACCGACTTTGTTGTCTTCGATTCGCTCGGGCAGGTGGTGACCGTCAAAATGTCAGCGGTGCTCGAATCGCGGACGACGAACTCCACGACGTTCCGTTACTTCCTGGAAAGTCCTGACGACAGCGACCAGGACGTTGTCATCTCCGACGGTACGATCGTCTTTGATAATATCGGCAAGGTCCAAAGCGGTGGCACCACGGTTTTTTCTATCGATCGGGACAGTTCGGCTGCGGTGAGCCCCATGCAGATTACCGCCGACTTGTCGAACATCTCCGGCATTTCGTCGGCGGCGGCGGGCAGCAGGCTGGCCCTTACTTCACAAGACGGCTCAGACGCCGGAACGCTGACCAGCTTTGCGATCAGCGAAAGCGGTGTCATCAACGGTGTGTTCGACAACGGGATCATTCGGACGATGGGCCAGATTACTCTGGCCCGGTTTTCCAACCCGCAAGGACTCGTCGAAAACGGTTCGAACACTTTCGGCGAAGGAGTGGGTTCCGGACCGCCATTGCTGGCGACACCCGGTAACTTCGGTGCCGGCACGGTCCGAGCCGGTGCAATCGAACTTTCCAATACGGATATCGGCCGAAACCTGGTCGACCTGATTGTCGCCTCGACCAACTACCGGGGAAATGCCCGGGTTATCAGCTCGATTCAGCAGCTCGTCGACGAGCTACTGGTTCTCGGACGGTAGCGTTGTGGAATCTCGTGGTGAAGGACGCTATCTGAGAAACGCCTCGAGGGAGTCTCAGCTCGCTCTCAATCATTTCGCTCAGAGCGTTTGATCGACCGGAGTAGAGGAAATGATCAAAGTGACCCGACTCAACGGCGAGCAGTTCGTCATCAACGCCGAGTTGATTCGTTTTGTGGAGAGCAGGCCCGATACCTACATCACGCTGACAACCGACGACCGCCTGCTCGTACAGGAATCGGTTGACGAGGTCGTGCGGCGAAGCATCGACTATTCGCGCAACGTCAGAATGATCGGAAGCCTCGGCTAAAAGCCATCCCAAAACCGTGTTGTGGTGGAATCTGACGTTATGCACGGATGGCACGCGTTGCCCGACAGAGGGTTTTGGGACCAATTCGAGAACGCGCCGCGCTGGGTATTGGTCCCGAATCCACATGTTGTTGCGTTGCCGGGGCGCTTGACGAGACGGATTCTCACTCGTGCGAGCAGACCGATGACGATAACGCACGCTTGCCGAACTGACAAACACGGAGTGGCTTGAAGTGGACAAGGCAACCGTTATTGGATTGGTCGGCGCGTGGGGCGTCGTCTTGACGGCGATTCTGATCGCCCCCGGTTCCAGCTTGACGGCGTTCATCGACTACCCGTCCATGATGGTCGTGATCGGCGGCTCGTTGACCGCCGTGATGATCGCGTTCCCGTTCGGAACGCTCAAGTCGGTTCCCAGTATCATCAAGAAGAGCATTCTTCCCAACTCCCGCGATATTGCCCCGGTGATTGCCGAGTTGGTCGAATTTGCCGAATTGGCGCGTCGCGATGGAATTCTCGCGTTGGAGTCCAAGACCCAAGACATCGAAGACCCGTTCATTCTTCTGGGAATTCAGATGGCCATCGACGGGACCGACGCCGAATTGATGGAAACCATTCTCCGTTCCGATCTGGAAGCCGTCGCCGGCCGGCACAAAACCGGCAAGGACGTGCTGGAAAAGGTCGCCAAATACGCTCCCGCATTCGGCATGATCGGAACGCTCGTCGGGCTGATCATCATGTTGGGCAACATGGATGACCCGGCCGCGATCGGTCCCGGTATGGCGGTCGCCCTACTGACAACGTTGTACGGGGCAGCGGTCGCCAACATGATCGCCTCACCGCTGGCCGACAAGCTCGTCCTTTACAGCAAACGAGAACTCCAGGTGCGGGAAATCATCGTCCGCGGCCTGTTATCGATTCAGGATGGTGACAACCCGAGAGTCGTTGAGCAGAAGCTGATGACCGTCCTGCCGCCGACCGATCGCCCCAGTGAGGAAGCCGCATGAGATCATTCGGCACAACACAATGATCGCCCCCTGTTTCATTCGCAGCGCGCGATATCTCAGGCCCAGTTGCCGTGTTTCTGACTCTACGGACCCAGGACGTTCTAAGCCCGTCGAAGGGCCTTTGAGCCAACTTCTCAAATCTTCCACGTGATTCGATGGCCAAGTTGCCCCCAGCCAAGCCGGTTGACGAAGAAGAAGACGGCGGAGTTCCCGAATGGGTCGTCACCTACGGTGACATGATGTCACTGTTGCTGACGTTTTTCATCATGCTCGTCTCGATGAGCGAGATGAAGGACGACGATGGCAAAGCTCGCGCCATGATGGACGGCATTCGGGAGGCATTCGGTGCCACGCCCCATATCCTGCCCGCTCCGGGTAAATCGCTTCGAGATACAGGGTATTATACTCGACTCACCGCTGGTTCCCGGCGGGGTGAAGCGGACAACAAAAAACAGGGCCGGAAGTCAGAAGGTGCTTCTGGTGCCCATCAAAGCGCCGACCGCATTAACGACGGGACCGTTGTGACGCTGGGAGGCCCTGCCCGGTTTGCCCAGTTTGACGCAACGCTCAACGACGACCTTAAGCAGACCCTCGACATTGTGGCCAACGTGATCAGGAGCAAGCCAAACCGCGTCGTCGTCCGAGGGCACGCTTCGCCGCAGCTCATCCCCGAAGGCTCCCCCTTCGCAGACCACATGCACCTCTCCTTCGCCCGTGCGCGGGCCGCGTCACAATACCTTATCTCCAAAGGGATTGACCGCGATCGCCTCCTCGTTGAGACGTCTGGCGACAGCGAGCCGAGAAACCACTCGCGCCACGAGGACCGGCAAAGGCTCAATCGTCGGGTTGACGTGTTCTTGATAGATTCCTATATATCCCCTCGCTAACGCGGTCGATGATGGCGATGCTCGCGGTGATCGCGCGGCATTTTCGGTTTTTCGAACGCTGTATTCGCGAGACGATCGCGTTGAACTGCGCCGTGCCGACCTTCGTCGCCCACGCAGAAACGGTCGCGACGCAACATAGGAAATGTTTGGGTCAAGTCACTCAGGCCATGGCCTATGCCATCGGCCATTGAGAACTTTTTACGCAGCCCCACTGTTCACGAAATGCTACACACTCGATCGTAGACAGACTGATCGTGACAACGGATCTCAAAAAGTCCCGAGTCGCAGAGGATGGTGACGTGGCCACAGATACTGAAGCTCTCGACGAGATCGACAGCGAGTCGCTTCCAGGCGATACCGACGAAACCGAATCGACCGAGGTCGACGACGGCTCGCGGAGTAAAATGAAGAAGATGGCCGGCGTGCTGCTGGCCTTCATGGTCGTTCAGGGCACCGTCATGTATTTCATTCTCGACGAATTCGTGGCGCCGGCGGCTCCCATTCAGACGGATGAGGAGGTCGAAGCGGAGGACGGAGATGATCTGGGAGCGAAAAAAGTCGAGGTACCAATCGACAAGTTCAATACAACGACCAATTTTGGCGGCACGGGGACTGTTCACATCACGTTTGAGCTGTCCGTGACAGTTGTAGATGGCACCGAACATGAGTTCAGACGCACGCTCGAGGCACATAAGGGTCGCGTTGGCGAGGCGGTTCTCGAGGTCTGCCGAAGTTTGAAGCGGGATGAGCTCGGTGACTCGAAACTTTCTGTAATGAAACGTCAGATCCGTGACAAGCTGAATCGAGTTTTGGGGACCACGTCAATTATCGACATACTCATTCCACAATTCGAATTTGTGGAACAATAGCGAGCGAACCCGTGGCCGACGAAAACGACGATCTTCTCAATCCAGACGAAATTGAAGCGCTCCTTCAGGATACCGCTTCAGACCGCCCAGCCGACGATGCGCCTGCTGAACAGCCGTCCGCGGCAGACAGCGCCGACGGCACGGCTGGTAGCGCCGCGAATGACGCACTCGATTCAAGCGACATCGAAGCACTGCTAAAACAGCGTGACGCAGGCCAACCCACCTCGGCACCTGAATCGGCAGAGTCTGCCAAGGACTCCGCCGAATCACTCATCGAACAGGCCGAATCCGGCCTTAATTCCGCCCTCGCCGCGAACCTTGAAACACCCACCGGAACAACGAGTGAACCGAACAGCTCGGCGCCGCCGGAGCTCGGCCCCACAACGCACTACGACTTCGAAGACTTCAACTCATCGAGTGGCCTCAACTCTGAGGAAGGCCGCGCGCTGAGCACACTTCAAGACGTCGAACTTGATTTGCGAATCGAGCTGGGCCGCACCGAGTTGTTGATTCAGGAAGTTCTCGAACTTAAGGACGGATCGGTCGTCCCGCTCGACAAGCTGGCCGGCGATCCCTTGGACATTCTCGTGAACGGAAGGCTCATCGCGCGTGGCGAAGTGCTCGTTCTCAACGACAACTTTTGTGTGCGTGTCGCCGAAATCCTGACGCCCGACGTCTAAGCCATTCGACTGAGTTCGAAGTCCGTGGCCAGTGATGTTGATTCAACCAGGCTATTCCGCTCATCACGATCGGCTACGTTCTTGAACCAGGCAGCATCAGTGAAAGGAATCTGGATGCATCGATTCATCCTCGTGCCGATCCTGATCGCCGGACTACACGCGTCTGCCGCCGGTGGCCCAACTCCCGGCGGACAGCACCCGTCTCAACCATCACGAACTTCCCAAAACGCACGGACGGAATCGAGCACTCCACCGCGCGCGAACCGGCGTAACGCGCAGCCCAAACCGGCGCGTCCACTCACTCCGATCTCTAAGCCAAGCAATAAGAAGCAGGCGAATTCGGAAGCGTCGCCCAGCCGACCGGGAGTTGCCGGCTCCGTCACGACGACGATCGGCTCGCTCGCCATCGTTGTTGTGCTCATTCTGCTCGGTGCGACGTTTCTTAAGAAGCATGGCCCGTTGATGGGGACCGGTCTACCGTCTGAAGCGGTCGACGTGCTGGGACGTAAGACCATCAATCAACGGCAATCGATCCACCTTGTCCGCCTCGGCTCACGAATCTTGGTAATTGGATCGTCGCTCGAAGGCCTGACGACGCTGGCCGAAGTCACGGATCCGGTCGAGGTCGATTACCTCTCAGGAATCTGCCGGCCTTCGGATGATGAGGGCACCGCCGCGCAGACGTTTCGGGCGCTGTTTCATCGCAATACACAGGCTCATCGCGAAGCACCGATCAGCGATATCCAAACGCCGCGTGAAACGAACACCGGCGATTCACTCACTCAGCCGCCCGAGTTAAAGGCTGCCGAAGATCTGCGGAGCCGATTTGCCGAACTCAGCCGGGAGAACTCTCATGGCTGATGAGCCCGTTCGATCGTCACCTGAGCGACGCGAAGCGCCGGCGCGACGGCTGCGCCGCCACGTCTGCCGGTTTTCGATCGGAATACTGTTCGTCGGAAGCTTTTTTCAGGCCCCGTACGCTATGACACTGGCGCAGGCGCAACAGGCCCGCGCCAACGCCGGCCAAATCGGTGGTGCAACACCGAACTCATCGGCCGTGACAAGTCCCCAACTCGAGCCGCCACAGCCCGGCGAGATCCAGCTTCCCGCAGCACTGGATGTCGATCAGATGCTCTCACCGGGAGGCTTATCGTCGACGCTGAAGATCATGCTGCTGCTGACCGTGTTGAGCCTTGCCCCCTCGATCTTGCTGATGACAACGTGTTTCATACGCTTCGTCGTCGTTCTGGGGCTGCTTAGACAGGCGATGGGCACCCAACAACTGCCGCCGAATCAGGTCATCGTTTCGCTCTGCATGTTTTTGACTCTGATGGTGATGGCTCCGGTCTGGCAAGAAGCATACGACGAAGGCGTTAAGCCCTATACCCAATCAGCGGGCGATGCTCAGGCGCCGACACTGGAAACCGCTTTCCAGAACACGGTTAGGCCACTGCGACGCTTCATGACCGAGCAGATCATAAAAGCCGAAAACGACGAAAGCGTTCTCATGTTCCTGCAATTTCAGGAGCCCGACGCCGACTCACCCGAGGCGGCCACGTATCAGGAGCCGGAAAACTACGAAGAAGTGCCGCTGAGCGTATTGCTGCCGGCTTACATGATGAGCGAACTGAAGGTTGCCTTCTTGATCGGTTTTCAGATTTACCTTCCGTTTCTTGTCATCGACATGGTCATCTCTTCCATTCTAATCAGCATGGGAATGATGATGCTGCCTCCGGTGCTCATCTCACTTCCGTTCAAATTGTTGTTGTTCGTCATGATCGACGGCTGGTTTCTCACCGTGGGCATGCTGTTGGAGAGCGTTCGGCCGTTCGGCTGACGCCCGGAAACGACCGGTTTTCGATTGCGATGTTACCTATCCGCTCATCACATTTCGTCGAAAATGACCCATGGACGTTACTCAGGCCGTCGAACTCGGCCGTGGTGCCATCGTGCTCTCGCTCACACTGGCGACACCGGTGTTGGCCATTGCTGTGTTGGTCGGCCTGTTGATCAGCATTTTTCAAGCGGTCACGCAGCTTCAAGACCAAACGCTCAGCTTCGTCCCTAAGATCGTGGCGATGATGGTCACTCTGCTCTACATTCTGCCGTGGCTCATGGCGCAGATGATGGAATACTCGGTCGATCTGTTCGAGGGCATCCCCGTGTTCATGTGACAACGTCGCCGACTCACTCTCACCCGGAATCAACGTGGACGCGCTCTTCGATCGACTGTTCATCGATTCGATTGCTGACGTATCGACCCGCCAGGTCCTGGCGTGGGCGATGCAGAATTTTTACGCCTTCACGCTTGTGCTGGTGCGGATGAGCGGGCTGATGGCAATCGGCCCGATCTTCGGCCAACGGGTTGTCCCCACAAACGTGCGCATTCTGCTGGTCGTCACGATGTCGCTGCTGGTTGCTCCTACGCTGGGCAATCAATCGCGGATCGCGTTTAGGCGACTCGACGTCAATCACGATCGGCTGCTCACCCGCGACGAGATTCCCCAACAGCTCGAAGAGCGGTTTAGTGCGCTACTCGATCGGGCGGGCAAATTTGATGGTTCCGGCCTGTTGCCGGGCGAGTTTCATTATTCGCTCGAGCTTCCCCAGAACCTGCTCGACTACGTGCTGATGGGTGTGGGCGAATTCTCGCTTGGATTAGTGCTCGGACTGGGGGTGTTGATTGTTCTAACGGGGTTGCAGGTGGCCGGAGAACTGATCGACCAGCAGACCGGTCTATCGCTTGGCGAGATCGCCAACCCGGCCATGGAAATCAACGGTTCTATCACCGGGCAGTTCTTGTTCATGCTTGGCGTAACCATCCTACTCGTGATGGAACCCTTCGGCGGGCATTTGTTGATGATCTCATCTCTCGTTGAGACATTTCAAACGTTGCCCGTCGGCGATGCCTACGTGACGACTTCCGCCGTTGACTTGCTGCGAGACCTCGTACATCGGTCGCTCGTGATGGGGATACAGATTGCCGCCCCGCTGCTGGCGACGATGTCGTTGGTGGCGCTCACTATGGGCTTTCTCGGGCACAGCGTGCCGCAGGTCAACGTGTTGATTATCGGCTTCCCCATTCGTGCCGTAGTAAGTCTGTTGATTCTTGCGATTGGCTTCTCGGGGGTGGGACGCGCGGTCGTCGACTCAGTTCCCGTTGCCATCGACAATATTCGCCACGCATTGACGGCGTTGTGACGCCAACTGAATTGATTTCGTGCTCCGCCAACTTGGTGCTTCCGTCACATGAAGTAGCGTCAAAATCCTCTGTTGCCAAATCAAACCCCTTGTTTTCCAGACCGAAATTCGTCCACAACCGGGCTTTGACGTGACCTCATCTTAGGACAACATGGCCAACGACGAAAACGGAGAAAAAACAGAACAGCCTAGCGAGCATCGCCGGTCCGAGGCTCGCCAGAAGGGGAACGTTGCGCGGAGTATCGACCTCAACACCGCGGGAATGATGCTGGCCGCCGCCTTTGTCATTTGGATCTTTCTTCTCCCCACTGCACGGTCGCTAGGGGAACTCATGCAGACGTATCTGCGTGGGCCGCTGCTGCTCTCAATCGACCGGGCGGGCGCGGTCGTTCAATTTTGGACGCTCGGGAAATTCGTCGCGACGATCATCTTGCCACCGATGATGCTTATGATGGCGACCGCGCTGTTCTTGAATCTCGTGCAAGTCGGATTCCTCGCCTCCCCCGAGGCTCTGCAACCACAACTGTCGCGACTGAATCCACTCGAAGGCGTCAAGCGCATTTTCTCAATGCAGGCGGTGATGAAGCTAGTAATCAGTCTCTGCAAGATCGCGATCATCGCCGCTATCGCCGGCTGGACGATCTCGGGGTTCCTGCCGCGTTTTTTCTCGATGGCCGACTCCGAACCCGGGGTGTTCTTTTCGCAGACGAAAAGCGCGATCGTGACCTTGGCCTTTCTGATCGCGCTGGCTCTGATCGTGTTGGCCATTGTGGATGTCATCTTCCAACGCTGGAAGCACGAACAGGGGCTAAAAATGTCCAAGCAGGAAGTCCGCGAGGAAATGAAGAACATGGACGGCGATCCGCTCATCCGCACCCGCCGGCGCGAGGCGCATCGCAAGCTCGTCCAGGCGCGCGAGATGCAGCAAGTTCAACACGCCGACGTGGTCATTACCAACCCGACACACCTTTCCATCGCCCTGAAGTACGACCCCGAGATCATGCCTGCTCCGGCGGTCGTCGCCAAAGGCAGAGGCGAGTTGGCGCTGCGTATCCGCCAAATCGCAGCCGAGCAAGGTATTCCCATTATCGAACGAAAACCGCTCGCGCAGGCGCTCTACCGCGACGTGAAAGTCGGGGAAGCCATCCCGATCGACATGTACGAGGTCTTTGTCGAGATCATGGCCTACGTCTATCGTCTTTCAGGCCAAACACCCGCCGAACTCGGTTAGACAGCCGGAAACGGCCGGAACACAGGCACTAACGTCAATGCGGGCGCCGGCTCTAACTCAGGATGCCCTCGATCACTTCGCCGTGGACGTTGGTCAGCCGGCGGCGAATGCCGTTGTGATAGAACGTCAGTCGTTCGTGATCGATCCCCAACAGATGCAACACGGTGGCATGAAAGTCGTTCCAATGCGCACGATTCTCAACGGCTTTCATGCCCAGTTCATCGGTTGAGCCGAACGCCATGCCTCGCTTCAAACCGGCACCCGCCATTACCGACGAGAAACCGTACTGGTTGTGGTCGCGTCCCGTTCCCAGTTTGTCGGCTTCGGATTGCGTGAAGGGGGTTCGGCCGAATTCACTGGTGATGAGTACCAGCGTGTCGTTCAATAAGCCTCGCTGTTTCAAGTCACGGATCAGGCCGGCAACAGGCTTGTCCATTCTGCCTGCTTCGCGGCCGTGATTCTTCCGCATGTCTTCGTGGCCGTCCCAATTGATCCGCGGGCTGCCGAACGCGCCGCCCGAGAACAACTGCACGAACCGCACGCCGCGTTCGAGCAACCTACGGGCCAACAGACAGCCGCGACCGAAGTCGGCCGTTTGTTCCTCGTCGAGGCCGTACATGGCATGCGTCGCACGCGTTTCGCCGTCGAGGTTGGTGACTTCGGGAACGGCGAGTTGCATTTTTGCCGCGAGCTCGTAGCTGCGAATTCTCGCCGAGAGCACGTCGCTCGTCCCGCGCTCTTTGAGGTGCTTGCGGTTCAACTGGTCAAGTAACGTGCGGCTCGCCTGTTCGGTGGCTGCAGGAATAGCGTGCGGGGGGAACAGATCGTCGATCGCGCTGCCTCTACTGCGGATCGTGACGCCCTGATGCCTGGCGGGCAAAAAGCCGTTCGTCCAGTTGATCGAACCGCCCGCCGGCAGCCCGCGCGTGTCGGGAATGACAACATAAGCCGGCAGCTCATCTGTTTCGCTGCCCATGCCGTAGGACAACCAAGCGCCGATCACCGGAAAGCCGTTCAAGCGAAACCCGGTGTTTTCCTGGAACGTGGCCGGCGTGTGGTTGGACGTCTCGGCATACATCGACCTGATGACCGTCAGCTCGTCGGCGACGCCCGCGATGTTTGGCAACAAGTCGGAAACCCATAAGCCGCTTTCGCCCCGCTGCTCAAACTTCCAATCACTCTTGCGTAACAGTCCGACTTTGCCAAAGAAAACGTCCGGCTTCTCGTCTCCGCCAAGCGGTTTGCCGTGAAACGTTTCCAACTCGGGCTTGTAGTCGAACGTATCGACCTGGCTAAGGCCTCCGCATAGAACGACGTGGATTACGCGTTTCGCCTTGGCCGCATGATGCGGGAACGGATCATCCGCTTCTCCGGGAACCACGGCGGCGTACGCGCTCCGATCTCGCATCAGCAGGCTGGTCAGTGCGATGCTGCCGAGACCGTTCTTCGCCCATGAAAACAGCTCACGCCGATCGATCGCCTGATCGTTCGTGGAAAGTAGGGCGTCGGGGTATCCGGTCGCGTTGCTGGATTCAGTCGACATACAAAAACTCGCTACTGTTGAGAATGACGCGGCACAGCGCGGCTAGACCATGTTCTTCCACAAACGAACGTGTCAGCTTAAGTTCGTGGGCCTCTGGTTGACGTCCATACGCCAACTCGTAGGCCAAAACGATCTGCGGCTCGATGTCGGCCCCGGCTTGCCGCGCAAGACGTTCCGCCAATCGATCGGCCATTCGCAGAACGAACGAATTGTTCATTAGCGTCAGCGCCTGCAGTGGCGTCGTGGTGACCGCCCGTTTGGGGCTCTTGGTCGAAGGGTCGGGGCAATCAAAAGCATCCAGGAATCGGCTTCTCCCCGACCGCACCCAGGTTCGATACAGACTGCGCCGATTGAAACTCCGCCCGAGAGGATCGAGCACGTCGTAGAACTGTGTGTTGCGTACGAATGTCGTGAAATCCTGAAACCCCGGGCCGCCCATGTTTGAATTGAGCAGACCGGCGGCCGTGAGCACCGCGTCGCGCACCGCTTCGGCTTCGAGCCTGACGGGACTCTTTCTCCATAACAGTCGGTTATCGGCATCGACGGCAGCGGCTGCGTCACGATACACGGATGACTGCCGATAGGTCGCCGACATTACAATCTGCCGCTGGATGGCTTTCAGGCTGAAATCATACCGCAACAATTCGGCGGCCAACCAATCGAGCAATTGCGGATGACTGGGCCGCCCCCCATTGAAGCCCAGATCGCTCGGTGTGTCGACGATGCCCGCTCCGAAATGATGATGCCACAAACGATTGACGATCACCCGGGCAAACAGCGGATTTTTCGACGAGGTGATCCACCGGGCCAGTCGAACTCGGCGTTCGGCTTCGGGCGCATCGGGCGAAAGTCCAAAATCGGCGTCGAGCCCTGCAATCGCGGCGACCGCCCCGGCGGAGACGATCTCGCCTTTTTGTGTCGTACTTCCGCGCAACAGCACGTGGGCCGGCTCGGGTTGACGGGGAACCGTCGCGTACGTCTTGGTGACAACGGCCCGTTGTTTGAGCGACTCGAGGTGCGCAATCTCAAAACGCAAGCGGTCTCGCTGCTCGCGCTGTTGCGAATCGAGACGTGCTACGATCTCCTTTTCCTCGATGTAGTTATTGGGAACATCGGCAGACGCGGCGATCTCGGTGGGCGAGAGGGCTCTGTTGTAGAGTTTTGCGCGATCGATCGAACCCGCCAGCAAACGATTCCCGCCGGCGGGTGAATGTCGCAGACCGAATAACACGTTGGCGTTTCCCGCTTGATACGTGACGGGGCCGGAGCTCTTGTACGGCTCGCCGTAACGACGCCCGTTTCGATAGGCGGTGATCGTGCCGTCGGCGGCATAGACAACGGCCATGTGGATGAGCCGACTGTCGGATTCCCCTTCTTCGGGGCCGCCGAAGCTTTGTGTGCGGACGAAGCCGTTGCTGCCGGCCATCCAGCGTTTCGGCTCGCGCTCCGCGAAGACAATCGCATCGAACGTGATTCCGTCCAGCGTCTGCAAGCTGATAATTCCACCACCTCGCTGATCGAGATTCGGGAGCGACACCCAAGCCTCGAGCGTTTTTTCGGTCACGTCCATCGCCAGGGGAGCCGTCGACACGTATCCGGTTCGGCCGTCGACGTGCAAACGGTCGTCTTTGACATGTGCCCTGCCGTCGGATTGGCCGTGCATGGTTCCGATCGAATCGTTGAGATCGCTGCCAAAATCCCAGTGGGCGATCGGTGTCGGTGCTTGCGGAGTCGGCCGGTCCGGCTGGCGGGCGTTTCGTTCGGTGAGAATGTCGCGCCGCGCATCGGCTTCGAGCGACGCCAACTTCCGGTTCAAGCCATCGAGCTGCGATTGGAATGCGGCGATCCGATCTTGCCGCTCGCGTTCACGATCGCCCGTTCCGAGTTCGCGTTCACCGTGTCTCACACCGCCCAAGGCTGACGTGAGACGATAATATTCCTGCTGCCGGATGGGGTCGAACTTGTGATCGTGGCAGCGGCTGCAGTTGATTGTCAGTCCTAAGAACGTCTGGCCGACGACGCTCACGATGTCTTCCAGTTCGTCCTGCCTGACGACGGCTTTCATCGCGTCGCTCTGCTGGCTTTGCCCGACTTCATCGTACGTGCCCGCCACGAGAAAGCCGGTGGCGACGATGGCAGAAGAAACTCCCGGCAAGAGGACATCGCCGGCGAGTTGACGGCGCGAAAACTCATCGTAGGGCAGGTCGGCATTGAGCGCGTCGACAACCCAGTCGCGATACCGCCACGCGTTGGGACGCAGCTTATCACGTTCGAACCCCTGACTCTCGCCGAAACGGGCGACGTCGAGCCAATGCCGGGCCCAGCGTTCTCCGTACCGCGGAGAACTCAAGTAACGGTCGACCAACCGCTCGTAGGCGTCGGCCGATGTATCGTGCTGAAAGGCTTCCACCTCGCCGGGTGTCGGCGGTAACCCCAACAAATCGAACGACAGCCGGCGGATGAGCGTTCGGCGATCGGCTAGTGCCGACGGCTTGAGCCCCCGCTGTTCGAGTTTTGCGAGCACGAATCGATCGAGGGGGGCTTTTGTCCATTGCTCGTCTTTCACAACGGGCGGCGTCGGCCGGTTGATCGGCTGCAGCGACCACCAGTCGAAGCCTGCGCGAGCCTCAGTTGTAATGAGAAACAGATCGATCGGATCGGTTCCCCACGCTGCACCGGTTTCGATCCAACGTTTGACGATCGCCTTCTCTTTTGCGGAGAGAGGATTCTCAGGCGGCATTTCGTCGGCGGCGATCCGTTCCCACAACAGGCTCTGGTCGACATTTCCAGGAATGATGGCGGGCCCGCTTTCGCCCCCCTTGTATGCCGCCACTCGCGTTGAGAGGTTCAACTCGCCCTTGCATTCGCTGCCGCTGTGACATTCAAGACAGCGGCGTATCAACAACGGAACGACCGTGCGGTCGAACTCGCCTTGCGCTTGTTTGGGCTGTGCGAAATTCTTTGTGGAAGTGTCCGTTAACGCGGGTCGGTCCGCCGACTTCTCGGCCGGCTGCTCACCCAGGCTCGGGCTGACGCCAAGCAGAACGATCAGCCAAGAGATTGACCACTTCGAACAGCAGAACATACGCGTCTTTCGGTGAGTCATGAACGGGTGCGTTGCACCGGGCAGGCCAGGTGATTCGTGTCGATCGCGAATCGACTCTGTTGACGCCAAGAGCGTTACCCTATCCTAACCGGAATGCCCCCCCGCAGACCACCGCCCGCCAGACCATCGGAAGTTGTCAAGCCTGAGCGCAGAACAACGGCCAGTGATCGTTCGATCCGGCCGACCTACCGGCTGAGTCGAGAAAGTCGTGCCGCTTTCGAACGTGCTCGTTTCTACTTTCCCGGCTCATCGACGCGTACAAACTGAACGGCGTCGATGATCACGTGGCCATCGGTTTTCGCGTTGGAAATTGTCACACTTCCCGATCTGCCGGCGGCAAATTCGTACGTTCCAATCGAGACGAAACCTCGCTTGCCGGCCCGCCGGCGCTGATCAAGGCGACGTTCGACTGCTCCCGATGAACTTTCGACTGTCACGGGAACGTTCGTGGCGCGGTTCGGGTTGGGAGTGTAATACACGCGAACTTCGTAGCGGCCAACGCGGGAAAACTTCGGCCGGAAAACGGCCCGCATTGCGCCCTTGTTTTCGTTCTTGTCGTGGAGATAAGCCGTGCCGACGTAGTTCCCAACGGACCGGCTGGGTGTCCAGGTTCCCGTCAGTTCCGCATCCCGGTCGTCGACCACGATCCCCGGCATCGTTTTGGGATCTAAGGGCGGCAGTCGTTTCGGTCCCGTCCACTCGAGAATCTGGCCATCCGCCAACATCCGTTCTCGTAACGACGAATAGGAAACATCTTGCACGGCGACATCGGCATCGATGGCCAGGCAGGCGGCCGTCGCGGCAGATTGGCCCAGGACCATGAACACCGGCTCCATGCGGATCGACCCGTAGGCAATGTGTGAAGCGGAGAGGCAGACGGGGACCAGCAGATTGCTGCACTCGGCTTTCTTCGGTCGAATTGACCGGTACGAGATTGCGTAGGGGGAGAACCCGCCGACCTGTACATCACCTTCGTTGATCGCTTGGCCGTCTTTGACGTAGCGTTGGATGTTGTGCGAATCCATCGTGTAGGCAGCGAGTCCGACGGCATCGTCGACCGTTCGCCTGCCCTGGCACTCATGCTGCGTCATCACGTAATCGGAGATCATCCGCCGCGCCTCGCGAATGTAGAGTTGATGCGGCCAATGATCGTTGTCGACGAACTCGTCCTTAGCCGGCCCCCACAGTTGGAACTGATTGCGAATTTTCTCCGGGACGCGTGAGTGATTGGCGAGCGTCCACATGAGTCCTTGTTGATAGACAAGATGCTCGTGAATGATCTCTTCGCGGCGTACGTAGTCGGCGTCGGGGTAGTCATAGTTCATTCCGATGTTATCGGTGGAGATCGCATAGTTGTTGTTGACATCAGTTTTTCGATTCGGCATCAGCAGCGGATTCCAGGGGACGCGGTGATCGCCCGCTTCAAAGTTTCGAAGCAGCAATTCGTAACGCTCCGCGTTGTAGCCGTCCGGTTTTTTCCAGGGCACACGATTCTCCACCACGTCGGTCGTGCACATCCGAAAACAGTACGCCTGTACGCGATGATCGCCCGCGCCTTCATCGCCCGGGCCGCCCGCCGCGACTCCCGGCAACAGGCCACTTGAGGGATCGCCCCTGCGGCGGTACGGATCGACGGGAACCGTGAATTGATGATGGACGGCGTTGATCGTTTGAACGCCGTTGAGTGTCTCGCCATAGGTGGCATTGGCTTCGCGACCGACGTGGTAAGAGATACCCGCCAGAGCCATCAAATCGCCTTCGTAGGTCGCGTCAATGAACACCTTGGCGCGAAATCGCGAACCACCTTCCATGACGATCGAATCGATTCTCGATCCGTCGAGTTCGACGCCTGATTGCAAGTCGAGCCTGGTGTCGTAACGAATGGGCACCTTCTTGGCAGCGAGCATGTTCTGAAACGTTTTTTCCGCGACGTGCGGCTCGAACTTCCACATTTCCTGTTTGCCCGACGGCCGGCTGCGGCTGTTTTTGGCAAAGTCGCCCGGCGATTCATGAACCCAGGCGTTTTCGTCCGCGTAGTGAGTTCCCAGACTACGATAAAAGGCTCGTGACAGGCCTCCGATCGCGGCCTTGTTTCCGATGTCGGTCGCGCCCAAACCGCCCGAACTCAGACCACCGATATGCCGGCCGGGTTCGATGAGCAGAACCGACTTGCCCATTGAAGCCGCCTGAACGGCCGCGACCACACCACCCGATGTGCCCCCATAGACGATGACGTCGTATTCCGAATTCTGACGACCTTCCACGGACGACGACTCGACTTCGGCCCCTTCGACCGTCAATGTCGCACCTGACGCACAGGCGAGAATCATAACCGTTGCGGTCAAGAACGACCGTGGTCCCTTGGTCATCACGCGTCTCCACGAAATACGAATGAATTGTCACCGCCCCTATGTTGGCCGATCCCGGATCGGCTTGAAACGGGGACCATTTGTCCGATGCGAACGAAATCCCCACGGGCGGCTGGAGCGAAAATGGGTAACGTACGTGCGACTCCGCACGGCACTATCACGGTATTCCTGGCTCTCGCCCCATTCTCAACTGCGACGGTCTCCCGTGCAAGTCGCCACCGGTGCAGACTCACGCCTGTCTGCGAGCCACGTCGCGGGAAACGCCATGTGCCGGCTCGTAGCGCTTGGCGATGGAGAATCGGTTCCCGTATAATCAGACCATCCTTTGGAAATGGTGCCGCAGCCCTCCGTTGGGTAGCGAGCGCCCCATATTTGTAGACTCAAAATCCGCCACAGTCCGGTTCTGGGACCGCTTGCCGACTGGTCCTAAACCGGTGCGCGTCTGCGACGCGTTCGAGGAGGCAGTATTGTTCGCCGGTCCAATTTTTAGCAGAGAGGCGCTGACTTCGCCGCGCCAGTTCCGTCATTATCTCATCCGTTCCGGTTACGTGGCGGCGCTATTCGTGTTGATGTATACGACGGCGCAGGCAACATTCGGCTGGCAGCAGGTACGCAATGTCGGCGATTTTGCACGGTTCGGCAGCTTGATCTTTCAGGTCTTTTCGATCGTTCAATTGACGCTGGTGCTGTTCTTCGCCCTGCTCTTTTCCGCCGGCGGCATTGCGCAGGAAAAGGACCGGCAGACGCTCGTGCTACTCTTGATGACCGACCTGCGGAACCGCGAGTTGGTGCTCGGAAAACTGTTTGCCAGCCTGTTGATCGTCGGCGTGCTGTTGGCTGCCTCGGCCCCAGTTTTCTTGTCTGTCGCTCTGCTGGGAGGCGTCTCGTTTGAACAGATCTGCTGGTCGTTGGCGTTGTGTACGGGCTCGGCGCTGGCTGCCGGAAGCTGGGGCGCACTGGTGGCGTTCTGGAAGGAGAAGACCTTTCAGACGTTGGCGATCAGCGTGTTGGGGGGCGTACTATTCATCGGCATGATCGAGGCCACTGTCGCGTTATCGGGGAGCGCGTCGGAGACGGCTCGATGGATCGGATTGCTGAACCCTTATCGCGCCTTGATGGGAGTACTCAATCCTTTGGCGGCCGTAACGTCCGGCAGCTCGGCGACAGCCTTGGCGCGTGATTCGGTGATCGCGTTGCTCGGATTGGCCGTGGGACTCATTCTGTTCACGGTCATCCGACTGAGAGTTTGGAATCCGTCGCAGGCGCTGTTCATGGCCACACCAGCGACCGAAGAAAAAGAGGGTCAGGCCGTCGCCACGAAGCATCGCGAGATCTGGAGCCTTCCCGTGATATGGCGCGAGATGCGAACCCGGGCCTACGGGCGAAAAATCTTCGTGATCAAGCTGGCTTATCTGCTGATGGCCGGATTGGTCGGCATGTCGATTGTCGAAAATGCCAGTGCCGAGAAAGTGCTCGGTATGATTTCGGCTTCCGGGTTCGCTTTTACCGGCCTGTCGTTGTTGGGGTTGATGTTGATCAACGCCCAAGCCGTCACAGCGCTGACGTCCGAACGCGACGGCAAAACTCTCGAACTGTTTCTGATGACCGACGTGACGGCGAAAGAGTTCATTTTCGGCAAGCTGGGAGGAATCCTCTACAACACGAAGGAACTTGTGCTCGTGCCGCTGCTGATCATCGGGTATTTTGCCTATTCGGGCACGACGAGCGTCGAGCACGCCGCCTATCTAATTATCGGCTTTCTGATGCTGGTGGCGTTTGCGTCGATGCTCGGGCTGCACGCGGGGCTGACGTTCGAGAATTCGCGTTCGGCAATTGCCAATAGCTTGGGCACGATGTTTTTTCTGTTCATCGGGATCTTCATCTTCATGATTCTTCTAGTCGAAGCGCGATCTTCGTTTTTCCTTCAATTTCAGAGTTTTGTTTTGTTCATTGGCGTGGGCAGCATTGGGCTGTACAGTTCGCTGTCGTATCGGAACCCATCGGGGGCGCTGCGAATTGCCGCCGGAGCCCTGCCGTTCCTTACGTTCTATGCCATCACGGAATACTTGCTCTCGGGCTCGTTGGGAGTCTGTTTCGCGATTACGGTGGCTTACGGGTTTACGACGCTCGCGATGCTGGTTCCCGCCATAAGTGAGTTCGACGTGGCATTGGGCCGAACGACACTCGACAAAGGATGACGAGAGGACACTTGGCGGACGGACTTGGTCGCCTGTGTGGGACTCCTCTGCGGTAGGGACAATCTCAAGGTGGCGCTACGATTGAAAATGGTCCCAATACCCTTTGATGGGCACCGTGTGCCCTTTATTGGGGCACCACACTTCGCCACAACCGGGTTTTGGGACGGGTTCTAGGATGCATCGTGAGACAATGTATGAACTTCGCCGCGAGAATTGTCCGTTGGCGGCGTGAGATTGCCGAGCGATGTCATCGGAATTGTGGGCCAACCCGACGATGATCGCGTTTCTTGAAGCCACTCTGCCCGGCATGATTGCGATGCTCGGGCTCATTGTCGCATCCGGGTTTTTCTCGGCCAGCGAGACGGCATTGTTCTATCTTTCGCGCGATGAGCTGCGCAGCTTTCGCGTGGGAAACCGGCGTGAACGAGCGGTCGCCGCGCTGCTGAGCGACCCGGACCGCCTACTGACGGCTGTGCTGTTTTGGAATCTACTGATCAACCTGATGTATTTTGCCATCAGCGTGGTTGTGGCGCACCGGTTATTCGACGCTCTGCTGCCGGCCGCTGCCGGTGCGTATGGACTGTTGAGCCTGTTGGCGATCATCCTGTTCGGCGAAGTGTTGCCCAAGAGCTCTGCATTGGTGTTTCAGCGGCAACTGGCGTCGCTGGTGAGTTGGCCCTTGGCGATCGCAGTGCGGCTGCTGGATCCGATCACACCACTGCTTCAGCGTGTTACGCGTCTTTCCCGCCGCACGTTTTGGCCTCACGTTTCCCGCGAGCCGTATCTCAATACCGAAGATCTCGAGCGTGCGGTTTCCGCTTCGGAGTTGAGCGACGAGGTGATTCGGCAAGAGCGGGAAGTGCTGCACAATATCCTGGATCTGTCGGAGATCAAGGTGGAGGAGGTGATGCGGCCGCGCGGTAGCTACGTCGCTTTGCCTGCGCCGGTTCGCCTCGCGGATCTCGACGGAAGTGTGCCCTCGAGCAACTTTATCACCATGGTCGCCGGCGAAACCGATGAGGTTGTTGGTGCTGTGCCGCTGGGCGACTTCTCATCGATTCCCAAAGAAAGTCTAGAGGCGGCCGCTGAAGATGTGGTTTACGTACCCTGGTGTGCGAGCGTGGCCCATTCGCTTCAATTGTTGAGAGAACGGTTCGTCAGCATGGCCGCGGTCGTTAACGAATATGGGGAAACGGTCGGGATCGTGACGTACGACGATATCATCGACACGGTGCTTAGGCCTCAGCCGAGCCGGGCCAAGCGGTTGCTAAAACGAGAGCCGGTTCTCGAGGTGGCCCCGAACCGTTATCACGTCGACGGCATTACTACGTTGCGATACCTGTGCCGCCGACTCGGCCTCGATTTCGAGACGGACGGAGACGGACTGATCACCGTTGCAGGCATGCTATACGAAGAGCTCGAACACATGCCTGAGGTTGGCGACCGATGTACTTGGCGCGGGTTTTCGATCAGGGTGATCGACGTATCAAAACGTGGCCGGCTGCGCGCGATGTTGTCCAAGCAAGAAGAGTCTCTCGATGTATAGCACATTCACGTCGATCGGAGCCCTGGCATTGTTTTTTGTCGGGCTGAGACTCTCGGCTTTCTTTTCGGGTGTGGAGACCGGCTTCTATCGCGTCAGTTTCTTGCGTTTGAGCATCGACGCGCACGCCGGCGACAAAGCCGCCGAACGCATTCTCTGGTTCGCGCGGAACCCCAGTTACTTCGTGGCGACAACGCTTGTCGGCAACAACGTCGCCAATTACATCACAACCGTGGCGATCGGACTTGGCTTGGCCGGCCTTTATCACACCGCCAGCGGCTGGGTGGAACTCGCCGGCACGTTCGTGTTGACACCGGTTGTGTTTATCTGCGGTGAGCTGTTGCCGAAAAACCTTTACTATCGAGCGCCGCTACGATTTCTGCGCGGCGACATTCCTTGGTTTGACGTTTTCTACCGAATGTTCTTGGTCGTCAGCTTCCCGTTGATTTGGATTACAAAACAATTCGAACGTCTTGGCGGCTTAGACCGGCGCGAAGGCGATCTCGTTCTCGGACGCAGCCGGCTTGTTCAAGTGCTCGACCAAGGGCACCGGGAAGGGTTGCTCTCTGACGTCCAGAATCGACTGATCGATGGTTTGATGCACACGGCGACGCAGCCGGCGACAGCATCGATGATTCCCGCGCAGCGAGTGCTGGGGGTTGTCGAGCGGACGGACGCCGCTGCGTTGTTGAAATTCGCCCGGCGGTACGGCCTATCACACGTTGCGATTCGGCGGGCCGACACCGAAACTTCCTGGTATGGCTACGTGCGGGTTGTTGATGCGACGGTCAGCAGAAAACCGGTCTCTTCGCTGATCCGCCCTCTGACCGTCCTGCCTCCGGATGCGAGCAAACTCCAGGCGCTACTGGCCTTGCGCGACAGTGGTGAATCGCACGCTGTGGTCTGCCAGGCAGAGGCCGTGCTGGGCGTCGTCAGCGAGCGGGGACTGATCGAGCAGCTCTTTCGGCCGCCCAAAAAAGCGGCCTCTCAGCTGAACGTGCCACGCTAGTGCTGCGTCAAATCTCAGTTTTCGGGCCGTGTGCGTACTGCGTGAGCACGAATCCCGCGGGGTTTCGTGCGGAATTACAACAACGTGACCCGAAATAGGGCCCTTGGCAGGGCGCGAAACCAAATCTCGTTTTGCGGTGGCGGCTTCAGACGTGATTGAAGCTGAAATACGACCATTTGAGTCGCGACAGTTTCGTGGGGCGCCCCGAGCGAAAAAATACGAACATAAAGTTCGGCATCCGGCAGAACCTGCAACAGAGGGCCTGTTATTCAGTTACGGCTCAGCGCCGCCGGTTAAGTATGGTCCAAACAAGAATTTATCGGTCGCCGACCATGAAGGTCTTGACCCAAATTTGAAATTCCGATAAATATCCCCCCCCAACGCAACAGTGACTGACCCGGGCGTTCGCCCTTAACACTGTTTGCAGTCCGTCGAGCTTGCTATCGGCTCTCCTTCTCCAACTCGCTATTTCGGCAGGAAGGTCAACATGTCCCGTAACATGTACTGTATGGTTTCCGTCTTGGGAGCTCTGTTTGCAACGGCACTTCCGGGTACTGCATCGGCCCAGTGGCATCTGTTTGGAGATCCCTGTCGTCGATGTTGTACGGTCCCCGTCTGTCAGCCATGCTACCAGACCGTTCCCGTCACTGAGATTCAAGAAGTTCGTCAAGTCGTCCAAAGACCGGTCGTTGAAACGAACTACGTCAAACAAGACTACACCGTGTTTGATCCGGTCGAGGAAACGCGCACGGCCAGCATTCCCACCGTCTCCTACGACTGCGTCACCGAAAACCGGGCGATGACCCGCGATTGCGGCCGTTGGGTCTCTCATCGTGTGTGCCGGCCAAGAGTCAGCCCTTGCCAATACGATCCACGCCCAACCTTCGCCGGATGGCTGAATCGAACTGGCTATCAGATTCGCTCGACTTTCACTCCCCGTGTCGTCACACGCCGGCAGTATGTGCCGAACGTCGTCACCTATAACGTCCCAGTCACTCGCCAAGTGGCGCGGCATGAAGTGAGGCAGCAGGCCTATAAGGTAACCCGTATGGTCCCTCGCACCGTGACGCGCGAAGTGCCCGTCAGAACGGTTCGCTACGTCCCACAAGAAATCGTTCGCAAGGTGCCCCGCACCGTCTATCGCACTGTTCCGATCGGAAGCGCGATGGCTTATGGCTCCAACTCGCTTCGGGCCACCGCCGATCCGATCAGCGGCCGATCAAGTCGATCTGCAAGCCGCCGAAACAGTACGTTTCGTGATGACAACTACCAGCCGCAGAAATTCAACCGCCGCGACCGCGACTCGCGCCGGGACGATTTCGGCCAGCCCAATGCGACCAAGCGAACGTCGCACCTGATTCCGGTTCCGCAACATCAGAACGGAGAAAACGAATTGCTGCCCGTTCCAACGGCCGGGAAATCACAACCCGCTCCAACGGTCGTGCAAGTCGGCCGTTGGACGGAACGTCGATCGGCTGCTCGAAGTCAGGACGAAACGTCGCTCCGTAGCGAGTCGCCGATATCGGTCGCCGACTCGACGTCGCGACGACGCTAAACGGACAGAAACCGTTCCAAAACCCGGTTGTGGTGGAATCGCACTTCAATCGAGGGCACACGCAGCCCGTCAAACGGTTTTGGGATCATTTCCAAATGAGCACTCGATTTGATGACACGCCTATTGGCCATTGCGGCCTGGGCGTGTCATCGTTTCATTCCGGCGAGCGGTTTTTGAACGCGTCAGATTGAAG
>Ga0315336_1000310_pt1 | contig 162846 bp, 128 predicted proteins | sample ASW5metaG_FD_204512 | JGI IMG/M metagenome (GOLD analysis project Ga0315336, IMG submission 204512) | Ammonia-oxidizing marine archaeal communities from Monterey Bay, California, United States - ASW #5 | ecosystem: Environmental > Aquatic > Marine > Intertidal zone | place: USA: California... | reverse complement strand
GGTCGATTCGGACACGGCTGTTGATTCTTTGAACCGGCAATGGAAAGCAGCGCTCGACGCCGCGATACTTTTTTGCGTGAAAGCCGCTTGCTGCAACTGCCTACGGACACTCGAGTTGCAGGGTGAAATGTACGTCGCCACTTTCCGCTCACGTCCGCACATTGTCGCGGTTGCGCGGTGGTTTCGCAACTGCTTAGAAACTTTTCGAATTGGTGTGTCGTTCGGCCGCCGTGTCGAACACGAAACTGATCTCGCGCGCTGACAGAAACTGTGTTTGAGCGGTGGACGCTCATACGATGGTGCACCGTCGATGCCTCGGTATTGTGTTTTGCTTCGCGCCGCACCGATAATGCTCATCGGGCGATGGGCATGGGACAGCTGTCTGCCGTCCGCGTTAAGACTCGACGGGGGGATGCAGGGATCTCCTGATCCGAGCCGCAGGTTCGAAACGCGACTCAAGTCGGAGCGACTGCCGGTGAAGCTTTTGTCGAAAGGCCTTCGAATGCCTTGGCTACGAGCTGACGGTCAGCGGCGTCGCCGGTCGGCGTGTGCTATGTTCGGCCTGCTGTTCGCAGTCGGCGCCCCAGGACCCGTTCTCGGCGACGAAGACACGAACGACACCCGGCGTCCGTTCCGCCGGCCCGCTGTGGAAATCTTGGGGAGAACCGAGTGGCAGCGCGTCGAACAGTCGATCAATGACGGCCTCGAATATTTAGTGAGCCAACAGCGACAGGACGGGTCGTTCGCTGCGCGGCCTTCTGGGCAGCCGGGGATCACCAGCCTGTGCGTGCTCGCGTTTCTTTCTCGGGGACATTTGCCGGGTTCGGGACCCCATGGAGAGAGACTTTCTAGCGCGATTGATTTCGTCCTTTCGTGCCAGCGCGACGACGGCTTGCTCTCGCTGGCTGAGCCCGAACGCAGGCACGTCCACGACGGGGCCTCGCACACGGGAAACTACAATAATGCCATCGCGGGACTGATGCTGGCCGAGGTGTATGGAATGTGCCAGGGTGACCAGCACGAGCGGATCCGCGCTGCGATCGAGCGCAGCCTGGTTTTCATGCGCCGGCAACAGACCAAACCCAAGCGCCGCCCGATTGACAACGGAGGCTGGCGCTACATCCGCCGACGGACGACGATCGACGCGGATCTTTCGGTGACGTCCTGGCAACTGACGTTTTTGCGATCGGCGAAGAATGCCGAATTCGACGTTCCTGAGAGCCACGTTGACGAAGGGATGGCGTACGTCAAGGGTTGCTTCGACGCCGAAGAGCAGACGTTTATCTACGGACATTCAGAGCGCGACCACATTGCCACATTGGGCGTCGCCGGCGGTGGCATCGTCTCAATGGCTCTAGGCGGCGAACATGACAGTGAAATGGCCAAGCAGTCGGGGCGCTGGATTTTGCAGCAGTCGTTCCAGCGATACAATCGCGGGGCAGGCCCCTACCATTACGGCGCGTACTATTCGAGCCAAGGCATGTTCCAACTCGGCGGCAAATACTGGGAACAATTCTACCCACGCCTCACACAGGCGCTGACGCGTTTTCAACGAGCCGATGGCTCGTGGGACATCGAGCGCGACATCAACGGCAATACGTTTGGTAACTGTTACACAACGGCCCTGTGTGTGCTCGCACTCACGCCGCCCTATCAACTCCTGCCCATCTATCAACGCTGACGCCGGCTTGCCCGGACGAAGCGACATCCGCGAGCGACGACGCGGCGCCTGCTTGCGCAATTCGTTGACCTTCAATCAGTCGAATCCGCCGAATTGATCGGCCGACCAAAACGTCATGACCGTTACGACCCGTTGTTGGGCGCAAAGTCCTTATGCGTTTGGCGGTTCAGCATGCCACGTGTCCAACTCACCGGATTCCTCGGTGATGCTACGTCGATCTTGGCAAACCGAGCTGAGATTCGAGCATCGAACGCGACACCCAACACGTTTCTGTAGCGAGAGTTCCGATGATGCGCTGCGACTCGACACGGACTCTTTTTCGGAGAAAACGTTCTCCAAATGTGTGTTTCACTGCTCAAGCGACGACTCAAAATATCGTCGTCCGCCCGGCTCACTTTCGAATGGTGACGAACCGCACCTGATAACTCCAATCGCGACAATGAATTACGTAACGTGTTTTTTCCGCAACGGAACCACGTTTATTTTGACCCGGTAGGTTGTAACAAGTTCATAGGAGAACATTGATATTTACACGTTTTGGAAAGTTGCGATAATTTAAGTTGCTCGCCAAAACCATCAGCCCATCCGACCGGTGGTCGCGGCAGCGAGCGGCCGTCGAATTCCTCGACGGTGACTCTTTAACGATCCCGCTTTGTGACAAATTGAACCAGACCATGGAGGGTCGCACGCAAGCCTTGTTGTTCAGGTCATCGCCGCAGCAACAAGGCCGTTCAGCCTGCGCGGAATCAATGAGAACGTGAAGCACGTAATTCGGGAGGCTGAACACGCGTCTTGAGACTGTCGGCGACGAGAGGAGTAGTTCCGTGGGAGCAGGCCGCGCGATACTTGAACGCATTTCCGATCGTCAGAGTTCCGAGACGTATCGTCAGGAACATTGGCAGGGTTCGTTCGACGATTACCTCGATCTCGTCAAATCCAGCCCGAAAATCACGCGTACAGCTTATCAATGTCTGTACGACATGATTCTCTCGCACGGGACGTACCCCGTCGAGGGAAGCGACGACCTGATCCGCTATCGCTTCTTCGACGATCCGATGAACGACGGGCGGGATGCCATCTTCGGGCTCTCGAGGCCGCTCATGGACATCGTCAACGTCTTCATGAGCGCTGCGCTCAAGTACGGCAGCGAACGGCGGGTGATTCTGTTGCACGGCCCGGTCGGCAGCTCGAAGAGCACGATTGCGCGGCTGCTCAAGCGCGGGCTGGAACGCTACAGCCGTACCGAAGACGGCGCGATCCACTCGTACGGCTGGAAGCAGGACGACGGCAGCATTCTCTGGTGCCCGATGCACGAAGAACCGCTGCACCTGGTACCCGCCAGCGCCCGCGATGAAGTCACTCAGTTTCTCAACGCAGGCCGGGACCCGGACTCCGACTTTATGGTCGAAGTGGCCGGCGACCTCTGTCCGCTATGCCGCTTCATGTTCCGCGAACGGCTCGAACGGGCCGACGGCAATTGGACGCGGGTGCTCGAAGACGTTGTCGTCGGGCGGGTGATTCTCTCCGAACAAGACCGCATCGGCATCGGAACATTCCAACCCAAGGATGAAAAGAACCAGGATTCCACCGAATTAACCGGTGACATCAACTACCGGAAAATCGCCGAGTTCGGTTCTGAAAGCGACCCTCGCGCGTTCAATTTCGATGGGGAATTCAACATCGCCAATCGTGGCATGATCGAATTCATCGAGGTTCTCAAGCTCGACGTTGCCTTCCTGTATGACCTGCTGGGGGCTTCTCAAGAACACAAGATCAAGCCCAAGAAATTCGCCCAAACCGACATCGACACCGTCATCATCGGCCATACGAACGAGCCGGAATACCGCAAGTTGCAGTCAAACGAGTTCATGGAAGCGCTGCGTGACCGGACCGTGAAGATTGACGTTCCCTACGTCACGAAGCTCACCGAAGAACTCAAAATCTACGAGAAGGATTACAACGCCAAACGTGTGCGCGGCAAGCACATCGCGCCGCACACGTTGGAAATCGCCGCCATGTGGGCCGTGCTCACGCGTCTGGAAGAGCCCAAGAATGCCGGGCTGACGCTGATGCAAAAGCTGAAATTATATAACGGTAAGACGCTTCCCGGCTTCACGTCGGACAACGTCGCGCAGCTACGCAAGGAGTCCAAGTCGGAAGGCATGTTGGGCATCTCGCCGCGATATGTACAGGACAAGATCTCCAACGCGCTTGTCGTTAACAGCGACGCAACCAACCTGAACCCCTTCATGGTGCTCAACGAACTCGATTCCGGCCTAAAGCATCATTCGCTCATCCCTAACGAAGATGTCCGCGAGCACTATCGGCAACTCATTTCGGTCGCCAAGGAAGAGTACACCGACATCGTGAAGAACGAGGTGCAGCGAGCGATCGCCGCCGACGAAGAGGCTCTGACGCGCCTGTGCTCGAACTACATCGACAACGTCAAGGCCTACACGCAAAAGGAAAAGGTCAAAAACAAGTTCACGGGTGAGCAGGAAGAGCCGGACGAACGCCTGATGCGGTCGATCGAAGAACGGATCGACATTCCTGAAACCCGCATGGATGACTTCCGACGCGAGATCATGAACTACATCGGCGCGCTGTCACTCGACGGAAAGTCGTTCGATTACCGAACCAACGAGCGGCTGCAAAAAGCGCTCGAAATGAAGCTATTCGAAGATCAGAAAGATACCATCAAGCTCACTAGCCTGGTGTCGAACGTGGTCGACGCCGACACACAAGAAAAAATCGATATCGTCAAGGCACGTCTCGTCAACAACTACGGTTACAACGAAGAATCGGCCACGGATGTCCTGCAGTACGTCGCCAGTATCTTCGCACGCGGCGACGCTAAGACAGAATAAGACGACAGACGACTTCGTGGGTGACTCAATAGGGCGCGTGCGACTGGCTGGGAACTCAGCAGGCCTCTGCGCTGCGACGGAACCGGCCGTGGGCCACACCATCCGGGCATGCCACGACGCAATTTGTCGTGTGGTCGTCGGACGCGAAACCGGTTCGATCGCCATTCGTATCTGCGTTGGTCCCGGCACGTTTTGAGCAATTGTCTCCCGACCGAGAGGTTTTCAATCCGGCAATCGACCTGTAAAGCGTGAAATTATGTCCCGAGGTATCGATCGCGACCTGCAACGTTTCAAACGAATTGTGCGGGGCAAGGTCCGTGATAACCTTCGAAAATACGTCAACCATGGTGAAATGCTCGGCCGCAAAGGCCGCGAAGTCGTGAGCATTCCGGTGCCCAACATCGACATTCCTCACTTTCGGCATGGACAGAATGGTTCCGGCGGCGTCGGACAAGGTGAAGGAGACGTCGGGCAGCCTGTCGGACGCGGACAAGATCAAGGCGAAGGGCCGGGACAAGCAGGCGACCAACCCGGCGGCCACATCCGGGAAGTCGAAGTCACTCTCGACGAATTGGCGGAGATGCTCGGCGAAGCGCTCGAATTGCCGAACATCGAACCCAAAGGGCGGGACGCAATCAAGAGCAAGAAGGACAAGTACACGACCGTTCGGCAAACAGGCCCTGGCGCGTTGCGTCATTTTAAGCGAACGTATAAACGCGCGCTCCGCCGGCAGATCGCGATGAACAGCTACAATCCCCGGCGGCCCGTCATCGTGCCGACCCGGGAAGACGAACGCTATCGTTCCTGGAAAACCGTTTCTGAGCCCGAGGCGAACGCGGCCATCATTTACGTCATGGACGTGTCCGGATCGATGACAGACGACCAAAAAGAAATCGTCCGCACCGAATCGTTCTGGATCGACGCCTGGTTGAGAAAACAATACGACGGCGTTCAGCGGCGGTACGTTGTGCATGACGCCGTCGCGCACGAAGTCGACGAAGACACATTCTACCGCACGCGCGAAAGCGGCGGCACGCGGATTTCGTCAGCCTACAAGGAAGCCGGCAAGATCATCGCCCGCGACTTCCCCCCGGAACAGTGGAACATTTACTGCTTCCAGTTCTCCGACGGTGACAACTGGGGCGAAGACAACGAGGGTTGCCTGAACTTCCTCACAGAAAACCTGCTGCCTCACTTAAACCTGTTCTGCTACGGACAGGTCGAAAGCCCTTACGGGTCCGGTGATTTCATTCGAGAGCTAAAACGCATTCAAGACGATTGGGAACACTTGATCCTCTCGGAGATCGATGGCAAGGACGCCATCTTCGATTCGATCAAAGAGTTCCTGGGAACGGGACGGTAATCAGCGGGCATGTCAGCATCGCTCGCGGGTAATCATCCAGTGATATACGTACTCCCACTAGAAGTGGTCCCAAAACCCTCTGACGGGCAACGAGTGCCCTTGATTTGCACGGTCAAAAGCCACCACAACCGGGTTTTGGGATGACTTCTAGGCCGGATTTTCGAGTTTTCCTACAACATTTTTCCGTCTGACACCGCCATGTCCATCAGCACACATCGCCAACTGCCGGCCGAAATCCGCGACATCCAGGATGATCTGGAAGACTGCGCGCAGCGGTTCGGCCTCGATTTCTTCGAAACGATCTTCGAAGTCGTCGACTACGAAGAAATGAGCATGCTGGCCGCATTCGGCGGATTTCCCCAGCGCTACCCCCACTGGCGGTTTGGCGCCCAGTTCGACGAATTGATGAAGGGCTACTCGTATGGTTTGCAAAAGATCTACGAGATGGTCATCAACACCGACCCGTGCTACGCGTACCTGTTGGGCGCCAACGAAATCACCGACCAGAAACTGGTGATCGCCCACGTTTACGGGCACTGCGACTTTTTCAAGAACAATGCCTGGTTCGCGCACACGAACCGCAGAATGCTCGACCAAATGGCCAACCACGCGGCTCGCATCAATCGCTACATCGACCGGTTCGGATATGAGGCCGTCGAAGTGTTTGTCGATGCGTGCCTCTCTTTAGAGGACCTGATCGACCCGCATCGGCCGCACATCCACCGCGAACCCAAACAGCAACGTTCACCCGACAAAAACCCGGATCGTTCCGACGATGATCAAACGGAAGGCTCCTCGGGCCGGTTTCCTTCGAAGGGCTACATGGAAACGTTCATCAATCCCCCCGATGTGCTTCAGCGGGAGAGCGAAGAACGGTCCAAGAAGAGTCAGGAGAAGGAGGAGAGCCGATCGTTTCCCGACGAGCCAGCGCGCGACGTGCTACTGTTCCTGTTGGAACACGCCCCGCTCAAGGACTGGCAACACGATGTGCTCTCAATCATTCGCGACGAGGCCTACTACTTCGCCCCGCAGGGTCAAACAAAAATCATGAATGAGGGTTGGGCCAGCTATTGGCACTCGACAATCATGACCCAGCACGCGCTGACAGATGCCGAGTTTATCTGCTACGCCGACCACCACAGCGGCACCATGGCCACGAGCCCGCAGCGGCTCAATCCGTACAAACTCGGCATCGAGCTGTTTCGCGACATCGAGGAACGCTGGGACAAGGGACAGTTCGGGGAAGAGTACGACAACTGCGACAGCACCGTCGAACGCGAAAACTGGGATCGGCAGCTCGGGCTCGGCCGTGAAAAAATCTTCGAAGTCCGCCGCGTCCACAACGACGTGACGTTCATCGACACCTTTTTGACACCCGAGTTTTGCGCCAAAAACGGAATGTTCTCATTTGCTTACAACGACTCGACCGATCATTACGAGATCGCATCCCGCGAATTTCAGCAGATCAAACAGCAGCTCCTGCACAACCTCACAAATCATGGACGTCCGTACATATACGTGACCGATGGCAACTACGGCAACCGGGGTGAGCTATACTTAAGGCATCAACACATGGGCATCGAGTTGAAGCTCGACTACGCTCGCGACACATTGGCCAACCTCGGCCGGCTGTGGGGACGCCCGGTCCATATTGAGATCGTCATCGAAGAAACACCGCAAATCCTGTCGTTCGATGGAACGAGCCATGAGATGAAACCGAAATAGCAAAATGGACAACGACCGGCCAATCACTGCCCGGATCGAGAACAAAACGCAACTCATATTTCGGCGCGACAATGAAGTCACTGCCGCTGGACGAAACGGACTCACTTGATTCACAACCGGTCACAGCAGAAATGAGGGGAGGGTATCGCCATGAGTCTCACCGATCAACTTTCCCACGCGCTCAATAGTAATGCAGGCTATTCGTCGGCGACGCCCACAACCGTCACACTCACCGACCCAGCCGGAATCGAGGTGGGAATCGACCTGACCGCCGTTGATTCGATGAGTTCTTCGGTTCGCGAAATTCGGATCAACGTTCCTTCGCTGGTGGGGGCCGGCTTTGATACCCTCAAGCAATGGGCGGAAAACCTGTCGAACCGTGTCACCTATCTGCTTGAAAACATTGGGCCATTGGAACTCGATTCGGCTGCCGGCCAGGTCCTCATTCGCTCGAACCCGCCAAACCGGCAATCGGGAACGACAGAATTTTATGAGGTGCTTCTTCAATCGCACGCCGATGGCCACTTCAGCCTGAGACGCTACAGCGCCCGCCAAGGCACGCCGGGAAAAACGCAGGTCGATCTCAGCGTGACGCACGAAGTCCTTGAGAAGTTGATCTGCGATCTCGTCGAGACGATACCCTAGATCCCGTTCGGGATAAGTGTGGCGGCTATCGGACGTTTCTTGGTCTTTGTACACAGGCTCTACGCCGCCAGAACCCGCTACGCTTAATCCAAACGCGCTCCAGGTGCTTCTTTACAGGCGGCGACTTCCGAGCCGTCACTGATCGCCGGCCGTCTCGCTCGACTTGAACCCGCAGCGGTTATGAGCGCCGTCGCAGAAGGGACGCTTCTCGCTCGCACCGCAGCGGCAGAGTGCAATGGTCTCCCGCCCGCCTAGGTCGAACGCGTTTTCGTTGTGATCGACGAGCGTAATCGGGCCGCTCACGAGAAAGGGACCGTTCTCCTTGGCGGAAATGTTGACGTCGGCCATGAATCCAGCACTCCTTCTAGTGGCGTTCACCGGGGTATTGTCTCGTTTCCCAGCTGTGGCGATCTCTTTGCTCGACGCAAATGCGGGGAAAAACCACGCGATAGAACATCGTGAGACAGCTCCGAAACGTACGACGCTCATTCGCATGACAAAGTCTCGTCACTCCTGACGCCGCACGCTCGACATGCATCGAAAACGGTACCTTTCGCGGGTACCGAACGCAACCGAGGCGTCGTCCGCGTTCACAGTCGACCAGCGCCCGCCGGTCGACGACTTGGCGCCCGCACCCGGCAGGCACACCAAATCGATGCGAAATAGGCACGCTGGAATTTGCTGCCGTGTTGTTCTAAAGTCGGCTGGCCGACAACACCCGATCGTGGCCCGGCTCGACTCATCGAGTTGGGCCCAAACCCGCTGACGGACGACGTTAACGCTTCAACTGGAGAGTCGACGCGCACCGCAACCGGGTATTGGGACCGGCTGCTGAGCGAAATCACATTCCGCTGCGCGACAGATGCTCGCGGAGGCGCACGCTGGGGCGCGTTCGACGAAACGGTAGCGACTCAAAGACTTGTATGTCAGATTCAATTGCGTTTCGAGCCGCCAAAAAATATAGACATGGTCTCGCCATGACGGCTCCCAAGGAGGTTTGATCGATGGATTCACGCGGCGATCTGATTGAGGAGCTGCGCTGGAAGAAAATCCCCGTGCTCGACGACGGTTTCGTGTGCTTGGTCGACGTGATGGGCGATGATGGATCGGTGGTGCAAGCGGCGCGCGTCAGTTACGGAGAGGGAACCAAACGGGTTTCCGACGACCGGACCCTCATTCGCTACTTACTGCGGCATCGGCACACGACGCCCTTCGAAATGGCGGAGATCAAGTTCCTGGTCCGCGTTCCGATGGACTGCTGGAGGCAGTGGATTCGGCATCGAACGGCGAATGTCAACGAATACAGCACGCGGTATTCTGTCGCCATCGACTCCGCCCAGAAGACGTCCGAGGACCAGTGGCGATCACAGGCAGAATCGAACCGCCAGGGCAGCGGCTCACCGCTGCCGGCCGAAGACGGACAAGAACTTTGCCGGCAAGAGGCCGAACTCATCGAGCACGCTCACGACGTGTACCGCGAACGCTTAGAGGCCGGCGTCGCGCGGGAACAGGCCCGCAAAGATTTGCCCCTTTCGACCTACACCGAAGCCTATTGGAAAATCGATCTGCACAACTTGCTGCGATTCTTAAGCCTGCGAATGGACCTGCACGCCCAGCAGGAAATTCGCGAGTATGCCACAGCCATCGGCGAAGGCATCATCAAACCCCTGTTCCCCATCGTCTGGGAAGCGTTCGAAGACTACCAAATGGGGGGCATGTTTCTCACCCGGATGGATCAGGACGTCGCCAACAGCCTCATGCAGGACGCAAAGGCCAACGCGACTGCTCCCCCCTTCAGCCACGACGAGTTTCTCGCCGCTCAGCATGAAAGCTGGAAAGAACTCAAGCGGTGCCGCGAACGGGACGAATGTGAAGAAAAGCTACGCCGGCTGGGAATTCTGGCACCCACCGACGAAACGTGACCCAATAATCGGACTGGCGTCCGGCCACGAACGTAGAACGGTTGGGCTCGGCGGCTTTTTGCGTTGGATCCACTCTGGGAATGTGCTATTCTCGGACGTCTTGATCGCCTGCAATCGGGGCAGAGAGTGGGCGAGCTTGCCGCAGTTGGCGCTGAGCGATGCGGCAGCGCTGCTGTTTCGCTTTCACGCGAACCAAATTGATGCTATACAGATGGATATTGTCAATCCATTGGAATTGGCGAGTTCCTGATCGCGGTGCTGCTGACGCGCGCCGGACCGGGGTGACGACCGAAACAAATTCGAACACGAGCGAGTGGGTAGGAGGATTTGAGTGGTTAAGTTGCGGTTGAGAGAAAACGAGTCGGTCAACGATGCGGTACGACGATTCCGGAAACTCGTTGAGCACGCCGGCATCAAGAAGGAAATGCGTCGTCGGGAATACTACGAAAAGCCGAGTGACCAGGCACGCCGTGCGCGACGACGAGCCGAAAGACGCGCTCGAATCGCCCGCCTCAACGGACTGTAGAACTGGCTCGGATAGTGATCCAAAACCCTCTGATGGGCAACGCGCGCCCTTCACTCGTGACCCTTGATCCGACCACAACCGGGTTTTTGGACTGCTTCATTCGCTGTTACTTAGCGAATCCAGTGTCGCCTTGAGCGCCAACACGATCTGGGTATCGTCCTCGGCGACAACGCTTCTCAGGTCGATCAGCACTTCGTCGTGTTGAATCCGGCCGACGAGTCGCGGCTGACCTGTCCGCAGCTTGCGTGAAAATTCTTCGGCGCTGAGCGCGGCATGTCGTAGCGCAATCACGCACGTCGGTAAGTCCACCCCCGGCAACGACCCGCCGCCAACCGGCGCGCGGTCGTCGCGAACCTTCATGTGCATGTCCGCCGGCGCTCCCATTTGTTGCTCGATCGCCTCGCAACGGCTTCGTAGTTCTTCGGGCGACGCCTCCAGCAGACGCAGCGTGGGAATTTCCTTCTCGGCCGTCGCGCGTCGGTAAACATCGAGCGTCGCGGAGAGCGCGGCGAGTGTCAACTTGCCGACCCGCAGTGTTCGCGCGAGCGGATGACGCCGCATTGGTTCGATGTACCGGGTCGCACCTAGGACAATTCCTGCCTGCGGACCGCCCAGCAATTTGTCTCCGCTTCCCAGCACGACGTCGCAGCCCGCCTCGAGACTCTGCCGAAACGTTGGCTCAGCCGGCAATCCATAGCGGACCACGTCGACCAGGCAGCCGCTGCCGATGTCATCGATCGCGATCAGACCGTGCGCGTGCGCCAGTTTCACAATTTCATCAATACCGGGCGTCTCGGCGAACCCCACAATGCGATAGTTCGACGGATGAACCACGAGAATTGCTGCCGTTTCGGGACCGATGGCTCGTTCATAATCCGACAAACGGGTGCGATTGGTCGTCCCCACTTCTTTGAGCCGAGCGCCACTCAGTTCGAAGACTTCCGGCAGGCGGAACGATCCGCCAATCTCGATGAGTTGACCGCGCGAGATGATCACTTCTCGCCCGGCGCAAAGCGCCTGGAGCGTCAGCAATGTCGCCGCAGCGTTGTTGTTGACGATCAGCGAATCCTCGCAACCGGTTAGCGACTTCCACGTCGCTTGAAGTTGATGCCCGCGGTGCCGCCGCTCATTCGAATGCAGGTCGATTTCAACGTTCCCTGCACCGGAAATCGCGACCAGCGCTTCCCGAGCCGACGTACACAGCGGTGCCCGACCGAGGCCCGTATGCAGAATGACGCCCGTCGCGTTGACCACCGGTCCGATGCTCAGTTGCCGGGAGTGCGTTCCGCGTTCGATCACGTGTCCGGCAAGTTCTTCGAGCAGCTCGCCGCGTTTTCTGTCGGCCTGCGTGCCAATTCCTTCCCGGCGTGCGGCATCGAGAACGTCGCGAACCCAGCCCACGACAGCCGCGCGTCCGCAGTCGCCGACCAATTTGCGCACGCCGGAATGATCGAGAACCGTGCTCACCGACGGGAGTTGTCGCAGCGGGTTGTCCGCACGATCGTTCACAACTAAGTTCCCTTCGATGGTCTACGCAACAAACTGCTCAATGGCGCGCCCGCGCTTTCATTCACGCGTCCCGCACTAGCGCGGCTCACCTGCCGATGCCTGTTTTAGAGGTCGCGACAGACTCGGACCCGCCGTGCGGACATCGCCCTTACGTATTGTCACGCTCAGCTTGTCAAAATACTCACACAGCGGAACAGAAAATTTTCGGCTCACTCCCCAGGCACTTCTGAGCTCTGACATCGTCGCGTGCTCACTATCTACCAAAAGATTCTCGCATAGCGATCGGCCGCGTTCGAGTGCTTCGGGCGAAAAAAACAGATCTGCCGATACCCGCACTAACAGCCCGTCCTCGGCACACAACTTTAACAACGGTTCGAGCTGTCCCGCGCTCTGACCGGTCGATGTGCACAACTCCTTAATCGTCGGCGGCAGCAAGCCAGCGTTACGAATCGACTCGAGAAGGGACGTGCGGGCTTGTTGCTGACGCTTCGTCAACTTGGCCTGCAAGTCGGAGGGGCCAAGCAGGCTGCCCACTTGGACCAGACTTTTTCTAGCGATCAACGCGTCGAAAACAGCCTCGATAATCTCTTCCGGCGCGACATCGCGGCATGCACCGGTGAGCAACATCCGTTCGAGCGAACGACATGGCTGCCGCCGGGCAATCTCGCGGCGAACGATGCGCATCACCGATGTCGCCAAGGCATCGAGACGATCGCGATGGATGCGCCGCCGCCGGTCACCTGACTCGACGTCGACAAGGACTCCTTCGGCGGTCAACTGTTCGACGTGTGAAGCGTATCGATCAATAGTAACGCCCGCCCTCCACGCCGACTCCAGCGGCGATTCATCTACGTGGTCTTCGTGCGACAGGAAATAGGCGAGCCGATCATGCTCGTCTGGCGATTCCATCGCGGCGCCATACTCGTCGAGGTTCTTAATGCGTCTGCCGGCAGCAACAAACGGCTCGAGGATCGTTCCACCCGCGACGGTCATCGCCGGCGAGAGCCGCCTCAGAATGAACGATTGCCCGTGCGTTGCCACCACCGGTTGTTTCGTGCGCAATTCCGCGAAGCACTTTCCACCGACCGGCAAGGGCCGTCCCTTGAGATTGAGCTGGCAGTGAGTTTCGGTTGTCCCCAGGTGCAGGTTCAGCGTAATGCGATCTTTTAACGGCACTGGAGAGCTACTGAGTGAACGGAGCCGAACGATGAGCCTGTTCGATTTTCGCATCGAAGCGGGCGTCGCCAGTTCTTGTCCCCGCGCGAGTTCGTTCACTTTGACGCCGGCAAGATTGACGGCGGTTCGCTGCCGGGCAGCCGCGTGAGCCACGGCTGCGCCGTGATGCTCAACGCTGCGAATGCGGACCTCGCGCCCGTCCGGCAACAATTCCAGCACGTCCCCAGTCTGAACGTTTCCGGAAAAAACCGATCCGGTGGCGATGGTGCCGTGCCCAGGCAATGAAAAGACGCGATCGATGGGCATGCGAAATAGGGGCTGCGAGGCGGCCGGCTCGACGCGGTCAGCCGCCGCTTCCAGCGACTGCTTCAGTGAATCGAGACCCGCTCCGGATTCCGATGAGACGGGCACGATTTCGCAGCCGCCTAAGAACGTTCCCGAGAGAAGCTCTCGCAGTTCCTCGACGACGAGTTCGACGTAGCCCGGTTCGACGAGATCGATCTTCGTAACGGCGACGACACCTGCACGCACGCCGAGCAGATCCATAATTTCGATGTGCTCGCGCGTCTGAGGCATGACCCCGTCATCGGCTGCGACCACCAACAGCGCCAGGTTCACACCCGTCGCACCGGCAACCATGTTGCGGACGAATCTCTCGTGCCCCGGAACGTCGACCACGCCGAACGTGTATCCGTTGGCACTCCAATGCGCGAACCCCAGGTCGATCGAGATGCCTCGCGTCTTCTCTTCCGGCAGGCGATCGGTTTCGATACCGGTAAGCCGCGCCACAAGCCGGGTCTTGCCATGATCAATATGACCGGCTGTGCCAATCAAAATGTTTCGATTTTCGTGGGCGAGTGACATCTACAGCCGTTCAATTGGTCGTCGTTTCTGTTGATGCTGATAGGCGGCGCCCATCCTACTCTACAAGTATACGGTAATCGCGCCTCGGTTTTCGCGTAACCCGCTCGGCAACTTGCGTCAAGAACGTGCATTGAACATGCAGTACGATACAATAGTCCGCCATGCGGAAATGTGTATTGTGCTGAACGACGCCAATACCATCCGTTTCAGTTCATTGGCCCACTCTGGAACAAATTGACGGGATCATCATGACGAGCCGCGCTGCTTCGGAGTACCGTTACGAAAAACTGACCTGGCCGGAGATCAACGAAGCCGTTGCCATGAACCAGGTCTGTATCGTTCCTTGTGGGGCGGTCGAGCAGCACGGCCCGCATTTGCCCTTGGACGTCGACCTTGTCTGTCCCGGCGGAATCGCGGCCGGCGCCGGCCAGCAAATCTGCGACAAGATTCTGGTACTGCCCACGATTGCCTACGGATACACGGGGCACGTCATGGACTTCCCCGGCACCATCAACACACACTACGAAACGTTCATCAAGCAGGTGCTCGACGTCACTCAGTCGCTCGCCTATCACGGCTTCAAGAAGATCGTGCTACTGAACGGGCACGGGTCGAATATGCCGAACCTCGAACTCGCGGCTCGCCGAACCAACCTCGAAACCGATGCCGAATGCGTGGTCATCGCCTGGTGGAATTTGCTTAACGTCGACAAAGAGTTCTTGCCCGGTTGGCGGGAAAGCAAGTTCCCCGGTGGATGCTCACACGCGGGCGAACTTGAAACGTCACTTTATCTTTACCTTGCTGAGGACGATGTTCGCAAAGACAAGATCAAGAGCGGAACGATCTCGTTCAACGACGAGGAAAACCCGTTCAATTGGGTCGACTTATTCTCGGCCGGCCCGGGAACGACCGTCTCGTGGACGAGTGGCTATTCTGAAACCGGGGTTCTCGGCGACGCGGAAAAAGGGACTCGCGAAAAGGGCGAGCGGGCCTACGTTGAAGCCGTCAAGCAACTGTGCGCCTTTGTCGACTATTTTCGCGATCGACCGATCGACGTCCGGAGCCAGAAGCAGAATCCGCCGCCGTCGATGCCGTTGCCCTGGAACCAGCGGGACACACTTTGAGCGATCAACGAGAAGACGACGGAATACAGTAGTAGGAAGCCCATGCCCACAAGCCCACACATCTCACCGGTCGACCTGACACGATTCACCGCGGGGTTGTTTCGCGCATACGACGTCACCGCTTTCGAAGCGCAGGCCGTCGCCGAATGTCTTGTTGAGAACAATCTGCGTGGGCACGATTCGCACGGCATCGTGCAGATTTGCGGATACTTGAAACAACTCAAAAAGGGAGAGCTCGTCGCCGGCGCTGCATTCGAATCGCTCTGTGAAACCGACAGCTTGCTCGTGGCGGACGCGCATTACGGGTTTGGGTTCGTCCAGTGCGCGCGTCTTGTCGATGCTCTCGAACCAAAAGCCCGCGCGCAGGGAGTCGCTTGCGGGACGCTGCGGAACTCCGGGCACGTTGGTCGTTTGGGCACATGGGCCGAGCGGGTGGCCGCGCGAGGCTTGGCGGGGCTGGTCACGTCGAACGACAACGGCATTTTGCAGTGTGTCGCTCCCCCCGGTGGGACGGTACCTCGAATCAGCACGAATCCGTTTGCGATCGCCGTTCCGACGGGCGGCGATCTACTCGCACTCGACATCTCGACCAGCATCGTGGCGAATGGCAAAGTGCTTCTCGACTACTTGGCGGGCCGTGATTGCCCGCCGGGCTGGCTTCAAGATGCCAGCGGCGCCCCGACGACCGATCCCGCCGTTCGTTTCACCGATCCGCGCGGCACCTTGCTCCCCATGGGCGGCGAACAGGGTTACAAAGGCTTCGGACTCGCGTTGCTGTTGGACATTCTGGTCGGCGGGCTTTCGGGCGGGCTTTGCCCACCAGGAACGGCCGATGCCCTCAATGTGAACAACGTGCTACTGATCGTCTGGGACCCCGACCGATTCGCGGGTCACGCTCACTTCACCGAACAGGCCGATCGGCTCATCGATTACGTCCGTGCCAGCCCGCTCAAAGCCGGAGTCGAATTGATCCGCCTGCCCGGCGACCGGGCGAACGCCTTATTCGAAGAGCGGTCTCGGCTCGGAATTCCGATCGACGAAAAGACGTGGCAGGCACTAGTGAAACTGGCCGACGAGCGAAACGTCTCCGTGCCGCCACTTGGTGTCGAAGAATCCTGAACGATGCCCGTCAGACGCCAACCGTCAGCGAAAGCGCGAATCGTTCACCATTCGAGCCCGAGCATGATCGCATTCAAGCCGCTGCCGATGCCGAGTAGCGCGACCTTATCGCCGCTGTTGACCAAGCCTCGTTCGATGCCGATGGCGGCCGTCATCGGCAGCGCGGCCGAGCCGGTGTTGCCCAGGAATTCCACCGTGGGAAAATCGATCTCGGGAGAAATGCTCAGTTTTTCGAGCATCAACTTACGATGAGCGCGGCCCACCTGGTGTGTAAAGACCCTGTCGACGTCGGCATCGCTCCAGCCGAGCGTCGTTTTCATCTGATCCCACGTTCTGGAAGCCAGATCGACTCCCGCATGCAGCAGCGCTTCGGAGTCGGTCCTCATGCGTGGCCGGCCGTCGCCATTCGTTCCCGAGGCCACCCCACCGGCGCAGAGTTCATGGTTGCTCGTATCGGCCAGCATGGCGCCGCCGAGAAATCGATGACCGGTTTGGCTGAGCCTGTCATCGCACAGCACAACGGCGGCCGAACCCGAGCCGATCGTCAGCGACGCAAATTCCAGCTTAATGTCTTGGCGAGTCAATGTCGGCGTATTGAGCAACGTGTCGACAGTTCCCTCGACGAGATCGCGGCCGACTTCGGTACCGACGACCAGACCCGCGCGAATCTGGCCGATCTCGATCATGTTGGCGACAAGCAGCATGCCGTTCAGCAAACCGAGGCAGGCGTTGCTGACGTCGAGGACCAGCGTTGAGTTTGGCAACCCGAGGGAATGATGCACGCCGCTGGCGGTTGCCGGCTCCAACTGATCTCGGCAGACCGAACCATGCACCAAAGCGCCGAAATGTTCTAGGTCCATGCCGCTCGATTCGAGGGCCTGTTGAGCGGTCCCCGCACTGACAGTACCGGGCGTTGTCCCAGGATCGAAGAACCGCCGCTCCTTAATTCCCGTCATCAATTCGAGTCGCCCGGCCGGCAAGCCGAGACGCTCGTACACGGGAGCCAGCCGCTGCTCCATCTCGTCGGATGTGACGACGTGAGGCGGCAACGTGTAGCTGATGGCTTCAACGCAGACGTGCTGGTATCGCATTGGGGTGAGTCAGATCTGATACGCCGAGCGAGTTGCAATGCGCGGCGGCGCTGTTTCTTGCCACTTCTTGCGGCCGGCGTCGGCCATTCGAACGTTTCCAGAAAACGTGTCACCCGGTTTTGCGCGGAAACGCGGGATCGATTCCGGATTTGACTCGATGCATTATGTACGGATAAGGTGTCCGATCGCGTCCCGCGAAACTGTAGCGACTCAAATGCTCGTATTACAGTTTCAATCGCGTCTGACGCGGCTACAACAAGACTAGACATGGTCTAGCGGCATGGCCAAGTTCTATTTTGTGGGTGCTGTGCCCTCGGCTCGGGCATGCTCACTCGCCTCTCGGCGTGAGAGCATGGCACCCTACATCCCGTCACAAAGTCTTGTAATTCGCTGCGGCACTACACGCTTGCTGGAGTCTTCTTGGTCTTCGACGTTTCGGAAACACGTAATGTGTCGGCCAACATCTCGATTTCGTGCAGCCGGAGTGTCCGGTCCTTGGTGACTTCGGGCGAGGGCTCGCGCATCTCGAGCATCACCGAATTCCGCACATAATTGAGGCCCCTGAGGAGCAGATTTCGTTGTGTTTCGGTCAGTCCGACCGTCAGACTATCACTCATGGGAACGGACGCTCCTGGAGAATGAAGGAATGTGCCCCACTAGTTCCAGCGAGGCGACAACGACATCCTGCCGCCGCATTATTGACGTGACGTGGCCGCTCCTTTGCCACGGTATCATCGATTCGTTCAGCCGAAAACGCCGGTCAGACGGGCAGTTCACCACCTGCCACGTTCCCGACTGAGCCTAAATAGTAGTGAAGCCCACAGCCGATCTCAACACGATGTTGGCCGAACTGGCGAAATGCTGGAAATTCTTGCCTGTCAGACACCGGCTCGGGAAGACCTCGCAAAGCGAACCTATCACACCGGTTGTGCGAATATGGCGGGTCGAAAGGCGCGCTCCGACGGACGATTCAGATTAGGTCGCGATTACTCGGCGAATGCGGCGTCGAAGGCCCGGCCCGAAGACTCGAAATCGATATTCTTGCAGAACTGGGCCGCTTCAGCCGCACCCGCCTCGCGGTCCATGCCCATGTCTTCCCACTCAACGGAGAGGGGGCCTTGGTAATTGGCAGCGTTCAGGGCGCGAATGATCTCCTCGAAACGCACGCCCCCGCGTCCGACGCTACGAAAATCCCAGCCGCGCCGCGGGTCGCCGAATGGCAAATGGCTGGTGAGAATGCCCGTGCGGCCATTAAGCGTCACCGAGGCATCCTTCATATGAACGTGGTAAATGCGATCCGGGAAATGCCGGATAAACTCGACCGGGTCGACGCCCTGCCAGATCAAGTGGCTGGGGTCAAAATTGAAGCCGAACTCTTCGCGATTGTCGAGCGCCGCAAGTGCCCGCTCGGCCGAGTAAATGTCGAAGGCGATTTCGGTCGGATGGACCTCCAGCGCGAACTTCAGGCCGCATTCTTGGAATACGTCGAGAATGGGGTTCCAGCGCTCGGCGAGCAGATCAAAGCCGGCATCGATCATTGTCCGTGGAGTCGGCGGGAAGTCGTAGATCAGGTGCCAGATGCTCGAACCGGTAAAGCCGTTGACCACGCTCACGCCGAGCTTCTGAGCCGCCCGGGCTGTGTTTTTCATTTCCTCGATCGCACGCTCTGTCACGCCATCGGGGTCGCCGTCGCCCCAGACGTATTCCGGCACAATGCCTTTGTGGCGTTCGTCGATGTTGTCCAGGATGGCCTGCCCGACGAGATGATTCGAAATTGCGAACAGCCGCAGATCGTGTCGTTCGAGCAATTCCCGCTTGCGGGCGCAATACGTGTCGTCGGACAGTGCCTTGTCGACCTCGAAATGATCACCCCAGCACGCCAACTCGATCCCGTCATACCCGAATTCGTGCGCCTTCTTGCAGAGATCTTCGATCGGAAGATCGGCCCACTGGCCGGTAAACAGTGTCACGGGGCGTGCCATGTCGAGTCCCTTTCACGTCGTGGTGTACGTCTCAGGTGGCTGAATTGACCCAACTCGGCAATTGCAGCAGCTGTCAGCGATCAGGAACCCACCAACGTAGGGCAGCCCCACGAGAATGTCAACGATTTGATTCGACGAACCGCGTGAAATCGAGCCATGTCAAGAGATTACGGTTACGTAGATTGGAATCCGGCGCTCGCAAGGTCGTTCGGCGCTTTCGAGCGTCAGCGGGCTTAAGAATTGCTCGGGCTGGCGTCAACTTCCTTAGCTGACCGGCGCGCTCTGAGTTTTTCGAGTCGCTCTCTCAAGACAGCCTCGAAGCCTCGGTCAACCGGTTCGTAGTACGTTTTGTCTACGCCCAGATAATCCTGGTCGACCCAACCATCGGGAGAATTGTGGGCATACTGGTAGCCTTCGCCATGCCCAAGTTGTTTCGCGCCAGCGTAGTGGGCGTCGCGGAGATGGACGGGTATCGGAACGATTCGCTGTGTTCGAACGTCGTCTAAAGCAGCGTCGATGGCCACGATGGCGGAGTTCGATTTCGGAGCCGTCGCGATATACGCGACTGCCTGGGCCAGAGGAATCCGGCATTCCGGCAGCCCGACAAATTCGGTCGCCTGAGCCGCCGCATTGGCAACGACGAGCGCCTGCGGGTCGGCGTTGCCAACGTCTTCAGCGGCGGCGATCACGATACGGCGGGCGAGAAAACGGGGGTCTTCACCCGCTTCGATCATGCGGGCCAACCAATACAGCGCGGCATCCGGGTCGCTGCCGCGCATGCTCTTGATCAACGCGCTGGCCGCGTCGTAGTGTTCGTCACCGGCGGCATCGTAGCGGACCGCCTTTTTCTGGATCGACTCCTGAGCGACCTCGATGTCGAGCGCCCGGTCGGAATCGGCGATCGACAACGCACCGATTTCGAGCGCGCTCAAGGCCCGGCGTGCATCGCCGTCACAGATCTCGGCGAGAAACTCGAGGGCCTCGTCTGTGGCGTCCACGTTGTGGCGTCCCAGTCCTCGATCTTCATCGCGAAGTGCGCTTCGCAATAGGTTCAGTACGTCGTCGCGATCGAGCGGCCGAAATTCAAAAATTTGGCTTCGGCTGATCAGCGGTGATACCAACGAGAAGAAGGGGTTGGCCGTGGTCGCGCCGATGAGCGAAACGACGCCCGCTTCGACGTCGGGCAGCAGAACGTCTTGCTGCGCACGGTTGAAGCGGTGCAGTTCGTCGACGAACAGAACGGTCTGTGCCCCGTCAGCCGCGAGCGCATCGCGGGCCTTGTCAAGACGCTCACGAAGCTCTTTCACCCCGGAAGCCGACGCGTTGAGCATTGTGAAAACGCGATCGGTGTGGCGTGCGATGATTTGGGCCAGCGAAGTCTTGCCGGCTCCGGGCGGTCCGTAGAAGACAACCGAACCGATTCGGTCGGCCTGCAGCATCCGCGTGAGCAACTTTCCTTCGCCCAGAAAGTGCCGCTGGCCGACAAACTCGTCGAGCGAGCGCGGCCGCATGCGTGCCGCTAACGGCATGGCCGACTGGAGATTATCGGCCTCCTGTTTCGCAAAGAGGTTCATGCGCAAAAAAACCTCCACCGGATGCCGTTCGGGACGGAATGGTTTAGAACCCGTACGAACTAGGGGGGCACCTCATGCCCGGGTTGTGTGAGCCGCGCCGAAGCGAGGATATACACGCAGCCGAACAATGTAGGTTCCCACGGGTCAGATTTGTAGGGTCAACGCATTATACCCGAGGTCGAACATGGTAGAGGCCTTGCGATTCGCACTGAACCGCTATTGGTATGCTATCGCCGAGGAACGGCGGCGGCAAGATCTTGTCGCCCGAATTCGGCATTCGAACAGTGGGCCAACAGAGTCGCGAAGGCTTCGCGGCGTGCGACTGTGGACGTCGTCGGCTTCCATGTTTTGCTCTGAAAACCGAACTCGCCGTGCCGACGTTCACGTCGGCATCGAGCAAAACCAGCCACGCCGTCTATAACGGCCTTTCGTCGAGGTCTTGTCGCTCGAGTTCTTTCGTGTTGCGTTCCACACCCAGTACCACGATTCGCCGCTCACGACCGTTGGGCGCGGTCACAATGGCGGGAATCACCTGCCGACCGTCTTGTAGCTCAAGCTGCAGTGAAAACGAACCGTCTTCACTAATGACGACAGGTTCGCCAAGTAGCGTCAATTCGGCATTGGGTTCGGTTGCCCCGTAAACGACCAGGTCGGCGTAGACCTCGAACGGGAAATCTTCGGTTCCGGGTCGGGATGAGCCGCCGTTTTGCGTCGTTCCTCGCGGAAGGCGAAAACGAGTGGCGGGCCGCCCGTTCTCTTGGAATGGAGTCTGTTTGCCGTTTCGGCGCGACTTGCGGTGTCTCGATCCAAGCCGGGGTGTTGTGACGCGATTGGAACGGGCCAATGTGAAAAAGTTGCCACTCGGGGCGCGGTAACCGATGTGCAGTCGGTACGAACTAGGCGGGTTTTCGACGGGAACAAACCAGTTGTCAACTTCACCGTGAATCTCGATATCACGGATCCACTCGTCGGATTTTGCTTCAGCCTCGTTGGAAGTGACATCGAATACCCGAATGATCGGTATCGACTGCCGCCACTCGACGCCTAGGGCGGCCTCAGCGCGCGAGATGCTTGATTGTGCAAGAGACCAATTCGCCCGAAGCCAATGAGAGTCATAGACTTCAGCGATGAAACGGTCTTTGGGTGCGCCTTGCGATGCACCATTGGTTTGGACCGCCCTAAGACCGCGTCGGCTCGCCGGTCTCACAAGATTCGACCCGTGGACCGATGAGCCATTGGTGCCTCGAATTCCACTCTGGGCCCGTTTGCCGTTCTGGCCTGAGCGGTTGGAACCGTTTCGCGCCGATGCTGGAGCCTTACCATTTGACGGGGCACGGCTACTTGCTGCTCGGCTCGTGCGTCTTGCTGCAACTCTTGTCGCCGGAACGCGCTTCGAGCGGGACGTACGCGGCGCGGGTGAGCCGTTGCTGTTCCTTCTTTTGGCGGCTTGTCCGTTTCGCCGCCGCGGGAGGACCTCCAACAACGCCTCGATCAGCTCTTCTTTTCGCATGGCGTGCCAGCCGATGACCGCGTGTTGCTTCGCCATGCCTGCCAGATCGCGCCGGGTTCTGGCCCTCAGTCTTTCTGCGGTCATTGTTATCAAACTCCAAGAATGACGACACGGACAAACGCTGGACGGATCGGTCAATAATGTCCCGAACCGAACGTTCATCCGTGAACCCATCGTGGAGCCGGCCCACATCTCTCAATACGGTAAAACAGCACCCTCCGCTCGTACGTTCCGTTGCACGCACCTTCGGCGCGCACTCACCACGCAAATAAGTGAGAAACCACCCTCATGGACGGCAAACGACACGATTCCGAATGACGGCACTAGCAAATTTCCCAACGTTAAGAAAAATCGGTGGCCGTCCGTGCCCCCTCATATCGTGTAGAACAGTGTTGATCGTCGATCATTCAACGATCATTTCAGACGGGTCGACACAGAACGCGTCGTGACGAACCTGAAAGGCTCGCGCTCAGTCGATCGTGATACCTGGCCGGACATCATCGCCGATGGAAAATGGGCATCGCCAATCGACAATGAGCACGGCACAACGCAAACTGGGTTTCACAGGGTGTGAAACAGGGCTCCTTCCGCTCGGAAATCAAGGAACCTAGACATTTGTTTTATCAGTATTGCGACTGATGTTCAATGAAACGGGTATCAAAAATCAACATCCGTTGATCTGTCGTGGCATTTGGCGCAAGAACCTCTGCCGAGGTGCATCCGTTCGCTGGGAAGATAATCAGCGGCCGACCGCTGAGCCCTCAGCGAAGTCTTCTGTGCTAAAAACGCTCCCTAGTGCCGACGTCGAGGTGCAAATCGGTGGCGCCTCGAAAAGACGACCGGCCACACGAAAGGAAGTGTCGCCACAGTCGACGCCTACTCCTTTCTGAAGAACGAAAATCCCTTTTTCGAGAACCGTGAGGCCCAGTTGTGAGAAAACCGAAAATCGTTGACTGTACAGCTTTGACATCACTGCGCGTACCGAATAGACTGGCCGCCGATTCGGATATCGCCGCACGGCTGACGTCGGCTTGGTCAGGGTCGATTCCACCGGAATCGCCGCAGGCTGTCGTCACCGAAAGTGAGTCGCCACGTGACTGGGCCTCCCGATGACGACCCGCCACCGATGGCCATCGCGATGCAATGGGTCTCGCGGATCACAACAGTGGTCCTTGAGATGGTGCTTCCGGGATTGGCTGGCCAATGGCTCGATGACCGTTGGGGGACCGGGTTTCTCGCACTCGCAGGTTTTGCCTTCGGCCTTACCTTAGGCATTTGGCACCTGCTGATCATGACGCGGGAAGAGGGCGGCCACCAAAATCGCACCGATTGAGGTTTTTCGACTGGTCAGGAAAAGTGGATCGTTTTGAGTTCAACCGCGCGTAAACACGTCATCCCGCCATTACCGCAAGGGTTGCTCTCGTCCTGCGCTCTGCTGTCGCTCGTCGTTTTGCTAGTGCTCCCACTGGGCGCCTGGTACAACGGGACGCGTCATGGCGCAATGGGCATCGTCGCAGCGTTGGTCGGTGCTGCGGTCTGCTGGGTTGGCGCGATGGCCGCCCTCGTAGTGGCAACAAAACCCCGTCGTGCACACGACCAGCTGACGGCAGTTTTTCTGGGAATGTTACTTCGCACCGGCTTCCCATTGCTTGGTGCGTTTGTGTTGACCGCCGCGAGCCGCGAGTTGGCGGACGCCGGTGTGTTTGCGTGCATACTCATGTTCTATCTGCCGACGCTCTGCGCCGAGACGTATCTTTCCGTTCGGCTCTTGAACTCCCGGAACAACGAAACCAAGGTTTCCTGATCGATGGCCGATCCGGTCTTACACATTAAGGACGGCTATTTCTTCGAGGTGCCCAAGGCGCTTTGGAGACAAGGCTATGAGTCGCTGGAAGATGTTCCCGATTTCCTGCGGTCGGCACATCCCAACGAAACCGTTGATTCGTTCAACAAAGCGATGGACGGCAAGGTTCTCATTCCCCAGCCGTTTGGGACTTTGGAGAATCTGCACGACGCGAAGTCGGGATTCTGCATTTCCAAGTTCATGATTCTTGAGCTGGTCGTTGCAACCCTGCTGGTTGTTGTGTTCACGAGAATCGCCCGACAGCTTCAGGACGGTGACAGTCCCCGAGGAAAGCTGTGGAACTTCATGGAGGCCATCCTGCTCTATGTCCGCGACAACGTCGCGCGGCCGGCCATCGGTGCCCATGATGCGGATCGGTTCGTTCCTCTGTTGTGGACGTTTTTCTTCTTCATTCTGGGGTGCAACCTGTTGGGTCTTGTTCCTTGGGCCGGAAGTGCAACCGGGTCATTCAGTACAACGCTGGCGTTGGCCGGTGTCGTGATCTGTACGACGTTGGTCTCTGGGATTGCCAAGTTCGGCGTCGTTGGCTTTTGGCTCAATCAGGTGCCAAGCATGGACCTGCCCCTTTTATTGAGCCCGCTAAAACTTTTGATTTTTGTCGTCGAGGTCGTCGGCATGTTCATCAAGCATGCTGTGCTGGCGGTTCGATTGCTGGCGAATATGGTTGCCGGCCATCTCGTCCTCTTGGGCGTTTTGGGATTGATCGCCACTGCCGCTACGTCAGACACCGGCACGTGGGCTCTGATCACGGTCATTGCTGTCATCGGGTCAACGCTGTTTAGTTGTCTCGAATTGTTTGTCGCGTGTCTGCAGGCGTACATTTTCACTTTCCTGTCGGCCCTGTTCATTGGAGCGGCCGTTCATCGCCACTGAACGATCCTTGATGAGAAGGATCAGTGGTGCTGCCGGTTGTTGTTGGAGAACGAGATGGCTCGGCAAAGTTGTGTTGAAGGGAGAACGATTCCGTGAGTTATGTTGTGAAGATTGTGTCGATTGCGTTTGCCGTGTTGCTGATGGCCGCACCGGCCATGGCACAAGGTGGTGGAACCAGTATTGAAATTCCGGGAGCGATTGGCTGTGGGCTTGTCGTCATCGGGGCCGCGTTGGGCATCGGAAAACTGGCCGCTGCCGCGCTCGAGAGCATCGCCCGGCAGCCGGAAGTCGCCGGAAGTATTCAGACCGCGATGATTATCGCCGCAGCCCTGATCGAAGGTTTTACGTTCTACGCGCTCTACATTTGTTCGACGCAGAATCCCTGGGCGGGCTAGTACGGGCTGCGGCATTTGCGTCACATTCAACGCAGTTGAGGAGTTTTCGTGTTTTCGATTCTGCAAACGATCCATCGTTGCACGCCGTACGCAGGTTTTGGTTTCGAGGAGCCAGGCGATTTTCGTCTTGGCCGGCGAATCGGCTGCGTTGGGATTTTCTGGGTGGTTGCGGTTGGCTTCGGGTTGTTTGTGAGTGATGGTGCCGTAATCGCAGCCGATGACGCGACTGCCGAAACAGCTCATGCCGATCCAGCCCACGGCGAACATCATGAGGTCCACATCGGCACCAAGGGCGCAGATACGTCGCCCGAGGAGTTCAAGAGCGACCTTGCGATATTCACGTTCGTTGTGTTCTTGCTGCTGTTGGGCATTCTGTGGAAGTTCGCCTGGGGGCCGATCGCCGCTGGTCTCGAGAAGCGCGAGGCAGGCATTCGCAAAGCCATTGATGACGCGAATGCGGCGCGTGAGGCCGCCGAGGAAATGCGCTCCGAACACGCGGGCCATTTGCAGGCCGTACAGGAAGAGATTCGCGAAATTCTTGCGGAAGCCCGACGTGACGCCGAGCATACGAAACAGGAGATTATCAGCGAAGCTCAGAAGGAGGCCGAAGCCGCTCGCAATCGGGCAACCGACGACATTGGCCGGGCTCGCGACGCGGCGATTAAGGAATTGTTTGACGGAGCGGCTCAGCTTGTTGCCGATGCCGCCGAGCACGTCCTCAGCCGCAGCTTGACCGGAGACGATCAGAGCCGGCTGATCGACGAAGCGTTGTCGAAGTTTTCGCGGAATTAGCGGAAGCGGGCAGCACCATCGCGATCACACGGCGCGGCACGCCTAACACGCGTGTCGCGGTAGTAACGAAATTTGACGCGGTCGGCTTGGTTTGCCAATGGGTGAACCGGCACGCCGCTCGATCGAACGCATGGGTCGAACCCAGGCATTCGGTAAGAACGGCTACGGTATTTGTTTGAGAGTTGCCAAGTATGGCTGAGCCGCGAAAAATTCAGACGCGCGTGAAAAGCGTGATGGAAGACCCCAGCGCCCAAGCGGTCGCCGCGGTCTACGCCGAAGCGTTTTTGGACGCGGCGGCTTCCGCCGACGTCAAAGAGGCTCTCGACGAGTTCTCGTCGTTCGTCGATGACGTGTTGGCCAACAACCCCGAACTCGCGGTGATCCTGCAGTCGAGCATCGTGGCACGCGACGAGAAGATCGCGTTGATCGACAACATCGTCGGCAGGTTTGGCTCGGAGACGTTTGCGAACTTCTTGCGCGTGCTCGCTAAGCATGAACGGCTCGACCTGCTACCGTTGATCGCCGCCGAAAGCCGAGTGCGACACGAAAAACGAATGGGGCAGCAGAGGGTTCAGGTCATCAGCGCCACCGAGCTTGCGGCCGACGTGACCGATCGAATTGGAAAGAAGCTCGATGAATCGCTGCCTTTTGAGCCTTTGTTGGAAACCCGGACCGATCCGTCGTTGTTAGGCGGAATCGTGATTCAGATTGGTGATACAGTTTACGACAGTTCGTTGCGATCCCGAATCAAACAGCTTCGGGAGCAGTTGCGGCAGAGGAGTCTCCATGAAATTCAAAGCGGACGAGATCGCTTCAGTCATCCAGAAGGAAATTGAAGATTTTCGCGGCCAAATCGAGACCAGCGAAGTGGGCCGCGTGCTGGAAGTCGGCGACGGAATCGCCCGCTGCTACGGCCTTTCTTCCGCCATGGCCGGCGAGATGGTCGAGTTTTCGACCGGCGTGCGCGGCATGGTCTTCAACCTAGAAGAGAATTCTGTCGGTGTGGTGATCTTGGGTAACTACCTGACGATCGCCGAAGGTGACGAGGTCAAGACGACGGGCGCGCTGTTGTCGGTGCCGGTCGGCGATGAACTCGTCGGTCGCGTCGTCGACCCTATGGGCAATCCGCTCGACGGGAAGGGCCCCATCGTAGCCACAGAGTCCCGCCCGTTGGAAACTATGGCCCCGGGCGTGGCCGGCCGGCAGCCGGTCAAACAGCCGCTGCAAACCGGCATCAAGGCCATCGATTCGATGACCCCTGTCGGCCGCGGTCAGCGGGAGTTGATCATCGGCGACCGCAAAACCGGGAAGACCACCATTGCGCTCGATACGATCATCAACCAAAAAGGCGGCGACGTTACCTGCATCTACGTGAGCTGCGGCCAACGCGGCAGCACCGTTGCAGGAGTCGTCGAGACGCTTCGCGAACACGGCGCCATGGATTACACCATCGTCGTCAGCGCGACTGCCAGCGACCCGGCCCCGCTCCAATATATCGCCCCGTACGCCGGTGCGGCGATGGCCGAACACTTCATGTACCAGGGCAAACACACGCTGGTCGTGTATGACGATCTCTCGAAACAAGCTCAGGCCTATCGCCAACTGTCGCTTTTAATGCGTCGACCGCCGGGCCGCGAAGCCTATCCTGGCGATGTGTTTTATTGCCATAGCCGGCTGCTCGAACGCTCCGCCAAGCTGAGTGACGAACTGGGTGGCGGTTCGATGACCGCGCTTCCGATCGTCGAAACGCTTGAAGGCGAGGTGTCGGCTTACATTCCCACCAACGTGATTTCGATCACCGACGGGCAAATCTACCTCGAACCGGATCTGTTCTTCGCCGGTGTTCGCCCGGCCGTCAACGTCGGCATCAGCGTCTCCCGCGTCGGTGGAAACGCGCAGACGAAAGCAATGAAGAAGGTTGCCGGAAGCCTGCGGCTCGACCTGGCCGCGTTCCGCGAACTGGAAGCGTTCGCGCAGTTGGGCACCGAACTCGACAAGGCGACCCAGCTACAGCTCGACCGCGGTTACCGTATGGTCGAAATTCTCAAGCAACCGCAATACCAACCGCTGCACGCCGCCGACCAGGTGATCAGCATCTACGCGGGAACTCAAGGTCATTTCGATGCGGTTCCTGCCAAACAGGTGGCCGAAGTCGAACAGGAACTGTTGCAGTTCATGCGGGAACAAAAATCGGAAGTCCGGGACCGGATCATCGAGACGGGCGAACTCAGCGACGAGACGGTCGAGTTATTGATCGCGGCGCTCGATGAATTCAAGGCACAGTGGGCAGCCAAACAAGCTCAGGAAACCGAACCGGCTACCGCGACCGCCTGACGTCGATGTCGATGAGCCCCGCAGAGCGGATTCAACGTCGGCGTCATCAATCAGCCTCGACGGAACACACTCGAAGAGCACTTGACGAAACATGGCCAAAGCACGAGCACTTGTTAAACGCCTCAAAGCGGTCCGCAACATCCGCAAAATTACGCGGACGATGGAGCTGATTGCCACCGCTCGGTTCAAAAAGGCCATGGACCGTGCGACCGAAGCGGCCGCCTACACGCGGAAGATCAGCCAGATTGTCGCCGACCTTGCCCGGGCAGACTTGCAATTCACCCACCCGCTGCTCAAAAAGCACGAAAGCGACGAAAGCCACACTCTGCTGGCATTGACCTCGAATCGAGGCCTGTGCGCAGGATACAACGGCAACGTCCTGCGTCACGTGACGGCACAAATTGCCGATGCCAAGGAGACGGGGCAAAACCTTTCGCTTGAAATCTCGGGAAAGCGCGGTATCGCGTTCCTCAAATTCCAGGGAGTCCAACCTGCCCTGACGTTCACAAATTTTGAAGATAAGCCGACGTTCGAAGAGGTCGAGGTTCTCGCAAATCGTTATGTCGACTTGTACATCCGCAATAAGCTCGATCGGCTCGACATCGTTTACACGCGGTTCGAAACGATCTCGAAACAAGTTGCGGTCGTCGAAACGCTGCTCCCCATTGGCGCGCTGACGGATGAAGCGGCCGAACAAGACGAAGAATCATCGACCTCGCTCGACTACGAGTTTCTGCCGTCGGCGCAGGAAATTCTCGAAGAGATCGTTCCAGCGGCGTTTAAGGCGCGGCTCTTCAAGTGCTTCCTTGATGCCGCGGTAAGCGAGCAGATCGCACGGATGGTGGCCATGAAGGGCGCTACGGAGAACGCGGGCGACATGATCAGCGATCTATCGAAGAGCTACAACCGGGCTCGCCAAACGCAGATTACATCCGAACTGAGTGAAATTATCGGCGGTGCCGCCGCTTTGGAGTAAGAACATTATCGACTGTTAGCGTTCGACGAAGAACGGAATTCATCTTTGAGCAATTCGAATCAGCCCGCCCTGAGTGAGCCGGGCCATCGAGTTGCCGAGTTCATCCTCGATCGCGTCGTTGTCATTTGAACGGGAATTGAGATTCACGATGTCTACCACCACAGAAAAAAACATCGGCAGCGTCACACAAATTATCGGCTCGACATTCGACGCCAGCTTTCCGGAAGATCAACTCCCGGATATCTACAACGCACTCGTCGTGGAGTCGGAAACGCATGGCGTCAAGGTCAAGGTGACCGGAGAAGTGCAACAGCACCTCGGCGGCGGCCGCGTTCGTGCCGTCGCTCTGGGGTCGACCGACGGCATGGTGCGGGGCATGGACGTGTTGGACACCGGCGCATCAGTCTCCGTGCCAGTCGGCAAAGGCACCTTGGGCCGCGTCTTCAACCTGCTTGGTGAGCCGGTTGACGGTCGAGGTGAAGTTCCCCACGAAGAACGCTGGCCGATCCATCGCGAGCCGCCACCACTGGAAGATCTCAGTGCCAAGACTGAAGTCTTCGAGACGGGCATCAAGGTCGTCGACCTGCTCACGCCGTTCGTGCGTGGTGGCAAGGCGGGGTTATTCGGCGGGGCCGGCCTGGGCAAGACCGTCATTCTGACGGAACTCATCGCGCGGATCGCGAGTGCCCACGGCGGTTACTCGGTGTTCGCCGGTGTCGGTGAACGGACGCGCGAAGGAAACGACTTGTGGTTGGAAATGCAGGAAACGAAAATCGGTACGACTGATCGTTCGGTCATCGAACAGACGTGCATGGTATTCGGCCAGATGAATGAGCCGCCCGGTGCCCGGCTACGCGTTGCACTTTCCGCCCTGACCATGGCCGAATGGTTCCGCGACACAACGGGGACCGATACGCTGCTGTTCGTCGACAACATTTTCCGGTTCTCGCAAGCAGGCAGTGAGGTCTCCGCCTTGCTGGGCCGCATGCCGAGTGCCGTCGGCTATCAGCCGACGCTGGGAACCGAACTGGGCGAACTCCAAGAACGGATCACGTCGACCAACAAGGGAGCCATTACCAGCGTGCAGGCTGTGTACGTTCCGGCCGACGACCCGACGGACCCCGCTCCGGCGACGGCCTTCGCGCACCTCGACGCGTTCATTTACCTCGAACGAAAGATTTCCGAGAAGGGCATCTATCCGGCCATCGATCCACTCGCGTCATCGAGCCGAATTCTCGATCCGCAGTACGTGGGCGAACGGCATTACGAAGCCGCCCGCCGCGTCCAGCAGATCTTGCAGCGATACCGCGAATTGCAGGACATCATCGCGATTCTCGGCGTCGACGAACTGAGCGAAGACGACAAGCTCATCGTACACCGTGCCCGGCGGATCGAACGGTTTCTGTCACAACCGTTCCTCGTCGCTGAGGTGTTCACCGGCAAAGAAGGAAAGATTACTCCCATGGACGACACCATTCGCAGCTTTGAAGAAATCTGCGACGGGAAATGGGACCATCTGCCCGAAGCTGCGTTCATGTACATCGGTGCTGTCGATGAAGCAGAGGAACAGGCAAGGAAGATTCAAGAGTCGGCCGGCGGGTAGGATCGGATTCGTCCGAAGCAATAATCTGCATTAACTAAAACCGAAAGACCGCGGATCGCCGCTGATGTCTAACGCCAAACAACTACAACTTGTGCTCGTCACTCCCGAAACAACGTTGCTCGATGAACCGGTCGAGGCGTTGCGGCTACCGCTATTTGATGGCCAGGTCGGTATTCTTCCCGGCCGCGCGCCGCTCGTGGGCCGGCTGGGCTATGGCGAACTCAAAATCAGGTCGGCCGAGGGAGAACGCTCGTTCTATGTTGACGGCGGATTCGTACAGATGGAAGGTTCCGTCGTTTCCGTGCTGACAAACCGGTCGATGGATGCGTCTGAGATCGACGCACGCGAGGCGGAAGCGCAGTTGCAAGATGCGATCCAGAGAGTGCCCACGACCGAGCACGAATTCGTCGCCAAAGCTCGCGACCAAGAACGCGCCCGCCGAATGCTCTCCATGACGCGGTCGGCGAATTGAAGCGCGCTCACGGCAATGGTAGTAAGGCGAGACCTCGTCTAGAATTGGTCCCAAGAACCTCGGATGGGCAACGTGTGCCTCTAACTTGTCGAGCCACAACGCACCACAACCGGGTTTTGGGACGCTCTTTAATTCAACTCGCTGTTTCGAGTGAGGACTTCGGCAATTCGGGCTGCATCCGAGAGCCGGTTTTCAGCGTGACAGGCCATTTTCACTGCGTGGGCCGATTGAAAAAGTGCGCGTGCCCGGCGAAGCATGCGAATCGCCGCTTGATGGCGGCTCATGGCGTGGCAGACTTCTGCCAGATTGAGCAGATCGCAGCCTTGGCCGCGTTGATCGCCCACACTTCTGTGCAACTGAAACGCCATCCAAAACCGTCCCAACGCATCGGCCGGCTTGTCTTGGCTGAGTGCCAGCACGCCGAGCGTGCCCCAGTCGGCCGCTTGCCCTTGCAGCGTGCCCCAGGTGACTTCCTGTCGCAATGACCGTCGCACAAGCTGCTCGGCCAGCTCGAACCGCCCCAGCACGATCGCATCGTTCGCAAGATTCGTGAGGTCGCACGAGTATTGGCGAGGCGTAAGCGTACCCGACCCTATCTCCGTTTCTGATTCGAGCGAAAGCTGCTGCATTCTCGCTGCAAGCGCTGCGTAACCGGTTTCACGAAGTACGGCCGCGAGGTTGTTGCAGGCGACGGCCTTCAGTTGGATGTTTCCGGAGCGCTGGGCGGCAATGAAAACCTGCATAAATTGTTCGGTCGCCTCTTCCTGCCGGTCGGTCTTGGCAAGAAAACGACCGAACTCGACATGGGCCGCGTAACCCGGGTCAATGTCGATCGCCGCCTGGTAAGCCGCGTGAGCAGCCTCCCATTTTTGGGCCGCTTGGAGCAGGGCCGCTTTGCGCAGCAACAACCGAGCCTTCTCCGCACCACCGTGCGTCTGGTCGCTGATCGCGGACACGTCATCACCTTCGGGAAAACGATTCTAATAATTCAATCTTCAAGCTACGCGGGATTCGGTCTGTGTCAATCCGGAAGATTTTGTCGAATAAGGCGATTTGACGAATGGTGCCCAATCGGACGGTAGCCTCGCAGGCACCGATGTCCAGACCACCCAACTGTCATAATGGCAGAGCCAGAGCGAGAATCAGCCAGTTCCGGCAATAAGATGGCAGCGTGTCAACGATAGCAAAACGCTGCAACCTGTTATATGACATCTGTTTGCGATTTTGTGTCGGTTGGGCACGTCTTTAGCGAAATAGGCTGGGATCGTCGTGCGTCTAGCCATTCGACATGCGGCAGAACTCATTCGGCAATCCGCGCGATAAAGCGCCGGGAAGATCGTCCTATCGATCGTGATGGCATCCTGAGGAGACACTGATGGCGAAGAAGGCTGTGAAGAAGGCTTCAAAGAGCACCGGGGGATCGAAGCTCGTACCGCTCGGCGACCGTGTCGTTCTGAAGCGGGCTGATGCAGAAACCACAACGGCAGGCGGGATTGTCCTGCCGGACAGCGCTCAAGACAAACCTCAAAAGGGCGAGGTCGTCGCGATCGGCGACGGGCATGTCAAGAACGACGGTACTCGCGTGCCACTCACCGTCAAGGAAGGAGACCGCGTCATCTTCACGTCATATGGTGGCGAAGACGTATCCGTCGGAGATGATGACTTCCTGTTGTTGCGGGAAAGCGACATCTTGGCCACCTACTAGACAATCGGCCGGCGCGTCTGGGTGTAAACTAACGATCGGCTGTGGCGAACAACATTGTGCTCGAATGCAAACGGCCGTCGGCCGGAGCGGGGCAGAGAATCTCGCGATGCCTGGATGATTAGGCTTTCGCCGCAGCGTGATCGAGACAGCGGACGAGCCCGCGACGACACAGACGCCGTTGAGTGGTCGACCAGCGGGCAGGACAAATTTAGTCAACGAGACATTTTCAAAAAACGAAACTGGCGAAATAAAACGGGAGAGGAATTGACATGGCAAAGATGATTGCCTTCGATCAGGATGCTCAAGACGCGATGCGGCGCGGTATCAGCAAGCTGGCCCGCGCTGTTCGAGTCACTCTCGGCCCGCGTGGCCGAAACGTGATCCTCGAGAAGAGTTTTGGCTCTCCGACGGTGACAAAGGACGGAGTGACAGTGGCTCGCGAAATCGAACTGTCGAACAAGTTCGAGGACATGGGCGCCCGGATGGTCCGCGAGGTGGCGATCAAAACATCGGACGTGGCCGGCGACGGCACGACGACGGCCACGATCATGGCCGAAGCCATCTACAACGAGGGTCTCAAGGCCGTCGTTGCCGGTGTCAGCCCGATCGAAATGAAACGGGGAATGGACAAGGCCGTTTCCGGCATCGTCGATAAACTTCACGATTCGGCCGTCGAATGCCGTTCGAAAAAGGCCATTGCCCAAGTCGGCAGCGTCGCTGCCAACGGCGACACCGAAATTGGCAACATTCTTGCCGATGCCATGGAGCAGGTCGGCAAAGATGGTGTGATCACCGTTGAAGAAGGCAAAAGCTTGGAGACGAGCTTCGAGGTCGTCGAAGGGATGCAGTTTGACCGGGGTTATCTCTCGCCGTACTTCGTCACCGACCCCCAGTCGATGGAATGCGAGTTCGAAGACGCCTACATTCTGATCCATGAGAAAAAGATCACGAACGTCAAGGACCTCGTCCCTATTCTCGAAAAAGTTGTCAACTCCGGCAAGCCGCTGTTAATCCTTGCCGAAGACGTCGAAGGCGAAGCCCTGGCGACGCTCGTGATCAACAAGCTTCGCGGCACGTTCAAAATCGTCGCTGTTAAGGCGCCGGGTTACGGTGATCGTCGCAAGGCCATGTTGCAAGACATCGCGATCATGGTCGGCGGTCAGGCCATCTTCGAAGATCTCGGTATCCAGTTGGAAAACGTTCAATTGACCGATCTGGGTCGAGCCAAGAAGGTTGTCATTGACAAGGACAACACCACGATCATCGAGGGTGCGGGCAAGACGTCCGACATCAAATCCCGGATCGACCAGATTCGCAACGAACTGGAAAACTCGACCAGCGATTATGACCGCGAGAAGCTCGAGGAACGGGTCGCCAAACTCTCCGGTGGTGTTGCCCAAGTGAATGTCGGGGCGGCAACCGAAAGCGAAATGAAGGAGAAGAAGGCCCGCGTCGAAGACGCATTGCATGCAACACGTGCCGCGGTGGAGGAAGGAATTCTTCCTGGTGGCGGCGTCGCATTATTGCGATCGTCGACGGCGATGAAACCCAGGGGACTCTCGCAGGACGAACAGGTCGGCTACAACATCATCTTGAGGGCCTGCCGCGCTCCGCTGACACAAATCGCCAACAACGCCGGCGACGACGGCAGCGTCGTCTGTGAAAAGGTTTCCGAATTGGAGGGAAACAAGGGCTACAACGCTGCATCCAGCAAATTTGAAGATCTCGTTCGCGCAGGTATCATCGATCCGACGAAAGTCACTCGGACCGCGCTTCAAAACGCGTCGAGCGTCGCGACACTGTTGCTCACCAGTGACGCTCTGATTGCGGACAAGCCTAAGGACGATGATAAGTCCGGTGGCGGGGCTGATGACCTGTACTAAGAGTGTGGTCCCAAAACCCTCTGATGGCTGACGTGTGCCGTATACTTGTACCGTCAAATTTCGCCACAACCGGGTTTTGGGACGGCTTCTCGATCGGAAGGTCGCGCCGAAATCACGGCCAACAGGATGACAACCGAGATTTGACAACAGTGAGAAAGGCACCCGAACGGCACCGCGCTCTTCGGGTGCTTTTTGTCATGCACGACGTCTCACGCACGGTTCGGCATCGTGGCACGTTGCATCGTTCCGTATTGCCAATGGCTACGCGGGCTCGTCGTACAGTGTGCCACCAATTCCATGACGTCTCGCCGGCCGATTCATTTCCGGACGTCCGCGCTCGACTGTTCTTTACCTGGTTTTCTCGGGAGACCGGTTGAATGACCCTTCGCGTGCTGCAGCTGACCGACCTGCACATTGTCGCCGACCCCGATGCCCAACTGAAGGGCGTTGCGACACAAGCCACGCTCTGCAACTTATTGGCGTTCCTCGAGAAACGAGCCGACCGTTTTGACCACACGATGATCACCGGCGACATCACGCACGATGGACAGCGCGACTCCTACAACGTGGCTCGCGAGCTGCTCGGTCGCTTCGCCTTAGATGCTCATTTCGTTCCCGGGAACCACGATGATCGGGCGACGATGCGGAAAGTCTTCGCCGACGTTTTGACAGGCGACGACGATGAGCCGATTTCCTTTTCACGTTCATCGGCCGACTGGCGATTGATTGGACTCGACTCGCTCGATACGCCACACGCATCCGGCAGAATTGAAGACCGGCAACTGAGCTGGCTTCGCGCGGAATTGCAGACGTTTGCCGATGAGCCGACGGCTCTGTTCATGCACCATCCACCGGTTGATGTCAACTGCACTTGGCTGGACACGATCGGTCTGAAGCAGCGCGACGGCTTCGTCACGCTCATCGAACAATCACCACAGGTCCAGGTTATCTGTGCCGGTCACGTTCACCATGAATTTGAAAGCCGGATCGGCACCGCGCAGGTTCTCACGACTCCTTCTACGGGTGTCCAATTCGACCCAGCTTACGATGAACCGGTCGTTGCGCCGCTTTTAGCCGGCTGCCGCATCATCGAATTCGACGGCAACGGTTTCCACAGCCATGTCTTGCGGATGACCGAACCGTCGTCTTAATGGGCGCTCTTGTTCCAGCCGTTCTGCACTCAAGAGCGACTTTCACCCCAGAGAATGGGGAAGGTCCGTAACGACATCGCCGAACTAGAGATTGTCAGTCCGGTCTCCTGTGTGCCCGCTCTCAATCCGGGTTACGAAGCCAGCAGGCCATTCATGAGCATGATGGCGGCCGGGCCGACCAGCACGACGAAAATGCCGGGGAAGATGAAGAGCACCAGCGGAAAGATCATCTTCACGGCGGTCTGGGCGGCTCTCTCTTCGGCCATTTGACGACGTTTGATTCGCATGCTGTCTGATTGCACGCGCAGCGCCTGGGCGATTGACGAACCGAACTTGTCGGCTTGAATGAGAATCGCTGCGAGTGCTCGCATGTCATCGACACCGGTACGCACGCCGAGGTCGTGCAAAACCTCCCGGCGAGGCCGGCCCATCTGCAACTGCATGTTGGCCGCATTGAGCTCCTTGCATAGGTCACCAGCGGTATCTTCCAACTCTTCAGAAACGCGTCTCATTCCTGCGTCAAGGCCGAGACCGGCTTCCACGGTCACCACCAGCAGATCGAGTGCATCGGGAAGCGACAGGAAGATTCGTTCCTGCCGGCCCTTTCTCATGAACGCCAGAATACCCTCGGGTAGGTAGAAGCCGATGCCCATTCCAATCACGATCGACGTGATTCCATTTTGGGTCATGCCCCACGAGACCAACCCGTATCCGGCACCCACCGCCAGCCCGGTTACCGCAACAGCCACTTTGAGCGCCAGAAATATCTGTGGCGCATTGGGAGAGCTGAAACCGGCGTTCGCCAGGCGGACTTTCAATGCACTGGCTTCCAACTCGGTCGTTGGTGCGATGGCCTTGGAGACCATGGGGGCCGCCTTCTCGATGATGGTCCCCATGCCGCCTTTTTCGCCGGCGTCGCGATTGCGGAGCGTCGGATCGCGAAGTTCGTCGAGCCGCTCGCTCGCGCGAGACGTTCTCGATGAGAGGTAGTTCATCAGACCCCACGCGGAGAACATGATCAGGCCAAAAATAGCCCACGGCAAGATTTGAATTAGGTCCATGATGATCAGCCCTTCAGGAAGTCGTCTGAGCACTTTCTCGTGGGTGACGTGCACCCAATGTCCGCGAAGTCAGAATCTATTCAAGCGGATTAGGAACAGCATGCGGCAATCGAACCGTCGAATCGAACCGAAGCCGAGGCGATTCAGATTTTGATATTCACAATCTTCTTGATCACAACGGCACCGAGAATCTGTAAGACCGCGGCCACGGCGATCATTTTCCTGCCCATTTCGTCGGTGAACAAGAGCATGACGTACTCGGCATTTAGGTAGTAAACGGCGAAGAACAAGGCGATCGGCAAGGCCATCAAGACCACGCCACTGATACGTCCTTCACCGGTGAGCGCCTGAACTTGGCCCATGATTTTGAATCGTTCGCGGATGATGTAACTGATCTTGTCGAGAATCTCAGCCATGTCTCCGCCGGCCTGTCGCTGAATGGCGACCGCCGTCACGAAGAACTTGAGATCCATGTTGGGCATCCTTGTGAGCATGTTTTTCAGCGCCGCCTCGATAGGAATACCGAGGTTCTGCTGCTCATACGACATCCCAAACTCGGTGGAGATGGGCGGAGGCATTTCTTCTACGACGACGTTCAACCCGGAAGAGAGACTATGCCCCGAGCGCAGGGCGCGTCCGACGAGTTCCAACGCATCGGGCAGTTGTTTGGCAAATTTGTTAAACCGCCTCCGACGCCGCATCAAAAGCCAAGTCAACGGAATGACCGAGATAATGAGTCCGGCTACGGGGTACAAAGGAACGGGAGCTTGGGCGATCACAGCGCCAGCGACTCCCAGCAGGGCACACCCAAACGTCAATCCGAAAAACACATCGGCCTTAATCGGCGAATCCGCCTGTTCGAACAGCAAACTCAGCTTTGCCAAGCGATCGGTGATTCCACTGAACATCCCCGACAGGCCCGTGATGCCCTCGCGGATGATCTCTTCCTTCATGACGCCTTCGCTTTGACCGTCGCGCGACTTCTTGCCGGTCATCACTTCGAGGCGGTCTTCCGCCTTGGTCGGCGAAAAGTCGCGCATGATGAATGCCACGGCTCCAACCAGCGCGGCCACGCCGCCGAACGCGGTGATCGATATTACTAGCGGGTCCATCACATCCCTCGAATTGTCTTGCTCAAAGTGAAATCGTGACCGAAGAATCGTGTTCCCAGTTCGTAGGGTCGATTCTACCGTCGTTTGTCGCTGGGAGAAGATGCCGCCTGCGACGCCTTCTCATGTAGTTGTTCGTTTGTCGTGTGTCGTGTGTCGTTTCCAATACGTCGACCCACCGTAAGTGCGGTGGGTCGCCAAGTCGTCGAAGTCTTATTGTCCCAAGACTCGTTGTGCGAACAGATTGCCCGGCAGCCGGACGCCCGCAGACTCAAATCGGTCCATGAACGCCGGCCGAACACCCGTTGATTCGAAGTGCCCGAACGCGCGGCCCTCTTCATCAATGCCGTCCTGAACGAACAGGAAAATGTCCTGCATGATGACCGTGTCCTGTTCCATGTTGAGAACTTCCGTGATGTGAGTCACTTTACGCGGGCCGCCTTGTAGCCGGTTCGCTTGAATGATCAGATCGACGGCGGCCGAGAACTGCTGCCGGAGTGCTCGTAGCGGCAACTCGAGCCCGCCCATGCAGATCATCGTTTCCAAACGGGAAACGGCATCGCGCGGCGTGTTGGCGTGAATCGTCGTCAGCGAACCTTCGTGACCGGTGTTCATCGCCTGAAGCATGTCGAGGGCCTCGGGGCCACGACACTCACCGATGATGATCCGGTCGGGTCGCATACGTAGTGAGTTCTTCACCAAATCGGTTGGCGAGACACGGCCTTTGCCTTCGATGTTGGGCGGACGTGTTTCCAGACGAAGCACGTGCTCTTGCTGCAATTGAAGTTCGGCGGCGTCTTCAATCGTAATGACTCGTTGGTCGGTCGGAATGAAACTCGACAGTGTGTTAAGCAGCGTCGTTTTACCACTGCCGGTTCCACCGCTGATGATCATGTTGAGCCGCGCTTTGATCGCTCCTTCGAGGAGCATGACCATTTCGGGCGTGAAAGCACCGAAGCGGAGCAGGTCTTCCAGTGTCAGCGGATTCGCCCCGAATCGCCGAATGGTGAGCGAAGGCCCGTCGAGTGCCAAGGGAGGGATCACGGCGTTCACTCGAGAACCATCAGCCAAGCGGGCATCGCATAACGGCGACGTTTCATCGATACGCCGGCCCACCTTGGAGACGATGCGATCGAGAATTTGCATTAAGTGATCGTTATCGCGAAACACGACGTTAGATCGTTGAATACGGCCGTCCTTCTCCACGAAGACATGCTTCGGGCCGTTGATCATGATGTCGGCGATGCCCTCTTCCTTGAGCAGGACTTCAAGCGGGCCGAATCCGAATGTCTCGTCGAGAACCTCTTCGATTAAGCGTTCGCGTTCGGATCGGTTGAGGAGTGGGTTTTCCGTATCACACAGATGCTCGACCACCAAGCGGATCTCGCGGCGTAGGGTGTCGCCCTCCAGTTCGCCTAATCGCGACAAGTCGAGCTTGTCCACGAGTTTTCCGTGGATCAGCCGTTTGAGTTCTTCAAAGTCGGCATGCTGTGAGTCTGCGCCGCGAGCGTTCCGAGCGGCTGCTTGGCTGGGGGCTGCCATTTTCTTGCACTCTTTTAAGTAGGAACCGTGGGGGAGGGGACGACTTACAGGCACACAATACGGAGACTCTGCGCGCCTGAGCGTACGTTTCCAAACTTAGCTCACAAATCCGTGCGGGGCGGGGGCGGGAGGCAGTTTGTCAGGGCGTGCGGATCAATTGACCCGGTTAGGACAGCACGAATGTGCCGGTTACTCGTGATGTGACAGCGCGACGGGGTCGCGATGTGGCCCCAAAACACTCTGATGGACAATGTGCGACGTTCGGCCGAAACGACAGATCTTGCCAAAACCATGTTTTGGGACAGCTTCTGGAAGCCGTTCTGAAAGCCTCTGTTGGCTCGAGCACCCCTGTCATCTTCGAGTGTCGACTTCGTCCACATCCGGGTTTCAGGATGAGTTCTAGTTCTTCGAACGAACAGAGGATGCCGCCGTTTTGAGCGAACGCAGCTCTTTGGGAAGCGCGAAATGGACGTTTTCTTCGCGAATCGTCATTTTTTCGACGGTGGCGACGTATCGATGCTGGAGCCAATCGATGCACTGCTCAACAACGGTCTCTGGTGCGCTGGCACCTGCTGTGATCAAAACTGTTTCGCAGTCATCGAACCACTCCGGCTCGAGTTCCGAGGCTCCGTCAACGAGATAGGCCGGAGTTCCTTCGGCATCGCCGATTTCCTTGAGCCGTTGGCTGTTGGAGCTGTTTTGACTGCCGAGAACGATCACGAGATCAGCCTGCGGAGCGAGTTCGGAAACGGCCTGCTGCCGATTCGTCGTCGCGTAGCAGATGTCCTCCTTTGGAGGTGAGACGATTTGCGGGTAACGCCGTTTGAGACTGTCGATGACCTGACCGGCCTCGTCGACGCTCAGCGTGGTCTGCGTCAGGTACGCGACTTTCGCATCGGGCGCAAATGGCAAATTAGCCACCTCAGCAGGAGTCTCAACGAGGCTGATGCTTTCGGGAGCCTCGCCCATCGTCCCGATGACTTCGTCATGCCCCTCGTGGCCGATGAGAACGATGTGGTAGCCTTCACGCGCGAATCGGACTGCCTCCAGGTGGACCTTCGTGACGAGTGGGCACGTCGCGTCGATTGTTTGCAGCCCGCGTTTTCGCGACTGCTCCCGAACTTCTGGCGAGATGCCGTGTGCGCTATACAGCAAAATCGACCCGTGCGGCACATCGTCGATCAAACCGACAAACGTCACACCTTGCCGTTCAAATCTCTCAACAACATACTTGTTGTGGACAATCTCGTGGTAAACGTAAATGTTCGGACCGAACATCCGTATCGCTTCGTCCAGACATTCGATCGCCATGTTGACACCGGCGCAAAACCCCCGTGGATTCGCCAAGAGAATTCTCATCTGTATTCCGATCGGTCGGGACGATTCGACATCCTAATCATGTTGAACTCGCGCTTGGCCATGTTATCACGCATGGCAGTTCGATTACCCCCGCGCGCACTGGCCCGACGGTCGATTGAAACACATCACGGAAATATGCACATGGATCACTTGAGGGGCGAGTAATCTGTCGGGTTGAGGTATTGACGCTCGACCTTGGTAACAATCGGCCCGTCAGCGCGAGAAGCCGCAAAAGCCTTTCGCCAGTCGGGGTCCTTGCCGAACGCGGCCCATGATTTCTTAGCCGCTTCTTGGCTCTGATGTGCCACGATGTAGACCAGCGTATTCTCCTTTTCGACGGGGGTCCAGTAGATCACGTTCTTCATCCCATGTTTTTCGAACAGCTTCATCGTGTGCTCGCGAAATCGCTTGTGTAGCGCCGGCAACCGCCCGGGAGCGGTCGTGTACGTGCGAAGTTCATAAACGAGTGAGGCCGACTCTTTCTGCCCGGCATCATCACCGGCCGCCCTATTACCTAACATTCCCAGACCACACAGGGTGAACAGAGTCATAGCCATCGAAACAAAACGGCCGTTCTTCATCAGGGGTTCCTCTCGATTCGATACTTTTCTCAGGGCAGGCAGGCGTGACACGCGCCAACTCGATATCCGCCTTAGGCGGTCATACATCATCCGGCCACGATTCAACGGGCGATGTTGCATTATATCCTCGCGACGACGCGCGCAGTACCGCTACAGCACGCCTCGTTCTATTGCAGCAGCCCGGGTCGCAAGCAAGGGGCGCTAAAATGCGAGCATCGGGGTCATTTCGGCCCGCACTAGGCCCGAAGTGCCGTCGTCGTGTTTGGGCTGTTCTGCCGTCCTGCGCTCCAATTCGCGTTCAGATCAGAAGGCTGCACAAATAGGGTTGCTTGGGCGATTCATCTTCATTCTGACCGAGTTGAGAGACCTGAGAATCAACCGGCCATACCGCTCTCAGCCGCGCGATTCGACCCGCGCAAGCCGATTTTCGCCCGAAATTCGTATGGACCTGCCCCATCAATCCGTGTTTAATTCGTCCCCCATTTTCGACTCTTTCCGTTGGCTACCACGGATTCCTTCCGGGTGCGTCGGAAGGGGCTCGGATACGACCAGTCTGCTGCGGCTGCGCTGACTGATAGCTTGCGGCAAATCACATCGCACATGGATCGACCGTGAACGAGATTGTACGACTGCTCAAGTACGCTTGGCCGTACCGCCGGAAGGTGTACGCTTCAATCGTCTTCGCGTGGCTGGTGGCCCTGTTCTGGGGTCTTAACCTGTCGATGACGTACCTGGTGGTCAAAGTCTTTCTCGACGGGCAAAGCATTCACGAATTCGTCGATTCGGAGATCGCCGATTCCGAAGCCAGAATCAAAAAGGCGACGGCCGAACTGAGAAGAATCGGTGAGCTCACTCGTCCGGCTGACGAAGCGACCGAAACATCCGATAACGCCAAGATCGAACACGAGCTTGTCGATTTGGAGATCGCTGATTCCGATGCCAGAATCGAAAAGGCAACGGCCGAACTGGGAAGAGTCCGGGAACTCTCCGATCCGGCCGCCGAAGCGACCGAGATGTCCGACGACGCCAAGATCGAACTCCAGGCGAGCCGTTCGAAGTATCAGGGGCGGCTGAGTAAGCATTCGAGTCGACTGGTGCTGCTGAAGTGGCTGCAGACGAACGCGGTGCCCTGGCTTCCCAGCGACCATTTCAACACGTACGCGCTCATTTTGGGGGTCTTGCTGTTCGCCACGATTCTCAAAGGGCTCTGCATCTTTGTACAAGAGATTCTGATTGGAAGCGTTGTTGAGTTGACCGCGATGAGAGTGCGCAAAGAATGCTTCCGCAAATCGCTCGACCTCGATTTTCAAAGCCTGTCGCTCTTTGGCACGGCGAATTTGATGTCACGCTTCACGTTCGACATGGCTCAGTTGTCACAGGCTTTGCGGTTGCTCGGCGGCAAGGTCATTCGCGAGCCGCTCAAAGCCGTGATGTGCATTGTCGTCGCTCTGTACTGGAGTTGGCAGTTGACGCTCCTGTCGCTCGTTTTTGCCCCGCTAGCGGCCATCGTGTTCTACCGCATCGGTCAAAAGCTCAAACAGGCGAGCCGGCGACTCATGGAGAACATGTCGCGAATCTACAAGACGTTGGAAGAGACGTTCGATACGGCGAAGTTAGTGATTGCGTTCAACGGAGCCCGGCGGCAGCGACAGCGTTTTCACGGCGAGAACAAACAATATTACAGGACGGCGATGAAGATCGCCCGCATCGATGCGCTGACCAGCCCAACCACCGAAACATTGGGGTTGTTCGCCGCATCTCTGGCGCTGCTTCCCGGTGCCTACTTGGTGCTACGGGACACGACGAGCATCTGGGGCATCACGCTGGCCTCCGAACCGATGACGCTCGCTGCGCTGGCTTCGCTGTATGCTGCTTTGGCAGGCATCATCGACCCGGCCCGCAAGCTTTCGACGACGTACGGCAAGGTCCGCCGTGGAATGGTGGCCGCCGAACGGGTGTTCTCCCTGATGGACCGTCAGTCGCTGGTGAAGGAGCCGTCCGAGCCGAAGAGTCTTCCGGCACACACCGAGTCGATCGAGTTCAACAAGATCGTCTTTACGTACGCCAGCCACGATGACGAAATCGCAGCACGCCCGACCGTTCTGGAAGACGTCACGCTCAAGGTCGACGCGCGCGAGGTCATTGTGGTTGTCGGGGAAAACGGGTCCGGCAAGTCGACGCTCGTCAACATGCTGCCCCGCTACTACGATCCCGATTCCGGCAGCATTCTCGTTGACGGGGTGAACATCCGCGATGTTCGTGCCCGCGACGTTCGCGCTCAGATTGGCGTCGTCACGCAGGAAACTCTATTGTTCGACGAGACCATTTACGAAAACATTCGCTACGGCAGACCTGGGGCGACGAGCGCCGAAGTGCTCGAAGCAGCTAGCCGTGCGCATGTCACGCAGTTTGTCGACGCGTTGCCTGAGGGTTTTGAAACACTCGTCGGCGAGAAGGGCGGCCGTCTCTCGGGTGGGCAGCGGCAGCGTGTGGCGCTCGCGCGGGCCATCCTACGGAACCCGTCGATTCTCATTCTCGACGAGGCGACGTCGGCCATCGATGCACAAAGCGAGCAGTTGATTCACGAAGCGCTGCGAGGCTTCGTCAAAGGTCGCACGACGTTTATCATCACCCATTCGGTCAGCCCCAGCATTCTGGAACTCGTCTCACGCGTGGTTGTCATGGATCAGGGCCGGCTCATCGCCGCCGGAACCCACGAGGAAGTGCTCAGCGTCTGCCCCACGTACGAGCGACTCTACACCGCCCAAATCGGCCAGCGGGCCGGGGGACGAACTCGTGCAACCGACTCGGCCAAGGCGACGCCCACATCGAGCGTGGCAGAGTCTCGCCCGAACGTAGCACCGAATCCGCCCGCCGACAACTTGCCTACGCCCAGAGCCGATGAAGACGAACCGATTGACGATTCGCCGCGCATCATTCCGCTCAGAACCCCTCAGCCCGATTCGCCCCCCTCGAACGATGCCGTCGGCTAACGCATCACGGCATTGCCTGGTACGACGGACGACTTGTGTCCGTGGGCCTCTACGCCGATGATGGATCGAGCCGATCATTCCGGCACCGACGGCTTGTTCGCGGAGACCGCCCCGTTCGTAGAGGCCGTGTATCAGAGCCCGTCTCGGCCTGCGACGGAGGTTTCAGGTCGTTGCCGGCGCCCTCGAACGGCGGTCTGACAATCCCATTGTCGTGGAACGGGGCCTGGAAATTCGGAATCAACGGTTACCCATCAGAGCGCGTAGAAATCGGCGCCGTGTACCTTTCAAAACCCGGTTGTGGTCCCATTTGACTCCGAATTCCCGAGCCAACTGTTGACCATCAGAGGGTTTTGAAACCAGCGCAAGAGAAGTTCCTATGACGTCGAACGAACCGTATCTCATTCGGCTTGCCAATCGTCTCACCGAAGGACTCTCGGGAATAGACGACGAGCGCCGACAGCGACACCGCGACTTCATTCGGTCACAGCAGGCTGACGACGGTGGGTTTCGTGGTCGCGAGGGTGACTCCGATCTGTACTACACCGGATTCGCCGTTCGCAGTCTCGCGATTTTGGGCGGCCTTTCGCCCGCTGACTGCGAACGTGTTGGCGGTTATCTGAAGCTGCAATCACATCACGGGCTGAACGTTATCGACCTGGTGAGTTGGCTGTACTCGGGATTGGTCGTCCAGGCCTCCGGTGGAGATGATCCGTTCGCCGAATTGGGATCCGGCTGGATTGACCAAATCGCCGAGAACCTGGAAAGCCTGCGCCGCCCCGATGGTGGCTACGCCAAAGCCGCTCCGGGCGCTGCGGGGAGCACGTATCATTCTTTCCTGATTGCCCTCACCTACGAGTTGATCGGAAAAAACGTACCCAACCCGAACGCGCTCGTACAGTTCTTGTACGACCGGCAGCGGGACGACGGGGGCTTTGTTGAGATCGCGCCGATGAAGCGCAGTGGAACGAACCCTACGGCCGCGGCCGTCGCATTAGTCGCCAAGTACAGCTCGATCGATGACGAACTGCGCGACGACGTTCGTGCCTTCCTGAGAGAGGTAAAGAGTGGCGAAGGCGGGTTTCAAGCGAATACGCGTGTTCCCTTTGCAGATAGTCTTTCGACGTTCACCGGGCTATTGACGGCGTCCGACCTCGGCTTGGGCGACGTGCTCGACCACGGCCTAGTGGAACGCTTCATCGAAACGCAACTCGAATTTCCGACGGGCGGTTTTCGCGCGGCGGCCTGGGATGAACAAGCCGACGTCGAATACACGTTCTACGGCTTGGGGGTTTTGTCGCTGCTACGGTCGGCGGAATCACATAGCGAGTGACGGAGTTGGTTCTGTGAGTCGTGGCGGGCAGACTCGGCTCTGTTTCGCACGCTGCGCGGCGTCAGTCCGACTCAAATCGTATCCGAGACTCAAGGAAGCGCTATGGCTGCTCGTTGTTCACTTCGCTGCTGGCGGCGTTGTCGTCTTTGAAGAGCATGAGGAACAGCAGCATGATGATGCCGGCTCCGATGGCGGGAATGGCCCAGATCGAACGCCAGTCCATCAGTTCCAAAGCTCGCATCGATTTTTCGCCGATTTGCGTTTCCAATGGCTCCTTCTCGGCTGCGATTGCCGCGGAGTCGCCGCCGGCCTCAAGCCGCTCGTCGAGTGCGGCGACCTGTCCGGAGAGTTCCTTGACTTCGGTTTGAAGCGCGACCGATTCGGCCGGCGTGTACCGGGCACCGACGATGCCGGTGACTTGCGCCCCGATGAACATTCCCAGACCCAGAGTGAACAGCACCAGCATACCTTGTGCCTGCCCGCGAATGCTTGAGGGCGCCACCTTGTCAGTATAGATTTGTCCCGTCACAAAGAAGAAGTCGTAACAGATTCCGTGCAACAGAATGCCCCCCAGCATCATCCAGACAACGTCATCAGGAGCGCCGATTGCAAACAGCGCGTAACGCAAAACCCAGGCGGCCATGCCCACGAAGAGCATCCACTTCACGCCAAGACGTTTGAAGAAAAACGGCATCAGCACCATGAACAAGATTTCCGACACTTGCCCGAATGCCATCTTGATCGGTGGATCGGCAAGCTTCGCCTGAGTGACGGCTCGCTCGGCCAACTGATAGTAGAACGCTAAAGGAATACAGATGAGAAACGAGCTAACCATGAACGTCAAAAACGATCGCTGCTTGAGCAGAACCAGGGCATCCAGACCGAGTAGTTCCCGTGCGGAGGCCTTTTTGCCTGCCAGAGGCGGAGCGGTATGCGGGAGGCTGAAGCTGTATACGCCCAGGAGAATCGACGCTCCCGAGACGAGGTAAAATTGGTTGATCGACCCGCCCCATTTCAGAAACCCGAGTGCGAATCCGGCGACGATCCAGCCGATCGTCCCAAAGACACGAACAAGCGGGAACTGCTTCTCCGAATCATCCAATTGGCTCAAGGCCAGCGTGTTCGTCAGGGCCAACGTCGGAAAATAGGTGAGCATGTAACCGAAAAACACCGCGTTGATGAGCGTCGGTGATGCATCGGTGGCCGTCATGAACGACGTGGCGACCAACATGAGAACCCCACCCAATAGGTGCATGACGCCCAGCACACGTTCGGTCGCAAAAAACCGGTCTGCAATCATCCCCACGAAAAACGGCGAGATCATTCCCGCAATCGGTCCCACGGAATACGTCCATCCGAAATCAGCTTCTGCAAAGCCGATCGTGCTCAAAAACCGCGGAGCGGTGACGTACCAAGCGCCCCAGATGAAAAACTGAAGAAACATCATGACGCTCAGGCGGGCTGCAACGGGCATTTCTGGCTTCTCCTGGGTGTTGATCACGTTCGCCGGCCGAATCGGGCGATTGCCGGCACCCGATCATGCCGACTCGATCGCGGGCTAGCAAGCGTAACGCATTACCCAGCCTGAAAAAACTGTGGCCCCACCCACCAGTGACGACAAATGCATACATTTGAAAGGGGCTCGCCGCGAATTGACGCGGCGATGGTATCGCCACATGTCGAGTCATCGTCGTCGTATCCGCGCTCGCTACGACGCGCCGCACTTCCGAACGAACCTCTCACCACCTCTGCCGGTTTCGTCGGTCCTCTTCGGCCAGTCGCTCGCCATAGATGTCCATCGCGTAGAGTCCTCCAGCCACAATGAAGTAGGAAATTACGATGCCGACGAGAAGACCCTTGGCCTGCGTGAAGCTATGCACAACGACCCGAGGTGTTTTCGATGTCATCTTGAACGCGTTAATGAGATAGTCAAACGGAACTTTTTTGCGCAAGATGGTGACCATCATCGTGCCGGGCGGACCGTCGTGGGCTGGCTCCATGTCGATCATTCCCGGAATCCAGCCTTCCTCGTCTTTGGCATACCGACCGGCGATGAGTGCCCAGCCGAACATGCAGAAAAGGACGGCCATTGCCGCAAGTCTTCGGCGAAGCGACCAACCTTCGTCATCGGTTTTCTTGCGTCGCTTGGCTTTCCCCGACTTTTTGTTCTTCTTGACCTTCTCGGTCGGAATGTCATTCTCGGCCGCCGGAATCGGGCTCTGCCGCCACGTCGACTGTGCGGATTTCTTACGTCTGTAAACTCGGGCACCCAAGCGAGGCGGTTCATTCGCGCTGCCATCATCCGCCGGTCGACGTTTGGAGACGCGCTTCGCGGCGCCGGACGTTCCTTCGTCGGTCTTGAAAGCGGGAATCTGGATGACCGCTTCACAGTCCCGGCAACGGACCCGCTTGCCGAACGCTTTCGGAGGAACCTTTTTATAGACTTTTCCGCACTGCGGACACTCAACCGGCTGAACCATCACGGCGGCCTCGCGGAACAACAACCCAAGATTACCCAGAGGGACGTTTTTTCGACCGCACGCGCGGTGAGTTGAATCGATGATACCCGGGGGCCGTCGCTCGTTCCATAAAATGGCCTCGTTTTCGTCTTTCGCGAATGTCCGCCGGTGGCCGAAGACGATTTCTCAGCTTTTCCGCCGGCGCGATCCGCCGCTAGCCGAAACTCCGTAGACACAAATCGGGACGGCCGGTAACATCTCGCGCCTGTCATGGAGACTTCATTACACCGGCAACTCAAAGCCCTATATGCGGACGAATCGACTCACCGGGAGGTGACGCTCGATGGGTATCGCATTGATGCGATCGTTGAGGGACGTCTGATCGAAATCCAGTACGGGTCGCTGGGTGCCATCCGCGACAAGGTCCGCACGCTGCTCGACGCCCACGACGTGCTCGTCGTCAAGCCCTTGGTCTCGCGACGGTATCTCGTCAAGCGAAAACGAAAACGGGGCAAGGTCGTCTCAGCCCGGTATAGCCCGCTGCGGCAAACCTTTTTGCATCTGTTCGACGACCTCGTGCATTTTGTCGGCGTGTTCGGACACGAGAGGCTCGCCGTCGAAGTCTTGCTGTGTGAGCAGGAAGAACACCGGCTGCCCGCGAAAAAACGACGGTTTCGCAGCAAGGGCTATCGCGTCGAAGATCGGCTGCTGCGTCAGGTCGACGATCGGCTCATGCTCCGCACGCCGGAAGACTTAGCGGAGCTGCTCCCGCGCGATCTTCCGGAGTCATTCACCACGGGCGACATTGCTCAAAGGGCGGACATTCCCCGCTGGTTGGCGCAGAAAATGGCCTACTGCCTGAGAAAGACGGGCGTCGCAGAAGCGGTCGACAAACAGGGCAACGCTATCGTCTATCGCTGCTGCAAGCGAAAACGCGCGGCGTAAAACGGCACGCGGATACTCCGAAGGCACGTCGACGAGAGACTCGCGTTACGCGGCCGCTTCGATCGTGAGTTCTTTCGCGACGGCTTCGATTTCGTTGGCGGAGACGTGAGAGAGTTGGTCGGCGTAGCCAACGAGCAGCGCCAGGTCGCATAGCCGATTGAGTCGGCGCGGCACGCCGGCGGACATTTCAAACAAGGCGTCCAGCGCCGAGGCGTCAAAGATGTTTCGCGTTCCGCCGGCGACTTTCAAACGATGTGCCACGTACGCCGACGTTTCCTGCTGAGTGAACGGTTGCAGCACGCACTTGATGCCCATCCGCTCATCGAGCGACCGCAACCGCTGCACGCGTGGCACGAGCTCTTGATCTCCAATGAGAATCAACGAGAAGCTCACTTTCGGCGGCTGGCAGAAGTTGAGCAGCAATTGAATGGCCGAGAATGTGCGAGGTTGTTCGATGAGATGGGCTTCGTCAATCACGATGACCGGTTGGCGCCCGAGAGCCGTCAGCCGGGATAGCCGGTCTTCGATTTGGCGGATGACACAGTCGAGCCGATGTTCACCCGTGTGAGCGGCGACCGGGTCTCCTCCCAGCTCGGCGGCCAGATAGGCCATCAGTTCATCGGCAGAAAGCTGGGGATACACGAGATGCACGAACGGCCCCGTTTTTTCGGCGAGTTCTTCGGCCAGCAAGTGGGCCAAGTACGTCTTGCCGTAGCCGACGCCTCCCACTAGTAAACCGGCACCGAGCCCGTGTTCAACCAGGTACTGCAATTTCAGAAGTGTCGCATGGTGCGACTGGCTGCGGTAGAAGAACTCCGGAGCCGCGTCGTTCGCGAAAGGGGGGTGCTTGAGTTCCCAATACTGTTCGTACATGTGACACCCGGTTTCGCTGATGGAGTTGGTCCCAGAACGCTCTGATGGACGATGTTAACGCCTTGTCTCGAGCGTCGAATCGTACCACAGCCGGGTTTTGGGACGGGTCATAGAACTCATAGACGATTGCGATGATCAATGACCGGTCCGTCGATGTGCAGCGGCCATTATTCAATTGTCCCGGTCAACCAGGCACCGCGCGTCGACTTGCCGATCGGCTTGTGTGGCGGGACGCCTGCCGGCGCGTGACCGGTATCACGCCCGAATTCTGCGTGATCGGTCTCATGTGCCAACAGTTTCGGTCCCTCGTCGCTCGAAGGGTCTGCAACGTCTTCAGCGTTGGCGTGCGTGACAACACCCGATTGGGTAACTGAGGCGTGGCTCGACGACTCGATTTTCACGGGGTCATTCTCAAAAATGAGCACCGGGTCGTCGACGGGAATTGTCGACTCAACGTCTGACGCAGGCCGAAACCAGACGATCGCCGCTAAGATGCCGACACAGACAACGATCGTGCCGATCAGGCCTCGCGGTGAGCGCACGACTCCCCACCGCCAGACAGCCATGCTCAGCGCTCGCCGGGCAGAAATGACGCGTGAAATGATTCGGTAGCGCAGTGCCGGTCGCGAATGAGTCGCGACGGCCACCGGCGTCGAGGGATCGGCGGCGGCACCCAACAGGCGTTCGATTCTCGGGATGTCCGCTGAATCGTTGTCGTCCAGTTCCGGTCCATCATCTGACGGATCGCTGGAGTGATATCTAAGTTGATTGATAGCGGTTTCGCTTGGCATTGACTCACCCGGCGTTCGATTGGGGAGATGAAAGTGGCCCGTCAACGGCCCACGCGAATGACGCGCATGGGAAACGGCCGCTGCGCAGCCCTATCAGCCTTTAACATCGGCTGCCGATTGTGCCGAACTTGACAGTTTTGCCAGTCACGAAAGATAGGCAAAATGAGAGCCTTGTGGCACCGCATGTTTGCCGTCAGATTTCCGGAAGACTGAGGTGATCGCAGCAGCCGGCATCATGCGCCGGCTCGCTAGCTGCCCAGCTGTAGTGCAAGAAAGCATGCCGCAACTACAGCCCAAGCACATCGGCCATTGTGTACAGGCCCGGCTTCTTGGCGATCAGGAACTTGGCCGCCATCAGCGCGCCGTAGGCGTAGCTGTCGCGGGTCTGGCCTCGCACGATGATGTCGATCGTTTCGCCCATCATTCCGAAGACGATCGTGTGCTCGCCGACGTTGTCGCCCGTTCTGAGGGCGTGGTAGCCAATTTCTGTCTGCGGCCGGCGTCCCGGTCTTCCGTGTCGCCCATGCACGTGGTCCGACTGCCCCATTTCTCCAGCGACGATCTCGCCGAAACGCAGGGCCGTTCCACTGGGCGCATCTTCTTTGAACCGGTGGTGCCGTTCGATGACTTCGACGTCGACACCTTCGGGATGCCCCTTGAGAACGCGAGCCGCTTCTTGGACGAGCTTCATCGTCAGGTTGACGGCCAGGCTCATGTTGGGTGCCAGAATGACGGGAGCCGTGTGCGATGCGGTGAGCACCGTCTCGTGCTGCGCCTCGGTTAACCCCGTCGTCGCGGCGACCAAGGGGACTTGCCGCTCCCCACATAGGCGCGCGACCGCCGCCAAGGCGTCGGGGACCGAAAAGTCGATCACCACGTCGAGTTGCAGCGGCAGTTCGCCGGTCACCGGAACGTCGATGTTGCCGATTCCCGCCAATGCGCCGGCATCAGCGCCAAGGCTCTCCGAGCCCGCATCTTCGAGCGCCCCCGCCACTTCCAGTTCCGGGTCGGCATGCACCAACGCGACAATTCGCCTGCCCATGCGTCCGGCGGCGCCGTTAATGCCGACTCGAATTGCATCACTCATGGTTGCCTCTTAAATCATCCGCGCAAGACCAACGCCCGCGAGTTCAAAACGCTGTGTTCCGAGAAAAATTCCCGCCGGCCCCTCACTCGGCCGATGGTACCGCGAGCCGGACCTCGCGACAACACAGCGCTCGGATGGTCAGCAGCCGATGAACGGCCAACCGCAGCCGGATGACAGACGACGTTGGGTGAGGGAACCGATGCGTGAATTGGGCAGCGCGGCCACGCGCACCGAAACCCGGTCTATCGCGCTCAGCGAGCGTCTGCTGTTTCCGCCGATCACACCGATAGAAGTGCAGTCGTGAGTTCGGCGCACACCTGATCGTCATGTTCAACTTCGCTTCGAAGGCGGAGTGCCTGCGCGGCCGATTCTCCGCCAAGGCGACCCAGAGCCCAAGCCGCCGCCGAACGCACAACAGGATCGGTGTCACCCAGCGCCCGTGCGAGGCACGGCACCGCTTTCGTGTCACCAGAGTTTCCCAGCACGATCGCGGCGTTACGCAAAATGCCCGAGCGCTTCGGGCGAGCGAGTGGCGTCTTCTCGAACCGGGCCATGAGCTCGGCTTCGTCTAATTCCAAGAGCGCTATTGCATCGATGGCCCGCGAGCCGTCGCTGGAGGCAAACGCCGGGTCGTCGCTCTCTGGCGCCTTGTGATTCCAGGGACAAACGTCCTGGCAGACGTCGCAACCGAACAGCCAATCGCCCATCGGTTCGCGAAGGCCGGCGGGAACTGGTCCGCTCAGTTCAATGTTCAGATACGATATGCATCGGCTGGCGTCGAGAACGTACGGCTCGGTGAACGCATCGGTCGGACAAGCTTCCAGACAACGCGTGCAGGTGCCGCAGTGGGAGGCTGCGTGGGGTTCGTCGTAATCGAGTTCGAGGTCGACCAATATCGCCGCCAGAAACGACCAACTGCCGAGTCGTTTGTTGATCAGCATCGTGTTCTTGCCGAACCAACCCAACCCGGCCATTCGCGCGAAATCGCGTTCGAGTAGCGGCGCCGTATCGACCACGCCCCGCGTTCGGCAACCGGGAGATTCTTCGTGCACAAAGTCGGCCAGCCGACCGAGCCGATTTCTGAGGACCGTATGATAGTCGGTCTCGCCCCAAGCGTACCGCGAGACACGACCTTCACCCGGCTCGACCGCAGCTGGCTGCTCGGTGTGGTAATTCACAGCCAGCATGATCAGGCTCTTCACGCCGGTGAGTACGTGCTGGGGATGTTCGTAGGCGGCTTCGCGGCGGGGCAAGTATTCCATTTCGCCCGCGTTTCCGCTGTCAATCCAAGCACGAAAGTCGTGGAAACCAGTCGGCGTGACGGCCGGCGCGATGCCGACTAGATCAAAGCCCACCATGAGCGCCTCGGCTTTGATCCGAGCCGATAGATCGCTGCGTTCAGCGGGCGTGCTCATCGTCGCTTGCGGCTCTGAAACCGTTCCCGGTCGTGACATGGCTGAACGATAATAGTGGACCAACAGTCGTGAGCACTTGGGTTCATTCATCTCTCGGAATCACGACGTGAGCAGGTGTTCGCGCGATCTTCCAAATCACGACCGCCACCGAAACACTCGAACGCCAAACGGTCCGCCCGGCCGTCATGCCAGCGGTTGCTGCATGTCGGCCCACTGCTTGCCGCCGACTTCGAGAATTCGTGCATCGGGCCAAACGTCGAGCGGCGTATAGCGCGGATGACGGACCGTCTCGAACGGATCGTTGCGGGCCGCGTTGTAGCAACAGATAAAAGCCCAGCGCGGAAAATCGCTTGTGTTCTGGTCGGAGCGGTGCAGCAGGTTGCAGTGAAACAGCACAGCCGAGCCGGGCTCGAGTTCACAGTGAACCAATTCCAAACGATCCAAGGCGACTTGAGCTCGCTTTGGGTCGGCACCCGTCTGGTCTCCGACCTTACCGTGATCGACGCGTCCCATTAGGTGCGAACCCTTGATGACCTGCAAGCAGCCGTTGATTTTCGTCGCGCGGTCGACGGCGATCATGCAACTGGCCAACAGAGGGAACGGGCAACAGTAGTTGTACCAGTAGCCGTAATCTTGATGCCAAGCCCAGGCCCCGCCCCGTTGGGCCTCTTTGAGCACCATTTTGTGGTGATAATGATAGACCTCGCCGTCGAGCAGTTGCTCCATCGCACGCACCAGGCTCTCCGACCGGACGATGGCTCCGTACACGTCGTTCTCGGGCAGATCGTTTCGCACCGTGATTTTGACGGCGCCGCCTTCCCCGTCGGCGCGGCTATCGGCTTCTTGCTGGAGCCGGTAATCGGCACGGGCGACATTTCCCAACAGCGCTGTCTCATCAGCGTCGAGAAAGTCCTCGACGATCACGAACCCGTCTCGATGGTACTGGGTGAGTTGATCGGCAGTGAGTTGGAAACCGCTCATTGTTGTTTGCAGTGATCTGTCGTTGAGGAACCCGTTGTCGCAGCTACGCTTTGCGAATCTTTTCGCGGCCGCGCGTGACCTGCTTCGTCGCGTTTCGCGTATCGAGGACAAGCGGCGAATGTTCGACGATGAAATCGTAGTCGTAGTCGGAGTGATCCGTCGCGATCAACACGCAATCTTGGTCGGCCAGAAACTCGGCCGTCAATTCGCTGCTGGCCATGTCCGGCACTTCATGGTGACGCATTTCGGGCAGTTTCGCAATGTGCGGGTCGTTGTATGAGACGACGGCACCCTCCTGGAACAGCAGATCCATTAGCTCGAACGACGGGCTTTCACGCGGATCATCGACGTCCTTCTTATAGGCAACTCCCAGCAGACAAACTTTGCTCCCACCGAGAGTCTTGCCGGCTTCGCCCAAGAATTTTCCCAGTTGGGTGATAACGTACTGTGGCATCCGCGAGTTGACTTCGCCGGCCAATTCGATGAACCGCGTCTCCATTCCCTGTTCGCGGGCCAACCAGGAGAGATAAAATGGATCGATGGGAATGCAGTGCCCGCCGAGCCCCGGGCCGGGATAGAAGGCTTGAAAGCCGAATGGCTTGGTCTTCGCCGCGTCGACCACGTCCCAAACGTCGATACCCATGCGATCGAACAACACCTTGAGTTCGTTTACCAGCGCGATGTTGACCGCACGATACGTGTTTTCGAGAATCTTGCAGGCCTCGGCCACTTCGGGGTTGGGCACGGGGATGACCTTGACGATCGCGTGCGCGTAGAGCGCTTCGGCCAGGCGGCCGCTTTGGGGATCGATGCCGCCAACCACCTTGGGAATTCCGGCCGCTGAGAAGTCGGGGTTACCGGGATCCTCGCGCTCAGGGCTATACGCCAAGAAAAAATCGTTGCCGACTGACAAGCCGCTTTGCTCGAGAATCGGCAACAATACGTTGCGGGTCGTCGTGGGATACGTTGTGCTTTCGAGAACAACGAGTTGGCCGAGACGCAGTGCGCGAGAGATGGCCTGCGCCGTTTTCTCTACGTATTGCAAATCGGGGTTTCGGTCTGTGTTGAGCGGAGTCGGCACGCAAATCAGCAGCGCGTCGGCTTCGGCAAGCCTCGCCATGTCGGTCGTCGGCTCCATCTGCTTCTCACGAATCCACTTCGCGACAACCGGCGACGAGATGTGCTTGATATAGCTCTCGCCTGCAAGCAGCCGGTCGACTTTGCTCTGATCGACATCGAACCCCAGCGTGCGAAAACCGGACGACGTGAAGGCGTTGATCAACGGCAGGCCCACGTAGCCCAGCCCGATGATGCCCACCACGGCCGTCTTGTCGGCAATCTTGCTCTCGAGGTTCTCCACGCTCATTCGAACATCCTCTTGTCGATTCCTTTTTGCGCTACGGCGCGTTTGCTATCCAGTCAAACCTGTGGCGCGGCGGCGGCAAACGCAGACATGCCATCGCTCCGTTAGAATCGTTCTTGCCGGGTTTGAAAAACTGAAAATGAGTTCGGGCGCCTTGTCCGTCTGTACAGCTCTGCCAGAGGGATCTGGCGGAACAGTGGTGCCATAACACCCGGCTTACGGGGCGGAATCATATCAGTCACGCGTCGACCGACGCAACGGCTCAGCACACCAAACGGTCTTGCGCCGGCGCTACGGCTCGGCGATGCCGACCGAAAGGGGTTCGCTACTGAACGTCGACTTCATGACGAAGTTCAGAGCGATGTTGGCCATGACGGGCACTTGCCGCTTTTCACCGGGTTTGGCATTCGCGGCGGCCTTGAAGGTGATATGACCTTCGGACATGCTGCCGGTCAACAGCGTCTTACTTTGGCTGCCGTCGATCGTGACGCCCGCAGGCAATGTGTTTCCGAACACGCCGCCAAGATGTTGAAACAGTGAATCGAGCGTGACATTCTTTGTGAATCCCTCGGCCCGTTCGATGACGACGCCCACTTTTTTCGACTCTCCCGGCTTGAGCGAGATCTCATTTGTGTCGAGCTTGACCGCGCGAATATCGCCCGGTGCACCGACCGAGACGGTGTGCATGTCGACCTGCCAATGGTTGCGGCCGCCACCGGGCATGTAGGTTTCCTGCATGGGCACGGCGACGCTCGATAAATCGAGCATTTCGTCGTCGCCCGTTTTGTGCTGTGCGGTGCCCGAGACAACCACGTTGGCGGCGCACATCCCCGTTCCCGGTGCCGCGGCGAGAATGATGCAACCGTCGACCGGCTTGCCGGCCGGGATGACTCCACACTTCGCCGTAACCGCCTCGGGCAAGCCCTCGATGTTAAGCGTAACCTTCCCCTGAAACCCGTTCTTGCGGACGACGCGAGCGAATAGCACGCCGCTGGTACCGGGAGTCAGCAGCGTCTTATCGGTATCGAGGTAAAGTTCAAAGTACGGCTGAGATCGAGTGACCTTCAGAAAATAGACATAATCTGGCCCACCACGCAGATGAAGATCGCGAACCTCGATCGTGAATTTTCCATCGGCGGGTGCTGACCAGTTTTCAATCCACGAGTCGGCAAAGTTGAGCCGATACAGGCTCATGTCGTCCTGTTGCTTGATCGACTTGCCTGAGGAATCGAGAATCCGCACGAAGGAGTCGAGGGCCGACTGCTGACGCCGGGCCACGATTTCGATCGAGAACTTCTCACCCTTCTTGGCCTCGAACGTATAACAATCGATGTCGGCTTCGCTTTCGATCCGCCCGCTGATACCGGCCGGAACGCTGATGACCTGCGCCTGTTCGGGCGTGTTGTTGTCGACATCGCTTTCGACCACGGCCGGCAAATCGCTCACGACCACGCCGACCGGGTTGCTCAATTTGTCGTCGACCATCGGCAGGCGGATTTTTTTCGGACCGTGTGGCAAATCAGCGGCCAATGAAACACTGGACCGGGCCGAATCGAGAGCCGGGGCGCTGACGATCGCAAGCTCAGTTTCTTGGCCGGGCGCCAAACCCATCGGATGCACAGAGGTGACAAACGGTTCGCTCGTCACTTCGATGCTGTACGTCCAGTGAGCATTCCCCTGGTAGCGGACGTCGCGAATCTCGAGCAGATGCTCGCCGGCTTGCTCGAACCGGTGACTCAGGAACGGGTCGCCGGCGTAGGAGTTGTCCGACTGAGCCAACGTGGCCCCCGATGCGCTCTGGACCGAAATGATCGGATCAGAATGCTTCTGCAGATCGTGAATCCGATTCTGCAATCGCATCGAACGAACGTGAAAGTTCAGGACGGTATCGGCCTCGGCCGTGAACTTGAAGTAGTCAACGTCTTCGGCTTTTTCGATCACGCCGCACAGCGTGGCGGGGAACGACACGGGCTGCGCCTTGTCGGGCGTATTGTTGTCGCTCGTTTCCACGGCAATGGGATCGTTGACGATGACAAGCTGCCCCAACGTGCTCACGCCGCGCGGAGTCGCGATTCGAAAATCACGCACACCCGGCGAAGTTCCGGCCGCCACGGTGAATCGCACCTTGAGCGCCGTGAGCGACTTTGGCTTCTTGTCTTTTTCGTCGGGTTTGGCTTCCGGAAGCACAATCTCGCCCGTTACGCCGTCTTCGCTGACAAGAACTTCGTAGGCACCGTTCATGTCGTAACGTGAAGAGAGCGTGTGCTCGGACGTCCCGCCGACTTGTGCGGCGGTCGGCTTCAAGCTCATCAGCATCGGGTAAGCCGTCTGCGCCAGCGCGGGCGAGGCCGTGAAGCACGCCAAAAAGGTGGCCGATGAAAAGAAAAGGCGTGTCAACATGGACCCTCTATCTCACGTACAAGAACTGTTTGGAATTCAACAGCGCCCAGAGCAAGTCCTCGTAGCATTCTTGGGGACTGGGGCTTTCTTCGAGAAACTCCCGGCAGGCGACGCGTTCGGCTTCGCTGGGGTGCCGGCACAACGAACTCACGTAGAGTTCGTCCACAATGTCATCGTGCGACTCCTTGGCGGCCAACAACTTCGCAACGCGGCCTTTTTTATCGGCGATCTTCCGGGCGAGAGTATTTCCGTTGAGAGAATGCAGCGCCTGCGAGAGGTTTTCGTCGGGCATGCGTTCGCACTCACAAACACTCGCCCGCTTCGGCTTGCCAAATGTCTTGAGAAAGTAGTTAGGATACTTGGCATCGGGCAATTCGATCGCCCGCGTTCCGGACGGCAGTTGCTTGAACTTAGTGGCCACGCCCGTCGTTTGGTCGATCGCGTCGAGCAACGGTTCTGCCGCAATGCGTTTAACGGCGTAGTGGCTGTAGAATCGGTTATCCGACGCGTTCTGCTCGGTCGGCTGCGACTCGAGTTGATAAAGCCTCGACGCCATCAGCGTGCGCATGAGATGCTTGAGATTGTACTCACTTCCAGTGAAGTCGTCGGCCAAGGCCTGCATCAACGCCACGTTGCTGGGTGGGTTGGTTTCCCGCAGGTCGTCGACCGGCTCGACCAACCCGCGTCCCAACAAGTAGGCCACGTACCGGTTGACGACCGATTTCGCGAAGTAATCGTTTTCCGGCGAGGTGATCCATTTGGCGAGTGGAATTCGCAGATCAAGCGGATGATCGACCGGTTCCCCTCCAAGCGGCTTCGGTTTGGCCGTCTTGTTCATCTTGACGACCACCACCGATTCCCGCCCGAACAATCCGAACTCCTGGCTGCCCTTGGTTCCCACCCGCGCGAAAAACCGGGCGAAACTCTGATAGTCATCCTGGCTGTATTTTTCGAAGGGGTGGTGGTGACACTTGGCGCATTGCAACCGAATGCCCATGAATAACTGCGCCGTCGATTCCGTCAGATCGGACGCATTGCCGTTGATGCGAAAGTAATTCGCTGGACCGTTCGAGTAGATCGAACCCTTGGCGGTCACGAGTTCGGTCACAAACCGATCGAACGACCAATTCGAACGAAAGGCTTCCTTGATCCAGTTGTGCAGCGCCCACATGCCCTGTTCGCCGAGCTTGTCGCTTTGGTTTCGAATCAGGTCGGACCACTTGAGCGTCCAATAAGCGGCGTAACGATCGTTGTAGATATCTTGTGCTGGGTCGCCCGTCAGCCCCAGCAGGCGATCGATGAGTTTCTCGCGTTTGTCGGGTTCTGAGGAACTCAAAAACGTTTCAGTTTCTTCGATCGTGGGCAGTCCGCCGATCGTATCGAGAAACGCGCGGCGAACGAACGTCGCATCGTCACACATCGCGGTGGGCTCGATGCCCAGTTCCCGGAACTTGGCCGAGGCCAATTCGTCGACGTAGTTATGGTTCTTCCAGTCTGCCAGTTGGATGTCATCGGCGTAGGGCACGATGAACATTGCTATCTGCGCATGTCCCTCGAAGCGGGCCATGACGGGTGCCTGACCACGAGCGAGAACATCGACTTTCCCGTTTTCGTCTACGCTCAGCAGAGCGTCGTCCATCGAGTCGAACTTGGTCCAAGCTGTCACGTCGCGGCGCGCCCCGTCGCTATAAACGGCTTCAACACGGAGTTGTTGCATCTGCCCGACGTCGGCCACCCTGCGTTTCGGCTCGACTTCGAGGCTCGTCACATGCGACGATTTCGGATTCGGCGCGGAGGCCCCCGAACGGATCCATTCGAGCAGGATCCGATAGTCGATCGAGTCAGCCGTGAGCCGTCGCCCGCCGCCGTGTCCGACTTGCATCGTCGGTTTTCGCAGCATTAGGCTCTGTTCGGGTTCGTTGAAATTGACTCGCCGCTGTTGCCGGTCGCGGACAATCGCGATTCGATCCTCAGCCGGATGCGTTCCAAAGACCGACAGCTTGAAGCCGGCTTGCCCGTGCTGCGAGGCGTGACAAGCCCCCATGTTGCAACCGGCCTTACTGAGAATCGGTCGCACGTGTGAGCTAAACGTGATGTCCGGGACAGCGGCCACGTCGCCGACGGCCACCGTGATTCGCCGTGTCACGTCGCCGGATGTCACCTCGATCTCGGCTGTTCCGTTGGCAACGGCCAACAATTCGCCTTGCGGGCCGACGGTGACAACCTCTGGACCCAGCGAACGAAACTGAGCGGAATGCGTCAGATCGCGCGATTGATCATTGATCTGGCCGGCGGCATCGGTTTCTTGAATCAGCAGTTGCGCCCGGGCGAAATTCCCGCGCAGGCTCACTTCAGCGGGGACGATCCGCCAATCGGCAGCCTGTTCTTCGGCGGAAGCGGTGGCAACGAACAGCGCCGTGCCCAGCGAAACGGCTACCGTCAACCTCAAAACTCGCGGTACAACGCCCGTCACCACGTTTGCCTCCTGTCGGAATCTCGACAACGTCTCTGCGAATTCACCCAGACCGGCACTACCAATGCGTCCGAGCCGACTGTCGGTCAAGAATCTCGCCGATCTCGACGCCCACGCCCCACGCCCGGAAGATCACGATCAATCGGCTTATTCATTCACAATGCCCGCGGCGATCATTCCGCTTGTCTTTTGAACAGATCAACGTTTATTATTACGTAACCGGCCGGACGATGCTATACTAACGGCCGCCACACGAAGTGGTTACGCGAATTCGACGTCGCTTCGCTCCGGACTATGTGCGGGCCGATGGCGGTGTCGACGACTTCCGAGATGTATCGGTTCGCGAGGCTGCGGGTGTGGTGCGTGCCCCGAACGGGCGGAGAAATGTGAGAGTCGGCAGGTTGCGAGAGTTTGCTCGTGAACCAGATCTGGCGAAAGCCACTTGCGGAGTGACAGATGCTCGACTTGCTATCCGGCGCCGTTCATGACTGCCAACGCGTTTCGCGGCGAAGCTTTCTTTCGATCGGCGCGCTGGGCGGCCTGGGATTATCGCTACCGGCGTTTCTGCAGGCAAAGTCGGCTGCCACCACCGGCGAGCAAGCCGACAAAGACGTCAATTGCATTCTCATCTGGGCACACGGGGGGATGAGCCATCACGACACGCTCGACCCCAAGCCCGAAGCGCCGCTGAGCGTTCGCGGAGAATTTGGCGTCATCGACACGGCGATACCAGGCGTGCAATTTACCGACGTCGTTCCCAACATGGCTCGCGAAGCGGGGCGGTTCGCCGTGTTGCGCGGTTGGAACCCCAAAAACGGCAGCCACGGAACCGCCGATCAGTGGGTCATGTCGGGCCGCAAGTTCAATCCCGCGATAACGCATCCGACCTACGGATCGGTCATCAGCTATTTCAAGGGCTTCAAATCGGCGGTGCCGCCGTTCATTCAACTGGGCACCAGCATCGATCGCCGCTTCGGCGGGGGAACGGCCGGCGTCTTGGGGCTCGAGCATAGCCCATTCGAAATCGACGGCGACCCCGGTAAAGACAAATTCCGTGTCAGAGACATCACACCTCCGCAAAATATCAGCATGCCGCGCATCGACCGCCGCCGGAAGATGCTCGCGAAAATCGATCAGTTGCAACGCCAGGCCGACTTGCAACCCGCCGCCTTCGACGCGCTCGACGAACATTTCAAGACCGCGCTGAACATGATCACCGCGCCGGAAACGAAAGCCGCCTTCGAGATCAGCAAAGAAGACGCGAAATTACGCGACCAGTACGGCCGCAACGCATTCGGCCAACGCTGCCTTCTGTCGCGTCGGCTCATCCAGTCGGGTGTGCGATTCGTGACCATCGCCGACCCCGGTTGGGATACACATCAAAACAACTTCAGCTCGCTGAAGAAGACTCGGATGCCTCCGATCGACCAAGGGCTCACCGCGCTACTGGCCGATCTCCAAGAGCACGGCCTGCTTGAAACGACGCTGGTCTGCTTTTTGACCGATTTCGGCCGAACGCCGAAGATCAACTCCGCCAGCGGCCGCGATCACTGGGCGAGTGCCGGTGTAGCGGTCATGGCCGGCGCCGGCGTGCCGGGCGGCCACATTCTGGGCGCAACCGACGGTGAGGGCGCTAAGCCCATCCGAAATCAGTATCTCTCGGACGACATCGCCGCAACAATCTATGCCAAGCTCGGCCTCCCGTTCGATCTCACGGTCCAGGCGCCCGACGGCCGGCCGATCCGACTCAACGAGGGCCGCGTCATCAAAGAGTGGATGTAGGCGGTCGTCGTCTCGGTCCAGGCTGCCCAGAAGAACACGTCGTCCGACAACGCTCTCGACTACGGCACGGCAGATCCGTCAGAACGTTCGGCGTTCGCCGGGCAATGCAGCGTGAGCTTGGTCAATTCCGGCTTGCAGTTGTAGCGCAGGGGATGCGAACCCGACAGGCCTCGCGACACGTAGAGCATCGTCGGCTCTTCCCAGTAGACGCCCGACGCGTATCGCGTTCCGAATGAGCTGGGCGAGTAGACCGGGCCGATGACCGGCAGCACAATCTGGCCACCATGATTGTGACCGCAGCACATCAGGTCAACCTGTTGCTCGCGCGCCCAGGAGAAATGATCCGGCGTGTGGCTGAGCAGCAGTCGGAAAGCGTCCTGCGGTGCCTGGGCGAAATCGGGGTGTTCCCCGATCCACGGCCGTTCCGTTCCACCGATGGCGAGCGTGTGACCCAAATGGTCTTGTGTGACGACCCGCCCCGCGACGTCGGTCCAACCGACATCGGTCATCGCGCTGCGTATCGTATTCAGATCGAGTGGCCAATCGTGATTGCCGAGAATGAAATAGCAGCCCAGCCGAGTCTGCAATCGGCCGAGTGTGCTGGGCAGCCAGTCCAGAAATCGCTCCTGCTCGACTAAGTCGCCCGTGAAAATCGCCATGTCGGGCTGAAGATCCATCGCGAGCTGAATCGACTCCTCGAAGAATGTTCGATCGGGTGTCCCCTGAAGATGGAAGTCGGTCAGATGCAGAATCGAGAGCCCGTCCCATTCGCGCGGCAAGCGCGGCAGGGTGTACTTTTTGTCCGACACCTCAACTTGGAAGATTTCATTTCCAGGCAGGTTTGCCAGCCAGCGCTGAGGACCGTTACCGACGGGACGATGGGCGATGCGTTCGGCGATGTCGACCGTCCACGAATGATTCGAAATCTGAAAGCCGGGCGCTTTCGCGATCGATCGTCGGATGATCGACCACGATAGTTCACAGGTCCCTGCGGCGCAGATGGTAAGATAGATTCCCCAAGCCGGGCTGAGTTCACGCCAACTTCCACCGACGAGCACGCCCGGTGATTTGCACCCCACTCCCCAGATGAGGGCCACGGCGAACAGCGGAATCATGACGTCGTGAATCAGACGGAGCCGCTTGAGCTTTCGCGTGGGAAACTTGATTGCTCCCATGCGGTTGACAATCGCCACGAGCAACTCGGTGTGCCCGGCGATCAACAGTACTAAGATGATTAGATTCAACCAGAAAACGAACGACACGATTCTCGATGTTCCCTATGAGGCGGTCTTGTGGTCCTACGGCGAGGCCCGAAGCGACAATCGCTCCGGCAGCCATCCGAGTGATGTCGGTACGACGGAGGCGGATCGCTCGATTAGTGAGAAACCACGGCAACCGCCGATGTTGCGCGCTTCTTGAGTTGGCCCCAAAACCCGCTGATGGACAACATTGACTCTTTGGCTATGGCGACAAATCGCACCACCGCCGGGCTCTGGGACGGCTTCTAACACTCTAGCACCCCTCATACGATCAGGCCGTGAATTCAGTGGGGCGGATTGTAGAATTTGCTCGTAGTTGCGGATAGGCCACGACGGATACATATGATCTCGGCCCGTTTACGCCAAAAAACCGGTAGATCCCGAGCATAAAGAGGCCCGGTCGCACTGGTGCCCTGTTCAGGATTTCGTTTCGCGCGACACGGTGGTAGTGGCTTGCGTGGCATGTCGACCTATAATGCGAACTACTTCGGCTGTCGCATTCGATCGAATTTTGTTTGGGCCGTTCATGGGTTATCGAAATCTCAAGGAATGTGTCGACGATCTCGAACGCACCGGCCAGTTGCTGCGAATCGAGCAAGAAGTCGATCCGTATCTCGAAGCAGCCGAAATTCAGCGGCGGGTCTATCAGGCGGGTGGGCCGGCCATCTATTACGCACGGGTGACCGGCTCCCGGTTCCCGATGGTCAGCAATCTGTTCGGAACGATCGAGCGAACGCGATTCCTGTTTCGCGACGCGCTGGCGGCGGTCCGGCACCTGATCGAGCTCAAGATCGAACCGGCCAGCTTTCTAAAGAATCCGTGGCGGTATCGTGACGTCGTCCGGCCGCTGATGTCGATGCGGCCGCGGAAATGTTCCAGCGGCCCGATTCTCGGTAACGAAACCACCGTCGATCAGCTTCCAAAGATCACCTCGTGGCCCGACGACGGGGGCTCGTTCGTTACGCTGCCGGAAGTTTACACCGAACACCCCGCTCGGCCCGGAATGCTTCAATCTAATTTGGGAATGTACCGAGTTCAGCTCTCCGGCGGGAAATACGCGACGAATCGGCAAGTCGGGCTGCACTATCAAATTCACCGCAGCATCGGCGTGCATCATGCCGCCGCAATCGAAAAAGGCGAGCCGCTCAAGGTCAACGTTTTCGTCGGCGGCTCGCCCACGATGATGCTCTCCGCCGTGATGCCTTTACCGGAAGGTGTTTCAGAACTCACGTTCGCCGGTGCGCTGGGACGCCGCGCCATTCGCATGATTTCCCGTCCGGATGGGTTGCCCATCTATTCCGAAGCCGACTTTTGCATCACGGGAACGGTCGACCCTGAGACGCTCTTGCCGGAAGGGCCGTTCGGCGATCACCTCGGCTACTACAGCCTGGCACACGACTTCCCCGTGTTGAACGTCGAAAAGGTTTATCACCGCGACGGCGCAATCTGGCCGTTCACAACAGTCGGTCGCCCGCCACAGGAAGACACGGCGTTCGGGGCGATCATTCATGAACTGACCGGACCGGTGATCCCCAGCGTGCTGCCGGGGGTGCGAGCCGTGCACGCCGTCGACTCGGCGGGCGTGCATCCGCTGCTATTGGCGATCGGCAGCGAGCGCTACGTTCCGTATGCCTCGTCGCGCAAGCCGCTAGAGATTCTGACCGCCGCAAACGCGATTCTAGGGCAAGGGCAACTCTCACTGGCGAAGTACTTGATGATCGTCGCCGGGGAAGACAATCCCCGGTTGGACATTCTGAACATACCCGAGTTTTTACAACACGTGTTGCAGCGCGTCGATTGGCAGACCGACGTACATTTTCAAACTAGAACGACGATCGACACGCTCGACTACTCGGGCTCGGGGCTTAACGCTGGTTCCAAGGTTGTCATCGCTGCTGCTGGAGAGCCACGGCGCAACTTGCCCGGCGAGATCCCGTCCGGGCTTTCGCTGCCGGAAGGGTTTTCGCATCCTCGCGTGTGCATGCCGGGAGTGTTGTCGGTGCAGAGTCCGGCGTTCTCGCCCAACAGTGAAGGAATCGATCCGGCGGTCGCCCGGTTTTGCCGTCATTTTGATGCCGAGGCGCCGATCAACGGCTTCCCGCTGGTTGTGCTGGTCGACGATAGCGAATTCACGTCTCAGACGCTCAACAACTTCCTGTGGGTAACGTTTACCCGCTCGAACCCGGCCGCCGACGTCGACGGCATTGGCGCATTCACCGACCGGAAGCACTGGGGCTGCCGAGGTGCGCTCGTCATCGACGCCCGCATCAAACCCCACCATGCCGCACCGCTCGTCGAAGACCCCGACGTCAGTCGCCGCGTCGACGGTCTCGGCGCCCCGGGTGGCCCTCTGCATGGAATCATCTGAACGCAAAGTAACTGTCGGGCGAGAAAACCGGGGCAAAACGGCGATTCAGCGATGTGTGCCGGCGTACAGCGGTTGAATCGCCCTTCAGCTCTAATTCAGCCCTGAAAAACTGTAGATCGATTTAGTAGAATAAGACGCTGGCAAGATCAGTCCACGAACTGAACGTGGGCGGGACGATTCTCAGGAGTTTTCATGAAGTATCTGACATTGGCGATACTGCCAACATTACTGGCGACCGCCGCATTCGGAGCCGAGAAGAAGGCGACCGTGGTCGGCTCGAAGGCAACGATTCGCTACCACAAACAAGAAAAAAAGCTGCTGCTGCACGTCGACGATGCATCCAAGGCGTTCGGCTGGGAAGCGAAACTCGTCAAGCCCGACGAACTGCTGACGATCTGTCGCGGCGGTGAAACAGGAGTCTGCATTCCGGTGCGGCTCAAGAAGGTCACTTGGACCAAACAGAAGAGCGGCATTTTTGTCGATGCGAAAGTGCTCGCCAAAACGCTGCGATTCAAGATCGAGGAAAAAGAGGGCAAGGTTGCTCTGCGGCGGAAGAAGAAGAAAAAGGATGCCGACGCGATCGCGAGCCTTCCCAGCTACAACGAGGCCTGGGGCGAAGGACGCGGTTTCCAAGTCGCGCAGACGTTGCCCGACATCCCGCTGTACGATCTCGACGGAAACGAAGTCCGATTCTCACAGTTTCTCGGCAAGCAGTACGTGATTTACGCCTGGGCCAGTTGGTGAAGCTGCCGGTACGAATTGCCCGTGTGGCAAGAGAGATTCGAAAAGTACGCCAGTGAAGGCTTCACCATTGTGGGAATCGCCCTCGACGCTGAGGGGATCGCGCCGGCGAAACTGTATTACGACAAGTACGGTGTGACATTTCACGCACTCGTCGACCCGAATTACGCCACTGGTTTTGGTGTGGTTCCGCTCACCTTCTTCGCCGACGAGCACGGCGTCGTCCAAGAACGTAGGGGTTGGGAAAAGCGAATCAAGCCTGCCGGCGATCTCAAACCGGTCACCCAGAGTATTCGCGACCAATGGACGACGCCCGGTGAGAGACTCGATCCATCCCAGATTGCCGAGTTCGTTGCGCGGCACGAAGCGAATCGTGCCGATCTCACGGCGACCGTCGAATTGGCATCCCGCTATCTCGATCTGAATCTGATCAGCGAGGCCCGCGACGTCCTGCGGGAAACGATCGGGCGATACGACGCGAAACAGGTCTCGCTGTCGGGAGATCCCGCTGAGGCGAAATTGCTTGCACAGGCGTACTTCCAGTTGTCGCGCGCTTCGGTGGGAAATCGTGACGATCAGGTCGAATTCGCGACGCTCTCATTCTACTTGAGCCCCACCGTCGGCTTTGGAAAACAGATCTCGCGAATCATCGCCCCGGAAAAATTTGACGGACGTCCCGCCGGCGACTTCGACAACGTCTTCCGGGAAGGAACGCTCAGGCGGCTCGTCAAAGAACGCAAGAAGTGGCGCGGTATCGACTGAGGGTCGCGGGATGTCGATGCGTGAATGGACGTTCCCGTCTGAGGCCGGCTGCATCTGCAACGACGTCATGCCCGGTTGTCGACATTTCCGGCATCATACTCATCGACGTACTGCTCGACGGTACCTGCCACAAACCGTTCCCAAGCCCCGAACGCCAAGAACAGCAGGACAACTCCCAGGACGGCCAGCATTCCGATGGTGGTGGCAAGTGCCGCGGCCAAGGACGGAAACATGAGGCAGATCAACAGGACGACCAGTACGGCCAGCACAAACAACCTCCGTCGAATTTTGCGGATCTGCGCTTCGAGCTGGTCGATTCGCCGCTCTAAAATGATGATTCGCTCGTCGTCGTCTGCCGTGACCATTTCGGTTCCGTTGTATCGAGAGCCGTTTCCCGGCTCAGAAATGGGTCCGGACACTCTTGTCGCAGTCGTAAAGCTCGTCCGTTCGTACGTGACTGCGAGCCGACATGACCTCTTCGAGCATATGCCAACGATTATTCGGCGGTCTCTTCGTCGGGCGGATGGTGCCGCGTGATGCACACATCGTAGACGTAGCCTCCGACAACGCCTCCGACGAGAGGTCCGACAATGGGGACCCACCACCAATTGTCACCCGTCGTGAACACGTCACTGCCCCATCCGGCGAAGTACGTGAACAGCCTGGGGCCGAGATCGCGGGCCGGGTTGATGGCGTAACCCGCGTTGTAGCCGAACGTCATGCCGATCAACAAGACCGTTGCTCCCACCAGCGCAGGTGCAAGGTTTGACTTCGGAGCGGCGTTCTTTTCATCTCCCAGGGCAAACACGATCAGCACCAACAGCGCCGTTCCGAGAATCTGATCCAACAGTCCGCCGGGAAAGGATGTGAGAAATGTCTTGTCGGCAAATTCCCGTGGATAGGTGGCCCAGATTTGCGCCGTGGGAGCCGTCACATTGGAAACGCCGGGCACTTCGAGAGCCACGTGGTGTGCATTGCAGTAGGCGTCGAGTGCTTCGTGGTACACGACAAACACCACAAACGATGCCAATATCGCACCAGCAAACTGCGCCACAATATACGGCAACACTTTGGACCACGGAAACTGCCGGTGCACGGCGACGGCAATGGTAACAGCCGGGTTGATATGAGCGCCCGAGACACCGGCTGCCGTGTAAACGGCTAGCGCAACGGCGACGCCCCATCCGATGTTGATCGAAAGGTACTCGCCCGCCGTACCGTCACCCAGCACGACCTGCGCGACCACGCCGACGCCAAACACGATCAGCACAAACGTTCCCAGAAACTCTGCCGCCGCTTCCCGAGCCGTTCCTTTAAGCATGCCGACCGCCTTTCGAAGATGTTCCGCGTCCAGCGCGCTGATTTGACTACCGCGATTATCCACATCGTCTCGCCGACCGCAATGTAGATCGGTTAGGTGGTCGCGCAAAGGCTATTTGAACTTCCCCAACATTCGTGGGCGCCGGTTGCGAGTTGGTTAGAGCAGGTAATCTGTCTGTTTGTCATCATTATGGCCTTGGAGGAGTTGCCTTTGTTGGAGCCGGTCGTTGGTCACTCACCTTCGGCTGGCGAGCGACGACCGGAGAAGATGATGGTGACTCCGGACGTTGCCTTTGTTGGTGAGGTCCGAGGGAGCATCAGGCGACGGGCTCCAGCGGCAACTGCTCTGTAAAAAAACCCACGGCTTCGGAAAGCGAGCTGACGGCGATCACTTCGATTCCATCAACCACGGCCGCTTCCTCGGCGTTGCCGACCGGAACCAACAGCCCCCGTTTCCCTTGCTGCTTGGCGACGAGCGCCATCGAGAGCGAGCCTTTGATCGGGCGGAGTGAACCGTCCAGCGCGAGCTCGCCGACCGACGCGTACTGCTCGAACCGATCCGACTTCAACTGCCCGCTGGCCGCCAGTAGTCCCAGGGCGATCGGCAAGTCGAACGAAGCGGCATCTTTGGGAAGGTCGGCCGGCGAAAGGTTGATCACGATGCGATCGATGGGCCTCGTGTATCCGCTGTTCACCAGCGCCCGCTCGACCCGGTGCGTGCTCTCCTTGACGGCCGCCTCGGCAAGCCCGACGAGAATCGTCTTGGGCATCGCCCCGGGCGAGATGTCGACTTCGGCCTCTACCGGATGCGCTTCGATCCCGAACAGTGAGTAGGTAAACAGCATGGCAGGCATGAGACGTCCACAGCGGTCTATCTAAGAGCCTTCGCGTGCCAAGACCGGCAACACAACTGCGACCATTGTGCGGCACCGCGCCCAGCGAAGCAAGAGGCCGGGTTGGGGCAGTGGTCGACTCGCGGCCCTGCGTCTGAAACCGTCGCCGGTGCAGTTGGAAAGAAGTCCATCTGGAAGGTGCCGGGTTGGGATTCACAGTGATTCTGTTTACTCTAGACCATGTCTAGTCTTGTCGTAGCACCTTCAAACGCGATTGAAGCCGAAATACGAGCATTCGAGTCGCCACGGTTTCGTCAAACGCGTTCTGGTTTTCGCACGACACATGTAACTAAGACGCTTATGTCAGGTCGGACTTCTGCAACGAGGGGCCTTCTCATGAAAATCGACGAGTATTTCGCGTGGTGGAAGTTTTCGGGAACCGGGCTGGGGGCCGCGACGACCGGCGAAAAATTCGAGCAATTGCATACCGAACTTTCCGAGCCGGGTGCCCATTGTGTGATCCTGGGCCAATTCCTTGGTGAAAACGGTGATGTGTTCGATATGCAGGCTTGGCGACGGACACTCGTCGTCGGCGTTCCCGATCTTGACGTCTTGCAGGTCAAGCTGACCGCCGATGCGCTCGACGCCGTCGGCGCCAAAGGAACGGCTGCGACGGTCCGTCAGGTGAAGGGCGGCATGTCGAGCACGATGACCGATCTCAGGCGGGACGGTGTGACGGATCCCGAATCACTCATGAAAGGGTTCCTTTCGGGGGCAGGACTCGACGGAATTGCCGAGCAATTCGACGGAGGAGATCACGAGCAGATGGCCGACGCCGTCTACCACCAAATTATGGCTTCCCTGCCGCCAGATCTCTATGCGGGAATTCCAGAAGAGACGCGTCAGGAAGTCGAGTCAAAAGCCACGCCAAGGAAACAAACGCCGGGCACCGAATCGATCGACGAGATCGCGGAGTTGGCAAACGTTTACGCGGCGGCGAATTCGGACGCATTGCAGTCCGACGTCGAGAAGTACGGCGATCCGCGGCTGGGTGAAGGCTTTGATGAAAGTCGATTCCTCGAAGAGCGAGAACGATGCAACGAACGGCTCTTCGGCCAGCGCATGCAGCGCAATGAGCTGCCCAGGTTGCGTTCGCTGCTGGACACTTTTCGCGAAGAGGCCGACACAAAACAGAATGCGCACACCACTCAAAAGGGCCGCCAGATTCTCATCGAGGAGCACCGCCACTACGCCACATTGCCCGGCGAAGACTTGAGCGACGAGATGCAAGATTGGATTCGCGATTTCGAGCGATTCCGGTCGGACCGGCCCGATGCATTCCTTGCCAAAGCATCCGGTGATGAGGCAATCAACGCCAAGCTGTCCGCCATCGGACCCTACGAGACTGATTTCACGTCTGGCATGACTCGGATCGAATGGTCCGGGCTTCCTGAACTCGGCTGTGATTGGACGACACTCAAGCTCGTATTCGACATCTTTTTGGTGTCGGAACGAAAAGTCTCTGCGCAGACTCTCACGGCGGGCTACGACGCTTTGATTGAAAGTTGGAACGCGTTCAAACCTCGGTTTGTCAAACTCGAACCGAACCTGCGAGAGCACATCCTGGAGGCCTTTCGCGCGTTCGGAGTCAACTGGTTGATGGATTTCCAACGTGAAGACTACCAAGACGCGGACGGCGAGATCAGCGACGAGTCGATTCTTCGCCACGTCAACAGCGGTTCGATTCAACTCCATTACGACGGGACCGGCGTGGAAATGGAAATCTTCTTCGACGTCGACTGGGATGAGGAGCACGGTCTGCCCGTTGAATTTGACGCCAACGGCGAGATGATCCGGCCGTTCTGATCTACTCGTTGCGAGCCGTTTGTCGTTCTATTGTGTGGTGACCCATGCGACGCCTCGACGACAACGATTTCGATTCGGTCGGTAATTGTTGAGCGATCCTATTTCACCGCTCGATCGGCTCTTCATCCAGATCAACGAACCCATCGCTCTCGTCCGCCTCAACGGGGTCAACGACCGAAAAGTAAGCTTCGGTGCCGCCTCCGAGTGCTTCGCCGCGATTCCAACGGTGGAGCCTGTGGAATCTGAATTCGTGTAGCAGTGCGCACCCCGAGAGACTCACGGCGAGCGTCACCAACAGCAGAAGTCCGGCGAAACGGCGTACGAATTTCATGTCTCTCGGTCCTCTATGGCAGCGCCTGCTCCTACGCCCAATGGCGCCGCGAATGTCCCAGAGTTCAAGTGGCGCAATGCAGAACGCGAACACGATTGTTCGGCGAAACTACCGGAAATTTCATCGGGAAGGGGGGGAGAGGAGCGGCGGATTGTAGCGATCTTCGTTCAGCCGGCCAACCCGGGTTTTTCCACCGATGCAAATTACATTGCCGTTCGGTTCAGTCGAGGAACCGCATTGCCGCAAGCCGTGGAAGACAGGCAACTTGCAACGGTTCCTTTTTACCCGTCTGTATTCGAATTGGGCAACACGGGTGGCAACCGATTGCGTTGGCCGACCGGCTGTGGCAGGATGCTTGGCGGCTTTTTCTTGGGCGTGATATCGACGTCGCATATTCCGTAGCGCCGCTGACCTTTTCTGCCCTGTCACTTCGCTGTGCCGCCGATCGTTAGAGTCCGGGACGAACATGAGCCTGTTTCAGACGAATTTCACGACGCTCGATTGGGGCATCGTGGTCACATACCTTCTCGGCTCGATCGCCATCGGCGTCTGGGCGAATCGCTATGTCGGCAATCTTTCCGACTACCTCGTCGCGGGCCGCACGCTTCGCGTTCGACTGGCGCTCGCCACCATGACCGGCACCGAGTTGGGATTGGTGACGATCATGTACATGTCGGAACTCGGCTACAAGCAGCAGTACGCCTCGCTCTATTTGGCGTTATTGGAAGCGCTGTCGTTTTTTGCGGTCGGGGCAACGGGGTTTCTCGTGTATCGGCTCCGGCAGACCGCCGTGTTGACCGTGCCCGAGTTCTACGAGCAGCGGTACTCGCGCGGCGTCCGCGTGTTGGGCGGCACGATGATGGTGATCTCCGGCGTGCTCAACATGGGCCTGTTTCTCAAAGCGGGTTCGATGTTCGTGACCGCGGTGACCGGCATGTCCGACCCCGAGCATCTGAAATGGATGATGACCGCCTTGCTGCTGCTGGTTCTGCTCTACACGGTGTTAGGCGGCATGGTTTCGGTCGTCATCACCGACTTGATCCAATTCCTTGTGCTCGGGACGGGCATGCTGATCGTGACGGGAATGGTCGTTTACAACATCAGCTTCGAAGGATTTGCCGACGTCGTCACGAAACACAACGGATATTTCGACCCGACCGATTCACACAACCGCTCGGCCGCCGACGGCTCCGGAGGCATCGGCCTGTTAGGCGTTTTCAAAATGGGCGTCGTCGTGTTCGCGGCTTCGATGCTCTGGCCAACGTCGGTAGCGCGTACGCTATCCGTCAAGAGCCCTGAGGTCGCTCAGAAGCTCTATCTCTTCAGCACGATTCCTCTGTTGGCGCGCCGCGCATTACCGATTGTGTGGGGCATCGGTGCGTTCGCCTTTTTCCACGCGAATAGCGAGCTGGGTGGGGCGCTGGCAACAGCCGTCGATGATGCGGAGAGCGGAATCACGATTCTCTCGGCGACGCCGCTGTATCTGGCCAAGATCATTCCGACGGGATTGCTCGGATTGGTGACGGCGGGAATGATCGCCGCGTTCATGTCGACGCACGACAGTTATCTGTTGTGTTGGAGCGGCGTCGTGACTCAAGACATCGTCGCGCCGCTGTTCGGCCCGCTCAGCCAACGGACGCGGATTCTGATTACGCGGATCGCCATCGTCGCCATCGGAGCCGTGCTGTTGACGTGGGGATTGTGGTACGAGCTTTCGTCTGACTTATGGAACTACATGACGATTACCGGAACGGTGTACTTGGCCGGCGCGCTGCCCGTCGCGATCGGGGGACTCTACTGGAAGCGATCGAGCACCGCCGGTGCCTATGCCGCTTTGCTCGGTGGACTGTGCGGGTTGCTGTCGATGGGACCGGTGCTCAATCGGATTAGAAGTTGGCCATCGGTTGAATCGTTCGAACAGTCGTTAAGATTCGAACTGACGGCCGACCACGTGACGCTGTTGACGTTCGTCGTATCACTCGGCGGATTCGTCGCCGGCTCGCTGCTCTTCCCGAGCCGTGCCGCTGCCGACGCGACTGACGACAATTCGACGGGAGATGCATCATGACGGGCTGGATGACGCTCTGGACGGTTCTGCTGGTCGGCAGCACGTTGGCCTTTGGCGGCATGTTGCTTGTGGTTGGCGGAGGAGCCATCCGCGAACTGCGGCAGATGCTCGACGAACTCCGCGAAGATGCGCGCGAGTCCGCCGAGCATCCCGAGATTCTGGATGAAGCGACGTAGCGCTGCTACGAAAAGCAGCGTCAGACAGAGTCCAACTCGGCGGCAGGGGGCGCGAATTCGATCACCCGCAATTTGCACTGTTGCGAGAGTCCATTCAACAACCGACGCTGTCAACTTAAAGGCTTGATGTAATGAGAGAGACGCGATTTTCGACTGGCATTCCTCGAATCCTTCCTTGGAAAACTGCACCCATTCCGATATTGAGTCTTGTGATATTCGCGACGTGCTTCGCCTTTTGTGCCAGCAGCGCAGCCGGCCAGGAAATTGCACCTAAGAAGCATTTGGTCGGCAACAAAGCACCGAAGGCCTATTTGCCGTACGCGTCCAATCTACCACTTGAACAATCGAGCAAAGATATCACGCGGGTACTTGTGTCGATCCATAGCAGTGGGTTCGACGCGCTTCAGTATCTAGACAACGCCGAGGCGGCAGCTTCAAAGGTTCGAGGAGCGACAAAGGAAACGTTGATCGTTGCTCCGCAATTTTTTGAAAAGAAAGCAATCCCCGGCCGCATTCCAGATGACATGCTCTTTTGGACTGTCAGCCCGTTTCGCGGGTCGTCTCGCGGGGCGGAGGGACCGAATGCGACAACGGTCTCGATCAGCGCCTACGAAGTTTTGGATGATTGGCTCCGTGATCTCGCTGATCGCGAAAAATTCCCACAGCTGAAAGACATTGTGCTCGTTGGCCACTCTGGAGGCGGACAGATGGTGCAACGGTACGCGGTGGTAGGAAAGTTTGAACCGCCGGACGGTATCCAGGCGCGGTACGTCGTATCCGCACCGTCAGCGTATGCCTACCCGACCGGCGTGCGAGCTGTGCCCGGACGGAAGCTGCGGTTTGCCACTCCTGACAAACGCAAGATCTCCGCTTGCGACAATTACAACAATTGGGGCTACGGGCTTGAAAAGCCTTACGGGTACTTTAAGGGTGTTGATCCAGATACGATCCGGGAACGATACGCCAGCCGCCACTTGTACTATATCTGTGGTGCGAAGGACGCGGATCCCAAAGATGCGGCGATATCAAAGAATTGCGGTGCCATGATGCAGGGGAGGCATCGCCGCGAGCGTATGCAAGTTTTCTTTGCCTACTTGGTGCATACTTACGGCGATGCGATCAAGCGCCGGCATGGAATTGCAATCGTCCCTGGCATGGGACACTACGGTCGCGGAAACATGACATCCAAAGCCGGGCTGAAATTTCTATTCGCCCCCAACCCAGAATGAATCTCGACGAGATTTCCTCGCCAAGAAATAGATTGAATTCCTGTTTCTTCGGCCATTTGTTGCGAACAGGAAAATCGACGTCAGACAGAGTCCAACTCGGCGGCAGGGGGCGCGAATTCGATCACCCGCATCGACTTCCAACGACCCGCCTGGAAGCGCAGCATGTACCCCAGTCCCAGCACGATGATGTACACCGAGCAATAGACCCAGCTCAGCATCAAGCTGCCGCCGAATTTCCACGACGTCACCATCGTCGGCACGACCATCAACAGCCAGCCGGTAAGAAATGTAAACACCAATGAAAATCGCGTATCGCCCGCGCCGCGAACGGCCGACCCGAATACGATGGCCAGTCCGTCGAAGAAGCAGTACACGGCGACGAACTGTAACAGCGTGACCACCGTCTGATAGATCGGCGCGTACTCTTCTGACGTGGCGTCGATGCCGTACGCGCTGAGAATGATCCCTGGAAAGCAGACGAACATCGCCACAAACGCCAGCGTGTACGCGCTGACGACGCCGGACGCCAACCACGTGGTCCGCACGGCCAACTCGGGACGGCCTTCGCCGATGCGCTTGCCGACGATCGTCATCACCGCCGTGCCGACTCCCATCATGGGAATGAATGCCATCGAGTTCACGTTGAACGCCAGACTCGTCGCCGCCAGTTCCGTTTTTCCAATCGCCCCGATGAGAAAAACGAACAACGCGAACCCCGATGCATCCAACATGAACTGCAAACCGGTCGGCAAGCCGTAACGCAGCAACCTCGCGAACAGCTCCCTGTCGAATCGGTAAGTCTGCCAAAAACGGTACTCGACGCGCTCGCGGCTCCGCATCAACATGGCAATGTACAATAGCGCCGCTACGACATTGGCCAACACGGTTGCCACCGCCGCACCTCGAATGCCCCAGCGCGGGAATGGGCCGACGCCAAAGATCAGGCAATAATCGAGAACGCCGTTAAACAGCATCGCCGCGATGTTCACCCACATCACGATGCGCGTTTCACCGCGTCCGCTGTAGAAACAGGCCAGCCCGGCTGAAAGTGTGATGACGAATGCACCACTACACAGGACCGAGAAGTAGGCGTTCTCGAGAACTTGGACGTCTGCCGCGTGGCCGATGATTCTGAAGATTGACGGTGAAAATGGAACCACCAGCAGGAACAGCGGTCCCACGAATAGCGAAAGATACACTCCCTGCCAAATCGATGCTGAGGCGCGGTCCTTCTGTCCGGCCCCCTCGTACTGGGCCACAAACGTATTGAGGTAAGTCGCCGTTCCCAAGGCGACGCTCATGACCGTCCAATGCAATACGCCGGCCGGCAGCGCAGCAGCCAGCGCATCGGTTGAATACCAGGTCAGGAAAATGCGATCCAGAACCTGCATCAACGACAGCGAGCCGGAACTCAGTATGAGCGGCAACGCAACGTGCCACAGCTCGCGAAAGCTGCCGGCGGTGTGGCGAGGCTTGATCTCAGCGGTCATTTCTGTCTGCCATCGTTGTCTCGACCGGCCGGGCGGCCGTGACTCTTCAATCGCGGGCACCGGTACGCGAGCGGGAGACCGTGTCGGTGATGATTCCCCGTTCCTAGTCCCGTCTCAAAGGCGACACACCGGTCGTCGGTCAGGTTCACACGAAAACCTGTTTGTATGACCACAGCGATCGCCGGCTCGTACAGCCAAGGGTTTCGAGATGGAAGAATCATACACCCTATCGCTGACGAAATCCGGTGACCGTCGAGTTGGCGGTGACTGTAACGAGGGCTGAATTCAGCATCGAATCCGCGGCCATCGTCTTCAAAAGTGGCCTTGTGGCAAACGGCGACTCGTGACACACTACCGTCCCTCGTCCGTCAAATCAGATGCTGCCCCCTCGCAGCCTATGGTGTCAGCGCATGTCGCGCAAGTCCATAATATTTCTAGCTTTGTTGATGTCGATCACCGGTCTTGGCTGTGCCGGGCTCGGTTACCAGAGAGTCGCTGCGCCACACGGGAATCCGGTGTATGTCGCGGCCTCCAATCACGACGTCGTCTGGGAAAAGACGATCGACGTGCTGCACAGTTTCCAGTTCCAGGTCGCCCGGGACAACCGGCTCGACGGGATCATCGAAACGGAATACAAGGTCGGCTCCGGGCTACTGGAGCCGTGGCACGCGGAATCGGTCGGATTCGAGAATCGGCTCGAAAGCACGCTGCAATCAATTCGGCGTCGGGTGTTCGTCAGCATCACGCCGGCAGATGGCGGCTTTTTGGTGTCGGTCGAGGCGTTCAAGGAATTGGAGGATCTGCCGGGAATCGCGGCCAATTCGCCCGGCGGGGCCACGTTTCAAGAAAGTGCCCCCTTGCAGCGCGATCTCAATCTCGTGACCGGCCAGACGACGCCTTCAGGCTGGATTCCTCAGGGACGTGAAATCGACCTTGAGCAGGCCCTTCTCGCCCGGCTCAATTCGGCCTACTCACGCTGATCTCGAGCAGGCTGCATTCTGCCGGCGCCGCTCGATGACCGTGGCAAATCGTGCTCAATTCGCGCGCTGATTCGGAGCCTTGGAGCGAGTTGCGCAACCTTTGTCCCACATGTTACCGTGTTTCAGCGTCCGATCTTGTGCCGGTATTGGGCAGAATCGAGACCACATCTCAAGAATTAGGCCGATTCGCCAGGTGACGGAGCCGTACAGAACATCCGCCATAGAAGCACAAAAAAGCGACGCCCTACGGTTGTAAAACCCAACTGAGATAGCTATAAGTATTGAGATTGAGTCTCAGTATCATACTAGGTACCCGTTTGGCGCGCTCCAAACGAGTGCCGTTTCAAGACGAAAACCTACCGGCTTGTTGCGACGAGCCACACAACTACCGATGACAGGAGCACCATCATGTCCAAACCTGCCTCGACGGACTCGACCTACCTGAAACACCGCAGTCGACGACCCGGCTTCACGCTCATCGAGCTACTGGTCGTCATCGCCATCATCGGCATTCTGATAGCGATCCTGCTGCCGGCAGTTCAGCAGGCACGGGCGGCTGCTCGGCGTACGAGCTGCCGGAATAAGTTGCACCAGATTGGCATCGCGCTACACAACTACCTCGATACGTACACCAAATTCCCGCCCAGTTTTTGCGCGGACGGCCCGACGGGAACCGACGGCGGACACTGGTCGATTCAAGCCAGGATTCTGCCGTTTGTCGACAACGTGAGCATCTACAAAGATATCGAGTTTGGCGACGACTATACGTCAACGCCTGGAATCTCGGCGATGCGAATTCCGCTCTATCTTTGCCCCAGCGAAGTCAACGACAAGATTCGGACCGGCACGCCGGAGCACTATCCCGTCAATTACGGTTTCAATGCCGGTACATGGGAAGTCTTTAACCCGGCAACCGGGCGCGGCGGAGATGGTGCGTTCGCGCCGAATAGTCGACTGCGGCCGAACGACTTTCCTGACGGCACGAGCAACACGCTGGCGTTTGCAGAAGTCAAAGCTTACACGCCCTACGTTCGAGACGGGGCCGATGGTCCCGCCGCCATTCCCAGCGATGTGAGCACGTTGTCCGCCGGCGAATTCAAGGCCAATAGCGGGCACACTGAATGGGTCGACGGCCGCATACACCAAACCGGCGTCACCACAACCCATACGCCGAATTCGGTTGTCGCCATTAACGGTTCAACCGGAGATGCGCCGTTGTCGGCGGTTGACGGCGACTACACATCCTGCCGGGAAGACAAGTCGTGTGACACATTCGTGCGAGCCGCCGTGACCTCGCGGAGCTACCACGCTGGATTGGTGCACATTCTGCTCATGGATGGATCCGCCAGACCGATCACCGAAAACGTCGATCTCGACGTGTGGCGAAACCTCGGTAGCCGTTATGACGACAACACTATCGGGGAGTTTTAACGACGTAACGCCGGCTCGTTGATTGCCTCGTGCCGGGCGGTTGCCGTTTCGCCCGTCTTCAGGCCGGACTGGTACACATCGAGTATCAGTTCGGCCATGTCGTCGAGGCTCGCCTCCGGAAAGCGGCGACGCAGATAGCCGTATAGATACTCGTCGTCACGAATATCGGCTTCGAACATCGAGCGTTCGAGCGATTCGTCGTCGCTCACACCGAATCGTTTTTCGTACACGCGCCTGAGTGCGGGTTTGTCAAGCGCCATCCGGTAAGCCCGCGGCCGATGTTTCATGAGCTTCGCTTTGCGGACCGCCTTGCGACGCAGCACCTCTTCGAAAAACTGGTTGCCAATCGCGTCATCGACGTCGATAAACAACTCTGGTTTGAGGCCTACAACAATCGCCAATGCGCGGTGACGGACGTCGTCGGAGGCAACCGGATCGTAGAGATCAATCTCAGCCGTCGCGACCATCGCCTCGGATGTCATCTTTCCACCCGCCTGCACAATCCAGGGCAACGAGTACCCGAACCGCACGTAGGCATATGTCAACAGCACGCCGGCTACCATGCCTCCCAGAACCTTCCAGATGGGATCGGACTGTTTTTGCATTCTGCTTGGTCCTCGAACGGTTGAGCGCGCGCGTCGCGAAATTAAGACGAGGCATCGTGTAGTCGGCCATGCCACAAATCGGCCGGGGATGATATCTGATCCGAGAAAACGCAGGAACCGGAATTGAGCCACCTGTTTGCGCTTGGCTCAATCGGCACAATGCTCGCTGCGCCCAGTGCATTGAGAATGCTTGGCTCGGAACCAGCCAGCATAATGCTTCGGCCATGAACCACATTCAGAACAATCCGCCGGAGGCGGGCTAGAGCGCATTCGACATGAGTGTAGCGGGTTCTGGCGGCGTAGAGACGATATTCAAAGACCAAGAATCGTCCGATAGCCGCCACAGTTATCCCGAGCGGGATCTAGAGCTCGAAGTCGAAGGCGATGACGGAATCGATGAGCGGCAGAATGGCGGCCTTCACCTGCTCGTGCTTGGGGTGCGGGAGATAATCGTCCCGGGCGCCGATGCTCTCGAAGATCATGGAAAACCCATGAGTGTAGCCTTGGTTCAGCCCTTCCGGGCTCGAGTACGGACCACCGGCAAAGCTCAATATCCCGGGAATCCACTCCTTAAGTTCTTCGAGCTGCGCGTAGACGTCGACGATCTGATCTTCGGTGATATCCTGCTTGAATTTGATGAGCACAACGTGCTGGACTTCGGGCATGATAGCGCTTCCTTTAAGACGCGCGCCTGTCGAGCATCGCGTCGTGATGATCATGTTGCTCTGTCGCGGCGAATGCAATCCCACTTTTATACCATGTCGGTTATCGACCTGCTAACATGTGTGACCATGCCCGCTGCGGACGAGTCATCCCCGAATCGAAACGTCCCGCCGCATTTACCGGGTTCGTTTCAAAATCGTTGTTAGAGACGTACAAATGACGGCGGCTCATCGTCTACGCACGGGGCCACGAATTGCGAGATTGATCGACATGAAGATGCCCAGAATTACCCGATGGTTCGCTTTGCACGTTCTCGTCACTGCGTGCCTGTCATGTTTGCTGAGCCGCGCCGCCGCGCAAGACGATAAATTGTCAAAATTCATCGCGCAGACGCCTCCGCGAACCGGCGAGGAACAGCAGAAAATGTTCCACCTGCCGCCCGGCTTTCGAATCGAACTCGTGGCTTGCGAACCGGATGTCATCAAGCCGATCAATATGAACTTCGATGCGGCGGGCAATTTGCTCGTCTCGCAGTCGGTCGAGTACCCGTTTCCCGCACCGAGCGACCGCAAGGGCCGCGATACGATCAAGCGAATTGCCGACACCAACGGCGACGGCGTACCCGATCGCGTCACGACGTTCGCTGACGGGCTGAGCATTCCCATCGGCGTCACACCGGTTGCCGACGGCGTGATCGGCTATAGCATTCCCAACATTTTCCATTTCCCCGATGCCGACCACGACGGGAGGGCCGACTCGAAACAGGCCCTCTATACCGAGTTCGGACACCGAGACACACACGGTATGGCCAACAATTTGTCATGGTGGATCGACGGTTGGGTCTACGGCTGCCACGGGTTTTCGAATACCTCAACGGTCAAGGGAGCCGACGACAAACCGATTGTCATGAACTCGGGCAATACCTACCGTATTCGCCCCGATGGTTCGCACATCGAGTATTTCACGCACGGGCAGGTCAATCCGTTCGGTATCGCGTTCGACGCGCTGGGCAACATTTTTACCTCCGATTGCCATACGTTGCCGCTGTACATGTTGGTGCGCGGGGCCTACTACCCAAGTTTCGGCAAGCCTCACGACGGGCTGGGGTTTGGCCCCAAGATGATGCAACACAACCACGGCTCGACCGGAATTGCGGGGAACGTGTATTGCACGTCGAACCGATTTCCCGACGAGTACCGCGACACACTGTTCATCGGCAACCCCATCACGGGCCGTATCAATCACGACAGGCTTCAACAGCGTGGCTCGACGTTCAAGGCGATCGAACAGCCCGATTTCATCAGTTGCGACGACCCTTGGTTTCGGCCCGTTGATTTGCAATTTGCGTTGGACGGCTCGCTTTACATCGCCGACTTTTACAATCGAATTATCGGACACTACGAAGTACCGCTCACGCACCCGCTGCGCGACAAGGAGCGCGGGCGCATTTGGCGCGTGGTTTACGTCGGAAATGATCCGAAGGATTCTCCGGCCGCAAATCCGATTGACCTGACGAAGGTTTCGAAGGCGGAGCTGATCGCCGAACTGGGAAACGACGATCTCGTCATCCGAACGCATGCCACGCACCAACTCGTCCACCGTATTGGGCTGGCCGCCACCAGTGACGTCAAAACGCTATTGGCCGGCGAGTCGTCACCCGAACAACGGTCGCATAGTTTGTGGGTGCTGGAGCGTCTGGGCGCGCTCGATGACGACATGCTTCGACGGTTGGCGGATGATTCGGACAGGCTGGTTCGCGTGCATGTGGTGAAGATGCTGGCCGAGAGGTCGCCGTGGAACGACGAGTACCGCTCGATGGTATCGCGCGGTCTGAGCGATGCCGACCCGTTCGTGCGCCGGGCATCCGCCGATGCCCTGGGTCGTCATCCACACGCCTCTCACATCGGCCCGCTGCTGGAGTTGTGGAAGGCAACGTCGCCCGAAGACGAACTGCTGGTGCATACGATTCGAATCGCACTCCGCGACACGATCGCTCAACTGAAAAGCCTGCCGTTATTGGCAGACGAGTTCGACGACTCTGCCGACGTGATGAGTCGGCTCGTCGATTTGAGCTTGGGTATTCGCTCGAAACAAGCGGCCGACTTCCTGCTCGGATATCACGAATCTCACCGCCCGGCCGCCGATCAAGCCGGCAGAGCGTTGCGACACATCGCGCGCTATGCGCCGCAAAGTTCGTTGTCGAGGCTTTACAAGCTGGCGGCCTCATACAAAGGAAAACCAGTCAACGTTCAGCGCGACGTTCTGCTTGATTTGAACAGGGCGATTCGTGAACGTGGCGCGCGTTTTCCGGATTCAGTACAAGCCTGGTCGACGAAAGTGGCGAACGATTTCCTTGCAAGTAACGATCCGCAGCTCGTGCGAGCCGGTATCGATTTCGCTCAAGAGGTTCGGCCCAAGGGCGTCGGTGAGAAACTTGCCGAGCTCGTTTCCGACGGCTCTCGTCCGCAGCCCATTCGTTCGCAAGCTGTTGACGCGCTCGTCAAGGTCGAGCCGGAGCGCGCTCTCGACATCATCGACAAGCTTTTAAACGATCCCAAAACGAAGACGGGCTTTGGGCGCCGTTTGGCCAAGGCCCTGGGAAGCCTCAACACGCCGCAAAGCCGCCAGATACTTCTGGAGCTCTTCGTGATTGCACCGGAGGATCTCGCGCTCACGGCGGCTCGTGGTCTGGCCAACACGCGAGAAGGAGCCGAGGCGCTGCTGGTCGCCGTCGAGAAAGGCCATGCGTCGGCCCGTTTGCTTCAGGACAGCGTCGTCAGCCCGCGCGTGCTGATTCTCGGCGTTCGGAATGCCCAACAGCGCGTCGAAAAACAACTCGAGGGATTGCCGCCCGGTGATGAACGTCTGAGGAAATCGATTGCCAAACATAAAGCCGGCTTCACCAAGAGCAAATCGACCGCATCCCTGGGGGCCGCCGTCTTCAAGAAAAACTGTGCCGCCTGTCATCAGATTGCCGGTCAGGGAAATAAAGTCGGTCCGGAACTCGACGGTGTGGGACTCCGCGGTGCCGACCGACTGCTGGAAGATATTCTCGACCCGAATCGAAACGTCGACGCCAATTTCCGTGCCAGCGTCATCGCGACCGACGACGGACAGGTCTTCAACGGCTTAGTGCTCCGCGAAGAGGGCAAGGTGCTTATCTGTGTCGACGACAAAGGGAAGGAACACCGGATTCCACTGGCCGAAATCGAGGAACGGCGGCTGATGAAACTCTCGCCGATGCCGGCCAACGTGCGCGAGCTCGTCAAGGAAGACGAGTTCTATAACTTGTTGGCCTATCTGTTGGAACAACGCCGCAAGGTGGAGCCGAGAGCGGAGCCGGAAGACAAATGATGGCCATCGTTTGAAATATCGTCGACGGCCATTTGACTCTCGCGATCTCCTAGTGGCCCACGCCACTTGATTTTGGCAATTGCGATTTCATGGTACGTCAGAAAGAGCAGGCACTTTCTGACTCGATTTCCGGTCACTCGACGCACATTTTCAAATGACCTGAGGTACTGGAACGCATTCGACATAAGTGTAGCGGGTTCTGGCGGCGTGGAGACGATATTCAAAGGCCAAGAATCGTCCGTTAGCCGCCACAGTTACCCCGAACGGGATCTAGACGCCGTCTCCCTATCACTCACCCCTGAATCGAGGATGCAAACGTTGCTCCGTCAGATTTTAGCGGTACTGGCGATTGCAGTGTTGACTGGAATCACCGGCCTCTGCGATGTGCCTCACGCCGCTGCGGCTGACGATGCCACGAAGTCATCTCCGCCTCCGCCGACTCGGGCAACGCCGAAGATTACGGGCTCGATTTCCTATCGGGCCGACAAATCTCGCCGCTGGCGCTACGCGCGGTACTACGTCGATCGAAAGACGCATCGGCTTTCCGGCTCGCTCGTCTGCTTGACGGGGGCCGGTCTTAAGGATGCAGCACCCAAGCATAAGCCGGAGACGATCGTCGTCGATCAAAAAGAGCTGCGGTTCACGCCCGAGGCAACCGTGCTTCGCGCCGGTGATCGCATTCGATTTACCAACAGCGACCCCGGCACGCACAACGTGAATTCGAAGCGCGGGTTGCACCCATTCGACGTCACGCTGGCGTTCGGCGAGGAGGCGGTCGAGACGTTTCCGCGAGCGGGTGGAGCACGGCGCCCCGTCGTGTTAGGCTGTAGCTTCCACGGCTCGATGCGGGCCTGGATCTACGTATTCGATCACCCTTGGTACGGCCTGACCGAGCGCGACGGTCAGTTCGATTTCAGCGACGTCCCACCCGGCCGATACCGATTGCAGGTCGTGCATCCTGCCGGGCAACTCTATAAGAGCCGTTTGGTCGAGATCAAACCAAACGAACATTTGGAAATCGACGTGGAGCTTTCTCCCGACGATCTCGACGATGCAAAACAATGACGTCTTCCACGAGGTGAAACGAAAATGAACGATCAACGCCTGTCTCGACGTGATGTTCTCAAAGGCGGCTCGGCCGCCGTTGCCTGGTTGATGGCCAGCATGGGATCGCCCGAGTTTGTCTTCCCAGACCAGCAAGAGGAAGAAGAGCTTGTCCCCTTCCTCAACATGCCGCAAGCCAAGCCCAACATGCTCGACTGGGAAACGCTCGACAGTTGGATCACGCCGCAAGACCAAGTCTTTAGCGTCTCCCACTACGGCGAACCGGAAGTCGACAAAGCGAACTTCGCACTGGAAGTCGCCGGGCTGGTCGACAAACCCGTCACGCTCAGCATGGATGACATTCGCAGCCGCCCGAAAAAAGACCAACTCATGACGCTTGAATGTTCCGGCAACGGAGCCGGCAAGGGTTTCATGGGAGCCGTCTACAACAGCAAATGGACGGGAACGCCCCTCGCGCCGCTCCTCACCGAATGCGGCTTAAAACCCGAAGCCCAAGAGGTGGCGTTCTTCGGTGTTGATCGAAAACAGGAAGACATTCGCAAGAACGTGAGCGTGGAGGTTCCGTTCGGCCGCAGCCTGTCGGTCGAAGACGCCCTCAATCCGCTGGCCCTATTGGCGTATGAGCGAAATGGAGAACCTCTCGAAGATCGCAACGGCGCACCGCTCAGGCTGATTGTGCCGGGGCTGTACGGTATCGCCAATGTGAAATGGCTGACGCGGATCGAAGTCCGCGACCGGCGTTACATGGGCCGCTTCATGGCGCGCGACTACGTCACAATTCGCGGGGAACGCCGCGACGCGGAGGTAACATTTGTCGAAACGTCGGTGTTGCGTATGAACCTCAAGTCGATCGTGGCCCGTGTCACCCGGCAGGCCACCCAAGGCGGCCAGGTACCGGCGAAAGCCTACGGCGCCGTTTGGGGTGACGGCACACCGATTGCCAAGGTCGAGGTCAAGCTCGACGACGGAACCTGGCAAAAGGCGAAGCTCGACGAACAGCCGCAGTCGAAGTATTGCTGGCGATTCTTTTCGATCGACCTAGGGGCTCTGTCTCCCGGCAAGCATACGCTGGTCTCCCGGGCCATCGACGCCAACGGCCGCACGCAGCCCGCCGCCGAGGATGACGAGATCGCGCTGAAGAAGACCTACTGGGAAGCGTATCAGCAGTGGCCACGTGAAATCGAAATTGAAGCGTAAGCGGCTTGCCAGCAACGGAGGGATCGATTCACACGCTGAAATGACCGGTGCGATATCCAAGCACGGTTTTTTCGACATGCAACGCATTGTTCGCTATGGCTGAATGATCACATTCGAACCTTCTGTCAACAGGTCGTAGACGATCTCGACGTCGGCGTTGTGCATGCGGATGCAGCCGCGTGATTCTGCGCGTCCGACCGAATCCGGCTCGATCGTGCCGTGAATGCCGTAGCTGTTTCCTAAGTCGACCCAGCGCTCGCCCAACGGGTTGGCGGGATCATCACCCTCCATCACCGAACCGTCGGGAGCCGTGTACTGCGGGTTGGTCAGCTTTTTCAGAACGGAGAATCTCCCCTGAGGGCTTGACCCATCTTTGCCGACGCCGACTGCATAGCGACACACGTAGTATCCGTAGGCGTGAACGATCAGCTCGTAGTTGTCGAGATCGACGATGGCTGAAAACGGCCCTTTGATGACTTTGAGTTGTTGCCCCTCACGTAGCCGTCGTGGATCGACCCGATTGAGCCTGGCCAAGTATTCCCAGGACGTGCCGTATTGCTTTGCGATCTCGCGGAGTTGGTCGCCCGGCTGAACTTCGTAGGGAGGCATGTAGTGCGGCTGGGGCTGAAAGTAAATCGAACGCGCCGTCTCGTCGATTCGCTGCTGGATGGCCGGGCGATGTTGCGGTTCGTTCCAGTACAACTTGGAAAGCGCACGATGCGCCTTGAGGATTTCACCCGCTTCGAGATCATTGTCGATTCCGGCAATCTGTTCGGCGATGTCGTTTGGCACTGGGATATCGGCTTGCCCGGGCACCGAAGGAGCAGGGTTGTCGAGCGAGGGCGTGGTGATTTCCGTCGGAACTCCTGATGTCTGGACGATTTCACCATCATCGGCACTCGGATCGAACTGGACGTTTCGATTTGGCTCACGCTCGAGCGGAATCTTTGGCGTAGCCTCGGGCGGCGCGGGTGATTCGACACTGACTGTTCGCGGCTCGATGGTGTTGGGGAGCTGGTTCGCCGTCGTCGTGAATCGGCCGGGCATATTCTCCGAATCCGGCTCATTCCACGGCTGGTTGGAACTCAAGCGTTGTGGTGCTCCGTACTCTGTTTCGGTGGAACCGGTGCTTCCCTCAAATGTTTCATCGCCCCGCGACGACTCGGTCTGCGCGACCTGGATGTCCAGATCGAGCTCGCCGCTGGTGTAGTCTTCATCGGTCGATATGTTTTGCTCGTCAGTCGACGCTGTTGCCCCGCCGTTTTGCAAAATCCCCATGTCACCGAACGAACCATCGAAGGGCGGCCAGTGGAATTGCCAGGCCGTTAGTGCCGCCAATCCAAAAGCAGAGAGAGTCCAGTACGCGCGGGCGACGAATGAGCGGCGAGAAGATCGTTTCCGCATGGCAACGTTCATCCTTGAACAGTTTGAATTGTGACGTGAAGAATTGGCGACACGAATGGCAGATTGGTCGTTCACGGTTGTCGACTCAACGTGTTCCCGAAACGGCGCCGTTGCTGGTGCCAATCGAGCCACTTGAGCCTGTCTGAAAACATAGCTGGCGGCGACAAAAATGCGATACGCAGGTTCTGCATCGCCGCACAGATCGTTTCCGGACCACTTCAAGAGGGGCGGCGAACTATATCAGAACCGCGTCAGCGGGGAAATGAGAATTCTGCTCTGACGTAAGCACCACCCTACCTATATGTTACGGAGAGGGCTCGTTTGGCACGTTATGTCTTAACCGCCGGACCGAACGACATAGCCTCCGGGGAGGCGGCGAACCATCCGCTTCATTTCCAGAATGGTGAGCGTCGCTAGAACGCGGGACGATTCGAGTTCGCTTTGTCGAAGTACTTCGTCGACGTGGCTCGGCTCGCTCGTCAGTTGATTCAGCACTTCACGTTCCTGCTCGTTGAGCGTTAACTCGCGGGGGCTAAATATCTGCTCGTCGTCGCCCGTCGTGATCGGCCCGATGAGCGGACCGAGAGCTTCGAGAACGTCGTCGACACCCCGCACCAGCATGACACCATCGCGGATTAAGTCGTGGCAACCTTCGCTCGTCAGGCTGTCGATTCGACCTGGCAAGGCAAACACTTCGCGTCCCTGTTCCATGGCATGGCGAGCCGTGTGTAGGGCTCCGCTCTTTCGGGAGGCTTCGACAATGATCACGCCCAGCGAGATCCCGCTGATGATGCGGTTGCGCTGCGGGAACAAGGCGGGCAGCGGTTGCCGATCGAGCGGCGACTCACTAAGCAGTGCCCCGTGTTCGGCAACTTGAACCGCCAATTCCGCGTGCTCGGGCGGGTAGACGTCGGCTAAACCGGCTGCCATCACTGCGATTGTCCGGCCAGAAGCTGTCAGCGCACCGTGATGCGCGGCCGCGTCGATGCCGCGCGCGAGGCCGCTCACAACGGTCACGCCCGCTCGCGCCAACCCACCCGCAAGACGCTCCGCCTGTTGGCGACCGTACAACGAACAACGGCGCGATCCGACAATGCCAACAGCGATCTCGTCACGGGGCTCGATTGCCCCCCGGCAGTACAATACATCGGGGGCATCGCAGATTTCGGCCAGCATTCGCGGGTAGCCAGTGGTGCCCTTGAGAACCAGATCGACGCCCCGTTCCCGGCAACGCGTCAATTCACGTTCAGCAGCCGCTCCGTCGCGGGCATCGATGATGGCCTGCGCCAACTTCGTCTTCAGCCCGCGCACCTGTTGAAGCCGGTCGATGTCGGCGGACAGAACCTGCTCCGCCGAACCAAACGCATCGTACAACTGTTGTCGAATGCGAGGCCCGATTCCGGGAATCAGGCTGAGCCGCAAGGCATCGTACAACTGTTTCTCGTGAGGAGCCGATTCGCTCACGATGATATCGCCTTTCCTATCGAACCGTTCGAATCGCAATCAACCTCTAGAAGTGGTCCCAAAGCCCTCTGATGGGTAACGTGTGCCTTTGATTTGTAAAACCCATCCTGAAACCCGGTTGTGGGCAAAACCAGCACTTGAAAACAAGGGTATTCTTGAGCCAACAGAGGGTTTCAGGACTGATTCTAGTGTCAAATTCCACCACAACCGGGTTTTGGGACGGCTTCTCGGACAACGCGGGGAACGTCGCGAAAAAACTGTTGCACGTCCCTACGGGCCAATCACACGATGACGTCTTCTCCCTGCTGATCGAGATCGGACCCGTAACGGGCCAATACGGGCATGATGACTTCGCTCAAGAAGGCATCGACCTGTTCGGGAGCTCGGCCGATATAGCGCTGGGCCTCGAGAGCTTCACTGACGTCGACGCCGGCAAATGCGGGATCGTCTTTCAGGCGTTCGATCAGGTCGTTCCTTTCGCCCAGTTCTTTGACTTGCTTGGCGGCTTCTTGGCTAAGCACGCGAATTCGTTCGTGCAGTTCCTGGCGATCTCCGCCGGCCCGCACGCCGGCCATTAAAATCTCCTCCGTTGCCATGAAGGGAAGCTCCTCAGCCAGGTGTTTCTCAATGACCTTAGGATACACGACCAGTCCTTCGGACACGTTACGATAAAGAATCAGAACAGCGTCGATTGCCAAGAACGATTGTGCCAAGGTCAGCCGGCGGTTCGCGCTATCGTCGAGGGTGCGCTCCATCCACTGCGTGGCGGCTGTGTTCTCAGCACCCGATGTCAAGCTCATCGCGAACCGCGAAAGACCGCACATCCGCTCAGACCGCATCGGGTTCCGCTTGTAAGCCATGGCCGATGAACCGATTTGCTTCTTCTCGAACGGTTCTTCGATCTCCTTGCGGTTTTGCAGCAGTCTCAGGTCGGAACCCGCTTTGTGCGCCGACTGACCGATTCCGCTCAAGCACGCAAGTATTTGGGCGTCGATCTTGCGAGAATAGGTTTGCCCGGTCACGTGATATCTCTCGCCGAATTCCATTTTCTCGGCGACCAACCGGTCGAGCGCCTCGACCTTTTCGTGGTCGCCATCGAACAGTTGCAAAAAACTCGCCTGCGTGCCGGTGGTCCCTTTGACGCCCCGAAATTTGAGCGATTCTAGCCGGTGACTGAGTTCCTCGAGATCGAGAACCAGATCGTAGCACCACAGTGTGGCCCGCTTGCCAACGGTCGTCGGCTGTGCGGGCTGAAGATGCGTGAAGCCGAGGCAGGGTAGGTCGCGGTGCTTTTCGGCGAATCGGGCCAGCCGATCGATTACGCCGACGAGCCGCCTTGTCGTCAACCGCAGGCTTTCCCGCAACTGGATCAATTCCGTATTGTCGGTCACAAAACAACTGGTGGCCCCGAGATGAACGATCCCTCGCGCGTCGGGGCACTGGTCGCCGTAGGCGTGCACGTGGGCCATGACGTCATGCCGTAATTCCCGCTCGTGTGCCGCCGCGTTCTCGAAATCGATGTCGTCGATAGCCGAACGCAACTGCTCGATCTGAGCGGTTGAGATGTCGAGACCAAGTTCCCGCTCGGACTCGGCCAGCGCCACCCACAATTTGCGCCACGTCGAGTGCTTCGTCTGAGGCGACCAGATGCCGCTCATTTCTGCGGAGGCGTAACGAGAGATCAACGGATTCTCGTAGAATCGATGTTCGTTGGGATTCTTCTTGGTCACTGTGTTTCACCTTCGTACCGGCTCGATTCGAGCGCTATTCGGTATCGCGGGATGCTAGAATGTATCGAGATGGGTGTTGCTGCTGACCGGGCCGGTTGAGTTGACGTTCCCCAGGTACCAATTGTAGCGTAGAGCCCGTCGTTTCGATAATGCACCACTCCGAGAATCGATCGGTCCCTCAAGGCCGAGAAAGGAATCGTCTCACATGAAGCCGTTGGAATCGTTGGTCGCGACAGGGACCAAACTGTGGCTCGACAGCGTTGACCCCGAATTCGTCAAACAAAGCCGCAGCTACGGAGCGACCGGCGCGACCTCCAACCCAGTCATTATTTCCGACCTGATTAAAACGGGGCGATTCGACCAGCAGCTTTTGGCTCTGATGGAAAAGGGGTTGGGCGACGACGAGGTTGCCTGGCAGGTCACCGATCAACTCGTCCGCGAAGCGCAAGCCGCGTTTGCCGACGTCCACACCAACACCAACGGCAACGACGGTTACGTCAGCTTCGAGCTCGACCCGCTGTTGGAAGACGCCGATTGCCCCCTCTCGACCGAACAACGGATCGAGCGGTACATCGAGTTGGGCAAACAGTGGTCCCAAGGGCACGCCAATCGGATGATCAAGGTCCCGGCGACCGAAGCGGGCCTCGGCGCTCTCGAAGAATTGGCGGCGTCCGGCGTGACATTAAACGTGACACTGTTGTTCACCGAGCGCCAATACCATATCGCCCGTGAAGCGATCTGGCGGGGTGCCCGGCGGCGGGAGTCGCTCGACGGGTTTAAGTCGGTTTACAGCATCTTCATCAGCCGGATCGACGTCTACACAAAACAGCATCTGCCCGACCTTTCGGCCGACGCACAGGGGCAAGTCGGCATCGTCAACGCCAAGCGTCTTTGGCAGGATAACCACACGTTCTGGAGCGATAAGAACTTGCCGCTGGATCAGGAATTCATCTTTGCCAGCACGGGAACGAAAGACCCGAACGACCCCGCCGACAAATACGTCGGGGCACTGGCCGGTTCCGACATCCAAACCAATCCGCCGGCCACCAACGCCGCGATCGATGAAATCGCCGGCAAAGCGTTCACCCGAACCGTCGATCAACTCCCTGCCGAGAGCGTCTTGGCCGAAATCGACGCCAAGGTCGACTTTGCCAAGTTGGAAGAGGTTCTCATGAGTGAGGGCCTGCAGAAATTTGCCGACCCGCAAAAGTCATTGTTGGCAACCATTGCCGAGAAGAGAGCTTCACTGTTGACGACGGGCTAACTCACAGGGCGCGGTTTCGTCGCACGCCGAGTCGGGGCAACGCATTGGTTAAACCCCGCCACCCGCCGCGCCGCGAAACTTCCTCTCTCGGTAGAGGCCCCGATCGAGGGGCTCCAAAGTTCTTGACGCGCCGAACGTCCACTCCAGCTGCGCTCACGCCTTCGCCAAGCAGTCCGAAAGGTAAGAACGTGCGCGGTTGATTTCGGCCGTGACGGCTTGTGTCGTGTCGAGGATCGGTATGCCTCTGGGCACAGGGTGCATAAAGACTTCCGTCCAGCGGGAGTAGTTGATCTTCTTGAGTGCCCGGACAATCGGCACGAAGTCGAGCGAGCCTCGGCCCGGCATCTGTAGCAGTTCCTGCTCTTTGGGCAATTTCTTGTGGCAGCCCATGCCATGTTGCCAGGCATAGAAATGCACCAGCCCGTCGCCGAGATCTTCAATGAGCTGTGACACGACTCCCGCGTCGTCGGGCAGATGATAGGGTGCCAGCGCGATTCCGAAATACTTCGACGTCGAATACTCACTCAGCCAGCGAAGGGAATCGGGTGAGTCGATCAGCGAGTTCGCGTGATTTTCGACGCCGATTGTCACCCCGTGTTCCTCGGCAGCGGCGACGTGAGGCTTCATCTTCTCGACGAATTTCTTGACGGCCACCTTGAGTTCCGTTCCTTCGAGCCTGGGCGGGCCGCCACCTCCGCAGATCATCAGCCGCGCCCCAAACCGCTTGGCGAACGCCATGTCCGATTGCAGCTTGAGCGGGCCAAGATCGTAGTGCGTGAGCATGCCGAGTTGGACGTCGTTTTCATCGAGCAGTTGACGAAACGCTTCGTCGCCCATTTTCTGAATTTGTTCCCGCTGGTTGCCGTGCACGCGAGGCCAAATGTCGATGTGGGTCGCGCCGCTCTTGTGAACCTCCGGAAGTATCTCGGTAAGCGACGTGGTGCCATACATGCACGACCCTAAAACGTAATCAAGCTGAAAGGATTCTGGTTCCGCCCGGGAAACGCGTTGCCCCAAAGCGACGGCGGTCGCCGCTGAAGCCACCGTTTGACAAAACTGTCGCCGAGTAACAGTGCGGCCCGGAGTCGTGCCAGATTTGTTCGATGCCACTACAACATGTGAAACGTCGTTTGTACTTTTCATGAATGACTCGCTCATTTCCATTTGTGTTGAGTGATATCGTGAATCTTCTTCGAGTGACACGTCTTGATTCAGACTACGCGTTGTTCGCGGCGATGACCTGGTTGTCTTTGAGAAACTCAACGGCTAGGTGCATCGGTCCCGAGCCGTCCGGCTTGATGATCGGTTCGGAGGAATATTGCGTCACGTAGGCGCGCCGCATGCGGTCGGTTGTATTGGCGCCGCTGCAGTGGAACGTGAGCGAACTGAAGACCGCCAGGCTCCCCGCTGGTGCGACAACGGGCACGCCTCGCTCGCTACCGAAATACCCAACCTTGTCACCCGTCTCTGGATTGCGAATGTGTTCGACGAGTGAGCGAATGCCAACGGTTGAAAAAGGTAACACATAAGCGGTACCGTTCTCGATCGACATGTCGTCGACAGCCGCCCAACAGGTGACGTACGGCTCGTGCGAAAAACCGAGGTATCCGGAATCTTGGTGCCAGGAAAACTTGATTCCCTTTTCGGCCGCTTTGACGACGTACTGGTCGTAGAACAAGTAAGCCGTCTCGCCGACCGTCGCCCGGCAGACGTCGGCCATCAGTTCGCCGAACACGTAGTCTCTAAGTCGGGGGACGTCGTCGTACCGCTTGGCAATGTGGTATCGCTTGCCGCGATGGCTGATGTGAATGTGATCGGTCCCCAGCCGATCCATCTCTTCGTGCATTAATTCGATCAGCCGATCGCACGATTCTCGCAGAATCTGCAGATGTTCCGGGCAGATCGCGCCTTCGATGATGAAATAGCCCTCGTCGCGATACTGTTGTTTATGCTCGTCGGTGATCAACGAGGTCGCTGAACTCATCGTTTCGTCCTTCGTCGGGTGGCAGCACTGCTGGCTCGTATCGCGGACGGCCACTGATCGCCTTGGCGTATCCACGCCTACTGTACCCGAATCGGCGGCGTAATTTCCACGGGTCGGTCGGACATGGTGAAAATGACGGCACGACGTGTTGCCGACCAACGGCCGGCTATTCCTTCGGGTTCCGAAAGATCGTCAAGTCGACTTCCTGACCGGAATCGAGCAACACCTTGCCGGCCGCTTTTCCCAAGATTTCCGACATCGTCTCTGCGTACATGCGCCCCAGCGCCATGCGTCGCGCCACTTCGTACGAATGCACGCCGCGACGCTCCTGTTCCTGAAACTGGGCGATGAGGTTTTCGAAACTCTTGGCACGCCCCCGTGCTGCTTCGACCGTTTGATCGCGGTAGATGCCCGCTTCGTCCTGAAGTTTTTGTGCCTCGGCACCGGCTTTGGCGACGCGCTTGACCGCGTAGGCGTTCGCCGCGTTGATGAATTGTTGCTTATCATTCCGCGCATCGGCGACGTCGAGAAAATACGATTTAACCGTCACCGGTGGTGACACCGAGTTGATCGAGACTTCATCGACTTCGATTCCCAGTCGCTGTGATTGGGCCATCTGCCGTACCGACGCGGTCAACTGTTGTCGCAACTCCCCCAAACCCAACGGATGTACGAAATCAACTCCGCTACGGGAAATCAGATCGGCGGCGGCCGACTCGACGCACCACCTCAGATGCCGCTGGGGTGACGCGCGCGCGTACAGAAAATCGGCGCAGTCGCGCTCAGAGACGCGATACGCGACGTTGATCTGTAGATTCAAGATGTTCTTGTCGCCTGTCAGAAACTGCGAAGCACTGGCGGGGGCGGCCGAAAGCAAGAACCCGCTCGTGGCCAATTCGTCCGGCTCGCTCATTCCAATCGTAAGGTTACGAACGGCGCTCAAATTGATTCGGTCAACCTGAGAAAATGGCCAGGGAAGATCATAATGCAAGCCGCTGCCGCGCAGCTCAAGACGTCCATCCTGCACCGCTAGCGCTTGGCCGAACCTACGGACGGCCGCCTTTTCGTTGCCTTTGACGATGAAAAGTCCCGTCGCCAGGTAGGCCACAAGCAAAAAGAAACCGGCAAGTTTCAGGCGTGTCATCGGCCGCTGCCTCCGGAAACGGATGAGGCGCTCGCGGGCGCGTTGGCTTGGGAGACTTTCTTCTCCTCAACATCCGGCTCGCTTTCGGAAGACGGTTTTGGTTCGGTAACGTCTTTCGCGTCGGGCAAGCCATCCGTGAGAAGTTTCAACAGATTGCTCGACGCAGACAGCACGAGCGTTGTCTTGTCATTGAGAATCTTTCGATAGGTGTCGAGTTTCTGGATCACACCGTAGAGCTCCGGGTCTTGCGCGTGTGCCCGGTTCAAGATGCCGATCGACTCCGCCTCGGCCGCTCCGCGGATCTCCTCGGCTCGCCGGCTGGATCGAGCAAGAATCTCGGCGTATTGCCGGTCCGCCTGACTGCGTATGACCTTGTTTTCAGCCATGCCGGCGCTGCGATATCGGTCGGCGATCTTGCGGCGCTCGCTCTTCATCCGCTCAAAAACCGCTTGCTGATTGCCCGTCGGAAGGTTGAGCCGCTTGATGCGGACGTCGACGATTTCGATGCCTAGTCGGTCGCGCAAGGTTCCCGATTCGCCGGGCCGCGCATCGACCTGCGAGCGAACGCTCTCGCAGATCGTTTCCAGTTGCCCTGTGGCCTGTTCGTCCGGCCCCTGTTCTGAATCGACGACGCTGAGCAGTTCCCCCAATTCGACCTGCCCGATCTGCGGTCCAAGTATGGAACGTAACCGGCTGTCGATTCGGTTTTCCGCCCCGGCAACGTCTCCCAAAGATCGAAAAAATCGGACGACGGGGCGGTCCGTGAGTGGCTCTGCAGCGCCCGAAGCCGACTCGGCGATCTTCCAACAGACGTACGCGTCGACGGTGATGTTTTTCTTGTCGCGGGTGAAGATTTCCCGGCCCGGCGGGTCGAACAAATGAATCCGCCGGTCGAAGCTTCGTGATGTCTCAATCGGCCACGGAAGTTTGAAGTGGCAACCCCGGTCTTCCGGACGATCGTACACGGCAGTGATCTCGCCCAGCCGTTCGATGATGACGAATTCCGTTTCGTCGACAAAAACGATTGAGTTCGTCACCGCGAACAACAGGGCACCCAGCAACAACAGGGCACCTGCGGCGCGGGCCGTTCGTCGTGCACCGGCCCGTGGCGGGCTGTCGTTCGTCTTGTTAAAGGAGTCGGCGTTACTGGCCATGATTTCAGGACCTCAGATCATCTGAATGTGCGGTTTGTGTCGGTATCAGCCGAATCGAAGAAATGTGCCGCCGATTCCCTGACGCTTCAAAGGTCATCAACAGCCACAACGAAGACGGGCGCATGGTTACGGGCTTTCTTCGTTCGGGCGCAGTGCCGGTTCGGGAAACTCGGCCGGTTCCTGCCGGGTGATGGGATCGACGGCGCCGATTCCGCCTAACTTGGCGGGATCGATTAACATCAAGTGCTGCTTGCCAGCCGCCCGCGGATCGATGATCGTCAAAGGTCTCGATGAAAGGACCTGTTCGATCGTTTGCCAGTACAATTGTGACGCAGTGAGTGCGGGACGGGCGTTGTGTTCATGGAATAAACTGTCGAAGCGTGCCGCCCGGCCCTTGGCTGATTCGACCTTGCCGACTCGTTCTTGTTCCGCATTCATGAGTGCCGCGGCCGCCTCACCCGAAAGCAACAACCGCCCCTGTTCATCTTCCGACGTGAGCTTTTCCCACAGCGCATCGTCGAGTTTCCAGTCGGCGACACCGCCCGTGGTAGAACCGTCCGTCTGTCCCGGTACCGCTTTGACGGAATCACTCAGCAGTTGGATGGCGCGATCCCCTGCGGCGCTGAACACCTTCGCGGCGTAGTAGGCGTGGGCCTCGTTGATGAGTTGCTGTTGCTCTTCCAGCGCGTCGGCCACGTCGCGATAAGCGGCGACGACCGCGCGCGGCGGGTGAACGTCGAGCAAGTTAACGTCGGTCACCTCAATGCCGAGTTGATACTCTTCGAGCCGTTCGCTCAGCAGACTCCGACAACGCCGTTCGACCTCGGTTCGCTGATCGGCCAACATGGCACTCAACGACGAGTTTCCGGCCACTTGGCGAATAAAACTTTCCGCCGCGGCGCGCACGGCGTCGTCGGGTTCAATACTCGAAAACAGAAACTGCCGCAGATCATCAATTCGATAATGCACCGTCGCCGTCAATTCGACCGGTACTTCGTCACCGGTCATCACCATCGTTTCAGCGGGCATCGATTCGTAGTCGAGCCCTGCGTGCGAATCGGTCCATTCAATCGGCGACCGATAGGAATCGTTTGCACGCTGTTTTTTCGGGTCGGTGCGAAAACCAATTTGAACCGTTCGAATTCGACCCGCCAGTTCACGGTCGATGCGTTCGAAAGGTGCGGGCCAACGCCAATACAGCCCCGGCTGCAATTCGGCTTCGTATCGACCCAGTCGGGTGACGATCGCTCGTTCGTCTTGGGTGATCAACACGAGACCCGAAAACAACCAATAGAGTGCGGCGGCCGCCATGACCAATCGGGCGATGAGAGCCCAGTTGTCGACAAAACGAAAGGCGAGCCGCGTCGGCGAGAGTGTCTCTGTCAACCACTGAGCGGCATTCGACAACGTCTGCAGACCGCGATAAAGCTGTGTTTGGTCCCAGCGTTCAAACCACAAAAGTCTGAGCGCGTTGAGCATGACCGCCAACGACGCGAATTCGTGGAACACGGCGCCAGCCACGGGACTCAAAATCCCTAGCGCGCACAACGCCATGCCAACACAGTTCATTCCGAACGCAAACAGAAAGATACTTTGACGGATGTTGGCGACGAGTTGCCGCGCCAATCGCAACAGCCCCGGTAGCGGCCGCAAAGGGTCTCCCATCAGCACGAAGTCGCCCGCTTCGGCGGCGATGTCGGTACCGATTCCCCCCAACGCCAATCCGACTGTCGCCGAGGCAAGTGCCGGCGCATCGTTCACACCGTCACCGACCATCGCCACGTGATTGCCCTCGCTCGTCTGCACAGCGATCCAATTCGCCTTGTCGAGCGGCAACATTTCGGCTTCGACGTCATCGAACCCACCCAGTGCCTCTGCCACGGTGTGGGCCGAGTTGGTTCGGTCACCGGTTAAGAGCGCCACACGAGTGATTCCCAAGGACCGCAGTTCGGCCACGACTTCGCCGCTTTCGCTGCGAATGGTGTCACGAACGCCGATCAACCCCAGTACGACTCGATCGACGGCCACCAGCAAAATCGTCTCGCCCGCCGCATCAACGGCATCGAACTGCTGTGCGATCTCATCGGGAACTGAAATATCCAGTGAATCAAGCAACCGGCGGTTTCCGACAACGACGGTGCGATGGCCGTTCTCAGCCACCGGAGCCTCGAACAGAGAAGAGCCCGACAATGCCCACGGCCCAAGTGACGTGGCGCGGACGTCGGCCACAACTCCCGCGCCCGGATGCGCGATGAACTCTTCGATCGGCGGCACAACGCCGCCCCGAGACTCGGCTTCGGAAACGATCAACCGCGCTAGTAGATGTTCGCTACGTCGCTCAGCGATCGCCGCAACCCTCAACAGCTCGTTGTCATCCAGAGGTTCACAGGCGATGATTTGGCCCAGTGAAAGTGAGCCTCGCGTCAGAGTTCCCGTCTTGTCAAATGCAAAAGCATCGACGCGCGCAAGTCGCTCGAGCGCGGCTGAGCCTTTGACGACGACGCCGCTGCGTGCCAGCCAAGCCATCGCCGCCATCACCGCCGTGGGTGTGGCGAGAATCAGCGCACAGGGGCACGCCACGACCAACACACCGAGGGCGGGTTGGAAACCATCGGCCCATTGGCCGCCGTAAAGCTTCCAGCCGACGAGCGTGAGCGCCGCGACCGTTAGCACGACCGGAAGGAAAAGCCGTGCCAGCCGGTCCGCCGTTCGCTCCAAAGGTGCTTTGCGTTTTGTCGCTTCGGCGACGAGCTTGATGACCTGCGCGAGTGTCGTCTCCTCGCCGACTTTCGATGCCGATAGCGTAAGTGAGCCGAACTGGTTCAACGTGCCGCTGAAGACGTCGTCATCCTGAGCCTTGTCGACCGGCAGACTCTCGCCGGTTAAGGCGCTCTGGTCGACGGTTGAATTGCCCGAAAGAATCCGGCCGTCGACGGGAATGCGCTCACCCGGCCGGATGATGACTGTTTCGCCTACGCCGACTTCGCCGATGGGCACGTCGACGTCTCTGCCGTCGCGAACGACATGTGCAATGCGGGGGCAAAGATTGAAGATTCCCCGAATGGCCGACTGCGCCCGGTCGATGGTGTAGCCTTCGATGCTCTCGCCGCACAACGAGATAAATACGACGAGCGCGGCTGTGGTGTACTCGCCCAGCATGATGGCCGACAGGGCCGCGATCGTCAGCGCCAAGTTGGCCCCGATTTTTCCATCGAGCAGCGAGTCGATCGTCTGATAGAAAATCCGCATGCCACCTATCATTGCGGCCAACAGCGAAAGGCGAAGTCCCAGCGGTGTACGGTAGGCCGCCCAGTCTTGGTCACCGATCAACCCCAGCAGCAAGTCTCCAGCGAGCAATACCCCGACCACCGCGCTGAGTAGATAAATGGGGGCAGACTGGTAGTGAAAACTCCGCGCGGCACCGTCGTCGGCGCCTTCGCCGACAGGGTCTTCGTGAAGGAATTCGCGGGCGGATTCAGGAACGTAATGCATATCGACCGGCGTCAATCATCGTCGAGGAGGGCGCATCGGCTCCATCCGCGCAGGGTCCGCGTGCCGCCGCCGTGCCGCAATCGAAAACGTTCCGTCTCATGCCGGCGTGCCCCAGGGGCAGGGCGGTCAAGCCGACTCGTGACACCCCGCGCAACTGATGCTTCATGGATGCCTACCAATTCATCGTATCCGACACTCAGAGCGCACACCAGATCCAACGATCTGGTCAGCAAAAGTCGCCCAGGAAGCCTGTCAGGCACGTCTCCAGGCAGTATTGATGTTCGATGACCACCCGGCAGGGAGTGGGGAGCCCCCCGCCAGGACGACGAAACATGGCGGCCATTCGGCTTGACTTCGTCGTAGTGCGTCTGTGGGAAGTCGCGGCTCGGCGCGTTATGATCGGACACACGCGACTGGCCCCGGGGCACGCCGCGTCACAACGCCCAAATAACTCTGTGTGCGATGGTGCTCCATCTCGAAATGGTTTCAGTGCGATGAGCGAAACGAGACATTCACGTCGGCGGTTCCTGAAGGCGGCCACTGCTTCAGCGGCGTCCGGACTGTTTGTTCCCCGTTCGCATGCAATCACCGACAAATCGCCCAGAGGGCCCCGGTCGAAGAACGATCGATTTCGAATCGGGTCGATCGGCATGCGGTATCAAGGATCGGTGATCGCTGAAAAGGCCCAAGAGCACGGCGACATCGTTGCGATCTGCGACGTTGACCGGCAGATCGCCGAAAAGGCAAGAGCCCAATTCGGTGGCAAGGCCGACCTGTACGAAGATTACCGCAAGATGCTCGAACGGCCCGACATCGACGTCGTCACCATCGGCAGCCCCGACCATTGGCATACGGCCATGGTCATCGACGCTTGCCGGGCTGGCAAAGACATCTACTGCGAAAAGCCGCTGACATTGACCATCGACGAAGGCAAACGCTTAGTCGACGTTGTCAGAGAAACCGGTGCCGTGGTGCAAGTCGGTACTTGGCAGCGCAGCGATCACCGTTTTCGGCTCGCCTGTGAAATGGTTCGTGGCGGGCGTATTGGCAAACTGAAAAAGGTGACCGTCGTGCTGGGCAAGAACAAAACGGGCGGCCCGTTCGCGGTCAGCCGTCCACCGGCTCATTTCAACTGGGACCTGTGGCAAGGCCAAACGCCAGACGTGCCCTACATCAAGGAGCGATCGCATTACACGTTTCGTTGGTGGTACGAGTATTCGGGCGGCCAGATGACCGACTGGGGCGCCCATCACATCGACATCGCTCAGTGGGGCATGGCGACCGATCAGACCGGGCCGAAGCACATCGAAACGCAGGCCACCTTCCCCCACGTCGAGAACGGATACAACGTCGCCCTCGACTTCGAAGTGCATATGGTATTCGACAGCGGCCTCGTGTTCGACGTCTACGACAGTCCTCGTGACGGCTACGATCGCAACGGCATTATGTTCGAAGGAGACCGCGGGCGGATCTTCGTCAATCGCGGTACCGTAGCCGGTAAGCCGGTCGAACAACTCAAAGACGATCCCTTCCCGCGCGAGACGTTCGCGTTGTACCCGCACGATGACCTCTCGCGTCCGGAGCGCATGGGCAAGCTCGACGCGATCATCAACCACATGGGCAATTTTTTCGACTGCGTCAAGAGCCGGGAGACACCCGTCTCCGACGTCGTCAGTCAACATCGCAGTGTCAGCGTCTGCCACCTGGCCAACATCTCGATGAGGCTCGGCCGGAAACTCCAGTGGGACGCGGGCCGGGAACAATTCGTCGGCGATGATCAAGCCAACACCTGGCTGAGCCGTCCGCAGCGAAAGGGATTTGAGCTACCGTCGTAGGCGACCTTTGTAAGATCATGCGAACAATCATCAAGGATGTGTCTGGTTGATCTGAGCATCGAATTGTTCACACGCATTGAGCGTCTGAACGTTCTGCGTCGTCGACGATTCAAGACACGCCGACCACATCGGCCACGCCGCAAGACATCCACACCGACAATTTCAAACATCCGAGCGAAAGCGATCACCTGACAGGGGCAAGCAGAAGAATCATGTTTATGAACATCAAGCAGCGAGTTATCTCAATCGGTCTGGTCTGCGCAGTCGGCTTGTGCGCCTGCGATGGCTCGAAGCAGAAGACGCCTCCGGCGAATACGGCAAAGGCTCCCTCCAAGAAGCAGGCACCACAAATCACGCCGCCCAAACCCGAACCGAAACCTGACGATCAACGGGCCATCGCGCGGATCGAGGAGCTGCATGGAAAAATCGCATACAACAGCGACAAATCGGCCGTTCGTGTCAACCTCGCGCAAAGCGCATTGACTGACGACGACCTTGCGTTGCTGAAAGGGCTGCCATATCTGGAACGGCTCGATCTCACGCTCACCGGCGTGACGGCGAAGGGGCTGGCGCACGTCACAGATATCAGAACACTCAAGTTTTTGACTCTCTCGCGAGCCGCCGATGATGCGGGAATGGCCCAAGTAAAGGAACTGCCCAATCTCGTCGTGTTGAAGTTGTTTCAGTCCGACGTAACCGACGTCGGGTTGGCCGACATCGGACAAATGACCAAGATCAAAGAGCTCGACTTGCGAAGGACAAACATCACCAACGACGGAGTCGCACATCTGAAAGACATGCAGAGCCTTCGTTCACTCAAAATTCAGGAAACAAACCTTATCACCGATGGCTGCCTCGATCATCTACAAGGCCTGACAAATCTCGAGCGGCTCGGATTATGGGGCGTCAATTACTCAGACGCATCGCTGGAAAAACTCCGCGTCTTCACCAAACTGCGCTCGATAGAACTCGATGACACGGTGATCACCGACGCCGGGTTCGAAAACTTCAAAGACATGCAGGGCCTTGAAGTGATCAGTCTCCGCCGCACCGGCATCGACGGGACCGGTTTCGTTCATCTGGCAGACAAAACGAAGATGAAACGGCTCATGCTTCGCGAGTCGGTGTTCGGCAACGAGGGTCTTTCGCATCTCGTGCAGATGAAGGATCTGAATATGTTGGAACTCAGCGACACACTCGTCGACGACGAAGGAATGCCGCACTTGGCAGGCTTGACGAATCTTACCTGGCTCAGCTTGTGGCGGGCAGACGTTTCCGATGCGGGTCTTAAGCATCTTGCACGGCTCACCAAACTCGAGAACCTGAATCTGGACGGCACGTCCGTGACCGACGACGGGCTCACCATTGTTGGCGGACTAAAGAATCTGAAATCGCTCGACTTAAAGAACACGTCGATCACCGACGCGGGGCTCGACCATTTGACTTCGCTCACCGGCCTTGAGGAATTGCAGCTTGTCTTCACCCAGGTGACGAACACCGGCGTCGAGAAGCTGAAGCAGGCTTTGCCGGATTGCAACATTTCGAAGTAGTGAGTCATTAGAATCGGTCCGCACGACAGCGCCGTTCTTCAACGTCAATCCTGTTGCCACGTCGACGAACGGCAAGCGCCGATTGGCAGTTCAGCCGAGGGTTCCCGACTCGATTGGTGAGGAGGATGCGATGCAATATGCGCCCAGAATTTCGTCCAGATGGTGGCGGCCCACCGTATGTTTAGTGGCAATCGTCTGCGCGGCGCTGAATGCTGCGTTCGTTCCGACCGTCGCCGCTTTCGAGCAAGACGAACGTCCCGACTTGCCGCGTCTAAGTGACGAAGCCTCCCGCGCCATCAAGCAGTTTTACGAGTACGACCAGAGCATCCCGCTCGAAGCGCGCATCGTGGAGAAAAAAGAGGTCGACGGATTTCCGCGCGAGAAGATCGTGTTTCGCAGTACACAAGGCTTTCTCGTTCCCGCCTATTTGCAGTTTCCCCAAGCAACCGAAGGACGGTTCGCCTGTGTGCTTTTGCTGCACGGTTGGTCGGGCTCCAAGGAGAGTTGGTACCGCGACGGAGGCTACATTAGTGGTGGCAACGTTCGCAAAGCCCTTCTGAGAGCCGGCTACGCGGTCCTCGCTCTCGATGCGCAGTGCCACGGCGACCGAATCAAAGAAAACGACTTCGCGCCGGTGAATCATTACGTGGAAGAAGGCGCACGCAAACCGCGAAAAGGATACTTCACACAACGAGAAATCTACATGCAGACGGTCGTCGACTACCGTCGGGCGATCGATTACCTCGCGACGCGCCACGAGATCGACACCAATCGGCTCGGTATCGTCGGTTACAGCATGGGAGGCACGCAGACATTTTTGTTGACGGGAGTCGAGCCTCGGGTGAAGGTGGCCGTTGCCTGCGCCGTCCCGGCCGATCGCGAGAAGTGGTCGCTGATCGCCCCGCAGCATTATGCAGAGAGCATCAGGGACCGTCCGCTGTTGACGATCATGGGAGAGCAGGACACGATGTGTCGCCCTGAGGACGCGAAGCTGTTGCACGAGCGAATCGGCAGCTCGATGTCAAAGCAAATTTTCTTCGACGCCGGTCACAAGCTACCACTCGATTACGTGCCAGAAGCCGTCGCCTGGATCACAAGAAAGCTGTAGCGGTTCTGAGCGCGGGATGCTGCTTAGTCAATCTCAAGTTCAACACTACGGCCCACCGGGGAGTGGCGGTAATTTCGGTAACGCCGGCGGCGTTTTTCTTTGCGGCACAGGTTTTTCTTCGGACAGTTCTCCCGGTGACGGCGGCGTGTTTGGCACGCCGCTCGGAGTCTTGTCTTCCGGCGGTGTGTCGCTCGACGGGCCGAGTTCGATTCCGGAGCCCGGCCGCGGTCCGGGAGCAGGCGGAGTAATGACCTCGGGTTGAATTCGCGGTCCGCGGGCGCCCTCCGGTGGTTCGGTCGTCTTGCCGTCGATCATCTTTAACAACCAGGCGGCCAACTTGTCTTTCGGATCGAGTTCAACAACCCGTTCAATGTGCCGACGGGCCGATTCGACATGACTCATCATCAGGTAGTGGTAAGCCAACAAGAATTTCGGCGCGACGTCATCGGGATGATCTTTCGTCGCAGCTTCCAGCGGCCTGAGTTGCTCGGTGTAGATTGCTCCCGACGCGTACATTCCCCGAAGCGTCGACCAATCCCAACCCGGTCCGCCGTTGAGAGCGGCTCGCGCAAATCCAGCCGATTCCTCGTAGCGGCCAAGCGCGAACAGAACCAGCGAATGAACCTGATTCACTTCTGAATCGTCGGGGTAGTCGATGGTCGCGTGGCTCACGCGCCTTAGAGCCCCTTCATAGTCTCCAGCCCGAAACGAAATCTGCGCCGCCACGAAATATCGATTTCCAACCGCGCTCGATCGCCTGGGCTGCCCGACGATGCCCGGCACGTCGCCGAGTTCCGCGCCGACGGGCGGACCAACAATCGCGCCGTACGCGCGGCGACGACCGACGTCCACCGCCCCGTAGCCGTAATCGACGAACACTCGTCCCCGACGCCTGAGCACATGCACCCCGCCGAACCAGGGACCGACGCCTCCCACGTGAACCTCCCAACCCCGTGATCGACGCATGGGCCGATCGACGTAATACCCGTGTTCAACAAACGGCCGGTAGCCGAAATGCCAGTAGGGTTCGTCGACTCGCGGCGCGCCGACGTCGCCGGGGGCGAAGCGTTCAATTGGCTGCGGTTCCGGTCGCGAGCGGTCCACTTGTGGAGTCAAACGCCTGCCGCGATCGACGCGACCGGGCTGGGAATCGGGAACCTGGCCGGGTTCCGGTAGCGCAATCGCGGGGCCACCAGAGTTCTGCGCCAGTCTAGGATTCGAAAGGTCCTCACTGGGCGGCGCTGAGTGTGCGATTTCGACGACCAGCGAACCCACAACGAAAAGACTCATGCCAACTGCCGCAACGGATTTGATCGACGTGTTCATGACTGGCCACCTCAACTCGTTTTGGACCGAACCGGGACGTTCCACACCCGTTACGATATTCCTATCGATCCGCCGGGACAAGCAGGAAACCGGCTCCGAAGATCGCTTTTTACGGATTGATCCGACGCCCGCTCACGCCGACACTCTCCCAGGAGAAGCGTAGCGTTCGGCCGTTTTCAAATAACGGTCGCGTGTATGCTGAGGGTGCCCGACGTGCTACCTGCGTCATTCGGATTCGGGCACGTCATACAGCCACAAGTCGTGTCGACCCTCACGCTGGGAAACGGCAAGCAAGTGACGGCCATCTGGGTGCCAGGTCGCGTAGTCGTCACGCTCTGGATGATGGGTGATCTGCTTGAGTTGGCTTCCGTCGCGATGGATAGTGTAAAGCTCGTGATTCCCACCGCGCATGCTCGTGAAGGCGATGCGTTTGCCATCTGGCGACCAGCATGGCCGCATGTCGCGAACAGAACTCTCAGTCAATCGCGTGACATCCGATCCGTCGGCGTTCATCGTGTAGAGCTGTAGGTGCCCGGAGCGACTCGACGCAAACGCGATCTGTTTTCCGTCCGGCGAAACCGACGGCCAGACGTTGATGCCGACGGTTTGAGTGAGCCGTTTTAGGTCGCCTCCCTTTACGTCGGTGGAAACAATCTGTTGGCCGCCGGGCGCCGAGAGCGTGAACACGACGCGGCTCGAATCAGCCATGAACCGCGGTGTGCGAGCCGTGCTGCGGGCACCCTCAGGCGTGAAAATCGCTTCCGTCTTCTGCTTGTTGTCGACAATGACGAGCAACATCTGCGGGCTGCCGGCAGACTTGCAGAAGGCATGGAAGCGTCCGTCGGGTGAAAACGTAGCGTCGAACTGGTGCACGCCCAAGTCGGGGTACATCGGCTCGAACGTCTTGTCTCCTTCAATACCGAGCCGAACCAGTGAAACGCGATTCGGAACATCGTGAACCGAATAGACGATGGCCGCGCCGTCATGCGTATAGGTGGGAGCAAACTTGAGCAACCCGTCATCGGTGATCTGCTTCGGCTCAGCCGCCGGCGCCAGGTGCGCCAGGACGACAATCAAACACGCGAGGATAGTCCGTCGCGAAAACCGCGCAGAACTCGTTAGCAAACCGCGACGGCGCGGCAACTCGGGCGCCGCTCTTTTTGCCAATTGGTTCTGGAAACGCGTTCTACAGCAACCCATCGATCGTTCGGCCTCCTTCGAGCACCTTGAGTAGAGCCCGTTCGGCCGTCCCAACGCCGGCGAGTTCGAGAATGGTCGTGCCCACCATTTTGGGATCGACGGGATGGGTGAGCGGATACTCGCCGTGGGCATCGCTTTCGCCGATGACACGCCCCGGTTCGACACCGCCGCCGGCCCAGATGGAAAAGTAACACGGATGCCAATGGTCGCGGGAGGCGATGTTGTTGATGCGCGGTGTGCGGCCGAACTCCCCCATGCACAGCACGAGCGTCGAGTCGATCAGACCGCGATCGTAAAGATCATCGAGCAATGTCGAAAACACCTGGTCGAGCAGCGGGCCGTGCCAATCGGACATGAGCTCGAAGTTGTCGGCGTGCGTGTCCCAGCCGTAATCGGAAAACGGGTAAAACACCTCGACGAATTGGCTCCAATTGACCTGCACGTAGGGAACGCCCGCCTCGACAAGCCGACGGCCGAGTAAGCAGCTTTGGCCGAACGACGTGCGGCCGTAAGCCGCCCGGGTCTTGGCCGTCTCGCGACTGAGGTCGAACACTTCGTTAGCATTGCTCGATGCGAGCAACTGATACGCGCGATCGAAGACGGTATCCCATTGTCGTGCGGGGGCCGCTTCGACCCCTCGGCGTACGCGATCGAGTTCCTCGAGCACGCTGCGTCGATCTTCGAGCCGCGCCGGCGTCAAACCGTCGAGCAGCTTGAGTTCGGGAATGGAAACATCTCCGGTCGGGGAACAAGAGAGCATGAACGGGTCGTGGGCTTTACCCCATTTGCCGCCGCCGTAGCCGAGAATCGGCCCCACGCCGTCGCCGACCGGCCCGCGGGCCAACGAGATGAAACCGGGAAGGTTTCCCGCGCCCCTCGTCCGCGCGAGAATAGAACCAAAGTTCGGTGGATAGCCGGTTGTGGCACCGCCGCCCGATTCGCCGCCATCGGTCGCCACGGCGCCGGTCAAGCCGATCGAACCGGCGGGCCGATGTCCGCCGTCATAATTGATATTCGTGCGAACCAGCGAAAACCGATCGCTACGGGCTGAAAGCTTGGGCAACAGTTCCGTGAAATGAACACCCGGAGTTCGCGTATCGATTGTGGCGAACGGGCCTCGATACTCGGCCGGCGCCTTCGGCTTGGGATCGCACAAGTCAAGATGACTCGGCCCACCACCCAACCAAACGAGCAACACCGACTTGGCCTTGCCCGTACTGGCCGCCGAGGCAGCCTGGCTGAGCGGCCCGAGCCCAAGCGCCAAGGGCAGGCTGAAGCCGGCCTTCAGAAAGTTCCTGCGGGAGACGCCGTCGCAATGCCGTTCGCGGAAACTGCCGATCGAGAGCATGATGATCTCCTTCAACGGGCGATGTTGCCGATTCAACTCGCGAGATCGGCGGATGGCAAGAAGCCACGTCAAAACCCGGTTGTGGACAAATCTCGGCCTGGAAAGCAAGGGGCTTAATTTGGCAACAGAGGGTTTTGACGCTACTTCAAGTCACGATCGATGACGTCGCCCGCTGCACCGTTCATTCTATCAGGCAGAAAAACGTCGCTGCAAGCAGCAGCACTGTGTTGATCGGAACTACGGCTCTATTCCCCGAGTACAATGTTTTCCCCGAGGTTTTCCCCGAGCACAATGTTTTCCCCGAGCACGATGTTTCGCCCGGTCCTGCTCGATTCGATCAGAGCGTTTGTGAAATCGAACACCGGCAGTGCACACTCCGGTCCGGCGATATTCTCAGCTTGGCCCGAAAGCACGTCGAGAAATCCGACGTCGGGATTCGAATTCGGTTCCAATTCGGCCTCGGGAAAAGGTTCGATGCCCCCGGACCGACCGAGAAACAGCCGTCCGTCGCGGATGATCAAATCTGCTTTCTCGCAATGCACACAAAGCGATTCTCCCAGGTATTGCGCGCAGCCAACAAAATCGATCGTCAGCGGAACGCCGCCGGTTAATCGAGCCGACACCGAGGCCGAGATCTCCACGTCGCTGCCGCAAGTCTCCGTGCGGGCAAAAATCTCAACCGGCTCCAGGCCGGTCGCGTCGAACGCGGTGTCGATCTTGTGACTGCCTGCGTCGCCGATGAAGCCACCGCGATTGACGTTGGGGTCTTCGCGCCACGTGCCGGAAATGCTCTGTTGCCAGTTTTCGTAATTGTGCGACGAAACAAATTTGACGGAGCCCCATCGCCCAGACCGCACTTCGCGGCGCAGCGTTCGATACGTGCTCCAATAACGACGTTGATATCCCACCGATAACAGCAACTCGCCACTTCGGCTCTCAGAAATCAGCTTCACGATGTTGTCCCGCGTATCAGCCAAAGGCTTCTCGCACAACACGTGCAGCCCCCGCGCGCGGCAGGCCATGACCTGATCGAAATGTGCCGTGGTCGGCGTGCAGATGACCGCGGCATCGACTTGTGCGGTATCGAGAAGTGCTTCGACCGATTCATATGCGATGGCTTGAGGGGCCAATTCGCTGCGCAGTGCCTCGGCAGCTTCGGGCTGTTGGTCGTATAGCGCGGCGACCATCCCGCGCACGTCGGCATGCAGTTGTTCGGTATGAACGCGACCCATACGGCCGCAACCGATGATAGCGAATTGGAACACTGCTTTCGGTGGCGTCATAGCTGTCACTGGATAAGCTGTTACACTGTCGTTCGTTTACGCTGTGTTCGTCGTGCGGCCGCACATCACGGTCGACCGGCCCGCCGTCATGATACCGTTTCCTCGATGCTTCTCGCAGCGATGTGCGACGATTTTTGTCGGCGGCGAGAGAGTGAATCATTTATTGAGTTGTCCGAATACCCACTGATTCAAGGCGGTGACAGCGTTATGCACGTTTGTTTGTTCGATATTGACGGGACGCTGCTCGATACGGGCGGGGCCGGACAAGCGGCCATGGAAGCCGCCATTCGGTCCGAGTTCGGCACGCAACAGACTGTCGAGGGCATCTGGACCGCCGGTCGCACCGATCGGGCGATCATGGTCGACCTGTTCGAGTACTTTGGCGTCGCGTTCGACGAACAGGCGTGTCGGCAGTTTCAGGCCGCCTATTTCGAACACTTGCCGGAACATCTCAGTCGATGTAGTGGACTCGCACTTCCCGGTGTTCCCGAGCTGCTTGAGACGCTTTCCGGCCGCGACGACGTTGTGCTGGGGCTGCTGACGGGCAATTTTCGACACGGGGCTCAGCTAAAACTCGGGCATCACGGCCTGTTCGACTATTTCGAGTTCGGGGGTTTCGGTGACCATCACCTCGACCGTGACGACGTCGCCCGTGAGGCGCTGGCCCAGGTTCACGAGCGGATGGACGGCACGCTTGATATTGGGCGAGTCTGGGTGATCGGCGACACGCCGGCCGACATCCGCTGTGCGCGGGCGATCGGAGCAAACGCCGTGGCGGTCTCGACCGGCATCTACCCAGCCGAGGAGTTGGCCGCGGGAAGTCCCGATCACCTGTTCGACAGCTTTCTAGACCATCGCCCGCTGCTGGCTCTTCTGGGCGCTTCGTAGCCTAGTGTCCGGTCCAGGTCTCTGTTTTAGGTACCCAGTTGCGCATTTCCGCACGAAACGCGTGTCGATCTACGACGTAGAGTGTTTCGCCGGCGCACTGCTCGGCGAGCTGTATTCGGCTACCGCGTGTCGTACTGTGCAGGTCGGGATAGCATGGGGTCGGAATGCAACGGGATAACTTCCTTCGTCGAGCGGAGGGACTTCTTGATCGAATCAAGCTTCAGGCTCATAAGGACCAAGTTGTTCGTAGACTAGTCTCGACGCAAGCATTCCGAGGATGAAGCCGGTTATCACATCCGAAATGTGGTGCTGGTGGGTGAGCACGGTTGAGACGCTGACGGCAACGGCCCAACTCCAGAGGATTGTTTTGCCAATCGTACTGGCGTGGCCGGAAAAAACCGCGACACAGACCACACTCAACGCGACATGTAGAGAAGGCAATAGGTTGTGCTCAAGGTTTAACCAGTCTGCGAATCGAAATAGATCGGACCATTTCCCCAAGTCTCGTGGAGCAGGTGGATAGGCTAACTCGGCAGGCAGTAGCAAAAAACAGATGCCGCCACAAAACGTCACTGCAGCCAAAGTGACAGCCAAAGCCCGCAGTTGCGCGCGGGTCCGCAAGACGAAGGGAGCAATCAAGAACAGCAGGTAGATCGACATGTAGAAGACAAGCATTTCGGGAACGAGCGGCAGTTGCAGTTCGGCCTCGAAATGGACCGCCACGCGAAAAGTGCGTAGGGCCGTCAGTCGATCGGCCCCGTCGAAAATTAGTGCAAACCATAACGTTTGGGCCAGGAGAAGAATGACAAAGTCGCGGAGGTGATCCCATCCAGGCCAGCCCAAAAACGGTTCGCGGTGTTGCGTCATCGATGGACCGTCAATTCAAACTGCCTGCGACTCTCGGAATGTCAATTGATGATCCGGCCGGAATATTTGTTCTCGACGTGTTCGTCGGTGCGACGTGGTCCATGCCACATACACAGATAGTGCCAGCCAAGGAATTGCCGTTGAGGATCTTCACTACGGCCGATCCGCGGCAGGTATATCCACGGAACGGTTGGATGTCGATGGTGAGTGCGGTGCCAGTTGTGGTGTAGCCAAACCCAGTCGACCGGTCCGCAAAACCACAGATTGCGGGCTCCCAACAGCACGTGCCTGTCGGTCCCGAAATGATGCACATATTGCATCGCTGACCACGTAAATCCGAATCCGAAATACACGGCAAGGTAGTGCAACGGTGGAATGCCCAAACCCCAAATGATGGCCGTGTGCAACAGGATCGCCAGCAGACCTTCGAGCCAGATGAGCCACCAGTAGCGCGGATTCAAGGATTCCATGAATGCGGCCGACGGGCGGTCAAATTCGAAATGTCGCCGCCTGAAGAGAAACGGACACACGACCACGGCGAGATTCGACGACACCACGAGCAGCCAATATCCGCCAGTGAGGATCCCGTAGAGGATCAGCCGCTTCAGCCACAGCTTGTCTCCCTCGAAGTACAAATCGAACGCTTCATCATCAGATCGGTTCCTGCGGTGGTGTCCCAAGTGTCCCTGTCTAATGAGATGGTACGGAGCCGGGAAGAACAGCGCCAGAAGTGATCCTAACAAATCGTTCGCTACCGGGTGCGGCAGCAGCAGTTGATGCTCGGCTTCGTGAATCATCGAGTAGAGGGAATTTCCAATAACCGCCATGCAGCCGGCCAGCGACATAATCTGCCACCAGTGCTCCGCCTCCGCCGTCGCCCACAGGATTCCCGCGAGTGCGGCGAGTTGGACGCAGATGATCGCGAGGTTCAGCCGCCACGGAATTCGATTTTGGGCCGATGATTCCGGCGGCACTTCATTCGCTACTTGAGGATCCGGCGCGGTCATGAACTGAATTGCTGAAGAATGCTTCGAACGGAAACTTTTTCCGTGACATACGGAAACCGAATTCGCCTGAGTATATGGGATCGATTCGACCACCGCATCCACGACACAGTTTTCCGGAACGAGAATAATTGGAAATGGCAACGCGCGCTGTTTTGTGGTATTTGTGACGGCTCAGATTTTACCGGACCGAACTGGAGCCGCAGAGATTCTGACGGAGCGTCGATGGAAATCATTCCCTCCGAGCTGAAATCCGCAACGTGCGACGCCGAAGAACCGTCGGCGACATCGACCGACAACGCATCCACGCCGGCAGACACGTTGCGCGCGCCGGACGGGGAGTCGTTTCCGGGCTTTCCGTCTTCGTGGTACCTCCTGTGCACTTCGCGAGCACTGGATCGCGGGCCGGTGGGGCGAGATCTTTTTGGTACGCGGCTCGTCGCCTGGCGAACGCAGACGGGGCAACCAATCGTCCTCACCGGCTTCTGTTCGCACTTCGGGGCCGATCTCGGCCAGGGGGAAGTCCGAGGAGACCGGCTGAGGTGCTCGTTCCATCAATGGGAATTCGGCGGCGACGGACGATGTGAACGGATCCCCGGGCAGAGCGAAATTCCGTCCTCCGCTAGACAGCGCGCATGGCCGGTTGCTGAACGTCACGGCTTCGTATTCGTTTTCAACGGCGCGCGGCCGCGGTTTGACCTGCCGTTTTTTTTCGACTGCGACCCAGACCAATTTCTTCCCGCGCGACCGTTTCAGACGGTACTGAATTGCCCCTGGTTTCTGATCGGCGCCAACGCTTTCGACATGCAACATTTCCGAGCCGCACATGACCGCCAGCTCGTCGGCACTTTTGAGGTTGACGTTCCGGCAGATTTCGCCCGGCGTGCAACCGGATCGTTCGAGGTCGCCGGATCCGGAATCCGAGACCGTATCACGCGCGTCCTGGCCGGCGACCGGGTGACGATGGCGATCACCGACTGGTGCGGTAACCTGATGTTTGTGACGGCGACGTTTCGCCACACCACGAGTTACGGCATGGTAATCACCGAACCGCTGTCCGCCGATCGCGTTTGCGTGCGGGTAATCGTGTTTCTCCCGCGCAGCCGCGGCCCGTTCGGCCGGCTGTGGGATCCGTGCCGTCGGGCAATCCGGCGGTATTTCATCCGCAAGTTTCTCAGCGAAGATGCGTTCCGGCTGAACGGAACGAAGTACAACCCCGGTGGATTGATCCCCTGTGATCGCCACCTGATCGAATATTTCCGCTGGCTGGCCGGCCTCAGCGAAGCCCGTCCGAATGCCGATCCATGAACGGGAGTCCTCACCTGTGACACAAGCGCTCCTCTATAAACCGCCGGAGATGCCGCCTGACGAGCGGAGACTGCTGGAAGACGCCGCGGCGTGGGAATGGCCGCAGGCGGCTGGCGAAATCTCCGCCGGCGACTTGGCGCGGCTTGCGGCCGTCCGCGGAATCGACTTTGCGACGAGCGTCCTGTACGACCGCTTGCGCCGCAGATCCACAACCGACAACTTGATGCGCGAGGACGTTCCGATTGAGAGCAGTCCGGATCTGCCGCCGCCGCGTGATGCGCTCCTGGCGATTGTTCCGGGCGCGTTGTACCGCGAGTATCCGAATACCGGGGCCGACGGCAAAGTGATTCGCGACATCGCCGAGTCGCTCGGTTGGAGTACAGAACTCGTGCCGCTTCCTTCCGACGGTCCGCCGGAGCCAAACGGCGAGATGTTGCTGGAATGGCTCGAGTGCCGCGCCGACCGGCCGGTCCTGTTGCTGTCACTCAGCAAAGGGGGCACCGACGTAAAAGCGGCGATGACCCTGGCCGCGAATCCTAACGCGTTTCGTTCCGTCATTGGATGGATCGATTTCGGCGGGATTCTGGACGGCTCACCGATGGCGTCGTGGGTGTTGCAGCGGCGGCTGGCCCGTTGGTTTTTCCGCGGCCTGTTTCGTTGCACGGGACACGACTTCCGCATGATGACTGCGCTGCTTTACCGAAGCGGCGGGCCGACCAGCGAGACGTTGCGGCTGCCGGAACATCTCCAGACAATCCACGTTGCCGGCTTCCCACTACGGCGGCATCTCAGCAACGCTCGCGCCCGGCGGTGGCACAAACGGCTCAGTGTGTGGGGTCCCAACGACTCCGTGACCATTCTGGCTGACGTTGCTTCCTGGCCTGGCACCGTCTGGCCGGTGTGGGGAACGGACCATTATCTGCAGTTCCGCTGGCAACCGGTGCGGCTCGTCACGAACCTGCTGCGCTGCGTCGCTCAACAGGCGGTCGGTCCACCGGCCGGTAGTCAGGCCCCGTCCCTCATCCAACATTGAAAGGACAAAAGCAATGATGCGCGCGACTTTGCTAATCGGCCTGTTCGTCCTCGCACCGGGACTGAACACTACGTCGTTCGGCGCGGAGGAAAAGCATGCCCCCGGAAAGGAAGACCCCGCTCATGAGGAACTTCGCGCCTTGCGGCGCGAGCTGGTGGAGGCCGTCAACAAGACGGATATGAAAGCAATCTTGGCGCACTGCGATGCGGAAATCGTGCTCACCGCGCAGCACGGAGAGGTTGCTCGCGGTCGCGACGGTCTAAACGAATATCTGGAAAAGATGATGACGGGACCGAACAGGATCGTCGAGAGTTATCGCGTCGAACCGACGGTCGACACGCTCTCCATCCTGCATGGCGACGATACGGCCATCGCCTACGGGAGTTCGAAAGACCACTTCGCCCTGACCGACGGAGCCGAATTCACGCTCGATTCCCGCTGGACGGCGACACTCGTGAATAAGGACGGCAAGTGGCTGGTGGCAAGCCTGCATTCCTCGGCCAGCGTGATGGACAACGCCATTCTCAGGAATGCAGTCGGCTGGATCGCCAAAGCCGCCGCCATTGCAGGGGCGGTTGGACTGTTACTGGGAGCGGGGATCGTTTCGTTCTTGAAGCGATCGCGTCCTCAGCCGGATGGAGCAACGACCAAATGAAGATTCAGCTCATTCAACCGGCCGGCGAGATCCATCGCCATCGGACTGGAATCTTCAAGCGATCGCTCCGATACGCGCCGCTCACGCTGACGACGCTGGCCGCGCTCGTGCCGGAAGAACTCGGTGCGGAAGTCGCAATTCAGGACGAAGGGGTGCAGCCGCTCGATTTGGATTTCGAGGCGGACCTGGTCGGTTTGAGCGCGATCACCGGGACTGCCTTGCGAACCTACGAGATCGCCGACCAGTTGCGGTCGCAGGGACACACGGTTGTGATCGGCGGGGTGCACGCCACGTTGTTGCCCGACGAAGCCGCCCATCACGCCGATTCCGTCGTCGTGGGTTATGCGGAGCAGTCGTGGCCGCAACTTCTGCGGGACTTAATCCGCGGCGAGTTAAAACCAAGGTACTTCACACCGACCGGTCGCGTGCTCAACATTCCTCTACCACGGCGGGAACTTCTGCGCCGTAATCGGTACGTGACGACCAACAGCATCGAGGCGACCCGCGGCTGCCCGCACCGCTGCGAGTTTTGCGCGGTCCCCGCTGCCTGGAGCGGCGTCTATGCCCATCGTCTGATTAAAGACGTCATCGCGGAGTTGGAAACATTCGAACGACCGCACGCGCTGTTCATCGATTTGAGTCCCGTCGAGGACGTCCAATATGCAAAGGAACTCTATCGGGCGATGATTCCGTTGGGCATCCGCTGGCTGGGGCTGGCGACGACGCGCATTGCCGAAGATGACGAACTGCTGAAACTCGCGGCGCGGAGCGGCTGTACCGGGTTGCTCATCGGATTTGAATCCGTCCAACAGCCCACGCTCGACGGAATGCAGAAACACTTCCATCGAGCCGCCGCCTACGCGGACGTGGTGAAGAGACTTCACGACCACGGCATCGCGATTCAGGGATGTTTTGTCTTCGGTTTCGACAGCGACGACGAGAGCATATTCGAGCGAACCGTCGAGTTCGTCGACCGCGTCAAGATGGACTTGCCGCGGTATGCAGTGATGACGCCGTTCCCCGGCACGACGGCTTTTCGCCGGCTCGAAGCGGAAGGCCGCTTGTTGCATAAGAACTGGACGCTCTACGACGTGGAGCACGTGGTCTTCGAGCCGAAACAAATGAACCCCGAACGGCTGCAGGAAGGCCTGCACTGGGCTTGGCAACAGAGTTACACATGGCGATCGATGTTTCAGCGAGTTTCGGGGTCCCGTTGCGCGGTCCCCTTGTCGACGTCGTTGAACCTCGGATACCGCTTCTTTGCAAAACATTTGCCGGAGAGAACGAGAACGATTTTCCGCGACGAGCGGTTCATTGCCACGCACTCTGCCTCGCCAGCCGTTTCCGATCTGATGGAAACCATACAGATGGAGGATGTCTCATGAGGCTCACACTCGTGTATCCCTCCGTCGGGCGGAAGGAGAATCAGCCGTATGTGCGGGCATGGCAGATGCAGCCGCTCTCGATGGCAGTTCTGGCGAGCCTGACCCCGCAGGACGTCGAAGTGCGGTTTTACGACGACCGGATGGAGGAGATCCCATTCGACGAGCCAACGGATCTCGTGGCCATCAGCGTTGAGACGTTCACCGCGCTGCGGGCCTACAAGATCGCCCGACAATTCCGTATGCGGGGTGTGCCCGTCGTGTTCGGTGGGTACCACGTCACACTCATTCCGCAGGAGTCCGCCGCCGAAGCAGACGCAATTATTGTCGGCGACGCCGAGCCGGTTTGGTCGCGCGTGCTGAATGACGCGCGCCGAGGAGAGCTGCAACCATTTTATGACGGACGCTCACGCCGCACACTTGCCGGCGTTCGCCCCAAACGCGAGATCTTTGCCGGCAAGCGGTATCAAAATATCACGTTGGTCGAGTTCGCCCGCGGATGCAACTTCAATTGTGATTTCTGTTCGATTACCGCATTTCATAAAGCGAGCCAGAACCACCGCCCGGCTGCCGAAGTCGCGGCGGAGATGGAAGCGACCGGTCGGCGTCGATTCTTCATCGTCGACGACAACATCGTCAGTCAGCCGCAAATGGCCCGTGCTTTGTGCCGAGAATTGATTCCGCTTTCGATTAGCTGGGTGGGGCAGGCGAGCATCCACATCGCACACGACGACGAACTATTGGACCTGATGGTGAAAAGTGGTTGCAAAGGTGTATTGATTGGCATGGAATCGCTCGATCCGTTAAACCTCCGCGACATGGGCAAGGAATGGAATCTTGCAGCGGGCACTTACGCTGACAGTCTCCGTCGATTCCGCGACCATGGTCTGGCGGTCTACGGAACGTTCGTGTTTGGCTACGACAACGACGATGCCGACACGATACGCCGAAGCGTCGAATTCGCCATCGAGCAGAAGCTGTTCCTGGCCGCGTTCAATCAGCTAATTCCGTTTCCAGGTACGCCACTGTATCAGAGGCTCCAACGCGAACGTCGACTGATTGTCCCCAAGTGGTGGCTGAATCCGCGAAGCTGCGTGGGTGACGTGACTTTTCGGCCGAAACGGATGCAACCGGAGGAGCTACAGGAACAGTGTCTTAATGCGCGGCGACAGTTCTACCGCTGGGGGTCGATCTTTCGCCGGATGTCTGATTTCGATGCAAACCTGAGCAGCCCATCTTTGGCCGCTGTCTTTCTGGGTTTGAATTTGCAGTCGCATTTCGATGTCGATTTGCGGCAGGGACTGCAGCTGGGCGCTGGACTGAATGACGGGGCTGCCGTTGAGGGCAACCACATTCACGACACGGGTTCCGCTGTCGATAACACATCCAAGTCCGCGGAGTCAGTCGATGAGCCGCTACGGATTTGAATTGGCAACGCAAGCTGACGACGCAAAGTTGCGCCAAGTCCTGGCAGAGACGCCGATGGAAGGCGACATTTCGGTCTCATTCCGCCGCGAGCCAAGCTACTTCGACGCCGCCGTCGTTTCCGGCGATTTCTGCCAGACGGTAATCGGCCGTGATTCTGACAACAAGAGAATCGTCGGCTGCGGCGTTCGAGCGGTACGGGAGATGTTCGTCAACGGTGAGCCGATGCCGATCGGTTACCTTAGCAGTCTCCGCGTGTTGCCCGCGTATCGCAGCCTGGGATTGATCGCTCGTGGTTACGCGTACTTCCGCCAGCTCCACGCCGACGGCCATACGCCACTGTATCTCACCACCATCGCGGAGGGGAACGATCCAGCGGTATCCCTGCTCACCTCACGTCGTGCCGGTCTGCCGCCGTACCATTATGCGGGCAGGTATTTCTCGCTGCTGTTGCCGGCGAAGTGCGCAAGTCGAAACGACCGGAACGGGGATCTCAACATCACACGTGTGCGGTCGGCGCGCAGCGGCGACATGCCCAACGTGCTCGCCTTTTTGGAGACGAACGGGCGACAGAGACAATTCTTTCCGAAATATAAGAGCAACGATTTTCTGCATCCCCGTGGAACGTTTCGCGACTTGAAGACCGATGATCTGTTTCTGGCCATCTGCGATGGTCGAATCGTGGGAACGCTCGGTGTGTGGGATCAACGGGGGTTTCGACAATCGGTCGTAGAGCGGTACTCCGCGCGCTGGCAGTGGATGCGTCCACTATACAACGGCTGGGCGCTTTTGCGGGGCCGGCCATCTTTGCCACCGGTCGGCCGGCCGTTTGAATACGTGGTCGGCGCACTTCCGGTTGTGGCGGATGATGACGCGGCTATATTTGAAGCGCTGCTCGATGCGGCGCAGTCGAGGGCAGCGATGGCGACGGCGGAACATCTCTTGATCGGCCTGCACGAAGACGACCCGCTGCTCCCGCGGTTGAGATCACATGCCGTCGCGTCGTACGCCACCCTATTGTACTACGTCTGTTGGGAAGACGGCGAAACACTGCGACAGGCACTCGATGGTCGCGTGCCATATCTCGAATTGGGAACGCTGTGAGGACCAGAGTATGCAGCTAACCGGCAGAATCCTGCGCGTCGATGATGTTTCGTCTGAACGCCGCGACGAGATGTTCGATTTGATGAGCCGTCATTTCGAATTCGTACGGCGAGCAGAATTTGACGACGATCTCAGCGAGAAAGACTGGGTGATCGAGATGACGGATCGCGCGACGAATGTGCTGTGCGGGTTCTCGACGCAGATGGTTTTCGACTTTGACACCAGAGGCCGAACGGTGAAGGCGCTCTTCTCCGGCGATACGATCGTCGACCCGATGTGCTGGCATCGCAATCCGTTGGCCGGACTATGGGGGAGATTGGTTCTGTGGATCATCGATCAGCATCCGCGGACGGAGCTGTATTGGATTTTGATCAGCAAGGGGTATAAGACGTACCGTTTCCTGCCCACGTTCTTCCACGAGTTTTTTCCGCGGTACGATGTCGCCACGCCGTGCCGGGCCGACGACGTCCTCAACGCCTTTGGCCGGAACCGGCATCCGGCGGCTTATGACTCGATGGCCGGCGTCATCCGTGCCGGCGCTCAGAGTTGCCGTCTGCGTTCCGGGCTGGCGGAGGTCACACCGACGCGGCTGCGCGATCCGCATGTGCGTTTCTTTCATCAACGCAATCCGCATCACATGTCGGGCGATGAATTGTGCTGTCTTGCGCCGCTGACGCGCGAAAACTTCACTCGGGCTGCGCACAAAGTGATCGACACGGCGCCGGACCAGTTCCCGGACTTCGAAGCGGCCGGCAAGGTATCGGCGACTCATTTGCTCCAGCCCTAGAACTAGCTTCACGACTTGGCTGGCGGTGAAGCAATTGCGGAGACTGCATTGGCGATGATCGTGTCCAGAGAGCTTTGAAACGACATGCCAGTGCACCGACGGAGGAGTTCACAACGCATGAACCTCAGCAGGTGGCTCAACACAACGTGGATGTGGACGTGTCACAGAGAATGGCGCGCATTTTGTCGTGCGAGCTGCGCACCGGCCGAAACACAAGCAACGGTCCTGAAAAAGATGCTGCGAGCCAACCGCGAGTCCGAGTTCGGACTTCGGTACGACTTTCGATCGATCGACAGCCCGCGCGAGTATCAACGCCGTGTTCCGTTAGGGGACGATGAGACATTTCGACCGGCCATCGACCGGATGGCCGCTGGCGAACAGAACGTGCTCACGTCTGAGCGGGTGTGCCTGTTTGAGCCGACTTCAGGAACGACATCGACCAGCAAGCTCATACCTTACACGCGATCCCTGCAAAGGCAGTATCAAAGAGCAATCGCAGCGTGGGTGCATAATCTCTACCGCAACCGACCCGCCGTACGCCGCGGACGCGCCTACTGGTCCATCTCGCCGGCCTTGGGGGAACGTGGGCGAACGTCTAGTGGAGTCCCAATCGGCTTTGACGATGACAGCGCCTATCTCGGCGGCTGGGAACGTTTGCTGGTTAATCGCTTGCTGGCCGTACCGCAGGACGTGGCAAAGCTACGAGACATCGACGATTCTCGCTATGCGACCTTGCTCTCGCTGCTGAGTGCTGGAGATCTGTCGTTGATCTCGATCTGGAGTCCGACCTTCATGACGGCCCTGCTGGACGGTTTGGAGGACTGGAGCGACCGTTTGTGCGGTGATCTGGATACGGGTCGTATTCGGTGTCCGTCCGGTTCAGTCGTGGATGACTGCTCTCGGCGACTCCGTTCCCCAATCTGCAGTCCTCATCGAGCACGGCAAGTGCGAAGAATCTTATCTTCAGGAGACACTCTCCCCGAAAGATTACAACAATTGTGGCCGCAACTTGCTCTCATTAGCTGTTGGGCTGATGCCTCCTCAGGCGCGTTCGTCGGCGGTCTGCAACACCTTTTTCCAACGGTAGAGATTCAGCCGAAGGGTTTGATGGCAACGGAGGGCTGTCTTTCATTTCCCCTCGTGGGAAGGTCCGGAGCAGCACTGGCGTTGCGGTCACACTTTTTTGAATTTGAGGAAGGAGATTTCTATAACGCCGCGCCGGTTGCAGTGACGCAGCGGTGCCGGTTCGCGCACGAGCTGGAATTCGGAGGGCGATACGGGGTCGTGCTAACAACGGCCGGCGGACTGTACCGCTATCGATTGGGTGACATGGTCGAAGTGGTCGGTTTTGAGAATCGTTGCCCACTTCTGAGGTTTCGCGGGCGCTCCTCGCGGTCAAGCGATCTCGTTGGGGAGAAGCTCGCCGAGCCGCACGTCCGTTCCGTGCTGGAGTCTCTTCTCGCCAACGCGGGGATCGCACCTCGGTTCGCACTCGTCGTGCCCGTCGCTGCCTCTCGGCCGCACTATCGGCTCTATCTGCAACTGTCGCCGACGGGACCACGGGATTTTCCGGTGGAGTTCCTTGCGGAACGACTGCAAGACGGGCTGGAGCAGAATCCATACTACCAGCACGCCATCCAGCTTGGGCAACTCGGACCGCTGGATGTCTGCCTGTTGGATCCGCAGGCGGAGTCAGGTTGGCGGGTCCATGAACGCCGTTGCAATTCGGAGGGGACTAGCCCCGGAGACATCAAGCCGACCGTTTTGGACACCCGTCCGGGATGGGCTCAGGTGTTGGAACCGATTCTTCAGCGCAGTCCGCGTAAACCCGGCCGTGCAACGTTCGGCGTTCCCTCGTCGCCCGCCCAGCGAGGATAATCTGCCCGCGCGACGATTGTCCCTAGTGAAGCAACGGCCCGACATCCAGCTCGCCTGCCCAGAACGGAATCTCTAGAATTGTACGACACTGCGAGTCGTGCTGCGCCTGCGCTCTGCTCGGCTAACTGTGTTCGGCTACCGTGAAGACATCCAACCCGAACGATACCATTTGGCGCTGTTCTAGCCGGGCGAGTTTTTAGAGCGGATCCGGCCCGCCTGCCCGCAATCGCAGCGACGCCGCCCACGCATCGGGCATGCTGGAACTGCCTCATTATTGTGCACGTCGCGATCTGTTTGGGTCGAACGTGAGGCTGTTGGCCTCCGACCTCTTCCATCGCGATTGCCGGCCGTCCATGATCGCGCCCGTGCCCATTATCTCGCCATGCGTGCCCGAAACATGGCTCCCGATCGCGTTCCTAGGCGGTGTTTGACCGTTTTGCCGTTGGCCGATATCGGATGCATGTGCTGAATTTCGCGACAGAATTCGCAGAAAGGGCTGGATCTTTCCGCGCAGAGGTCGTTATCTTATTGATCACGTATTCGAATTGATGACAGTAGCGACGGGGGTGACGATTGCTTCCGTCAAAAGGTGTGGGACTTGGTGTCGGCCCGAGCGTTGGTTTTTGTCGTACCACACCGATGCAACACGGAAGCTGCAGAGGCGGCCAAATCGAGGAACGAATGCCATGCTTGTGCTGTCCAGGAAACCGGGTGAACGGATCATGATTGGCGACAACGTCACCGTGACAATCGTCCGCATCGGTCCGAACACTGTGCGGCTGGGAATTGAGGCCCCGCGGAATCTCAACATCGTCCGCGAAGAGCTGTGTATCGACACCTCGCCGCTCGTGACGGCAGGTCAACCTCACGGCCAAGTCGCTACGCCCGAACACCCGTCGCTGACGAAGCCGACCGCCTAACGTCCTACTTAGGTCTTCGTATCGGGTCACCGCGCTCAGATTTCGTAGGAAATCTTCTCAGCGGACCGGACCATACGGCCATACTGTGCCACGCCGCTCACGCCTCAACCTTGATGCACTTACCGTAGATCGCACCGGCTGTAATCCAGCCGTTGATGCGGCCGCGATTGTTGCCGATTTGAAAGCGCGGCCCCTGGATTGCCTTGATGAGGTGGATGTATTGTGAGCCGTGGACCTTGCAATGCACGATGTCTCCAACGGCGAGTTCGTCTGCCGTAGCAATCGGCTGCACAGTACAAAGTTGGCCGGATTCGATCTTGCGGGTCATAGAATCGCCGCGCGGGCGAAACTGAACCATCTCGCCATCTTGAAGTTTCGCGATGTAACGCGTTGCCCAGGCCATGCTGTATGCCGTTCCTTCGTCAACTGTTCCTGGCTTACGCGAGCAATTTGTCGACGACCGTTCCACTGACGTTGGTGAGCCGGGCGTCGAGACCCTTGAAGGGGACCGAGAGCGATTCGTGGTCGAAGCCGAACAGGTGCAGAATTGTGGCGTGAAAATCGTTGATGTGGATCGGGTCTTCGACCGGAGACCAGCCGAGTTCGTCGGTCCGGCCGACAGTCTGTCCGGCCTTGATGCCTCCGCCGGCCATCCACAAGCTGAACGCGTAGGGATGATGATCGCGGCCGTCGTTGCCTTTGGCGTTGTCGAGCAGCGGCGTTCGACCAAATTCCCCGGCACAGACGACGAGCGTGTCGTCGAGTAAGCCGCGTTGCTTGAGATCTTTGATCAGTGCGCCGATCGGCTGGTCGGCCAGACCGGTATTGAACGCCAGCGATTTTTCTAACCCGCCATGATGGTCCCAGGAGGCATGAAACAGGCTCACGCAGCGTACGCCACGCTCGACCATCCGCCGGGCGAGCAAACAGTTCGTGCTGAACGAGTTGTATTGGCCCGCCCCGCCGGTGCGCTGGACTCCCTCGCGGTTCCCGTCATCGCGGCCGACACCGTACATGTCGAGCGTCGACTTCGTTTCGTTCGACAGGTCAATCAACTCAGGCGCAGCCGACTGCATGCGGAAGGCGAGTTCGTAGGCGGCCACTCGGCTTTGGATTTCGCTGTCGCCGATTGTCTCGAAACGTTTTCGGTTTAAGTCGCCTAAAGCATCGAGTGCTTCGCGACGTGCCGCTCGCGAGAGCCCGGGGGGATTGTCAAGATTGAGCACCGGCTCACCTTGATTCCGAAATAGCACGCCCTGATACGTCGACGGCAAGAAACCGCTCGACCACAACGACGCGCCGCCGCTGGATCCGCGACCCGCCGTCAAAACGACGTAGCCCGGCAAATTCTCCGATTCGCTCCCCAACCCGTAGGTCAACCACGAGCCCATGCTGGGGAACCCGTACACGGCCCGCCCCGACTGCATCAGCAATTGAGCAGGGTGATGATTGAATTGATCGGTGTGCATCGAACGGACCATGCAAATGTCATCGGCGCACGAAGCGATGTTCGGCAACTGCTCGGAAAACTCCATTCCACATTCGCCATGCTTGGTAAATGTCCGCTTCGACCCCATTAACGTTGCGGCGTCTTTCTTGATAAACGCGAACCGAACGTTCTTGATGAGATCGGCCGGTGGCTTTTTCCCGTTGAGCTCGACCAGTTTGGGCTTGGGGTCGTACATGTCAAGTTGGCTGGGACCGCCGGCCAAGAAAATGAAAATGCACGACTTCGCCTGAGCCGGAAAATGCGGCTCGTGAGGGGCCAACGGGTTTACGGCTCCGGCCGCGGACGCCGGCGTAGTGAGCAGGCCGTCGTCTCGTAACAACGATGCCAGCGCGACGCCGCCCAGCCCAGACGCCGTGCTTGTGAAAAACCGGCGGCGTGACGAAAGTTGAAACTCGTCGTGCATGGCCTTACTCCCGAGTCATAAACTCATCGAGATTCATCAATACGCTGCAAACGCCGATCCAGGCTGCAACCTCGGCCGGCCTTTCATCGCCGCCACCATTCGCGGCCGGTCCGCAATACGCCTTTGCCGCTTGAAGATCGCCGCTGAATCGTTCACGTTGCTTCTCGAGCAGATATTCAAGCCGAGCGAATTCTTCATCGGAAAGCGAGCGGGACAGTGCCAGTCGAGCTGCGTAGGCGAGCCGCTTTTGGTCATTGCGCCGGCTGGCTTCGAGAACGCGGCGGCCCATCGCTTGGGTCGCCTCAAAGAACACAGGATCGTTCAACAGCGTCAGCGATTGCAGCGGCGTGTTCGACCGGTTCCGCCCCGGCGCGGTGACAACACCATCAGGACAGTCAAACGCCATCAGGCTGGGGTAGGGGATGGTGCGTTGAAACGTGATGTAAACACCCCGCCGGTGACGTTCAAATCCAGCGCTCGTTTTCCACTTGATGCTGCTGGCGTAACTCACCTCGGCTACCGACGGCGGCAGCAGCGGACGAATGTTCGGCCCGCCCATCTTGCCATACAACAACCCGCTGGTTGCCAGATACAGGTCGCGGACGATTTCCGCTTCGACGCGGAACCGCTGTTGCCGGGCGAGCAGCTCGTTTTCCGGGTCGTCTTCTGCTAGCTCCGCGCGCGTTCGCGACGACTGCCGATACGTCGACGACGTGACGATGGTTCGAATGATCGACTTGCGGCTCCAACCGAGCCGAATGTATTCGGTGGCCAGCCAGTCGAGCAACTCGGGGTGCGTGGGTTCTTCGCCCATAACGCCGAAGTCGTCAACGCTGCTGACGATGCCGCGGCCGAACAGATTCCGCCAGATGCGATTCACCGACACGCGCGCGGTGAGCGGGTTTTCCGGGTCGACCAGCCAATGCGCCAAATCGAGCCGGTTGGCCCGCTGTCGGCGCGGCTTGAACGAATTGAGCACGCGAATCGTGCCGGGAAGCACCTCTTCGCCGGGTTGCATGAAATCGCCACGCAGCAAAATGCGACTCGTGCGCGGGGTCTCGCGCTCCGTCATCACCATGGCTGCCCCGGCCGGGCTTTGGGGACCTTGCCTCTGTTTGCGCATCAACTGGTTGACGAGCTTGTTGAGCCGGCCGGTGGGATCGGCCATTTCCGCTCGTGCTTTTTCGATCTGCTTTTCGATCTCGGAAATGTCGGCATTGTGCTTTTTTAACTTAGCGTGAAAGTCATCCGCGGTTGCGCCTTTGGTGGGAAAATTGTAGATCGCGTCGTCGGCATCGTTGAAGAACGCCTGCACTTGGTAAAAGTCGCGCATGCTCAGGGGATCGTACTTGTGGTCATGGCACTGCGTGCAGAGCATCGTCAGACCGAGCCAAACGGTTCCCGTGGTGATCACCCGATCGGAATTGGCCTTGATGCGAAACTCTTCCTGGTCGACTCCCCCTTCGGTGTTAATCAGCGTCTGCCGATGGAAGCCGGTGGCGATCAATTGATCGCGGCTGGGGTTTTCGAGCAGGTCGCCGGCGAGTTGTTCGACGGTGAACTGATCGAACGGCATGTCAGCGTTGATCGCATCGACGACCCATTTGCGGAACCGCCACGCTTGGGGGCGAAAGCCGTCTTTCTCATAGCCGTCGCTGTCGGCGTAGCGGGCCAAGTCGAGCCAATGCCGCCCCCAGCGTTCGCCGAAATGGGGCGAGTCGAGCAACCGCGCGGCGAGCCTTTCGTACGCATCGGGTGCATCGTCGAGCAAAAAGTTCTCGACGTGGGCTGGCTCGGGTGGCAAGCCGATCAAATCGAGGTACAGCCGCCGCATCAGCGTCACACGATCCGCCTGCTCGGCGGGCTTCACACCGGCTGCTTCGAGTTGGTGGAGCACGAACGAATCGATGGGGCTCTGAACCCAATCGACATTCTCAACATCTGGTGGCAGGGAACGCACGGGACGCTGGAACGACCAATGATCCGACTCTTCGAAGGCTTCCTCGGCGTTCGACGTATCTTCCGCGTCGCTCGTTTCCGACGCGGCGCGCACCAATTCGATCTGCACCGTTACGGCCACGCCAGTAAACAGCACAGCCGAGACCGCGCCGCAGACGAATCCTTTGACCGGGCCAAAACGCATGACGATGTCCCCGTCCCACCTGTCGGCATTTATGGATAATCACTCAATCGCTCGCTGTTACAGCGACCATCCCTTTCGGTATTCGCGGCGGATGTAATGGTCGGCTTCGGGTGCGTTCGTGGCCCGCATGTTCTCTGCGTCCCACTCAATCTTCTTGCCGACACGAACCGCCACGATTCCCAGCAGGATGGTTTCGGTTAGCACCGCAGAGTAGTCGAATTGCGAGAGCGCCGCCGGCCCGCCTTTGCAGGCCAACAGCCATTCCTTGTAGGGGCTGTTGCCGGTGCGAGCAATGCTCGGTTCGGGAGGCGTGAAGTCGACGAATTTCTCTTCAGGCAGCAGCCGGTACGTACTGCTATACGGATCGGCCGTGAACACCGTGCCCTTATCGCCGATCAATAGCGTGCCGTTGGTCGGCAAGGGTTTTCCATCCCCCAATTCCTTGGGCGGCTGTTTCCCGGCGTCGTACCAGGTGAGTGTGACCGGCGGCATATCACCCCGCGCGGGGAATTCGTACTTGATGATCTCCCATGTGGGCGGTGATTCCGGATGGACTTCCGAGGCCTGCGCAGACACAGTCTTCGGGGCTCCCAAGTTGAGCGCCCAGAACGCCGTGTCGGCAACGTGACATCCCATGTCACCCAGTGCACCGGTGCCGAAGTCCCACCAAGCTCGCCAGTCGTGCGGCACGTAAACAGGATGGTAAGGACGCTCGGGAGCCGGGCCGAGCCACAAGTCCCAGTCTAACTTGGCCCGCATCGACGGACGTTCGGTCGGCCGTTCGAGCGGTTGCTTCCAATACTTGCCGGGACGATCGGTCCAGACGTGTGCTTCGCGAACGTTCCCGATCACACCCGCGCGAACGAGTTCGACGATGCCTCGTGTTCCGTCGAGCGAGTGGCCCTGGTTGCCCATCTGCGTCGCGACGCCCGTTTCCTGGGCCACCTTTCGCATCATGCGGGCTTCGTAAACCGAATGCGTGAGCGGCTTCTGGCAGTAGACGTGCTTTCCGCATTTCATGGCGGCGATAGCGGCCACCGCGTGTGTGTGGTCGGGCGTCGAAACCAGAACCGCGTCGATGTCGGTCCGCCGATCGAGCATCTTACGAAAATCGGTGAACAGTTCGGCTCTGGGATACTTGACGTACGATTCGGCGGCTCGCTTGTCGTCGACGTCGCACAGCGCCACGATGTTCTCTGACTCGGCACAATTGCGCAGGTCGGTGCGGCCCTTGCCCCCGGCGCCGATCGCGGCAACGTTCAGTTTCTCATTCGCCGAGCGGCTCGGCTTAGCGGCAGCACTGCCGGAAACCCAAAGTGCTGCCGAGAGTGCGCTGCTAGTCTTCAAAAAATCGCGGCGGCTGGTGGGGTCCAACATGGGCGGCTTCCTCGGTGAATGGACGATACGGGGCAATTGTGGTTGAATCACATATTCACAGTACGCCCCAAAACAGGGCGGTTACCGTCAAGCGTCTCAAACATCCAGCATAACGCATCAATGTACCCGATGCGAGCACCCACACGCGTTGTGCAGGGCGTCCTGACAGGCAGCAGGAGTGAGCCATGATGACAGTTCTTCGTAGACCGCTGATCGCCATGTTGATGGTCGTTTTTCCGTTCGCTGCTCCGCAGCCATCGGAAGCCGACGCTACCGATGAAGGCAATCAATCGCGGCTGCCGATCAAAATCGTCAATCCGCGGCAGCTTCCAGCAGGCGACGTTCCCGCGGTACGAACCCGGCTCGGAATTCCCAACGACTACAAGCCGTGGATCGCGAAACTCAAGAACGGGCAACTGCTGGTTGTCGCCTTCAGCTTCGGCGGCGTACCCAGCAACAAACTGCCTTCGGGTACGCCCTACTTGGAGCGGGCAATCTTTTGGCGATCTGATGACGGCGGCCTGACATGGAACCCGCGAGAAGAGCGGATGGACGTCCACGGCCGCGAGTTCTCGTTGAATTGCCTTGCCGACGGCACGCTGTTGATGCCTTGTCACTTTCTCGCAAACGACGCCGCGAACAAGACGGGGCACACTCACAGTAAATTGTTCCGTTCGGCGGACGACGGACGAACGTGGTCGGAATCGCGAATCGGCCCTGAAGGATTTCCCGCGAAGGCGCAGACCGCCACCGACTGGACGTCCATCGAGTTGCCCGATCCGTCCGATACCGGGCACTCGCTGGTGTTGTTCGGCGTGAGCATGCAGCACGGCGGCAAGAACGCGCCCAAGAATGTGCGCGTGTGGCAATCGCGCGATAGCGGACGCACGTGGGACAAATCGCTCATGCCCGACACGGACGGCTGGAGTGACGTGGACGGTTTTTTCTCACAATCGACAACCTACCGTGCGCGATCGGGAAAGTTGCTGCATGCCGTTCGAGTCGACCGGACCGGGCCGCATTGGAAACTGCCCCAGATCGGCGGCTTGGAAGTCGAAGCCGGTGATCAGGGCGATCGAATGATGCTCTGGCAATCGGCCGACAGCGGCAAGTCGTGGAAGAAGCACGTCGACGGCGGCCGCTTCGGAACGTATGGAGAAATGTACCCGCGGTTTTTAAGGCTCAACGATCAGCGTCTGCTGCTGACGTTCACCGTTCGCAGTAACTCGACCGACGGGCATTCACTCGGGCTGCGGGCGATCATCAGCGATGACGACGGCGAGTCGTGGGACTTTCGGCACGACCGAATCGTCATCGACGCACAAAACCACGGCGCTAGCGGCGGCGGATTCGGAAACACGGTCGAACTCGACGACGGTACGCTGGTATCGGTCTACAGTTTCCGCAGCAAGTCCGGCACGACACACGTCGAATCTGTTCGCTGGAGCTTGCCCGATACGATATCGAATTCGAAGTAGCGCTCGACAATCGCACGCAAAGTCGTAGGACGAAATATTTGCAACGGAGACGTTGTGCCACGAAGTTTTCTCATGGAAAATCTGCTCCGTCTAGGATCGTCGAAAACGCGCTGAAAAGGACATTCGCAATGCACAACTCGGTTCCCGTTGAGCGTCTGGTCGATCTCATCGACCCTGAGGCAGACGTTCTGCTCAACATGTCGGCCGAAGAGGCGGCGGTGGCGGTGGCGTCTGGAGTTCCCGAACGCGTTCGTGAGATCGACGGGCAATTCGCGATCGTACAGAAGCGGGGGAACATCGTGCGGATGGCCCGGTCGATCGGGCGCCCGATGCGTTACTTTCTGGCGAAGCAGGCATCGGGGCCCTGTCTGGTAGTCGCCGAGCGGATGGATCAGATTCGCGATTTTCTACACGGCGAAGGGTTCGGCGATCAGTTTCATCCTTCGTACACGCGAATGGTGCCCGCTCACCATGTCGTCGAGATCGCGCTGGTCGGTTGCCCCGACCCCAACCCGGGCTATCACCGGTTCTTCGATCCCTCACCAGGTGAGTTGACCGCCGATTTGGACGAAATCGGTCGCGCGTACATCGGCACGCTCACCGACGAGTGCCGGCGCTGGCTGGACACGATCGATGCGCGGGAGCCGATCGGCGTGTTGTTTTCTGGAGGCATCGATAGCGGCGCCGTGTTTCTCGTGCTTCATCATTTGATTCTCGAACGGGGCGAGTCGCCGGCTCGACTCAAGGCATTCACAGCATCTGCCGGTCGGTCGGGAATCGACCTGGCTCAAGCCGGCCGTTTTCTCGATGAGTTGGACATGGGACTGTTCTTGGAACCAATCGACGTCGATCCGGCTGCGCTCGATTTCCGCGACGCCGTCCGCGTGATCGAGGATTACAAGCCTTTGGACGTGCAGTCGGCGACGATGGCACTCGCGTTGTGTCGAGGAATCCGAGCCCGTTACGCCGACTGGACCTATCTTGTCGACGGCGACGGGGGTGATGAAAACCTGAAGGACTATCCGATCGAAGAAAACCCCGAGTTGACGATTCGCAGCGTGCTCAACAACCAAATGCTCTACCAGGAAGGTTGGGGTGTCGACGCGATCAAGCATTCGCTCACACATTCGGGCGGCCAGAGCAGGGGGCACGTGCGAACCTACGCACCGGCCCGGGCGCTCGGGTTTCGTGGGTTGAGCCCCTACGCGTTGCCAAACGTCATCGCCGTTGCCGAAGCAATCCCGTTCATCGAACTGACCGAGTGGCAGCACGATCGGCTCTACGCGCTCAAGGGCGAAGTCGTTCGCCGGGGCGTCGAGGCGATCACCGGTTTGTGCATGCCGATTTTCGAAAAGCGGCGGTTCCAGCACGGCGTCACAAGCGACGACGTCGCCGCCGACCTGTTCCCCACAAACGAAGCCGCCTACCGTAACGCATTCGCAGCCTTGTATGAGTGAGACGCCGCCCCGCTTCACGTCCCGCAAGATCGTCGAAGCTCGCTCCGAAAAAAACGCGGTCAGCCCGAAACGCCCCTATGCGTTTCACGTTGAGCCCGAGTGCGCCGCATCGGGACGGGTTGAAGACGTCGCCACGCTGTTTCTCACCAATCGCGAGTGCCCACTGAAGTGCCTGATGTGCGATCTGTGGAAAAACACGACCGACGCGAGCGTCGACGTGGGTGACATTCCCGCTCAGATCGACGATGCGCTCGCGCAGTTGCCGCCCGCGAAGCACATCAAACTGTACAACAGCGGAAACTTCTTCGATCCCCGCGCGATACCCCGCGACGATCATGCGGCGATCGCTTCACGCGTCGACCGTTTCGAGAACGTGATCGTCGAAAACCATCCTCGGTTCTGCGGACAGGACTGCACGCGATTTCGCGAGTTGCTCTCGGGGGAATTGGAAATCGCCATCGGTCTGGAAACCGTTCACGCTGACGTTCTCGGCAGTCTCAATAAACAGATGACGCTCGACGACTTTGAAAAAGCTGTGGCCTTTCTGCTTCCAAATGACATTGCCGTGCGGGCGTTCATTCTGCTGCGGCCGCCGTTCATGGACGAAGCCGAAGGCGTCGAATGGGCGCTACGTTCGGTCGAATTCGCGTTTTCGCGGGGTGTGCGATGTTGTTCGATCATCCCCACGCGGTCCGGAAACGGGATCATGGAACGTCTCGAACGCAGCGGCCAATTCGCGCCGCCGAGCCTCGAGTCGATGGAAACGGTGCTCGAACAGTCCTTGAAAATGGATCGCGGCCGCGTGTTTATGGACTTGTGGGACGTTGAACGGTTTTTCGACTGCCCCGATTGCGGACCCGCACGGGCAGCGAGGCTCAGTGAAATGAACCTGTCACAAAACGTTCTGCCTGCCATTGCCTGTCACTGCGGGGCTCATTGATGATCGACACAGATGCCGACGTCGCCGTGATCGGGTCCGGGTTTGCCGGCAGTCTGATGGCGCTCATTCTCAATCGAATCGGCTTGCGGACCGTTCTGATCGACAAGGGCACGCACCCGCGATTCGCGATCGGCGAATCATCGACGCCGATCGCCGACTGCGTCCTGCGTGACCTTGCCCGCCGATACGACTTGCCGCAGTTCGAGCCGCTCTCGAGCTACGGAAGCTGGCAGCGATCGTTGCCACATTTAAGGTGCGGGCTCAAGCGCGGCTTTAGCTATTTTCAGCACGAGCCGAACCAGGCGTTCATGACTGACCCGGATCACGGTAACGAACTGCTGGTGACCGCCAGCAGCGATGATGCGCGCTCCGACACACATTGGTTCCGTGCGGACGTCGATCAGTTCTTCGCCGACGAGGTCGTGCGCGCCGGGATTCCGTTTCTCGATGAGACCGAGATCAGCGAATTCCAACAGCGCCAGCATTGGCAGTTGACAGGGCAACGCCACGGCGAAGAGGTGCGGATCAGCGCGCGATTTCTCATCGATGCTGGCGGTGGTTCCGGGGTTGTCGGTCGAGCGATGAACGTGCCCGCCGTGTCGAAACCGTTTCGCACCAACTCGTCGTCCCTGTATGCGCACTTCAAAGGAGTCCCTCGCTGGCGGCAAGTGCTCGAACGATCAGGCGGAGCGGTCGACGAGCATCCTTTCGACTGCGACAACGCGGCTCAGCATCACCTGCTCGACGGAGCCTGGATGTGGATTCTGCGCTTCCGCGACGAGACCGTCAGCGCGGGCCTGGTGATCGACAACGATCGTTGGCCGGATCGGTCGAGTCATATTCCGAACGCGCTTGGGATGGCGAAGCAGAAAGTGCCGCGCGACGGTTCCGATCACCGCCAACCCGGTTTTCCGAGCGGTGCGAACTTCACGCCCCAGCAACAATGGGCCGACTGGCTGGCGCGGTATCCCAGCTTGAACGATCAATTCGCAACCGCGCGTTTGCTCGATTCTCCGGGACACCTTATTCATACACCTCGATTGCAACGGCGGTTCGAGCGATGCGTCGGCCCGAACTGGGCGATGCTGCCGCATGCGGCCGGTTTCGTCGATCCGCTACACAGCACGGGAATCGCCCATTCGCTGTGCGCCATCGAACGCCTCGCCGCACTGTTCGAGAGGTTTTCGAAACAGGAGGACTTCGAGGCGGGGCTGCGCGAGTACGAGCAGACCGTGTTCTCCGAGCTATCAATGATCGACGCACTCGTCCACGGCTGCTATCGAGGCTTGTCCCACTTCCGGCTGTTCGCTTCCTACGCCATGTTCTACTTCGCCGCAGCCACAACGTACGAACACCGCCGAGCCGATCGAGGAAAAGAATCGGGCGGCGCCTTCCTGTGCGCCGACGATCGAGGTTTTCGAGAGGCAGTGGAAACGTTCGATCGCAGAATATCGCAGCTCACGACGACGCAATCGCAGCTCACAACGGCGCATCCCGACGCGCCGGCTGTCGCAGAATTCGAACGCGACGTCGCAAAAGCCCTCCGCCCTACAACCAAGTCGGCCTCTGCGACCCAACCGCCGGAAATATGTACCGCTACACGTCGGCGGCGAAGTAGCGGCAGGGGAAACGCAGGGCCCGCGTAGGTCGCGGCACGGTCAACAATTGGACGATCACTCTGAAGAAATGACACGGAACACATGAGGACAGGAAGCGCCGAGTTGGGCTGAACGGCGCGTCAGTCTTTTGAGTCGAACTGCGGCAGCAAACACCGAGGCTGGTTCTTCCGTTCTTCCACGAAAGCACGGCCTCGACGTGGATGTAATTATTCTTTCGCTCGTATCGTCGTGAATGTTCGCTCAACGACGGTCTCATCCGAGTCGGAATGTGAGCCGACCGATGAGACAATGTGGGCCAGCGCAAGGCCCATGCAGCAGAGCAACAGCAATGACCACACGGTCTCGATCAGATTGTTCGATTTGGACGAAGAGTCAGCCATAGTTTTTTCACGTTCTTTCGAAAACGGTCGAACAATCCTTCCGTCGTGTTCTTATGCAGTGGGCAAAGATAGCGACACCATGGTCGGTAAAGAAACAATGAGAGAAGCACAACGATGGCCAACAATACGAATTGATAACTGCTGCCGGTCAGCTTGAACATCGTTCCAAAAACTTCAAAGCTGGTGAAACTCGGATTTCGATAAATTAGCGCCAGGCTTACAGCGGCAATGACAAGCCCGCGCTGTAGCCAAAGCAACACGCCGGGCCATTTGACTCTGCGAGGCTTGGCACCACCAATCTGCCCGATGACGTCTTGGGCCGCTCCAAACGGACAGAAATCATAGCAATAGACGTTCCATTCGCGTCGGGCCTTGAACATCAATAGCCCGCCGATCAGGATGTACCAGTAAATGTGAGTTCGCCAATCGGGCCAATAACCCAACAAAACCATGTTGATGTGGGTCAGCACGAATGGGCTGTTGAGAACGAAACCCAACATCACCAACCCAGCGATCATTGTGATCCAGCGAACAACCCGGCGCTGTTTGCCCTTAAGTACTCGTCGCTGTAACACGGCGATCACGAACAGACCAATGAGGACAATTTCGGGCATGCCGAACACAATTTTGTTTTCGGTTGCCGGTACATCTAGATTGAGCTCGCCGCTGGCAACCGAGCGTACCGCTTGCCTAACGGACCGCGTGAGGGCACGGCTCGTAAAGGTTGCACCGGAAACAGCGTCAATGTCGGCGTCGAGGGAAAGGGGCGCGCTGTACGTCTTGCCGACGAGTTGCTCAAGCAAATCGCGCCGCTTAACTCGGTCAACGAACGACGGCGTCTCTCGATGCTCGACAACGGCTAGGCTCTCGACTTGCCCGTCTGTGGTAATTGCTGTGGCGATTTGAAGTGGCCCGCCGTATCCGCTCGCCGTGGCTGTGGCGACATAGCCGAGGATTTGGCCATCACTTCCGACGGCGCGAAACATGTTGTCGCTAATGCGGTCCAATTGCTCGGCTTGTGGGTAAGCACGTTCAAAGAAAGGGTCCAGATTCTCGGCCGTCCCCCTCCATCCAACGAACCAACAGATCACAAACCAGATTAGGACAACGATCGAGAGAATCTCTCGCGTGCTCCAACGAGTCGTGCTCGACTTCGGTCGGTTTAGAATTGGGAGTTCGCTGGACATATCACGATCGTGTCAAATTGCCGAACTTCAATGCGGACGGGTCGATTCGTGACATCCGGCTAAGGGCCGCCGATCCAGGCAGTTCAACTTCGTTTGTGCAAAGCAAAGTCTTGCTGAGACGCGCTCCCCGTCCGGAGCCGGGATACGAGAACCAAGAACAAATGGGCTGTCTATGAATTCCAGAACTCATCGACCTTCTTCGGATCGTTGACGCTTCCATAGCCAAAGACTTTATCCATTTCCTTATTGAACTGGTGAAGAGGACCGGGGGTGATGATGTTTGTCGCTTCCACGAAATCGTGATGCCAGAAATCGGGTTTGTTGTAAGGACAGGCTGCTACGCACGACGAGCATCCCGTTCCACCTTCAACCCAGAATTCGTAACACTTCAGGGTGTCGTTTTGCCATTTCTTGACACCCTTTTGATTCGCAAACGCGTAATTCGGATCGTCCGCGCCTTCGTACGTTGCTTCAAACGATGAGTGATCTTCGTGCGTAATCGACTGGGGAGGACAAGCATCGGCGCAGCGCTTGCAGTGAAGGCAGAAGTTGGTGATGCCGAAATCCCTTGGACGGTCATACTCGATGAGTTCGAAATCCGTATAGACCTTGCAAATGCGAACATTTGGCCCAAACCCTGCCGCGATCATCCAGCCGGCTCGCGCTAGTTCGCCGAGTCCCGCTGAAACGGCGTAAGCAGTACTCAGTCCCAAATCGTTTCCCGAGGCAACAGCATGGTATCCCAATAGACGAATAAACTGGGCAAGGTGGGAGGCAACCACATCCATCTCAGAATAGCCCTGACCCACCGTCGCGTCAGAGATGGCGGTGGGAGCCGCTGACATGGCAACGTAATCTTGCTCGATCAAACAAACGATGACGGTCTTTGGCTCAAACGGGAAATCATTCTCCCAGGTGAGTTCCTTTTCATTGATCGGATCGTAGATAGGATCGTAGTCGAATCGTTTATCTCGACGCGTAATGCCGCACGCAGCGGCCCCGTACAGCTCTGCCGCCCGTTTGATGGCTTTTGCAGCTTCCTGTTGCGAATCAAACTCCCATTTCTGATCCGCGACATCGGACTGGTCCCAACTGCGTGCGCCCGAATCGGGCGTCGCTGCGGGGCCCGACTTCCGACTGGTCAACCAACCGCCGCTCCGCAGGGCGTAGTCCAACTGCGTGTATCCCGGCCGATCGCTTATCTTTCCTTGAACGGCTAGTTCATTGCTGGTCGCGACGGTGAAGTCCTTTCCGTCACGTTTCGCGCGAGCTTCCCAGGCATCGACCCGCTCGGCATACTTTTCCTGCAACTCTTTGCTAATGCAAAACGTTTGAATGCAGTTTCTATTGTCGAATGACTTATACTCGTCGGTCATTTCGTTAAGGACGTGATCCAACGGGATTCCCTTTGACCTAATCGCCGCATACGTTCCCAAGCCGGCAGCTGCCAGAGCAGCACCGCCGGCTGCCGCCTTCTTCCAGCCGAAAGCATGCAGCAGGGATTCGCCAAAGAACGCACGGCGAGTCGAACCAGGCTGGTTATCACTCGTTGCATCCGCTGCCCCGTCATTCGATGGTGGGCTAGTAGCTGTGTCTTTCGATTGACCCTGTGTGGGAGAACTCGCTGATGCCGACCGTTGCTGCGTGGGCTGAATGACGAATCGCCATGTCAGAATCATGACGACCAGTCCGCTTCCACCGAAGACGATTAATCCCATGCTGGCAGAACGGGGCACTCCTTCAGCAACAGACGCAACCGACCAAGCTATGCAGAACAGAATCAGAAACTCACCCAGAATCAGGCCCGTCCAGGCTCTCCAATCGAGCCGATACCGTTTCGCAAGCTCAACGTACGCAAACGTGCTGAGACCGGCGATCAGCCCGACGGTAGTCCACATCATCCCCATCTCGTTCCCCTCGAATTCTGCCAGATGAGACGGCCTCAGGAAGTCTCAGTTGTGCGAACATTGAAAAAGCATACGTGGAACACTGGTACAAAGTGAACTGTATCATCTCGGTGACAAGTTTTCGATCCGCCTGTCGCGAGCCAAAATACATCTCGTGCAGATGATTAATCGTTGGACGTTCGTTCGCCCTCGATTCCTCTACCTGCGACACTTGCACTGTGCGCCGTTTTCACGGTTCTTCTCAGCGGAGTTGAACCCTACCAACGTCATCCGGTACAAGTGTTCTCACGATGCGTACTCGACGGCTTCGGCGGTTGTGGCGGTGTGCAACCGAAACCACTTCACAGACCAAAACCCACGAGCAAAGAAAATGCCGGAACCGGATGTGTTGACGATTAGTGAGTTGACGCGGCAGTTGAAGGACCTGGTCGAGGCGAACTTTTCAGAGGCCACGGTTCTGGGGGAGATTTCTAACTGTACGCACGCCGCTTCGGGGCACGTTTATCTCACGCTTAAGGATGACAACGCGCAATTGCGAGCCGTCATGTGGCGGGGGACGGCTTCGAGACTCAAGTTTGAGGTGACCGACGGCTTGGAAGTGGTCGCCACCGGACCAGTCGAGGTTTATGCGGCTCGGGGTTCGTATCAACTCATCATCGAACGCCTCGTTCCGCAAGGCGTCGGCGCGCTCGAGCTTGCTTTCCGGCAGTTGAGGGAAAAGCTGGCGGCCGAAGGACTCTTTGAACCGGAGCGCAAACGAGCCTTGCCCCGGTTTCCGAGGCGGATTGCGCTCATCACTAGCCCGACCAGCGCCGCGGTGCGCGACATGCTGCAAGTCATCACGCGTCGTTGGCCCGCGGCGCAGATCGTCGTCTTGCCGGTCGCCGTGCAAGGCGCCGGGGCGGCCGAAGAGATCGCCGCCGCTCTCGGCATGGTGCACACGATTCCCGAAGCCGACGTCGTGATCACGGGGCGGGGCGGCGGCAGCTTGGAAGACTTGTGGGCGTTTAATGAAGAAGTCGTCGCGCGGGCCGTTTATGACTGCAAGCTGCCGGTGATCAGCGCCGTGGGTCACGAGATCGACGTGAGCATCGCCGACCTGGTCGCCGATCGCCGCGCGCTGACGCCGAGCGAAGCGGGGGAACTCGTCGTGCCGCGCCGCGATGATGTGCTGGCCGGTTTGCGAGGCGTCGAGGATCGCATTCGCGGCGCACTCCGCGAACGCGCCCATCGCGCCCGGCTTCAACTCGAAGGACTCGCATCGCGACGCGTCTTTACGCGACCGGCCGAGCGGATTCATCAACTCGTCACTCGGCTCGATGAAATCAGCGACCGTCTTTCCCGCAACGTCACCACGCAACTCGAACGGCGGCGGCATCGTCTCAAGGAACTCGCCGGGTCACTCGACGCGCTCAGCCCGCTGGGCGTGTTGGGGCGCGGCTACTCGATCACCGAACGAGCGGCGACGCGGGAGATTGTGTCCTCAGCCGAACAGCTTTCTCCCGGCGAGAAGATCGTTTCGCGATTCGCCGAGGGAACCGCCACGAGCCTGGTCGAATCGATCGATGAAAAGGCCCTGTGAAGTCGATGCAATGTCGTGCAAGGCGCGACGATGAATTGATTTCATCGCCACTGATGAGGTGCCAAATACCGGTCGCGCAGGCCGATGAAAACCGCTCCAAAGCCGGTGATACGTGCATTCCGCCTTGAAGGCACAATCTAACATCGGTATCTTTTGATATATGCGCGAGCGCGTTGACGAACCGGTGGCGACTCGGCTGCTCGCGTTTCGGCCTCATTCACGTCTTGAGCCGCTACAGCAGAGCGAGACAATGTTTTGCTTCTCGGCACGGCGGTGCCGATTTGGAGGGGATCCATGCCGCGGACCGCTCGAGCGATTCTGATTTCCTGCTGCCTGCTTGGCAGCGGGGCGGCTTCCGCCCAAGCCTCCGTGAAAGTCTTGCCGCCAGCGGTCTCGCTTAGAAGCCCCGAAGCCTCTCAACAGTTGTTGGTGAGCGCGCCCGGCTCCGGCGATCGATCGATCGACATCACCCGCGACGTGACGTACGAGATTGTCGATCCGGATATTATTACCATCGACGACCGGGGGCTGATCGAGCCGCTTGGTGAAGGGCAAACTGAGATCGTCGTCCGCCACGGAGCCGACGCGGTACGCCTGCCGGTGGAAGTGCGGGGCATTGTCCGGCCGCCGGTGATTTCGTTCCAGCACGAAATTATTCCGATTCTGACGAAGGCCCGCTGCAACTCGGGCGGTTGTCACGGTAAGGCCGAAGGCCAAAACGGTTTCAAGCTCAGCGTCTTCGGTTTCGACCCGGCCGCCGACTACGACACGATCGTGAAAGCGAGCCGCTGGCGGCGGATATCGTTTGCTTCTCCCGAACAAAGCCTGTTTTTGCAGAAAGCCTCGAACACCGTTCCGCACGGCGGCGGCAAGAAGATCCCTAAGACCAGCCTGTGGTACGATCGGCTCGAACGTTGGATTAGCGAAGGCTGCCGATACGAGGGTGAGGCTGCCGAAGTTACGGCAATTGCCGTCGTGCCCGAACAACAGGTTCTCGATGCCGGACAGAGCCAACAGCTCCAAGTTACGGCGATTGACGCCGCCGGTCGGCGACGATGCGTGACGGTCGAGGCGGAGTTCGAATCAAACGCGGAGATGATCGCCCACGTCGATGCGCGAGGCTTGATTCAATCGAGCGCTCTGCCCGGTGAAGCGACAATTCTCGTTCGATACATGGGACAGGTGGCCGTCTGCCGCGTTACGCAACCGCGCAGCGGAGTGAAATTTGAACGTCCCGGCGAAAACAACTTCGTCGATTCTCTCGTGTGGAACAAGCTCGAACGTCTGGGGATCGCGCCCAGCCCGCCGGCGGATGATGCAACGTTTTTGCGACGAGCCTATCTCGACACGATCGGCACGTTGCCGACCGCCACTGACGCTCGCGCGTTCTTAACGTCTGACAAGAACAACTCGCGCGAAGAAGTTGTCGACGCGCTGCTCACGCGCGATGAATACGCCGACTATTGGACCATGCGCTGGGCTGACATTCTGCTTATCGATCGAGACAAAATGACGGCCCCGGGTGCCGTCGCGATGAGCCGCTGGCTGCACCGGCAATTCGCCGAGAACCGTCCGTATGACGAGATGGTCCGCGAATTGTTGACGGCGAAGGGTGATACGCTCGCCGAGGGACCGGCCGCGTTTTACAAGGTGCTCAAGACGCCCGAAGAGCTGGGCCGTTCGGTGAGCCAATTGTTCCTGGGTGTGCGGATCGAGTGCGCCCAGTGTCACCACCATCCGTATGAGAAGTGGAGTCAGTCGGACTACTTCGGGCTGGCCGGATTTTTTACCGGCGTGAGCCGAAAGAATCTGCCGACCGGAAGCGAGTCGATCCTCGCTCGCGGCGGTGCAGACCTGAAACACCCCCGCACAGAACAACCCGTGCCGACACGCGCGCTGGGCGCTGTAGCCGAGGACCTTGGCAGCGTCGACGACCGCCGCGCCGTTTTGGCCGACTGGGTGACGGGACCAGAGAACCCGTACTTTGCTCGTGCGGCCGTCAACAGGCTTTGGGCGCACTACTTCGGTCGAGGCTTGATCGAGCCGATCGACGATCTTCGGCAAACGAACCCGGCGACGAACCAACCGCTGCTGGCTGCACTGGCGGAACATTTCCGCGTACTCGGCTACGACCAGAAAGCGTTCACGCGCACACTTCTGAATTCGAACGCCTATCAACTCGCTTCGATCACCACCCAGGACAATATCGGTGACGAGCAGAACTTTTCGCACGCCCGCTACAAGGCCCTCCCGGCGGAGGTTTTGTTGGATGCGATCGGCCAAGCGACCGAAGTGCCCGAGAAATTCAACGGCTGGCCGCGTGGCTACCGCGCGATTCAGATTTGGGACAACCGAATGCCGTCCTACTTTTTCGAGATTTTCGGCCGTCCCGTTCGCGCCACGGTTTGCCAATGCGAACGCGGCAACGAGCCGAGCATCGCTCAGGCGTTACATTTGATCAATTCGCCGGAGATTCTGGGCAAGATCGAATCATCCAGCGGCCGGGTGACAAGGCTAGTCGAATCGCGAACCTCGCCGAAAACAATCGTCGAAGAACTTTGTTTGTCGACGCTGTCCCGGTTCCCAACGCCGGCCGAAGAACAATTGCTGTTGAAAGAGTTTACACGTTCTGGCGTGTCGACCGCGGCAGAGGACATCATGTGGACGTTGATGAACAGTAAGGAATTTCTCCACAATCACTAAACGTTTCTAGAACAGCCTCCGTTGGGCGAAGCGCGACCGGCGATGATAGCATTGAGTTTCGCCGCTCAACGGATGATTTGAAAACTGCTAAGGATCACAGGCGAGGCCGACACAAACCATCGAGGTGCCTGTTATGTCGAAAGTCGAAGAGACCGCCGCGCGAGGCTTCTGTGACGGCATCACGCGCCGCCGCGCGCTGCGAATCGGAAGCACGGGACTCATCGGTGGGCTCAGTCTGCCGCGGCTGCTGCAACTCCAGGCAGAAGCCGCCACCGGTAAGCCGGCCCAGGCGAAGTCGTGCATTATGCTCTTTCTGGAGGGTGGCCCCAGCACGATTGACATGTGGGACCTCAAACCAGAGGCACCGGCCGAAATTCGCGGGCCTTATCGGCAGATTGCCTCGTCGGTTCCGGGTACGTTCGTCGGCGAGCATCAACCGTTGTGCGCGAAAATCGCCCACAAGTACACAATTCTGCGGAGTCACAGCCACGACGATAACGGGCACAGCACCGGCTACCACTACGTGATGACCGGACACAAGGCTGGCTTCCCCGACGGAAACCTGCGCGTTCCCAACAACGTGCTGTTCCCCTCGATCGGCTCGATCGTGTCGCGAGAATTGGGGCCGCGTGGTTCGGTTCCGCCGTATGTCAATATGCCCAACGCAATGGCGGCCGGCGGGCCGGGCTTTTACGGATCGAGGTATGCGCCGTTTGTGATCGACACCGACCCGATCCAACCCGATTTCAAGGTTAAGAACTTAAACCCCTCCGGGAGTAATGGTCCATCAAGGCTCCGCGCGCGGAGGCGGCTTATCAGCGAGTTCGAGCAGTTGCACGAGGCACCGGCTGCGGGCCGCGCCAAGACAATGTCGACCTATTACGAAAAGGCGTTCAACCTTATCTCTTCGCCCGAGGCGCGGGAGGCCTTTGACATTGGTGCCGAGCCGGACGAACTTCGCGCCGAGTATGGGCACACGTCGTTGGGGCAATGCGCCTTGTTGGCTCGGCGGCTGGTGGAATCCGGCTGCCGCTTCATCGGCGTCGACCACGGCAGTTGGGACACACACTTCGACTGCTTCCCCAGCCTCGAAAAAGACCTCTTCCCGCACGCCGACCGAGCTTTCAGCGCGCTGGTCAACGATCTCGACGAGCGGGGGCTGCTCGACAGCACGCTGGTGGTGATGATGGGAGAGATGGGGCGGACGCCCCGCATCAACGGCCGCGCGGGCCGCGATCACTGGTCGATGGCGCAGAGTGTGCTGCTGGCGGGCGGTGGAATTACACCGGGTCGAATCGTGGGAGCCACCGACCAGCAAGCATCGATGCCCATCTCGACGCCAGTCAGTATCGACGACCTGCTCAGAACGATCTTTCATCTGATGGCCATCGACACGACCAAGACCTATCTCACGCCGCTAGGTCGCCCGGTGCCGATTGTCACAGGTGGCCGTGTCGTTTCCGAGTTGTTTGAGAATGCATGAGATTGCCCCAGCGATGTTAAGAACGAATGACACTTTAGAAGCAGTCCTGAAACCCTCTGTTGGCTCACCATCACCCTTGTTTTCAAGCGTTGATTTTGCCCACAACCGGCTTTCAGGATGGGTTCTCGTTGTTGTATTAAATTTGGCTCTGGCTTGTCTGCCGACGATACGAGCCGCCGCCGACCAGGCCCCCCATCCGCAAATGGGCTATGTCTTTCCGCCCGGTGCAACAGCCGGCGGTACATACGACGTTCAACTCGGGGGCTACAACTGGACCCCCGACATGCAGTTTTTCGTGCTCGACGAACGGGTTCGGCTCGAGGTCGTCGGCCCGCTGGGCAAGATGTTGATGCCCGAACCACCGTTCTTCGTCGGGAATAAAGCCTATTACCCGTCTCCAATCCCACGTGAGCGCTCTGCCCGATTCGTCATCCCGCAGGACATGCCTGCCGGCCCGGTTCGCTGGCAAGTGGCCAACGCCAACGGCGCGAGTGCGACCGGCGTGTTCTGGATCGGCCGCGGGCCCGAAGTCATCGAACAAGAACGCCGAGCAACACCGCAAAAACTTCACAGCCTGCCGGTGACCGTTTCGGGACGACTGTTCAAGAATGAGGAAGTCGATCGCTATCTGGTCCGCACCGACGTTGCCGGCCCTGTGACGTGCGTCCTTTTCGCACGGCGGCTCGGTTCAAAATTCCACGGGTTGCTGGAAGTGCGCGACGCCGATGGCAATCTCGTAATGGATGCGGCCGACACGAAGGGCCTTGATACCAGCCTGGCGTTTCGCGCCGAAGCGGGCCGCGATTATGTGCTGAGCCTCAACGACGTCGACTTCCGCGGCAATCGGTCGTTTGTGTATCGCTTGATGATCAGTCGGAGCCCGCATGTGCTCGCGGCGATTCCGTCGGCCGGCCGACGGGGCGAAACTCGGCCGGTCGAGTTCATCGGCGTCGGCGTCGCCACCGGCAGCTCGAAGATCGAAAGCGCCACGCAAATCGTGAGTTTCCCCGATGACCCCGAACAGCAATTTTTCGACTACGCGTTGCAGACCGAATTCGGACCGGCAACGACTCACCACTTCTTGCTGAGCGATCTGACGGAGTCCACCGAACCGACACCACAACCGAGCGAAGTCCCGCTTTTGGACGGGCCGATGGGAATCACCGGACGTCTCGATGCTCGCAAGTCGGTCGACCGTTATCGCTTCGCAGCGGCAAAGGACGAATTGTGGTGGATCGGCGCGCAAGCCTGTCCGTTCGATTCTCCATTGGATATGACGATTCGAGTTCTTGACCCGGATGGTAAACAACTCGCCGAGAACGACGATTTGCCCGGTACATCGGATGCCGGATTGCCGTTCGTGGCACCCGCCGATGCAACGTATGAAATTGTCGTCGGCGACGTTTCCGGCGCGAGCGGATCGGCTCGGGCCGTCTATCGCCTCGAACTCAATCGACCCGCGCCCGATTTTCAACTCGAAGTCCCACAGAGGATGAACGTACTCATCGCCGGCGAAGCCGAACTCGTCGTGAAGGCAAAGCGGACGGGCGGTCACAACGCGCCGATTTCAATATCGTTTGACGGCTTGCCGGACGGCGTAACCGTTGCCGACGACTTGACGATTCCCGGTGGCGCGAGCGAGTTGAAGATCGCCGTTCAGGCGACCGATAAAGCGCCGTCCTCGGCATCGCTGGTCACCGTCACAGGAACCGCCGTCATCGGCGACCAGACGGCGACCCGTACCGCGCAGGCGCTCGCCAACGGAAATCTGGCGGCCCGTTCATCGAGCGATCGCAGCGTGTCCCGCATGCTTGTTGCCAGCGTTATGAAACCACGCGTGAAAATCTGGCCCGTTGAATCGGACGAGCGAACCGTCCACCGTGGAACGACTCATCTAGCTGAGATCGGAATCGAGCGGCAAGAACACTTCGAGGGCGATGTGCTCGTTCAGATGGAATCGCAACAGCCTCACAAGTACCGGCGGGGAATTCTTGGTCCAGATGTGCTCGTACGGCCGGGAGCCGATCGCACCTTGTATCCCTGTCTTGTTCCCGAATCGTGCGAGACCGTTGACGCATACCGTTTTTTGTTGGTCGCCGTCGCGAAAGTTCCCGACCCTCTGGGCAACGTTCGTCACCTGTTGAGCAGAATGCCCGCGCCGGACAACAGTATCGCGATTACCGTCGAAGGGGCTCTGTTGAAGATCAACTGCCCCGCAAACGAACTGAAACCGGGCACCGAACCGATACGCGTCGCCCAGTCGACAACAGAACAAAGCCGGCAACTGGAAATCCCGGTGAGAATCTCCCGATCGGCCAAGTTGGGCATTCCCATTCGGCTCGATTTATTGCCATCGGAAGGCGCAGTCGTCCTGCTCGAAGCGGAAGCGATCGAAGTATCACCGACTCAGAAGTCTGCCGTGTTCCATGTCACCATTCCCAACGATGACCGTTTGGTCGGCAGGCAAACGATGACCGTTCGGGCCACCGGTGTTCTTGAAGGCGCGGTGCCGGCGCTGGCCGACGTTCAAGATTGTTCGCCACTCGACGCCGAGGCACTGTCGTCACTGCGGAGCGGTCTGTTGCCCGTTGTTTCTGAAACTTCCGTGATTGTCGATTTCCAAAAGGACAAGTTGCTCGCCGAACCATAACGAGTTGAAAGCAGTGTCGATGCGTGTTCTAAGCAAAACGAACGCAAAGGAATTCTGACGTGTTGACGATCGAAGGCAAAGCAGGACGGCTGTGCGATCGCGTGCCACGGCGGGACTTCCTGCGGGTAGGAGGGCTTTCAGCGGCGGGGTTGTCGCTTCCGGGTCTCTGGCAAGCCCGGCGGAGCCACGCGACCGAAACGCGCACAATCGACAGCCCAACGTTCGGCAAGGCGAAACACTGCATCCTGCTGTTCATGTGGGGCGGCCCGCCACATCAAGACACGTTCGATCCCAAGCCGGAGGCGTCGGCCGAAACGCGGGGCGAGTTCACGTCGATCCCCACGAACGCTCCCGGCGTCTCGATCATCGACCATCTTCCGTTGTTGGCCCAACAGGCGGACAAGTACCACATCGTCCGCACGGTGCACCACACCAACGGCGATCACATCGCCGTCAGCCACGATGCGCTGACGGGCAACGTTTATCACAAAGCGAACCCGGTGATTACGGCGGCTCGCAACGATCACCCGCACTACGGGGCCGTCCTTTCGCATCTCAAGCCTCGAAACAACAATCTGCCCGCCTACGTGCAGCTTCCCTGTTTGCTACAGAGCAATTCGGGAAAGGTGATTCCTGGGCAGCACGGCGGCTTCCTGGGGCAAAAGTATGACCCCTTCATGGTCCGCGCCGTACCCAACATCGAGTCGGTCCAGGACCCCGAATTCAAGAAGTTCACACCGTCGGAAATCAATCTGCCCCACGACGTGACAATCGGTCGGCTGAGCCGACGAAGGGGGTTACTCGAAACGGTCGACAACGGCTTCGGTCGGCTCGAGCGTACGGCCGAAACGCGAGGCTTCGACGGTCTCTACGAGCAAGCGTTTTCGTTTCTCGCCGCCGCCGATGTTCGCAAGGCGTTTGACTTAAGCGCCGTCGAAACAGCCCGTCGGGATCGCTACGGCCGGCACACGTTCGGACAGGGGACGCTGTTGGCCCGCCAACTCGTCCACGCGGGAGTGCCCCTGGTGACCGTCTATTGGCCCAACGGGCCGCGGCGGACCGACATCGGCTGGGACAACCACGTCAACAACTTCCGCAACCTCAAGAACTGGCAGTTGCCGCCGGTCGACCGCGCGTTTTCCGCCCTGCTCGAAGACTTGGCAGAAACCGGCAAGCTGGATGAAACGCTCGTGGTCTGGATGGGAGAATTCGGTCGCAGCCCTTCCATTGACGAGCGCGGAGGCCGGCAACACTGGCCGTTTTGTTACTCGGCCGTGCTGGCGGGAGCAGGAATTCGCGGCGGTGAAGTCTACGGTGAGTCGGACGAAATCGCCGCCTATCCCCAAGACCTCCCCGTGCCGCTGGTCGACCTGGGCGCCACGATCTATCACTACCTCGGCATCGACGTGAACACGCACCTCACCGACGCGTTCACCGGGCAACCGCACCCGGTCTGTCGCGGCAGCGTCGTGAAGGGCCTGATCTGATGCTCCACTCGACGTCGACGCTACGCGCACACACAAACTGGGTTTATGTCGTCGCCTTTTCGCCGGACGGCAAGACGCTCGCCTCGGCCGGCTGGGACCAGATGATCCGCCTTTGGGACGTCGCGACCGGCGCGCTCACAGAAACGCTTGAAGGCCACGTCGCCGAAGTTTATTGCTTAGCGTTCTCCCCCGACGGCGGCTCGCTCGCTTCGGGCAGCCACGACAACGTCGTTCGCCTGTGGGATGTCGCCACCGGAGGTGAGCGAGAATCGTTCAAAGGGCACGGTAACGTCGTGCAGTGTCTCGCCTTCTCTCCTGACGGTAAGACCCTCGCTTCGGGTGAGTACGACGGGCGGGTCAAGCTTTGGAACGTTCTAGCGGGCGGTGAGCTCGCGACGTTCGAAAAGCATAAACAAGATCTTTACGACGTCGCGTTTTCCGCCGACGGCAAAACGCTGTATTCGGTTTCGGCCGACTCCGTCGTCAAATCGTGGGACGTATCAGCTCAGTCAGAGCGAGCGTCTTTATCAGCCTGTAGGAGTTGGGTCCACTCCGCTTCTTTTTCTCCCGGCACCGGCAAGTACGCCCTAGGTTACGGGTCTCGCGACGCGAAGACGGGTCGTTCGATGGGTGAAGTGACGCTCTGCAATCTCGACGGAAAGGCCGAGCCGACGACCTTGCGCGGACACGCGAACTGGGTCTATTCGACCGTCTTCTCACCCGATGGAAAAACGCTCGCCTCGGGCGGCTGGGACGGCTCCGTCAAACTATGGGACGTCGCCGAAGAGCGCGAACTCACCACGCTCGAAGGCCACAACGACATCGTCCTCTCAGTCGCCTTCTCCCCCGACGGTAAAACGCTGGCCTCGGCGGGCTACGACCAGACGGTTCGGCTGTGGGACATCGGGTGAGTTTCTTGAGGCATTGTCACGCGGCCAGTCGCCCGTTTGAGGCAAGTCGCGTAGCCCTCACATCGCCGGCTGGGCTTGCACTCGTGTCCGATGTGTGACAAGTCATAACGAATCAACGTCGAATACGTCGGCTGAGATGTCATCATTGACACGATTGGTCAACCATTCGATCGATCGCCCGTGTGACATGACGACACGACGTTTCTTTTGGCGTTCGTCGAAGGGCGCCAGCGTTTGCTTACGAAATGAATGCGTCTTCGGAACCCAGACGCCTTTGACCTGCTCGTACGAATAGACCCATGTGGTCTTCTTGTTTTCTTCCTCTATTCTGAACTCGACAAGCTGTCCAGCCTTGGAAAGATCCAATTCATAATGATTTAAAAGGAAACCTTTGCGATTCCAAAAGGCGACTGTTTCCTCTTCTTTTTCTCCTTCGCGCGAGACGATCCAACGGTTTTTCGGGTGGTTACGAACTTCGTAGAGTTCCATAATGCGCTTGCTAAGTGGCTCCAATCCATGGGCGACTAAGAACCACTTTGGGTTAAAGTACGTCGGGTGCCGGTGGCGAGACCTCTCCTCACGAATATCCCGAATCAAAACTTGACGCTTTCGGGATTCCCCTGGGCGGTAGACGCCGTATCGGTAAAACTTGCCGTCCTTTACGATGCAGTTACAGAATCCGGGATTGGGGTGAAGTCCTTGAGAGCCGACCGTGTTGTCCCACTCGGATTCAAAGGTCCAATTCCAGCGTACTGCGTCGAGTCGCGCGTCATAAAAGAATTCCACCAGACCAACTGATTGCGGCCCAGCCGGCGCGATCCTTTCATGGACCACGCGAGCTGTCCCCATCCAGGTCTGAAGTTGCTGCCGATTGGCGTCATAGCGCTGGGCGACGAGCGGCAAAAGCTCCGTCGCTCCCAACATCTGGCCGTATGCGGAGGATGCGAGTAGCGTCAGCCCGATTGTCAGCATGAAGGTGCGATACATCATCGTTTCCTCGCGGTCTTTTGTAGACGGACTGAATGTCAGCCCAGAAGGGCCGGATTCACCGGCCGCAGGTTGAATTCCGATTCGTGCTCCCGCGCTGTTATCGAATGTCGCCAAAGCCGATCAGCGGTTCATGTCGACTGCGCGTCAAGAACAAACCGCAACCAGCAGCACAGTTCCACGTCTGGCCGGTGAAACCGGCCCTACGAAACTAAAGAGTCGCGGTGGTTCAAATACGAGTTACATCCAGAATTTCAATATCGCGACAATTGAATTGCAAAGCCCCATTTTCATAGTCTTCGACTGAAAACGAAATACCGTCCCAGCCTCGATCCGAAACGTCGACGATGTCGAATCCCATGATCTGCGTGGGGAATTGTCCGAATCCTTTCAATTCAAGATCCCGCACGCCATCGAAGTGTAGAGTTACTCGAAATTGAGACGCCGCGTCGGAGGGCCAGCCATCTCTGGCCTCGTCCGGGCGCTGCATCACACCCACAAGCAATACACTTGCTCCACGAATATCGTTGCCGCACTCGTACGTCAACTTTTCAATAAACGCCCGATCAGTCGATTCAATCATATCAAAACACCCTCCCTCGATCCCCGGCTCGTCCTCCTGTTTCTCCTGTCTTGCTAATTGACCGCACAAATTGCGCGATGAACCAACCCGCCGGGTTTGCTAGCGGGGTTCGTCGCCCTAAGATGTAACGGACCCAGCAAAGGACGCACGCTGATGCCACCAGATGTTTATCCTATCAACGACTACGGACCGCTGATGCCGGGGCTCGTGATGGCGGGCGTGGCGATTGTGCATGTGTTCTTGGCACAGTTCGCCGTGGGTGGCGGGATGCTGTTGTGCTACTTCCAGTGGCTGGCGATGACGGGCAAGAACGCCCACGCGCGGCGGTTTGTGGACGGCTATTTTCGGGTGCTGGTGCTGATTAGCTTTGTCGTCGGTGCGCTGACGGGTGTCGGAATCTGGTTCACGTCGATTCAAGTCAGCCCGGGAACCATCGGCGCGATGGTGCACCATTTTCATTGGCTGTGGGCGATCGAGTGGACGTTTTTCTGTCTGGAGATCACGGCCGGCTACTGCTTTTACCGCTACCACCGTCGCCTCGATGATCGTAGCGCGATGACGCTATTGGTCATTTACTCGTTGGCAGCCTGGGCCAGTTTGTTCATCATCAACGGCATCATCTCCTGGCAATTGACGCCCGGTGCGTGGGTCGAGACGCACAATGTCGCCGATGGCTTTTTCAATCCCAGTTTCTGGCCGAGCCTGTTCTTCCGGACCGTCGTTTCGACAACGCTGGCGGGGCTCGTGGCGTGCGTTGTGGTCAACGCGATGGCGATCGATCGCGACGCGCAGACGTCGCTGATCAACCGGGCGGCTCACCTCTTGATTCCGATGGTCACGATGCCGCTATTGGGCGTCTGGTACCTGGCGGCGATGCCGGCGGATAGCCGAAGTTGGGTTTTGGGAGGCAGCCCGGCGATGATGTTGTTCCTGCACGGCTCGATCGCCGCGTCGCTGGCCATTGGTACTTATGCGATTGTGGGCCTGGTGATGAAGCGGCTGTTCGTCAACGGCGCGACGGCGACGCTGTTGTTATTCTTGGCGTTCGGTGCGACGGCCGGCGGTGAGTTTGTCCGTGAAGGCTCGCGCAAGCCTTACTCGATTCGAGACGTTTTGTACTCGAACTCGATCGATCCGGACGACATCGCCCGGCTGCGCAAAGTCGGCTGTCTGGCCGATGACCCTTACCCACTACGTGGCGCAGACGGCTATCCCAACGACCAGACCCGCATCGGCGCCCGCGTGTTTCGCCGCCAGTGCGCCATCTGTCACACGGTTTCGGGCAGCAACGGCTTAACGCACTTGACCGGATCGTGGGACGTCGACCAGATGCGAATGAACATCGCTAAGTTGCAGCACACGAAAACGTTCATGCCGCCGTTTGCGGGCACGGCAACGGAACTCGAGGCGCTGGTGCAATTCATCAAATGGAACAGCAGCGGCTCCCCGGAAGCGTGGAATACGTCCGTCGATCCGGAGACGTTGTCACAGATAAGAAGGTGGATCGACGAAGCGGGAACCGAGCCGGGTAACGCCGAGCGCGAGCATACCGTCGCTCTGGGGGGGAAATAGATGGAGAGCGTGTTCCCCATCGGCTTTCCGCTGCCGACCGCGTTTTACCTGACGTTGTACGTGCTGACGTTTGCCGTTCACCACGCGTTCATGCATTACGTCGCCGCCGGCAGCCTGTACCTGAGCTACGCGACAATCTTCGGCGTTCGCAAGGGTTCGGAGGATTCTCCTGGAGCGATCGAGCCGTTGATCCGCGACTGGATGCCGTTTCTGCTCAGCGCGGCGATTACCGCCGGGGTTGCTCCGCTATTGTTCGTACAGATCGTTTACCCGCGCCACTTTTATACGGCGAATCTTCTGCTCTCGTGGCGGTGGATGCTGCTTGTTCCCGTGCTCATCGCGGCCTTTTATCTGTTGTATCTCATCAAAAGTTCGATGCTCGCGAAACGGTCTTGGCTTGTGAACGCTCTTGTGGTCGCCGGCACCAGCGGCTGCTTCCTGTTCGTCGGTTTCTGCTGGACCGCAAACCATTTGCTGGCCAACAACGAAGGGCAGTGGCCCGACGTGTATGCCTCGAACGCGATACCTCTCCCAGCGATGGCCATTCTGCTGCGAACATTGGTTTGGGTAGGCGGATCCTTCGCGACGCTGGCAACAATTCTCGGCTGGCAGTTGCATTTCACACAGCAGGACCGGAGTGACGATGCGACATCCGGCGATGTCCGTCGGCTCGCGCTAATGTCGATCGGCGGCCTATCGGTCGCGGCGATCGCGGCACTCGCTTATGTGTTTGTTCTCGATGAAACAGAACGCGGAAGAGTGTTGGGCGCTTTCGCGGTTCCCTATCTGGTGGTTGCGATTGGGGGAGTGATGGGCCAGATCCGTCTGTGGGTGATGTTATACCGTCACAGCCAACTGAGCGCTGGTTGGCTCAGCATGGTTTCACTCTGTTGTGCGCTGACGTTAGTGGCAACGTCGGTGCTTCGCGAGAGCATTCGGCTTTCGGCGATCGACGTCAGCCAGCTTTACGCGCGTCATGCCGACGCGGCTGAAATCGAAGGCCTATGGCTGTTTCTTGCGTTTGCAGTCATCAACGCGGGCTTAATCGCGCAGTGCATCCGTCTCGTTCGCCGAGGTCTCGCGTCCTAATTCCGCTCGTCACGATCGATCGTCTCCACGACAACCGGCGCGGGCGATGAATAGAACACGCTGCCCAAAGAACGGCTTCGCGTCGTCGCCGCGGTCAATCGAACTGAGCCGCGATCCGGTGCATCTCAGATTCCTGTACGGCCGACTGGCCTTCGCCGGCCGCTTGGTCTTCGCCCACCTTGCGACCGAATTTGAAGAACAAGGCGGGCGTTACGATCTGATCGAGCAGCGTCGAACTGAGCAGCCCGCCGATGACGACGACCGCCAGCGGATGCAGAATCTCCTTGCCGGTCTGTCCCGCTCCGAGCGCCAGCGGGATCAAGCCAATGGTCGTCGTGAGAGCCGTCATGAGTACCGGAGCCAATCGTTCCAAGCTGCCGCGAATAATCATTTGCTCGCCAAACTTTTCTCCCTCGAACTTCATCAAGTGGATGTAGTGGGAGATCATCATGATGCCGTTGCGGGAGACGATGCCGATCAGCGTGATAAAGCCGACCCAATGCGCGACCGACAGGCTCGTATTCTCCAGCCAGATGCGAGGCCACTCTCCGGCGGACGCTCCCTGAAACAGTTCCATGCCCGGCCAATTCACAAATAACAATGCGGCGATGGCGCCAATGGCAGCCAGCGGGATGTTGATCATGACTTGCAGTGCCGCGCGCCACGAGTTGAGACACTTATACAGCAACAAAAAGATACCGGCGACCGAAAACGTGCCGAGCACGAGCAGCCGAAAATTGGCTTCGCGTTGTGCTTCGAACTGGCCGCCGTACTCGATGAAATACCCTTCCGGCAGAGTGGGAACAACGTTCTGGGTGACGGCGGCCTGAATGTCCTCGACGACGCTGACGAGATCGCGTTCGGCCGTATTACACTGCACGACGATTCGGCGCACGACGCTCTCGCGGTTGATGGTGTTCGGCCCACGTCGGCGCTCGACGTTGGCGACGCTTCCCAGTTTCACGCGAACGCCCGACGGTGTGCTGATCAACGTATCACGGATGACCTGAATGTCGTTGCGCGACGCCTCGTTGAACCAAACGACGAGATCGAACGTCCGTTGCCCTTCGAGCACTTGAGAGACAGTATGCCCTTGCAGGGCCGTTTCCAACGCGTCGGCCACATCGGCCGGCGGAAGACCGTACCGAGCCGCTTCCTCGCGGAGCACCGTCACCCGAACTTGGGGAATCTCCACTTGAGGTTCGATCTGAAGATCGACCACGCCGGGTATGCCGGCCATCGACGCTTCAATTTCGGCGGCAGTCGCTCGCAGGATTTTTAGATCGCTCCCGTAAAGCTTGACGGCAATCTGCGCGCGAATTCCGGACATGATGTGATCGAGGCGATGCGAAATGGGCTGCCCGATGTTAAACACCAGCGTCGGCGGGAAACTGCCCAGCGTGTCTCGAATGTCTTTAAGCACAACTTCCCGCGGCCGGCCAACCGTTTCCACACCGAAGCGGTGCAAGCCGGGGATCGCGCGAAACATCGCGCGATAGAATCCGGGAAGAGGTCTGTCAGGCTCATCCAGACCAACGTCGATCTCGGAAAAGTTAACGTTCTCGGCGTGTTCGTCGAGTTCGGCCCGCCCCGTCCTGCGGGAAACGTGTTTGACCTCGGGAATCTTCAGCAACATCATCTCGGCTCGGGCGGCCAATCGATTCGATTCCTCAAGATTGGTTCCCGGCGTGGCGGTCGCCCCGATCGTCAACGTGCCCTCATTGAAGTCGGGCAGGAATTCACCCCCCATCCAAAAAATCGTTGTGACAGAGATCGCGACAATAACGGCGACCGCGAGGAGCACCGACGTGTTGTGACGCAGAGCGAAACGGAGCAAGATCGCGTCGGCTCGCTTCAACCACCGCACCAAAAACGGATCGGTTTCCGTTTGCATGAACTTCGCGTTCGGCAACAGGTACGATGCGAGCACCGGTGTCACGGTCAGCGACACGATGAGCGACGAGAGAAGCGTCAGCAAATAGGAGAGCCCGAGTGGGGCAAACATTCGGCCTTCAAGCCCCGCCAACGAAAAGAGCGGAAACACGACCAGGACGACGATGAGCGTGGCGTAGACGATGCTGTTGCGAATTTCCGAGGACGCCAAGAACACGACCTTCAGGGGATTGTCCGGCTTCTCTTTTTGCCGGTTCTCTTTGAGCCTGCGGTAAATGTTTTCGATGTCGACGATCGAATCATCGACCAATTCTCCGATGGCGACCGCCAGACCTCCCAACGTCATGGTATTGATCGAAACGCCCAAGTATTTGAAAACAAGAGCCGTGATCAGAATCGAGAGCGGTATTGCCGTGAGCGTGATGATGCTGGTGCGAAAATTCCAGAGGAAGATGAACAACACCACGACGACCCAAATCGCTCCGTCGCGGATCGCTTCTTCGACGTTGCCGATGGCCACGTTGATGAACGTCTCTTGCTTGAAAATGTTCGAGTCGATCTTCATGCCGGGCAGAGTGGCCTGGATGCCGTCGAGCGTTTTGAGAATCTCCTCGGTCAATTCGAGCGTGTCGGCCCCAGGCTGCTTTTGAACGGACATCATGACGGCCGGCTCACCGTTCACGCTTCCATCGCCCCGCTTGATCGGCCCGGCAAAGCGAACATCGGCAACCTGCTTAACGGTGATCGGCACCGTCTCGCCCAGTCGAACGACGGTCTGCTCGATGTCTTCCAGGCTGGTGGCTCTGCCGACGATGCGAATCAGCGACTCGCGCTCTTTGCTGAGCAGGAAGCCGCCGCCGGAAACCGCGTTCGACTTCTCGACGGCTTTCGTTAGCTCATCGAGCGTGACGTCGTAGCGGGCCAATTGTTCCGGAGAGGTCAGAACTTGATACTGTTTGAGTTCGCCGCCCATCACGGTCACCTGCGCGACGCCACTGATGGCCAACAGCCGTTGCCGCACGACCCAGTCAGCCGTGGTTCGCACTTCGAGTGGCAGAGTCTCGCCGACGGGCCGCATGCCGACGAGCATGATTTCGCCCATGATCGACGTGATGGGCGTCATGACGGGATTGGCTTCATCCGGCAAGCGGTCGCGCACAAGTTGCAGTTTCTCCGCGACAATTTGGCGGGCGACGTAGATATTGGTACCCCATTCGAACTCGACGTAGACGATCGAAATGCCGATGCCCGAAGCCGAGCGGACCCGTTTGACGCCGTTGGCCCCGTTCATGGCCGACTCGATTGGAAATGTGACCAGCGTTTCCGCTTCTTCGGGGGCCAACCCGTGCGCTTCGGTCATGATCGTGACCGTTGGACGGTTCAGATCGGGAAAGACGTCGATCGATAGTTGAAGGGCTTGATAACCGCCGAACAGCACAAGAATGACCGTGCCCGCCAAAACCAGCAGTCGGTTGCCCAGTGCGAACGCGATGACGCGGTTAAGCATGAATCATTCCATTAGTTGCACGTCGTCTCGGTGGACGCCCAAACATTGCCGCCAAGACAACTCGGAGCCGTCCTGAAACCCTCTGTTGGCTCAAAAACGCCCTTGTTATTTCGTGTCGATTTCGCCCACAACCGGGTTTCGGGATGGGTTCTACTCTCTCGCCGCACGCGAAGCGAGTGGCTCATTTGATTTCGGAACGGCGATTTCCGCACGGGCGAGCATTCCTTCTCGCAAGAATCGTTCCGACGTCTCCAATTCGATCCAGACAGGAAGAACGCGTTCCTTGGAATCGAGCAACGGCGCGAGCCTGACGACGGTTCCTTTGACTTGCAGACTGGGTCGCGCCGAAAACGTCACGTCAACCTGTTGTCCCACCTGAAGTGTTGAGGAATCTTCCTCGAAGACGTAGCCCTCAGCCCAGACTTTACTCAGATCGTGGATTTCGAACAGCCGGTCGTGCGATTCGACGATCTGGCCCAAGACGAGGTCGAACTCGGCGACCCGCCCGTCCGACGGCGCACGGATGGGGAGCGTTGTGATGATTGAGTCTGACGCAGGCTTGGTCAGATCATCATTGCTAATCCGATCGATTTGTTTCGCCGAGAGACCGATGAGCGACAGTTTTCGCGTCAAACTGGCAACGCTCTGACGCGAGTTTTTCAGATCGGTCTCAATCTGCCATAAGTCTTTCGCGGGCGTGACGCCTTGCTCGGCGAGAGGCCGAATTCGGCGCGCGGTCTCTTCGGTCCATTTCAACTTGGCGTTCGCTTGCAACAACTCGAGTTGGAGACTGCGCAGCTGTTGGCTGTCGATTTCGGCGAGCACGTCGCCGGCGTTCACCTTCTGGCCGGGGTCGACCAGGATCTTGGAAATTCGGCCTTCGATGATCGACGTGGCGAACGTCTTTTGGTGAGTCGGTAATTCTACCGTGGCTTGGATGACCACAGTTTCATGATCGTCCGATCTGACACTAAGCGGCTTATTGGTTGCATTTTGTCGGTCTTGGTCGTTGCGATCGGGTTTGGATTTCTTCTTTGCTGTGGAGTCGAACATGGCGGCTAGCAGTTGGGTTCCGACAACGATCACGCGGTCACCGGGAAACAAGCCCGACGTGATCTCAACCTGGCCCCGGGTCCGCAGGCCGACTTTGACCGGTCGACGCACGTATTTTCCGTCACCCTGCCTTCGCAGTGCGAATATCTCGTTTCCCGTTTCGATGAGCGCGTCGACCGGGCAGACGATCGAATCCTTAGCCGTCCCGATTTCGATGACCATTCGGCCGAACATGCCCGGCCGCAGCGCACCATCGGTATTGTCAACCGGAATCACAACGCCCACGGTTCGCTGCGTCTGATCCATTTTCAAGCGAACGTGGGCGATCTCTCCCGTAAAGTTCCGGCCGGAAAACGTCACGTTGATCGGCATGCCGGCGGCTACACGATACGCGTCGTTTTCCAACACCTCGCCGACAATCCACAACGACGAGAGATCGACGATCTCGAAGAGTTGTTCGCTCGATTGGATGAACTGGCCGGTGTGCGCCACCGAATGCCTGACGACTCCACCGATGGGAGCCTTGAGCGAAATCGAACGCACGGGGGCTTCGGACCGCCGCACCTGTTCAATGACGTCGTCGTCGAGCCCCATCGCGCGCAGCTTGCGAATCGCGATCTGCAATCTCGCCGTTTTTCGTCTAAGATCGGTTTGCGTTTCGAGCAGCTTGGCCCCGGTGATCACTCCTTGGTCCGCCAGTTTTTGACGTTGGCTCAAGAAACGCCTGCCAAGTTTCACCTCCTCGCCGGTCTGCAACATTTCGAGTTGAAGCGACTCCAATTCCAAACTCTCGATGCGGGCGAGTTCTTGCCCGGCGGTGACGACCTCACCCGGCCGGACCAAAACTTTCGCGATCCGGCCTGGGATCAGCGTCGTGACCATCGCATGCTGCTTCCACGGGAGTTCGACGTGTGCGTTGAGTCGTAGCACGTCATGCAGGTCGGCTAAGCTGACTTTGGCCGTCTGCATGCCGAGGGCTTCGCGCGCAGCGGCTGAGAGCAGCAGCTTCTCCCCGTCCATCGTGGCCCCTGTCGAGGGCAATGCGGCATGACCTTCATGCGCCATCGCCGCGCTGGGCAGACCAATGAACAGGGAAACGACCAACACTCCCCGCGTGATCGTACGGATTCTCAAACTACCGCCGCTGGATCGTCGCGTGTTCATCGCTACGACTCCTCCCGCAAATGGTGCGCTAGAAAACTGCGATCAGTCTCACTCAGGCTTGACGGCCGCGATCGCCGCCACGCCTTTATCGATTTCGTCGGCCACTGCCGCGTAGTCGGGCTCGTTGCCCGCATCAATTTCTGCATGAATGGCGTCGAACAAGTCCGTCAGCATCTGCGCCGTAACGTTCACCTCTTCCAACTTTGTATTGGGAACGCCGCTGTTCTGAGCGATTTCGGGAAGCCATTCCAAGACGAGTGCCAGATTGTCGAGCGCGCGGTGGGCCTTCGCCGGATTGCCACCCGTTGTTTCATCACGAATCGTGTCGCGATACTCGCCGATGTGAATCACGGCGTCTGCGTACTTCTCGTTGTCCTTGCGGAGCTGCGCCTTTTCTTCGTCGGTGAGGGGGACGTCGTGCGGGTCGTGGACCTCCGCTTCAGCCTTTTCGCCGCCGGCTGCCTTTTCGCCGCCGGCATCCGCTTTCTGTCCTTCGGCCGACTTCTTGCCGCCACCAGTCGTCGTTTTGGTTTCTGATTTTTGGCCGCAGCCCATGAAAATTACGGCAGACAACAGTGCCACAAACACGGACGTCGAACGAATGTCTTGAAATTTCACTGCGATGTTCCTTTGTGATGAGTGGTTCAAAGATTCGAAGATGCTCGCATGCGCTGCATGCACGGAAATTCGCGTCGAAATACGTCGGGGAAACCGGCGCACAAAACTGGCGGATGTTAGCCTCTTCAATAAGAAAGGCCGTGTGACCGGCTCACGTCAGCAGCACACCTGAGCGCTCTCTGCGCGCAGTGTCACACAGCAGTATACGCGCCGAGTCGTCGATAGGATCGAAAATTGCGTCTGTCGTTGCGAAAGAGGATTGGGAGCCCAACGTATGGGCGGGAACCGACACAGTCTGGGCGAAGTGTAAGGGCTCAGAGCGCATCATCGCTTCGCTCGAATTCAATCGAACGAATTCAGCAGACTCGTCCGCCGGTTCGTCGTTGCCTGAGTTCCCCATCGGCTGCGGCCACGTTACCTCGATGCCGAACCAGCTCAGATGCAGATGATCAGCGCTCGGTTGGAATTGTTCCCGTTCCGAGCCGGCAACTCTCGGGTGAACATGGTCGGCCCTGTGACTATGACCGCGGTGAGAATGGCCGTGGTGAATGTGACCACGGTGACCGGTGTGGTGATGACGATGGGCATGCTCTCTATGAACGACGGCATGGCTGTGTGAGCGTTCGCCGTCCGCATGCGAATGGCGAATCACTAACGGGTTCGCTGTCCCGGACAGCATCGCAACCGTCAACAGCAAGTTCACGCATTTACGGGCGGAAGGTTTCATTCCCTTGCCTTGTCCAACGATCAACGGCAACCGACGTGTCATACGCACCGCGATTCTGACAGTACGCTATTGGATGTCCCCAAGTCAAGATTCCAAGACGATGGAGGCGATTCGGCGAAATGACGGAACCATACGCTCTTGAACCGTAGTAATATGGAGGGCGGCATGCATTGTCTCGTCGAGAACGCGTGTTCGAAATAGAGGGTCGGAGGCATAAGAATGGAGTACGTTCAGGTGCGCTGCGTCGGGTGGATGACGTTTTGCCTGGTGCTGCTCGGCGGAACCAATTTGTCGGCGGCCGCGCAACAGCTCGATCTATCGCGAGCCGTAGTCGTGGTGTCCCCGGGTGAACGAGGCCAAGCCGAGAAGATGGCGGCGACGATTCTGGTGGAGGAAGTGGCCAAACGAACGAATGTCGAGTTCACCGTCCAAGAGAATTGGCCGTCAACCAGTCAGCCAGTGATCGCGATCACCACTCGAGAAAGCAACGCACGATGGTCGAATCGCGTGCCGCGCACCGGTGGGAACGATCCGCCACGAGCGCGGCCCGAGGGATTCGCGATTCGAGTTGACAGCGGAAACGACGGCCGCCCGCCGTCCGTGTTCATCGTCGGGAACGATTCGCGCGGCGCGATGTTTGGCGTGGGACGTCTGCTCCGCGAACTGAAGTGTCGCAAGGGTCAAGTTACGCTCGACGCGTCGTTCGAAGTGACGACCGGGCCGGAATATTCTGCACGCGGACATGAACTGGGCTACCGGGCGCGGGCCAATAGCTACGACGCCTGGTCGCGCGAGCAGTACGATCAATACATCCGCGAACAGATCGTGTTCGGCATGAATTGCGTCCAGAACATTCCATTTCAGGACACGCGCACCAACAAGCTGATGCGATACTCGCGACGGGAGATGAATCGTACGCTTGGCGAAATCTGCGCCCGCTATGACGTCGACTACTGGGTCTGGACACCGGTCGAGTTTTCCTTGACGGACGAAACGCTTCGCCAACAGGAACTCAAACGGCATGAAGACTTCTATCGATCGACGCCCAGGTTGGACGCCGTGTTTGTCCCAGGCGGCGACCCGGGCGAAAATCCGCCGGAACTCGTACTGCCCTTTATGGAAGACCTGGCGCGACTGTTGGCGAGGCATCATCCCCGTGCCAAGGTCTGGGTCTCGCTACAGTATTTCGACGAACCCAAGGTGCAGTATGTGATGGAATATATTTCACGGGAGCAGCCCGATTGGTTTGGCGGGATCGTGGCCGACACGTCCGCGCTGTCTATCGGCGAGACACGACGGCGATTGACCAAACGTTACCCCGTGCGCTGGTATCCCGACATTACGCATACCGTGGAGTGTCAATTCCCCGTCAGTTGGTGGGATCCGGCTTACGCGCTGACGTTAGTGCGTGAGCCGACGAACCCTCGCCCCGCCGCCTACACGACGATCTTCCGCCGTTTCGCACCGCACACCGATGGTTTCGTGAGCTACTCGGACGGCATCAACGACGACGTCAACAAGGCGGTCTGGACGATGCTCGGCTGGGACTCGCAACAAGACGTTCGAGAAACGCTCATACAATATTCGCGATTTCATTTCGGTGACGATATTGCCGAACAAGTGGCGGACGGCTTGTTGGGACTCGAAAACAATTGGCGGGGAAGCCTGGCTGACAACGCAAGCGTCGACGGCGTGTTGGCTTTGTGGCAGCGGCTGGAAACGCGCTATCCCAAGCTGCTCAATAATTGGCGGTTCCAACAACATCTCATGCGAGCGTACTACGATGCTTACACCCGCCAGCGTCTGATCTACGAGAGCCAACTGGAACGCGAAACAATGCATGTTCTGAAACAAGCGCCAAGACAGGGAGCCAACACTTCGACCGTTCTCGCCGAGAAAGTCCTGAGTCAGGCTATCGACAAGCCGTGCCGGCCACGATTGAGAGCCCGCTTGGATGAGTTGGCCGATGCGCTATTCGAATCGATCGGCTATCAGACGAGCGTCGAGCGGTATGGCGGCAGCGGCGCCGAGCGGGGCTGCGTGATGGATTTTGTCGACAGGCCGCTCAACAATCGATGGTGGCTGGAAGACGAATTCGCCAAGATTCGTAAACTCGAAAACGAGCAGCAAAAGCTCGCCCGGATCGAGGTCATTCGAACCTGGAATAGGCCGAGACCCGGCAGCTTTTACGACGACATCGGAAACGTGGGCAAATCGCCGCGCGTGATTCGCGGCGAAGAAATGAACACCGACCCGGAAGGCCGGCGGCATCAAACTGCCGGTCACGCCTGGATCAACGAGGGCAAAAGCCGGCGGCGGCTCGCGTGGCTACACCACATGCGTTGGCCGGAAGGCCTGATTTACGATGGTCTGGACGCGGGCGCCCGTTACACCGTTCGGCTCACCGGACAAGGTGAGTCACCGCTACGGGGAGACGGAGTGCGGTTGCCCGTGACAAAACGCGCGAAGGAAATCGGGCAGTTCCAGGAGTTCGCCGTGCCAGCCGAGTTGATCGCCGACGGCACGCTTCGCCTGACGTGGGATCCCGTCGACGAGTCGCACCTCAACTGGCGCATGTACTCGCACGTGGCCGAAGTCTGGCTGCTGAAGAACCCTGCGAAGAACGCTGCTCAGTGAGACAGCGATGCCATTTCAGCCGTCGTGTTTTACGCGGTTGCGTTGAGGCTTGAGCCGACGTCGCCCGAGGGCGCGGTCTCGGGCACGGGGGATTGAAGCTCGAACTGCCCGTTCTGGCCCATCTGTCCGGCGAGTGCCACTCCGGCTAAGAAAGCGAAACCAGCACCACCGGACGACTTGTCGTCGTCCTTGTTCGATCCCGCCATCAGCATGAGCGCGATGATGATCTCGGAGAGCGAAAAGCCTTCTAGAAA